>Ga0209048_10003881_pt1 | contig 14414 bp, 14 predicted proteins | sample FrelakmetCRP12CR_FD_187146 | JGI IMG/M metagenome (GOLD analysis project Ga0209048, IMG submission 187146) | Freshwater lake sediment microbial communities from the University of Notre Dame, USA, for methane emissions studies - CRP12 CR (SPAdes)... | ecosystem: Environmental > Aquatic >... | reverse complement strand
AGAACACCGCCACCGGCTTGTTGGCGGCGATGGCGGCGTTCTCCGCGATGTTGAGCGCGAGCGTCGTCTTGCCCATCGAGGGACGGCCCGCGATGATGATCAGCTCTCCCGGCTGCAGGCCCGCGGTCATGCGGTCGAGCTCGCTGTAGCCGCTGCTGACGCCCGTGAGCTGCCCCTGCGTCTGGTGCAGCATGTCGAGCCGGTCGATGGTGGCTCCGAGCACGTCGCGCAGCGGCACGAAGCCGGAGCCCGTGCGTCGACCCAGCTCGGCGATCGCGAAGACCCTGCGCTCCGCCTCGTCGACCAGATCGGCCGCCGGCCGGCCCTCGCTCGCGTAGGCGCTCGCGGCGATGTCGCCGCTCACCCGGATCAGCTGGCGCAGCTGCGAGCGCTCGCGGACGATGTCGGCGTACGCTGCGACGTTGGCGGCGGTGGGCGTGTCGCGTGCCAGTCCCGCGAGATAGGCCAGGCCACCCGTGTCCTCGGCTTGGCCCTTACTGGCGAGGTACTCGGCCAGGGTGACCGCATCGCAGGGCGCAGAGCGGGCCGCGAGCTCGGCGATCGCCTCGAAGACGAGCTGGTGGTCGCGCCGGTAGAAGTCATTGGCGCTGAGGCGGTCGGCCACCGCGTCCCAGGCGCTGTTGTCGAGCAGCAGGCCGCCGAGAACGGACTGCTCGGCTTCCACCGAGTGCGGCGGCACGCGCAGCCCGTCGGTCTCCCCTGCGGGCACTGCCCGTGGCCTGCGGCGAACCTTGCCCGCCCCCGTCGTGTCCTGCTCCATCGACAGCCTCCCGGTCGAGGATTACTCCTCGGCGTGAACCGTGACCGGCAGGTCGACCTCAATGTCCGTGTGCAGATGCAGCTTGACGTGGTGCTCGCCGACCAAGCGGATCGGGCCGCCCGGCAGGCGCACCTCGCTGCGCTCGATGCGGATACCGGCCTTGCTGATCGCCTCGGCGATGTCGGCGGTGCCGATCGAGCCGAAGAGCTTGCCTTCCGTGCCCGCCTTGGCGTTCAGGTCGAGCTTGAAGCCCTCGAGCTGGCCCGCGCGCAACTTCGCGCTCTCGAACGAGTCAACGGCGAGCTTCTCGAGCTCGGCGCGGCGCTCCTCGAACTTCTTCAGATTGGCTGCCGTCGCGAGCGCGGCCTTGCCCTCCGGAAGCAGGTAGTTGCGGCCGTAGCCCGGCTTGACCCGGACCTTGTCGCCGATGTTGCCGAGATTGGCGACCTTCTGCAGCAGGATGACTTCCATCGTTGTGTCCTCGCTTAACTCATTAGTTGTCCGTCACACCGGCTGCGCGATCGTGCGCGAGCGCAGCCAGTTGTCCACGAATCCCCAGGCCGCGAGCACCGCGACCGTGACCGGCGCCACCAGCAGCAGCGCCAGGTATATCCCCCACAGCCAGCCCGCCGCCAGCCGGCCGCTCTGCGCCGCCCGGTGCGCCGCCGCCAGCCCGACGATCACCAGTGAGCCCATGAACAGGCGCGAGATGTCGTCGAGCAGCGCGATCTTCGTCACGAGCGAAGCGACGATCACGATCGCGGCCGCTGCCCCGAGCGCGAGCCCGAGCCGCAGCGAGCTGAACTCCCCGCCGAAGGCACCCGGCTGCTCGAGCAGCGACTGCCACCAGCGGGCCAGGAACAGCGCGAACATCGCCAGCAGCAGGGTAAGCACCGTCACCCAGCCCCACAAGGTTCGCGCCAGCGTCTCCACCAGCCCGTCCTTCTCCAGGTCCATCGGCAGCCCGCGGCGCTGCATCTCGTGGGCGAGATCGCGCACGAACGGCGCCCAGAACTGCTGCGGGTCGCCGAAGGACGCGTGCAGGCCGATCAGCAGCACCACCCCGGCGAGCGTCGCCACCTGCAGGCACAGCGACATCGACGCCGTGCGGCCCAGCAGCCAGCCGAGTCCGAGCGGCGGCCCGAGCACCCAGGCGGAGTAGATCAGCCCCACCGGCAACGGCCGCCCGATCGTCCACATCGCCGCCGCCAGCAGCGCGCTCGCGCCGAGCGCGACGCCGAGCCCCGCCCTCGGCCCGCGCACCAGCATCACGAACGCCGGCACGGCGCCTGGCAGGAAGAACGCGAAGCCGACGCCGAACAGCGGCAGCAGGCCCAGCAGGCCCGTCACGAAGACGGCCCCGCCTGGTTTAGCGGCGAGCCAGCTGGCGAGCGTCCGGTTCATGGCGGCGCCCCGGCGGCAACCCCGCGCGGCGCCCGGTCAGCTCAATGCTGATCCGTGTACGGAAGCAGCGCCAGGAAGCGGGCCCGCTTGACGGCAAGCGACAGCTGACGCTGGTAGATCGAACGCGTGCCAGTGATGCGGCTCGGAACGATCTTGCCCGTCTCGGTGATGTAGCCCTTGAGCGTGGCGAGATCCTTGTAGTCGATGCGCTCGACGCCTTCGGCCGTGAACTTGCAGAACTTACGGCGGCGGAAAAAACGTGCCATGGGTCACCCGGTGAATTTGGTCGTGTGAGTCTCGATCGACAGGTCAGTCGACAGCGCGATCTCGATCGCGATCGCGCGGCCCGCCCTCGTCGGTGCTCTCCGGCAGTGAGGAATCCTCGGCGCGGCGCCCCTCTTCCTCGGCCTTGGCCATCGGCGAGGCCTCGGTCACAGCGGACGGCATCGCAATCACGAGGTTGCGGATGACGGCATCGCTGAAGCGGAAGGCGCCGGTGAGCTCGTCGAGCGTGGGCTTGTCGCACTCGACGTTCATCAGCACGTAGTGGGCCTTGTGGACCTTGGCGATCGGGTAGGCGAGCTGGCGGCGGCCCCAGTCCTCCAGGCGGTGAATCGCGCCGCCGACCGCGGTGATGATGCCGCGGTAGCGCTCGATCATGGCGGGGACTTGCTCGCTCTGATCCGGGTGGACCAGGAATACGATCTCGTAATGACGCATCACTTCAACTCTCCTTACGGTAGAAGCCGCCCGAAAACTCGCGGTGCGGCAAGGAGTTAAAAAGACCGCGACCGCCCTGAGGCGGTCTGCGGGGCCGCGTAGTCTAGCGGAGGGGCCCGGGCGGCGCAAACCCGGCGCGCGCGCGCCGGGAAGGCGCCCGAAGGGGCCGGGGCTTGCCGGCCGGGGAGAGGCGCTAGCGTCCCTTGGCGCGCCGCTGGCGCACCGCCTCGAACAACACGACGCCGGTGGCGACGGAGACGTTCAGGCTCTCGACGGCGCCCGCCATCGGGATCGAGACCAGCTGGTCGCAGCACTCGCGCGTCAGGCGCCGCATCCCCTCGCCCTCCGAGCCCATCACGATGGCCGCGGGACCGGTAAAGTCGGCCTCGAACACGGTCCGTTCGGCCCCATCGTCGGTGCCGATCAGCCAGACGCCGCGGTCTTTGAGCTCGCGCAGCGTGCGCGCGAGGTTCACGACCGCAACGAACGGCACGCTCTCCGCGGCGCCGGCCGCCACCTTGCTCACGACCGGGGTGAGCCCCGCGGCGCGGTCCCGCGGCGCGATGACGGCCGTCACGCCGGCGGCGTCCGCGCTGCGCAGGCAGGCGCCGAGGTTGTGCGGATCCTGCACGCCGTCGAGCACGAGCAGCAGCGGGGCCCCGGCCGCCGACTGGAGCGCCTCCTCGAGCTGCGTCTCCGGGTCGCCGGGACGCGCGAGCAGCTCGGCGACGGCGCCCTGGTGCCGGCCGCCCGCGGACAGTTTGTCGAGGGTCGCCGCGTCCGCCGCGACGATCTGCACGCCCGCGCGTTGCGCCAGTGCGCGCAGCTCACCCAGGCGGCCGGCCTCACGCTCGACGGTGAGTAGGAGACGCCGGACCCGCTGGGGAGTGCGCGTGAGCAGGATGCGGACCGCGTGGATGCCGTAGGCGATGGGCTGCGACATCAGCGACGCCTGCGCCCCGAGCGCAGGAACCGAGGCCGCCGCTCGGTCGCCATCTCCCCGGCCAGCTCGAAGTCCACGCGCCGCTCGTCGAGCGAGACGTTCGTGAGGCGCACGCGCAAGCGGTCGCCGAGCTTGAAGACCTTGCCGGAACTGCGCCCGACCATGCGGTAGCCGGAGCTGTCGCGCGCGAAGTAGTCCTGGCCGAGCGCCGAGACGTGCACGAGCCCATCCACCTGCAGTCCCTCGAGCTGCACGAACAGCCCGAAATCCACCACGCCGGAGACGATGCCGTCGAACTCCTCGCCCACCCGGTCCTGCATGTAGAAGCACTTGAGCCACGCGATGGCGCCGCGCGTTGCCTCGTCCGCGCGCCGCTCACGGAACGAGCAGTCCTGGCCGAGCACCGGGAACGGCCCGTGCCACGCAATGAGTTCCTGGGCGTCGCCGCCGCCCAGCACCTGGCGGATGCCGCGGTGCACGACCAGGTCCGGGTAGCGGCGGATCGGCGAGGTGAAGTGCGCGTAGTGCTCGAGCGCCAGGCCGAAATGGCCGATGTTGCCCGGCTGGTAGACGGCCTGCGACATCGAGCGGATCACCGCCGTCGAGATGAGCACGGCGTCGGTGCGATCGCCAATCTTCTGCAGCAGGTCGCGCAGGTGCTCGGGCTTAACCTCCTCCGCAGGCGGCAGCCACAGCCCGAACTCGCGCAGGAACTGCCGCAGGGTCTCGAGCCGGTCGAGTTCCGGCAGTCCGTGCACGCGGTATAGCGTCGGCACACGGTGACGGTCGAGGAAGCGCGCCGCGGCGATGTTGGCGGCGATCATGCACTCCTCGATCAGGCGGTGGGCGTCGTTGCGCGGCTGCTCGACGAGCGCCGCCACGCGGCCCGCCGCGTCGAACTTGAGCTTGAGCTCGGGGGTGTCGAGCTCGAGCGCGCCGCGGCCGGCGCGTGCGCGCGTGAAGGCGTGGTACAGCCCGTGCAGCGCCATCAGGCGCTCGCGCAGCGCCTCGAGTCGGTCGGAGTGGCGCGCGTGCGGCTGCTCGAGGAAGGCACCCACCTCGTGGTAGGTGAGCCGCGCGGCGGAGCGCATGACGCCCTCGAAGAAGCGCGAGCGCGTGATGCGGCCGTCGCTGCTCACCCGCAGCTCGCAGCACAGGCACAGCCGGTCCTCGTGCGGCACGAGCGAACACAGGCCGTTCGACAGCGCCTCGGGCAGCATCGGCAGTACGCGATTCGGGAAGTACACCGAGGTGCCGCGCTCGCGCGCCTCGGCATCGAGCGCGCTGCCCGGCCTCACGTAGTGGCCGACGTCGGCGATCGCGACGATCAGGCGCCAGCCGCTGCCGATGCGCTCGGCCCACACCGCGTCGTCGAAGTCGCGCGCGTCCTCGCCGTCGATGGTCACGAGCTGAACGCCGCGCAGGTCCTCGCGCCCGGTAATCGCCTCCGCCGCGACGCGCGGCCCGAACGCTTCGGCCGCAGCGATCACCGCGGCGGGGAACTCAAACGGCAAGCCATGCGAATGGATCGCAATCTCAGTCTCCATGCCCGGCGCCCCTTGGTCGCCGAGCACGCGCGTGACGCGCCCCACGGGCTGGCCGGTCCGCGAAGGCTGCTGGGTCAGCTGCACGATCACGACCTGCCCGGAGTGTGCGACGCCGAGTTCGCCGGCGGGCACCAGCACGCGATGCGTGATGCGCGGGTTGTCGGGCGTCAGGTACGCCACCCCGGCCTCGACCTGCAGCCGGCCCACGACCTCGCGCGTGCGGCGCTCGAGGACTTCAACGATGGTCCCCTGTGCCTTGCCGCGGAAGCGCGGCCCTTCGATGCGCGCGGCGAGGCGGTCGCCGTGCATCACCTCGCGCATCTGCTGTGCCGGCAGGTAGATGGGCGCCGTCGCGTCGTCCGGCATGAGCCAGCCGTCGCCGTTGCGGTGCGCCTGCACGGTGCCGACCACGAGTCCGGCGAGTTGCTCGCGCAGGCAGTACTGCCCGCGGCGATTGAGCACGACTTCACCGAGCTTCACCAGTTCGTCGAGCTGTTCCTCGGGGTGGGCCACCGCGGCGCCGAGCGCCGCGGCGAGCTCTTCGCGGCGCAGCGGGCGCCCGGCCTTGCGCAGCGCCGCGAGCACCGCCGTCTGCGGCGCGGCAGCGGCACGGCCGGTGCCGCGGCCCCGGGCGGCACCGTCGGCCGCGGCCTTCACACGCCTGTTTCGCTGTCTTCTCATCTGTCCTTCGTTGACAGCCCGGAGGGCCGCCAGTAAATTGCGCCACCTTCGCGACGGCCATGAGGCCGCGCCGCGCCCCCTGCCCAGGTGGCGGAATTGGTAGACGCACTAGTTTCAGGTACTAGCGGGTAACACCGTGGAGGTTCGAGTCCTCTCCTGGGCACCATCCGCGAGTCCGGCCGGACTGTAGCATCCGCCCGCTCAACCGTCTGTTTTTGCTCGGATTTGACACCCTCGCCAGCCCCTCCCGCCCCGGCGGGAGGGGCTGCCGGTTTCAAAGCGCGCGCGAGATCAGTTCCTTCATGACCTCGTTGGTGCCGCCGTAGATGCGCTGCACGCGCGAGTCGGCGAACATCCGGCAGACGACGTATTCGTTCATGTAGCCGTAGCCGCCGAAGAGCTGCTGGCACTCGTCGATGACCTTCTGCTGCATGTCCGTCACCCAGTACTTGACCATGGCGGCGGTCTCCGGGTCGAGCTGCCCGGCGATGAGCTGCTCGATGCAGCGATCGACGAAGACCCGCGCCACGCGCGTGTTGGTGACGGCCTCGGCGAGCTTGAACCTGGTGTTTTGGTAGGCGGCGACCGGTTGGCCGAAGATCTTGCGCTCGTTGACGTACTTGATCGTCTCCTCGATCGCGCCCTCCATCGCCGCGATACCGCCGAGCGCGATCAGCAGCCGCTCGTATGGCAGGTCGCCCATCAGCATGTGCATGCCCTTGCCTTCCGCCTGCAGCAGGCAGTCGACCGGCACGGGCACGTCCTCGAAGAACAGCTCCGAGGTGTCCTGGGCGTGAAAGCCCATCTTGTCGAGGACCCGGCCGACGCGGTAGCCCTTGAGGCCGGTGGTCTCGACCATCAGCAGCGACAGACCGCGGCTGCGGTCGTTGGGATCGGTGCGCACCACGAGCATCAGCAGTTCCGCGATCGAGCCGTTGGTGATGAAGATCTTCGAGCCGTTGACGAGGTAGTGGTCGCCATCGCGCACGGCGCGCGTGCGGATGCCCTTCATGTCGGAGCCGGCGCCCGGCTCCGTGATGCCGATCGCGCCGATCAGCTCGCCGCGCGCCATGCGCGGCAGCCAGCGCTGCTTCTGCTCCTCGTTGCCGTAGTTGAGGACGTAGTGCGCCGCGATGCTGTGCACGCCCTGGCCGAAGCCGGAGATGCCGCGGCGGTTCAGCTCCTCGTACAGCAGGGCCTCGTGGCGGAAGTCCCCGCCCGCCCCGCCGTACTCGACCGGCACGTCCATGAGCAGGAAGCCCGCCTCGCCGATCTTGCGCCAGATGGACTTGTCGACGTGGTGCTGCTCACGCCACTTCTTGTCGAGTGGCGCCATCTCGGTCTCGACGAAGCGCGAGATCGCCTCGCGCAGCATGCGCAGGTCGTCGTCCATCCACGGAGATTCGTAAGGTTTCATCGCAGCGTCGCCTGCCGGTCTGGGGGTTAGTCGTAGGGGTGGCGGAGCACGATCGTCTCGTGGCGCTCGGCCCCGGTCGAGACGATGTCGAGCGGCACACCGGCGAGTTCTTCCATGCGCGCGAGGTAGCTGCGCGCATTGGCCGGCAGCTTCGCGAAGTCGGTGATGCCGTTCGTTGGCTCCGACCAGCCGCGATGCTCCTCGTAGACCGCCTCGCACTCCGAGAAGCGGTGCGGCAGCAGCGGTGGTGCCTCGTGGATCTCGCCGTCAATGCGGTAGCCGGTGCAGATGCGCAGGGTGTCGAGCCCGTCGAGGACGTCGAGCTTCGTCACGCCGAGGCTCGAGAGGCTGTTGTGGAGCACGGCGCGGCGCAGCGCCACCGCGTCGAACCAGCCGCAGCGGCGCGGCCGGCCGGTGACGGCGCCGAACTCGTGGCCGACGCGGGAGAGGTGCTCGCCGTTCTCGTCGAAGAGCTCGGTCGGGAATGGCCCCGCGCCGACCCGCGTCGTGTAGGCCTTAACGACGCCGAGCACCTTGTGGATGTCGCGCGGGCCGAGGCCCGTGCCGACGGCCGCCTCCCCGGCGATCGTGTTGGAGGAGGTGACGAACGGGTAGGTGCCCACGTCCACGTCGAGCAGCGCTCCCTGCGCGCCCTCGAACATGACGTTGCCGCCGAGGTCCATCGTCGCACGCAGCATCTGGCTCACGTCCGCCACCAGCGGCGCGAGCCGCTCCGCCTGAGCGACGAGGTCATCGAGGACGCGCTGGAAGTCGACCGTCTCGGCGCTGAAGTAACGGCTCAGCACGAAGTTGTGGAAGTCGAGGATCTCGCCCAGACGCGCGGCCAGCCGGTCGCGCTGGAACAGGTCGGCGACGCGCACCGCGCGCCGCGCCACCTTGTCCTCGTAGGCCGGGCCGATGCCGCGCCCGGTCGTGCCGATGGCGTTGGCCCCGCTCGCCCGTTCGCGCGCGCGGTCGAGCGCGATGTGGCTCGGCAGGATGAGCGGGCAGTTCGGACTGAGGCGCAGCCGATCGTAGACGGGCACGCCGCGCTGCACGAGGGCATCGGCCTCGCGGAACAGCGCATCAAGGGAGAGCACGACGCCGTTGCCAATGAGGCACTGCACGCCGGCGTGCAGGATGCCCGACGGGATGAGGGACAGCACCGTCTTCTGGCCGTCGATCACGAGAGTGTGCCCCGCGTTGTGGCCGCCCTGGAAACGTGCGACCGCGGCCACGCGCTCGGTGAGCAGGTCCACGATCTTGCCCTTGCCTTCGTCGCCCCACTGGGCACCGATGACCACGAGATTTGTTGCCATTGAACGTCTACTGTCTTGGATTCGGGTTCAGCGGCCGCCGCGCACGAAGAACAGCAGCACCGCCCCGGCGATCATGCTGAGCAGCCCGCCGATGCGCAGCGTGCGGTCGTCGAGCTGGGAGAGCAGCGCGAGCGTGCGCCGCATGCCGCCAGGATTGAGGAACGGCATGAGGCCCTCCAGCACGAGGTAGAGCGCAAACGCCGCCCACAGGTCCTGCCAGGCCATGCCATTCCACTCGCCAACCCGGCGGTCAGCGGCCAGGCTCCTTCAGGTACTTGAAGAATTCGCCGTCGGGCGCAAGCACCAGCACGTCCCCCTGCTTGCCGAGGGACTTCCGGTAGGCCTGCATGCTGCGGTAGAAGGAATAGAACTCGGCGTTGCGTCCGTACGCCTTGGCGTAGATGTCCGCGGCAGCGGCGTCGCCCTCGCCCTTCGTGATCTCCGCCTGACGGTAGGCATCCGCGAGGGTCTCGGTGCGCTGGCGGTCAGCCTCTGCGCGGGTGCGCTCGGACACGGCGGAACCCTCGGCGCGCAGCTGCGCGGCCTGCCGCGCGAAGTCCTGCCGCATGCGGTTGAACACCGATTCGCTGACCTCCTCGGGCAGCTCGATGCTCTTCACGCGGACGTCGACGAGCGCGATGCCGAGGTTGCCGACGTTGCTGCCGGCGATCTTCAGCACCTCGCCCAGGAACTCACTGCGCTCGGCCGCGACGACCTGCTGGATCGTGCGCCGCGCGATCACGCTCTTGATGCCGTCCTTCATGATCTCGCCGAGGCGGCGGTTCGCCACGTCCTCGCTACCGCCCGCCGTTGTGGTGTAGTAGCGGCCGACGTCGCTGATGCGCCACTTCACGAAGAAGTTGATGCGCAGGATCTTGCCTTCGCTCGTCAGGAACTGCTCGGCCGGGTAGTCCTCGGTGAGGATGCGCCTGTCGAACTTGCGCACGTTGTTCACGAACGGCGTGAGGAAATGCAGGCCGGGCCCGTAGTCGGCGCGCACGATCTCGCCGAAGCGGAACTTGACCGCCAGTTCCGTCTCGTGGACGGTGAAGGCCGACATCGACAGCACCAGGGCCAGGAATCCGGCCAGGATCAGCGGCAGGTAACTACGGCCCAGCATCAGCGTGTCCCCCGTTCCCGCGTCTCGCGCTGCGTTTCCACCGTCGCCGCCGTCGGCGGCTCCTGTGGTGCGGCGCGCTGCGGCTGCGTCGCCGGGACCTGGCGCTGCTCGTCGGGCGTGAGCGTGCGCAACCGGCCCTCGGTCAGCTTGTCGAGCGGCAGGTAGAGCATGTTGCCCGTGCCCTTCGTGTCCACGATCACCTTGTTGGTGCTGCCGAACACCTCCTCGAGCGTCTCGTAGTAGAGGCGCTGGCGAGTCACGGCCGGAGCGCGCTGGTAGCTGTCGAGCAGCTTGTCGAAACGCGCGGCCTCGCCCTGCGCGTCGGCGACCAGGCGTGCCTTGTAGGCCATCGCGTCCTCGAGCTGGCGCGCCGCCGAGCCCTTTGCCTTCGGTAAAATGTCGTTCGAGTAGGCCTGCGCCTCGAGCGCAAGGCGCTCCTTGTCCTCGCGCGCCTTGATCGCGTCGCGCTGCGAGGCCTGCACCTGCTCGGGCACGTTGACACCCTGCAGGTTCACCGTCGTCACCTCGATGCCTGTCTTGTAGGAATCGAGCGTGCGCTGGATGAGTTCCTTGGTCTTGGCAGTGATCTCCTGGCGGCCGGCCTCGAGCACAAACTCGAGCGTGCTGCGGCCGACCACCTCGCGGATGGCGCTCTCGCTCACCTGGCCGAGGGTCGCCACCGGCTCGCGCACGTTGAACGCGTACTGCACGGGCTCGGCCCGCCGGTACTGCACGGCGATGTTGATGTCGACGAGGTTCTCGTCGGAGGTGAGCATGCGGGTCTGGTCGCTGAAGCTCTCGACCGCGGCGATGTTGACGATCTGCCGCGCCTCGATCGGCCACGGCAGGTGCCAGCTCAGGCCGGGCTCCGTCGTGCGGACGTACCGGCCGAAGCGCGTGACGACTGCGCGTTCCGCGGCGTCGACGACGTAGACGCCGGTGAGGCCCCAGACCGCGAGCAGGACGAGGATGACCGTCGCGAACCCGAAGCCGCGCATCGCGGCATTGCCGCCCGCGCCGCCCCCATCGCTACTGCCGCCGCCACCGCCGCCGCGGCCGAATAGTGCGGACAGCTTGCGTTGCAGGTTCCGCAGCGCCTCGTCGAGGTCGCTGGCTTCCCGGTTGGGGCGATTGCCCCAGGGATTGCGGTTCCTGCCCGGTTCGTTCCAGGCCATGGGTTGGGTTGCTCCGGATTTCTTGGAAATTCAGCTCACTGCAGCGAGCTTACGGGATTGTAGGAACGGCTTCTGCGCCGCACAAGGCGCGACTTCGGGCGGCAGTTCGACGCCCTCCTCGCGGCAGATTCGCGTCAGTTCACGCCGGCGCAGGCTCACCTCCACCTCGAGGGAGCCATCGTCCAGGGTACGCTGGTTGACCACCGCCCCGGCCGCGTGGAGCCTGGCCCGGGCGCGCCCCTTGTCGGGGGCGAGGTGCAGGAGGCAATGCCGCAGGTCCGTGCCGAGCGCGGCATGCAGCGCCTCGAGGAGCAAGTCGACGCCGGCGCCGGTGTGCGCCGAGAGCCAGATGCGGTCGGGACGCCCGTCCGGGCCGAGCTCGACGTGGGGCAACTCCCCGGTGCGGTCGATCTTGTTGTACACGGCGAGCTGCGGCAGCTCCTGGGCCCCGATCGACTCGAGGACCTCGTTCACCTGGGCGATGCGCTCGGCCCGCTCCGGGTCGGCCGCATCGATCACGTGGAGCAGCAGGTCCGCCTCGCGGGCCTCCTGCAGCGTCGAGCGGAAGGCCGCCACCAGCTCGTGGGGCAGGTCGCGGACGAAGCCCACGGTATCGGCGATCGCGGTCTCGAGCCCTGGTGCCAGTGGCAGGCGCCGCACGGTCGGGTCCAGGGTCGCGAACAGCTGGTCGGCCGCGTACGCATTGGCGGAGGTCAGGCGGTTGAAGAGCGTCGACTTGCCCGCGTTCGTGTAGCCCACCAGGGCAATCGTCGGCACCTCGGCCCGCCGGCGCTCCTGGCGCGTCGTCTGGCGCTGCACGAGCACCTTGTCGAGGCGGTCGTTCAGCGTCTTGATGCGCTTGGCGATCAGGCGGCGGTCGGTCTCGAGCTGGGTCTCGCCGGGTCCGCGCAGGCCGATGCCGCCCTTCTGGCGCTCGAGGTGCGTCCAGCCCCGCACCAGGCGCGTCGACATGTGCTCGAGCTGCGCAAGTTCCACCTGCAGCTTGCCCTCGAAGGTGCGCGCGCGCTGGGCGAAGATGTCGAGAATCAAGCCGCTGCGGTCGAGCACCCGGCACTGCAGCTCCTTCTCAAGGTTGCGCTCCTGGCTCGGGGTCAGCTGACGGTCGAAGACGACGAGCTGCGCGCCGAGCGCCGCAGCGCGCTCCCGCAGCTCCTCGACCTTGCCCGATCCGACGAAGAAGCGCGGGTCAGCCGACTTGCGGGTCGCCGTGACGGTATCGAGCACCGTGGCCCCAGCGGAACGCGCCAGCGCGGCGAACTCCTCGATGCGCTCCGCCTCCGGCGCGTGGCCGAGGCCGACGCAGATGAGGATGGCGCGTTCGCCGCTGCCCGGCCTGTCGAACAATTAAGCCCTTCCCTCGCCGTGCATGACCGGCGGCATCAGGCTGCGGGCGGCTCCTCGGCCGGCAGCGGCTCGTCGTCGCCTGCGGGCAGGCGGACGTTGCGGGCCGGGACCACCGTCGAGATGGCGTGCTTGTAGACCATCTGGCTGACGCTGTTGCGCAAGAGCACGACAAACTGGTCGAAAGAGTCGATCTGACCCTGCAACTTGATGCCGTTCACCAGGTAGATGGAAACAGGGATGCGCTCCTTACGCAGCGCATTCAGGAAAGGATCCTGCAGGGACTGGCCCTTGGCCATGGTGTCGTCTCCTTATTCTTGGTTACCGTAGCGTTCCTGCCTCAAACTCTTCCATGAGACGGCATTTACGCCCGCCACAACCAGGCGGGGCAGAAACGTGTCGAGTTTAGCACGCTCCACTCCGGCCTAGCCGGGCAGCCCCCGGCGCAGCGCTTCTTTTATGGAGACAAGTTCCTGATCTTCAAGGGATCGGAGCCAACTCACGCCTAGCTCCGCGCGCAGCCACGTGAGCTGCCGCTTGGCGAGGTTGCGGGTGGCCTTCTGGGCCTGCGTCACGGCGAGCTCGAGGCTGCACTGCCCGTCCAGGTGTCGCCACAGCTGCCGGTAACCGACCGCCCGCAGGCTCGGCAGGTCGGCGGTGAGGTCGCCGCGAGTGTACAGGCGGTGGACCTCCTCGAGCAGTCCTTCCGCCATCATGGCGGCGAAGCGCTGGTCGATCCGTGCGTACAGTGTCGCCCTCTCGCAGGGCAGCAGCGCAAACCGGCCGAGCCGCAGCGAGGAGGGCCGCGCGAGCTTCTGCAGCTCCGAGAGCGGCCGGCCGGTCAGTTCCACGACCTCGAGCGCCCGCTGGATGCGCTGGGCATCGGCGGGCCGGATGCGTGCCGCGCTCTGCGGATCGCGCCCGGCCAGTTCCGCGTGCAGGGCGGGCCAGCCCCGCTCGCGGGCGCGCTCGTTGATTGCGGCGCGAAGCGACGGGTTGGCCTCGGGCAGGGGGGCGATGCCCTGGGTCAGGGCACGGAAGTACAGCATCGTGCCGCCGACGAGCAGCGGGACCCGCCCGCGGCCGCGGATCTCCACGATCAGCGCGAGCGCGTCGCGGCGAAAGCGTCCCGCCGAGTACGGCTCGGACGGGTCACAGATGTCGATGAGGTGATGCGGCAGCTGCGCGCGCACGGCACGCGAGGGCTTGGAGGTACCGATGTCCATCCCGCGGTAGACGAGCGCCGAGTCGACGCTGACGATCTCCGCCGGGATGCGCCCGGCGAGTTCGAGCGCGAGGGCGGACTTGCCGGTGCAGGTCGGCCCCATCAGCAGCACCGCATCCAGCGGGCCGTTCGCCTGCTCGACCGGTGCGTTCATCGCCCGCGCAGGAACAAGCGGTCGAGGTCGTCCATGCTGACGAACGACCACGTCGGCCGGCCGTGCACACACTGGTCCGCCCGCAGCGTGGTCTCCATTTCCCGCAGCAGCGCGTTCATCTCGGGCAGCGTGAGGCGGCGGTTTGCACGCACCGCCTGGTGGCAGGCCATAGTGCCGAGCGCGCGCTCGAGCGCCTGAGCCGCAGCGCCCCTGCCCTGCGCGCGCAGGTCGGCGAGCATGTCCTTGACCAGGGCGGCGGCGTCGACGGCGGTGAGCAAGGCCGGCACGGCGCGCACCAGCAGCTGCGTCGGGCCGCTGCGGGTGACGTCGAGGCCGAGTTCCTCGAACAGGGCCTGGTGCGCCTGCGCCTCCTCGGCGTCCGCGGCCGCCACGTTGACTACGACCGGCACGAGCAGCGGCTGGCTGGCGATGCGCCGGGCGGCGAGCGACGCCTTCAGGCGCTCGTAGGTGGTGCGCTCGTGGGCCGCGTGCATGTCCACCAGCACCAGGCCGCCCTGCGCCTGCGCCAGGATGTACACGCCGTGCAGCTGCGCAATGGCGTAGCC
>Ga0209048_10003880_pt1 | contig 14415 bp, 12 predicted proteins | sample FrelakmetCRP12CR_FD_187146 | JGI IMG/M metagenome (GOLD analysis project Ga0209048, IMG submission 187146) | Freshwater lake sediment microbial communities from the University of Notre Dame, USA, for methane emissions studies - CRP12 CR (SPAdes)... | ecosystem: Environmental > Aquatic >... | reverse complement strand
CGCGAGATTGCTGCGGCCGGCCCCCTGGCGGTCCGGTCGATCCGCGCGACGCTCCTCGGTGACCTCGCAGACCGGGTCGCCGCCGCGCTCGATCGCGAGGCCACCGAGCAGGCCCGCCTGCGCGAGACCGAGGACTTCCACGAGGGCGTTCGCGCGAGCCTCGAGCGGCGCGAGCCGCGGTTCGAGGGGCGCTGAACGCGCGGGTGATCCGGCGAGGTCAGCCGGCCCCTGCTCCCATCAGCCCGCTTTGCTCGCCTGTGACGGGCCGGCGGGCGGCGCCTGAGTCGGTTTGACGATCGCCTGAATGGCCTCGAGCACATCGCGCAAGCCACCGGCAGTGTGCGTGTCCAGGCGGTCCAAGATCGTCTCGGTGTCGGAGAACTCCTTCGCCGCGCGGGCGTCAGAGGCGCTCTGCTGCACGCTCTGGCCGACCATGATGATCGAGAGCAACACGAGCTGCAGGAAGGTCTGCGCTATCCAGGAGACGATCAAGATGAGGCCCGGCCTTGTGAAGAAGCTCGGCACGTCGCTCTTCTTGATGACTTCCGCCTCGATCAGGATCGCCGGCAGGCTCACGAGCGCTATCAGGCTGAACAGATAGGCGCACGCCATCGTGCCCACGCTGCGCGTGATCAGGAGTGCCAGCTTCGCGTTGAACCCCTCGACCTCGCCGACGGCCTTTCTGAGTTCGCGCGGGCTGAAGCGCACCACGTGCGTCAAGCGTTGCGAGGCCTTGACGGGTGCGTTCAGGGTGCTCTTGGCGGGTGCGTTCATGGTCGGACCTCCGGTCGGTAGGGCGGGGCAGCGCAGGGGACGCTATGGCCTTCGCCGGGCAACGTAACCGCCGCTCCCCGGGGGCCTGCGTCTCAGCGCTCCGCGCGCTGCTCGTCGCCGGTCGTGCGGGCGAGCTCCGCGAGAGCCCCGTGCATGCGCGGTTCGTAGGCGGCGGCGACCGGTCTCCCGCATGAGGTGCAGCCCTAGGTCGAGCTCGCTGCGGACCTCTGCGCCGGCGCCGGCGCCGGCGCCGTCGCTCGCCAGCCGTGCGCGCGCCAGCTCGATCCGGGCGGGGATCTCCTGCAGGCGAGCGCGGCGCTCCCGCGCGAGGTCCAAGGCTTCGCTGGCGCTGGCGCGAGCTCCCACGGCCTCTCCTGCGCCCAGCCGAGCGCGCGCGAGCTCGCACGACGCGCGGGCGTGCGCGAGCGCGATCTCTCCTTCCCCCGGGTTGAAATCGGCGACCTGCGCAAGGGTGTTGCGGGACCAGGGAGCCACCGGGCCTGCTCGAGCCGCCATGAGCCGCGTCCGTAGGTTGCCGCACGCCGGGGAGGGTCTAACACCGATGAGCCTGGCTCGGCCGCGCGTGATGCTCGCACCATGGCACAAGCGAGCTTGGCCGCCGGAAAGGCGGTGACGGGTTCTGGGAGCTTCGCCGGATCGCCGACTCAGACGCAGCCCGCTGCGCCCGCGCGGCGCTGGCCGGCGCTGGCGGTGCTGTGCGTACCGCTCCTGATCATCTCGCTCGACAACACGGTCCTCAACGTGGCGCTGCCCACGCTCGTGAAGAAGCTGCACGCTACCACGAGCGATCTGCAGTGGATCGTCGACGCCTACGTGCTGGTCTTCGGAGGGTTGATGCTGGTGGCGGGCAGCCTGGCGGACCGGATCGGGCGCAAGCGGACGTTCCTCATCGGTCTCGCGTCCTTCGCTGCCGGTTCGATGTGGGCCGCCTTCGCCGGCACGGTGGACATGCTGATCGCTGCGCGGGCAAGCATGGGCATCGGCGCCGCGCTGATCATGCCCTCGACTCTTTCGATCATCACGAACACCTTCTGCGACCGAGCCGAGCGCCAGCGCGCGCTGGGCTTCTGGTCGGGCACGAGCGGGGCGGGACTCGCCCTCGGTCCGATCGTCGGCGGCCTCCTGCTGGCGCACTTCTGGTGGGGCTCGGTGTTCCTGATCAACGTGCCGATAGCGGCACTGGGCTTCGCGTGCGCCATCCCACTGGTCACCGACTCGAAGGATCCCGCGGCCGCGCGACCGGACCCGGGCGGCTCCCTGCTGTCGATTGCCGGGCTCGGGCTGCTCCTGTGGGCGATCATCGAAGCACCGGTCAACGGATGGACCTCGACGCTTGCCCTCGGCGCGGGCATCGCGGGGCTGGCGGTGCTCTGCGGGTTTGTGGCGTGGGAGCGCGCGAGCTCCCACCCGATGCTGGATCTGCGGTTCTTCGCGAACGGGAGCTTCTCCGCGGCGGTCGTCTGCAACGGCCTGCTGATGTTCGGGCTGATGGGCGCGCTGTTCGTGCTGACGCAGTTCCTCCAGTTCCAGCTCGGCTTTTCGCCCCTTCAGGCCGGCGTGCGCGTTCTACCTGCCGCCGGCGCGATCGCCGTGGTATCTCCGCTCTCATCGGTACTCGTCCGCCGGTTGGGGGTGAAGCTGACCGTCGCCATCGGCCTGCTGACGGTCGCCGCCGGGCTATGGTCGATCTCGGCCGCCTCGATCACCACCACCTACGGCGAAACGGTGGTGGGCATGACAATGCTCGGCGTCGGCGCGGGACTCGTCTTCCCGGCCGGGGTGGGGGCGGTCATGGCGTCGCTGCCGAGCGAGCACACGGGGGTCGGCTCGGGCACGAACGGAACCTTCGTTCAGATCGGCGGCGCGCTGGGCGTGGCCGTCGTCGGCAGCCTGCTTTCCACGCGCTATCAGCACCGGATGACGACCACGCTCGCGCCGTACCACATCCCCCACGCGATCGAGCAGACCGTCCTAGGATCACTCGGCGGTGCACTTGGCGTCGCCAGGCACCTGGGTGGAGCAACCGGCGAGCTGCTCGCGAACTTCGCGAGCTCGGCCTTCATCAACGGAATGGACCTCGGGCTCTCGATCGCGGCCCTCATCGCGCTGGCGGGCGCGCTGCTCGCGCTGCTCGCACTTCCCTCGAGGACCGCCCAGGAGAGCGAGACCTCCCCGGACGGACAACCTGAGGTGTGACGCGCACCCGCGAGACGCCCCCGGCCGGGTCGTCCTTTGCATTCGGCCTCACTCGTTGTCCACTCTCGGTTTCAGCGCGCCTGGAGCGACCTCGGGCGGCCGGTCGACGTCACGCCCTTGTGCGCTCTCCTTCGCTCTCAGCGCCCGCGCCACACGGGCTCGCGCTTCTCGAGGAACGCGCGCATCCCTTCCTGAGCGTCCGCCGACGTGGCGTTGCGACTCATGACCTCCTGACAGCTCTCATAGGCCCCCTCGAGGTCAAGTTCGATCTGGCTGTAGTACGCGTGCTTGCCGATCCCGATCGTCAGCGGGCTGGCGGTGGCGATCTGCCTCGCCAGCGCGGCGGTGCTCGCCTCGAGCTCATCGGGCTGAACGACGCGGTTGACCAGGCCCCAATCGGCTGCGGTCTGCGCGTCGATCGGCTCCCCGGTCAGCAGCATTTGAAGCGCCCGCTTGCGTCCGACCGCGCGGCTGACCTCCACCATCGGGGTCGAGCAGAACAGGCCGATCTTCACGCCCGGCGTGGCGAACGTTGCCGTGCTGCTGCACACCGCCAGATCGCAGGCCGCGACGAGCTGGCACCCCGCCGCCGTGGCGATGCCCTGCACGCGAGCGATCACAGGCTGTGGCAGGTCGTGAATCGCGGCCATCATCCGCGTGCATTCGGCGAACACCTCCCGATACCGGTCGAGGTCGAGCCCAACCAACTCCCCGAGATCGTGGCCCGCGCAGAACGCCGGACCTGCGCCGGCCAGGATCACCACGTGCACCCCGGGATCCGCGTGAAGCTCGCCGAGCGCACCGATCACCCGGCCCATCAGCTCGATCGAGAGCGCATTGCGCCGCTCGGGGCGATTCAATCTGAGGGTCGCCACCTCACCCTCACGAGCCACCGTCAGGAGCTGCTCTGCTGCAACCGCCACCGCTCTGCCCTCCTGGACAACATCTTGACGCCCTGAAGATCCTACGCCTCTCTAGGAGCGGTCTCGCTTGCGGTTGCTCGGCGTGAGGAGGTGCTTCGCCGGCCCTCACCATCACGGGCTCGGCGGAACCCAGCCCCCGAAGACGCGCTCGAGCTCCATCGCAACGGCGATTGAGACGTGGTCGCGCCCGGGAGCCGCCGCGACCTGCACGCCGAGCGGGAGACCGCGCGAGCCAAGACCCAGAGGCACCTGCGTTACCGGAACCGCCGCGAGATTGAAGACGGCCATCGGCTGGGTCACATAGAGGCGACCGTAGGTATGCCCGTGACGCGGCGCGATGTTCGCAAGGGGTGGGTGAAGCAGGACGCCGTCTTCGATCGTCTCCGCCATCTCGCATGCGTACGCGCGACCCCAGGCGATCGCCTGCTCGGTGCGTCTGGGCGAGGCGAGGCGATTCGCCCGCTCGAGCAGCGCCAGCACCTTTGTCGGCGTCGTATGAGGGCCGCCGCGGCGTAGGGCGCTCCGGATCGTCAGGGGCTCCGCTCCCCCCTCGCGGAGGACCTCTGCCAGCGAATCGCCGTCGCCGAGCGTGGCGAGGTAGGGCTCGCCCGTGCTGCGCATCTGCGGTAGGCGGACGCGCTCGAGCCGGGCCCCCGCGGCCGCCAGCGCACCGGCGGCGCGCTCCCGTGCGGCGAGAAGCTCGCGGTTGATCGGCTGCAAGAAGGCCGACTCGCTGATCAGCACCCGGAGTCCGTCGAGCGAGACTCCTGCGGGATCGCCGAGCTGCGGCTCGTCGATGACGAGCGGGTCGGCGCCGTCAGGTCCCGACAGGATCCGCAGGACCGGCATCAGGTCCTCCCCGCGGCGGGCGAGCGGGCCGAAACCGAGAAGCCGCGTCGCCTCTCCGTGCGGAATGGGATAGGACCCGGTGTGTGGCACGAGCCCGTTAGAAGGCTTGTGCCCGAACACACCGCAGAAGAAGGCCGGGACGCGGATCGAGCCCGCGATGTCCGAACCGAGTCCGAACGGAGATGCCCCGCTGCCGACGGCTGCCCCCTCACCGCCGGAGGAGCCGCCCGCCGACCGAGAGGAGTCATACGGAGTGCTGGACCGCCCGTACACACGGTTCTCGGACTCGATCCACAGCGTCAGCTCGGAGACATTCGTGAGCCCGAGGGGGATCGCGCCGGCGTCGATCAGCCGCTGCACGGTCGGCGCCGTCGTCGACGCTCGGTGATCGCGTCGCGCGAGGAGCCCCGCGCTGTTCGGCATGCCCTTCACAGCAAACGACTCCTTGATCGTGCAGGGCACCCCGAGCAGCGGCGGCAGCTGGTCGTGGCCGGCCGTCGCTATGCGAGCGTCGGCGGCTTCAGCCTCGCGTCGCGCGGCATCGAAGCGCTCGACGGCGATCGCTCCGGTGCGCGGCTGGTAACGCCGGCACATCGCGATGTGCGCCTCCATCACATCCAGCGAGGAGACCTCGCCTTCGCGGATCGCGCGAGCCAGAGCTGTTGCCGAACGCTGGGTGAGTGGCGGGTCGCGCAGGACTCGACCGTACACGAGCCTGTCCGCGGTGGTAGCGAGCTAGGGCACCGTCCCGGCGTTCTGATCGGACGGCCCACCAGCGTGCACGCGGTAAGGCCGGTCGGGTCAGGCTTCCGGGACAGGCCGCGCGAGGCGATCCTCGGCCTCGGAGAGCTTTGCGGCGAGACGCTCGCGCTCGGCGGCGACGGCCGCCTCTCCGTAGCGCGGATGACTCGGATGGGCGAGGTTCTCCAGCTCGTGCGGGTCCTCGCGCAGGTCGTACATCTCGCACTCGCTCACAGGTGAATCCCTGTGGGACGAGGAGCGGGTTGGAGATGATCAACGGGACCCGGCATCTCCGCTCGATCATCCGCGAATCGGTCAGGGCTTCCCAGACGCGCGCGACCGGCGACGGGAAGAGCTCCTCGATGGCGATGTCGAGCTTCATGGAGCTGCCGTTGGGCGAGCGGCCGTCCATCGCAGGGCGCCGGGCGCTGCGTCAGGCCGGCAGGACGAGGACGGAGGGATGCCGGGCGTCGTGGAGCAGTTCGACATCGACCGGCCTCAGGGCGGTTGCGGTTGCCAGGTCCTCTCCGGTCCCCGGGTTGCGCGCATAGCGAGGGTGGGCGCCCGAGGAGACCTGCAGGCGGATGCGGTGGCCGGCGGCAAAACGGTGGCCGATCGGCCAGAGAGCGAAGGCAACGCGGACCGTGCCGTCGGCGTCCGGCTCGAAGCGGTCGGGTGTCACGCGGGTCAGCGCGTCACAGACGTTCCACGACGCAGCGTCGCAATCGACGTCGCACACGCGCGCGAAGAGGTCGAAGTGCGGCGAGCTAGCCGACACCCAGAGCTCGACGCGCACCGGGCCGATCGCCTCGACGGTGTCGGCCAGCGGCGCGGTGGAGTAGGTCAGGACGTCGGGGCGCGCCTCGAGCGGGCGATTGTCGAGAACCGGCTCGCGCGCGAGCAGCACGGCTCCGCCGAGCGAGGGTGTGGGGTCGGCCGGGTCGTAGCGATAGCGGTCCCCGCGCCCCGGGCCCTCCGCCGGCTCGATGTCCTGCAGGCGGCCATCAGCGGCCGGCCACAGCCGGCGCTCACCGGTGCCGGGTGGCGGCCAGTCGGGCAGCTCGCGCCAGCCGCCGGCCGCGCGCTCGCCGGTGATGAACAGCCGTACCCGGGAAGTCCGCATGAGCCGCTCGTCTCCCAGGAGATGGGCGCGCAGCCAGCCCATGCCCTCGCGCAGCCCGGCACGCATGAGACCGGGTGCCGTGTGCGTCCACGGGCCGATCATGAGCTGCGGCGTTCGCCCGGCGGCCTGCAGCGCGGCGAAGTCCTCCAACAGCCAGGGCAGGAAGATGTCGTGCCAGCCGCCGATCAGCTGAACCGGCGCTGCCACCTTCCCCACGCTCGCGGCGAAGTCGCGCACCACCCAGTAGGCGTCCTCGCGGTCGGGACTGGCGAGCGCCTCACGGAACCAGGCGACCTCGGCGCCGGTTGCGCGGGCGTCGAGGTCGGCGATCGGCAGCTGCGCGATCAGGCCGGGCAGACCGTGAACGGCGCGGGCCATCGCCAACGGGGCGAGCCTGCGCTCCTGAGCGGCGACGAGCACGAGCCATGAGGCCGCGCTCTCCAGCGCGAGGCTCCCCCCCGAGTAGGCCTGGCCGTAAAACTGCGAGGCGCTTACCTGTATCGCGAGCGCGGCCAGGTCGTCTCCCGCCTCGGGGGCGAGTGCCCACTGGACCAGTCCAAGGTAGCTCGGGCCGATCATGCCGATTCGCTCGGAGTGCCAGCGCTGCGCCCGGATCCAGCGCAGCGTGGCGAGCCCATCGGCGCGCTCGTCGAACGGACTGAACGCCCCCTGCGAGCCGAACGTTCCACGCACGCTCTGTATGACGACCTGAAGGCCGCGCTCGGCCAGCAGCCGTCCGAAGAGCAGGCCGACCCACTGGCGCCGTCCATAGGGCGAGCGCACGAGCACCGTCGGCTGCGGGACCTCGCGGGTCGAGTCCGCCACATAGCGGTCTGCCAGCAGCACGGCCCCGTCGTCCATCGTGACGCGCAGGTCGCGCTCGCAGACGACGTCGCGGGTCCGAGCCCGCGGAAGGTGCATGCGCCGGGCGATGACCGCGCTCGCGAGGCTCATCGCCGCACTATGGCACGGCATGAGCGGCCCGTCCCGGCCCGGGAGCGTTACGGCGCCAGGCGCTCGATCGCCCAGTAGCCGTCGTCCCCGCGGCTGTAGCGCAGACGGTCGTGCAGGCGATCATGGCGCTGCTGCCAGAACTCGAAGCTCTCCGCGGTCAGCCGGTAGCCGCCCCAATCGGCCGACAGCGGCAGCTCGCCCGTGGCATGCACCTCCTGAAGCTCGGACACGCGCCGCTCGAGCGCTTGGCGGCTGTCGACCGGCTGACTCTGCGGCGAGGCCAGGGCGCTGAGCTGGCTTCCCCGCGGTCGGCTGCGCGCGTAGGCGGCCGACTCGGCCGCGCTCGTGCGCCCGACCGGTCCCTCGATCCTCACCTGCCGGCCCAGGGGATCCCAGTAGAAGAGGAGCGCGCCACGCGGGTTGGCGTCGAGCTCCTGACCCTTGCGGCTCGCGTAGTTCGAGTAGAAGACGAAGCCACGGTCGTCGAATGCCTTCACGAGCACCATTCGCACCGACGGGGCGCCATCGGCCGACGCCGTCGCAAGTGCCACAGCCTCGGGCAGCCGGATGCCGGCGTCGCCGGCCTCCCGAAACCAGCCGGCGAACTGACGCACGGGGTCCGGGTCCACATCGCCCTCGCGCAGGGGCTTGCCGTAGTCGGGCATCAACGACATTGTGCATGCGCCGCCGACAGGTCTCTCGCGAGGACCTCGGACCCATGCATTGCGGAAGACCGCGAGCGGCGAACCTCTAGGCCTCGACTGCGAAGATCCGCCACGGACCCGGGACGCCCTTGAGGTCGTGCTCGCCGCGATCGGTCAGCGTCTGGCCCGAGCCCACGATGAGGTCGCGGACCGTGCTCGAGGTGTGATGCCGGTGCGCCGAAGCGCCCCGCTCACCGGGCGCGCTTGGCTTTCGGCCGGGCCCGGGGTCTCGGCGCCTTCTGCGCCTTGGTCGAGCCCTTCGGCCTCGTCTGCCCCGTGGCTCGTGCGGCACGGGCCATCGCTAAGCAGCCGTCGCACAGGAATGGCTCAGGCACCCCGGCCTTGACGACTGGGATCGGCCCGGGGCGGATCTGCCCGCAGCGATGGCAAGTCCCGTACTTCGTTCCGGCGGCCATGGGAGTGAGGTTACTCCTGCATCCGGCTCCTGGCTTGCTCGCCGTGACTCGAGGCTTGGCGCAGGCCCCGCCTCTCGGTGCGGCGGCCGCCCGGGCCTCGCGGCTCCGGCAACCTGCGGAGATGGTCGGGATCGCCGAGACCAGTTGGGCCGAGCCGCTCGAGCGGAGCACCCGGCTCGACCTAGGGGCCTGACGCCCGGGGCTCCCTGTCAGCCCGCGCGCTCGGCGGCACGGCTTCGCACGTTCGTTTTTTCCTGCAGCGTCATCGTCCCCGGATGGCCGGCGCCGGGCCAGGGTGTGAGAATCAGAAGAAGGCGGGCGTCCGTATGCGCCGTCACCTCGTGGCGCTCTTGCGGCGGAAGGTGAAGGAGGACCCCGGCCTCGGCCTCGACGTTCTGGCCGGTCTCGCTGGTGACGGTCACCTCCCCGCGGATGACCGTGATCCAGGCGCCCTCGTGGACTTGATGGTCTTGGAGCATCTCGCCGGCCGGAAGGTCGAGCGTGATGGCGCGTCCCTCCTGTGCCGAGGACAGGATCTCCGGACGATGCGGGCTCCAATCGCGTCTCTTCAGATCCCAGAGGTCCATGGAAGGGCAGTGTTGCAGCTTGGCAGAACAGGGGGCCCGGCCTGCCCGCGAGCATACGCTCGACGGACCGGCTCACGGCCGGGAGCTAACGGCCCCGGGCCGGTGAGCTCGTCGAGCGCCTGTGCGGCTCCGGTTACCGGCAGGAGGTTCGCTGCGAGCGGGCGCCCCGGTGCATGTCGGCGAGCGGACGTAAGTGCGGCGCGGAAGGCACGGGGCGCCGTCATCCCGACGGTTCCCAGGGCGCGTGCTGCGGAGACCGCACCGGCCAGCCACCGCCGGCCACCCCGCCGGCCATCCCGGCCTGCACCAGTGGGCGTTCGAGGGCAAACCGGTCGAGAAAGTCACCGCCGGAGGTCGTACCCATGGCCGGGCGCTAAACGTGCCGGGCGGGACAGTCCGTGGGAAGCGCCCAGGCTCGCCGCGGTGCAAACAGACGTGCGAACATGCCCGCACCAGCCCACGCCACGACGGGTGACCCGGAGGGGGCGAATGCCACCGTGCAGAGCCGTGCGGTGGCGGCCATCTCGCCCCACGCCACGGCGCAGTTCTTCCTGACCGGAGGGTCGCAGGTTCGAATCCTGCCGGGGGCGATGATGTTTGTCCTCACCGCGTTCGTATACCCGTGCGTCCTCGCGGTGCTCTGCGTCGGCGCCGGGCTGGCCGTCGATCGCTGTAGCGGGGGGTTCCTGCCCGGTCTGCTGCTGCCGGCCGTCGGGGCCGCCGCGCTCATCGCGGTGTCCCAGCTGGCGACCTACGCCTCTCCCGTCGCGCCCGCTACCCCCTACCTCTTGGCTGCGGTCGCAGCGGCGGGGTTCGTGCTCGGGCGCAACCGGGCCAGGATGCTGCTGCGCCGATCGCGCATGTGCCGCTGGCAGCTGGCCGTGCCCGCGCTCGCCTACGTCGTCGGGCTGGCCCCGGTCCTGTTCGCGGGTCGGCCCACGTTCACGTCATACATCGCCCTGTCGGATTCCGCGGTGCACATGATCGGGGCTGACTTCCTGATCCGCCACGGACAGGACTACTCACACCTCGACCTGCGCAACTCCTACGGGCAGTTCATCAACGACTACTACAACACGAGCTATCCCTCCGGCGCCGACACGCTTTTCGGCGGTAGCGCCTTCCTTTTGCGCCTGCCCCTGATCTGGGCCTTCCAGCCGTTCAACGCTTTCATGCTGGCCACGGCGGCGGGCCCGACCTGGCTGCTGCTGCGGCGGATGGGGCTCGACGGCGGATGGGCCGCGCTGGCCGCGCTGTGCACGACAGTATCCGCGCTCGTCTACGGCTACGAGCTGGTCGGCTCGGTCAAGGAGATCACCGCGCTGCCGATGATCCTCACGCTGGGCGTGCTGGTCGTCATCCACGCGCGCTGGCTTCCGGGGCGGCCATCCGGCGGCCTTCCGTTCGCGCTCGTCGCCGCGGCCGGGGTGTCGGCTCTGGGGGTGGGGTTCGGTGCATGGGTGCTGGGGGCGGCGGTCGTGCTCGCGGTGATCGCGGTCGACGACGTTCTCGCGTCGCGCCAGAGCGCGCGCCGCCTGCTTCTGCTGGTGGGAGCCGGAGCGCTGATCGTGCTCGTGGCCGCCCTGCCGACCTGGGCCAACCTGTCAGGGTCGCTGCAGGTCGCTCAGAACATCGCCTCCACGACCAACCCGGGCAACCTGCGCGCGCCGTTGCGAACCGAGCAGCTGTTCGGGACCTGGCTGTGGGCCAGCTACAAACTCGTGCCGACGGGCAGGGCCCTCAGCCTCACCAACGCGCTCATCGCCGTTGCGTTCATCGCCGCCCTGATGGGTGCGGTGAACGTGGTGCGCATACGGGCTTACGCGCTGGCCGGCTGGCTCGCGTTGATGCTGGCGGTCTGGGCCGGGCTGACCGTCTACGGCACGACATGGGTCGATGCCAAGGTGCTAATGCTCACCTCGCCGGTGGTCGTGCTGACCGCCTGGGGAGGGCTGGCCGCCGTGCTGCGGGCCTCGGCGCGCGTAAGGGCGCTTGCCCCCGTGGCGGCGATCCTCGCGCTGGCGCTCGCCGGCGGCGCGCTCGCCTCCGACGCGATGCAGTACCACAGCTCCAACCTCGCCCCCACGGCCCGCTACGACGAGCTGGCCTCGCTGAACGCGCGCTTCGCCGGACAGGGACCGACACTGTTCACCGACTATGACGAATACGCGATGTACGAGCTGCGCGACCTTGATGTGGGCGGGCCGAACTTCATCTACGCGCCCGCCGCTCTGCCGGGAGTCGCGGCCGGTCACGGCGCTGCGATCCACCTCGACAAGGCGCCGCCCGCGGGGCTGCGCGCGTACCCGCTGATCGTTACGCGGCGCGACCCGACGACCGGTCGCCCGCCGGCTGCCTACAGCCTGGTCTGGCGGGGAACCTACTACGAGGTGTGGCGTCGCCAAGCCGGAGCTCCGGCGGCGATCGCCCATGTCGGATTGTCGCGCGCGATGCCCGTGGAGTGCTCGCGAGTGCGAGATCTGGCGCACCTCGCGGGGTTCCGCGGCGCGCAGCTTCTCGCGGCGAGCCCGCCTGAGCTGGTGAGCGTCTCGGCGACGCGTGCCCGCCACCCGGTCCACTGGACTCCCGCGAGCGTGGGGTTGGTCATGAAGGGCCCGGGACGCCTTCAGGCCGCGTTCGCCGTTCCCCACGCGGGCGCATGGGAACTGTGGCTGCAGGGGGAGATCATGCGCCCGCTGAAGGTGAGCGTGGATGGGCATCTCCTAGGCTCGGTGGGCGGGCAGCTCGGCGGGGACTCGCTCAACCCGGACACGATGGCGCCGCTCGGCCTGCAACTCGCCGCAGGGGAACATCGCCTGTCGATCACGCGTGGTCCGGCCGGCCTTGCCCCCGGTGACGGCGGCTGGGCATTCCTGTACCGCATCTTCCTGACGCCCGCAGGGGCGCGCTCCGGGGGGACGATCCGCACGGTACCCCCCGCCGGCTGGCGTTCGCTGTGCGGTCATGCGTTCGACTGGATCGAGGTCGTCCGCGGCTGAGGAGCGCCGCCGGCCCTTCGCCGCCTTTGGGCGCTTCGCTGCCTTTGGGCGCCTCGCCATCACGGCGCCGGGCGTCTAACGTCGGGGGGTGAACGTAGGCTTGCCCGATGGGCGCTGTGCATGGGTCACCGACGGCCGACCAGATCCTGCTCGGCGACAACCTCGAGCTGTTGCCCGCTTTCGGCGATGGGTCATTCCAGCTCGTCTACATCGACCCGCCGTTCAACACCGGCAAGGCGCAGACCCGCAGGACGCTCGAGGTGGTTGCCGACGAGACTGGCGACCGCACGGGATTTCAGGGCCGCCGCTATCGGTCGAAGCTGCTCGCCGAGTCCTCCTTCCGGGATGTCTTCGAGGACTATCACGGGTTTCTCGTGCCCCGCCTGGAAGAGGCGCACCGGCTCCTCGGCCGGGAGGGCACGCTGTACTTCCACATCGACTATCGCGAGTCCCATCACTGCAAGCTGCTCCTCGACGAGCTGTTCGGGCGGGAGTGCTTCCTCAACGAGATCGTCTGGGCCTACGACTACGGCGCGCGCTCGAAGCGGCGTTGGCCCTCAAAGCACGACACGATCCTCGTGTACGTGAAGGATCCGTCGGCGTACTTCTTCGACTCAGAGCACGTCGACCGCGAGCCCTACATGGCACCAGGACTGCTGACGCCGGAGAAGGCGGCGAAGGGCAAGCTCCCGACGGACGTCTGGTGGCACACGATCGTGCCGACGAACGGGCGCGAGAAGACCGGGTACCCGACGCAGAAGCCCGAGGGCATCGTCCGGCGGATGGTCCAGGCGTCCACCCGACCGGGTGACTGGTGCCTGGACTTCTTCGCAGGCAGCGGCACGCTCGGAGCGGTAGCCGCGAAGCTCGGCCGCCGCTACGTGCTGATCGACTGCAATCCAGAGGCGATCCAGGTCATGCGCGCACGGCTCGCGGCTTCCTAGCCGCCTCGCGGCCCGTCCGAGCGACCGCTCCCTCCGAGCGCACGGTGGCGCCCGGAGAATCGCATAGTGAGCTGGCGTGGTCGAAGTGCAGATGGGTCATGACCACGAGACCGAAGCGCGGCGCCTGCTCGTCCGCCGGCCATGGGCAGTTCGGCTGCCCTGGCCTGTGGCTCGTCGGGCACGCTCACCCCTGCAATGTTTCAGTCCGGGGGCGCCACGAGCGACGACATGGCAGCCTTTGACCGATGTATCACCTGGAGATGCGCCAGTTCCCGCACAACATGTGCCGCTTCAACATGTCCAGCGAGGAGGTGCTCGCGGTGGTCGAGCCGTGGGCCAACGACCGGTGGGTGGAGCTCGGAGAGCGAAGATGGAGTCCCCACCAGGCGAAGATGACGATCATCGAAGGGCCGCGGATACCCGTGGAGCAGCTGACAATGGGTCGCGGCTGGCGTCAGGCTCAGCGTCATGCCACGGATGTCACCGAGCGCGTGCTGGCCGAAGCCAGAGCGCGGGGCGGCGGAGTACGGCAGGCTCCCCCGGGTGACGCGCCGGCCCAGGCCGGACTCCTTGCCGACTCGCTCGGCCTCGAGCTGATCGCAATGCTCGATGAGCGCCCGGCCCCCCTCTTGCGCGCGTGGACGCTCGCCGGCGCCCGCTGTCCGGACCGCTCCGCGAGCGAGAGCCTGGAGTTGGCCGAACAGGCGGTCAGATCGCTACTAAGGTCCCATCTGATCGTCCTTGTGCGTGCCGGCGTGGACACTCGGGAGGGCGGGGCAGGGGACGATGGCGGGAGAGAGGTGCCCGAGGCCGAGCTCGATGCCGTGCTCAGGGCGGTCGGGAGCTGGGCCGCACAAGACGGCACCGCTCCAGTCAGGATGCGCCGGGCGTGAGAGCTCGGCGTGCGAGGGCTCGCCGCGTGCTTGGGCTGAGGGAGCGAGCAGCTAAACTCACGTCTCTTCTCCCGTGGTGGGCGTAGCTCAGTTGGTAGAGCTCCTGGTTGTGGTCCAGGCGGTCGGGGGTTCGAGTCCCCTCGCTCACCCTCAGAAAGCCCTGCTAACGCGGGGCTTTTGTCATGTCCGACCCAACTCGCGGATTGCGGCCAGGGCACGTCGGTGGCACGTCAGCCCTCGCGCGAAATGATCGGCGTTGGCCTCCGCAGTGGAACACCACCGACGTGCCCT
>Ga0209048_10003879_pt1 | contig 14429 bp, 11 predicted proteins | sample FrelakmetCRP12CR_FD_187146 | JGI IMG/M metagenome (GOLD analysis project Ga0209048, IMG submission 187146) | Freshwater lake sediment microbial communities from the University of Notre Dame, USA, for methane emissions studies - CRP12 CR (SPAdes)... | ecosystem: Environmental > Aquatic >... | reverse complement strand
GCGCTGACGCTGGAACTTCGTCACCATGGTGGCGATGTACTGAAACTGCGCGTTCCGGTCCGGATGCTGGCCGCCTTCACGCGTCTTGCGCACCGACTGAAGGCTGTAGTTCAGTTGGGCCAGCAGATCGCACACCGTGCGCTGGCTCACCCGATGGCCGCTTGCGGCAAGCTCGGAGGCCAGCCTCGTCGTGCTCTTGCATGTCCAGCGCAGAGGAGACATCGGATCGCCCCTGCTGGTGGGTTCAACCAATGCGTCAAGGTCGGCAAGCAAGCTCGCGTCGATGTCCACCAAACGCTTGCGCCCGCCACCAGGCGCGCGCACGCGCTTGTGCGCAGCAACCACCACAGGCTGCGCTGCGGCCTTGCTCCTCTTGCCCTTGGCCTTGCCGGCGGCCTCGATCTCGGCCAGCCCGGCATAGACAGTTGTGCGCGACAACCCGACAACTTTGGCCACTACGCTGACGCCACCACGCCCAAGGCTGCGCGCCTCGGCAGCGGCCCACAATCGCAACGTCGCCTCGTCAAGACGAGGCGACAAGGCTTTGAACTTGGCTTCGACCGCTGGCGTTTGATCCATCTGCGCATCGTAGCGGCACGACGCGAAGTGTTCAAGTTATTATTGCTACTGTCCCAAGGACCTGTCCGTGCACAGGACCTTCAGGCCGCGACCTGACCGGCTCGCGATTGACGTGCCGCGGTCGCCAGCGCAGCCACGCGCGCCGGCGGATCGAGTTTCAAGCGATGGTCCGACCACACCTGGCGCCAGCGCCGCGCGCCTGGCGCGCTGTTCCACAGCCCGAGCGCGTGGCGCATCGCGTGCGACCACGGGGTCCCGCCAGCGCGCAAACGCTCGAGGTATTGCACCCATCGCACCTCGACCTGCTCGCGCGAAGTGGCCGGGCCCTTCTCGCCGAAGAACACCTCGTCCCACGCCGCCAAGGCCCACGGCTCGTGGTAGGCGTGCCGGCCGACCATCACGCCGTCGACATGGCGCAACTGCTCGGCGATCGCCGCATCGCTCGCGATGCCGCCGTTCAGCACGATCGTCAGCCCCGGGAAGTCGTGTTTCAGGCGATGTGCGAACTCATGGCGCAGTGGCGGCAACTCGCGGTTTTCCTTGGGGCTGATTCCTTGCAGCCACGCGTTGCGCGCATGCACGATGAACACCTCGCAGCCGGCCGCCGCCACCTTGCCGACGAAGTCGCGCACGAACGCGTAGCTCTCGACGCGATCGATTCCGATGCGGTGCTTGACCGTGACCGGCAGTCCGCCTGCGGCATCGATCATCGCTCTCACGCACTCGGCGACGAGTTGCGGCTCGGCCATCAGGCAGGCGCCAAAGGCGCCCCGCTGCACACGTTCGCTCGGGCAGCCGCAATTCAGGTTGATCTCGTCATAGCCCCATCGCCGAGCAAGACGCGCACAGGTCGCGAGATCGGCCGCCTCGCTGCCGCCAAGTTGCAGCGCGACCGGGTGCTCCACCGTATCGAAATCGAGGTGGCGTGCCACGTCGCCGTGCAACAGCGCGCCAGTGGTGAGCATCTCGGTATAGAGCCGCGTGCGGCGCGTCAGCAGCCGATGAAGGGTGCGGCAATGCCGGTCGGTCCACTCGAGCATCGGCGCGACCGACAGTCGCCATGGCGAGCAAGCGGGGTTCGTAGCGGCGCATTCGTTCATGAAGCGATTCTGGCCGATGGGACCCGCCGCGGATCGTGCCCATAATGCCAGGGGGCACTCGGGCGGCAGCCGGCCTCCTGCCGCCTTGCAGCGCGACGCGGCGGCTCGTCAGCAGGCTCTTGCCATTCCCGCCACGGCAGTCACGTTGCCGACGAAACGCGGCCACAGCTGCACCGGAAGGTCGTGCCCCATGCCCTCGACGACGTCGATCCGGGCACCTGGAATCTTGCGCGCCAGGTCGTGCCCCGCTGCGACCGGCACCAGCGGGTCGGCTGCACCGTGGATCACCTGCGTCGGTGCCTTGATGCGCGACAGCTGCGGCGAACGGTCGCCGTCGGCCAGGATCGCCATCAACTGCCGCGCCGTGCCCTGCGGGCGGTAGGCGCGGCCGATGGAGTGCCGCAGCCGCTTGTCGAGCCACTCCTCGCCAGGGCGAAATGCCGGGCTGCCGATCAGCGCGTACAACGAGCGGTAGTGCGCGAGCACGCTATCGATGTCGTGCGGGTCTGCAGGTCGCGCCAGCATCGCGTGTCGCACCCTCGGCGAAGGGCCGGGCAGGCGGCGCGAGCCGCTGCTGGTCATGACCAGGGTCAGGCTCTTCACCCGTTGCGGGTGGCGCAGCGCCATCTGCTGGGCGATCATGCCGCCCATCGACGCGCCGCAGACGTGGGCCGATGCGATGCCCAGCGCGTCGAGCAGGCCGGCGGCATCGTCGGCCATGTCGGCCAGCGTGTAGGGCGGTCGAAGCGGCAGTCCGACCAGTTGCTTCAGCCCCGCCACCGCGATGTTGGGCACGCCCCAAGCATCAAAGCCCTGCGACAAGCCGCTGTCACGATTGTCGAAACGGATCACCCGAAAGCCTCGCGCGACGAACTGCTGCACCAGGTCGTCGTGCCAGCCGACGAGCTGCATGCCCAGGCCCATGACGAGCAGCAAAGGCTCGCCATCAGGTAAACCGTGGTCTTCGACTTCGAGCTGGAGTCCGTTGGCGGAAATCTTCATGGCGGGGTGTGGCCGGCGAGAATACCTCGCAGGCTTCTGGTGGTCGGAGCATGCTAGCGGCTGACGCGCGACTGCGTTGGAGCAGGCTCCCTAGGTCAGCCTGTCGCGATGGCGACAGGCCCGCGCATGGCGCGGGCGCTCAGGTGGGCCAGCGCACCGGAGGCGAACGCAAGGCGAGCGCTTGGTTCGCCACCAGCGCGCCGATGACCAGCGCGCCACCACTGAGCGTGGCTGTGCTCGGTTGTTCGCCCGCTCCGAGCCAGGCCCAGGCGACCCCGAGCACGACTTCCAGCAGGCCGAGCAGCGCGATCTCCGGTCCCGGCAGCACATGGGTCAGCCGCACGACCAGCAGGCAGGGCACCGCGAGCTGGAACACACCCAGCAGCGCGAGCAGCGAGAGGTCGTGCGCCGAGGCCCGGAACGGCAGCGACAGCGGCAGCATCGCCAGCACGGAGATCAGCGCGCCGATCAGCACTGCGCTCATCATGTCCTGGCTTTCGTCGGCTTCACCCTCTCCGTGGTGGAGATGTTGCAGCAATGTCCAGTTAATCGCCGCGGCGATCGGCACGCCGAGCGCCACCGCGATACCGGCCAACTGACCCGGGGCGGAGGCCTGCGCCTCGCGCCAGAACATCCATGCGATACCGACCCCGGCCACGCCGATCGCCGCCCAGGTGCGCGTCGCCAACCTGGCCCCGAGCGCGATGCGAGCGAGCAAGGCGGTGAGCAGCGGCCCGATCGACATCGTGACCAGAACGTTGGCGACCGAAGTGAGCGTGATCGCCACCATGAACGCGGTGTACATGACCGACCAGCAGACGCCCGACGCCCATACGGGCCACGGCGCCCGCACGATGCCGCGCCAAAGCGCGAGGCCGCGCATCATGCTCAGCGCGATCGACAGCGCCATCGCGTTGAAGGCACTGCGCCAGAACGTCACCTCGAAGCTGCGCGCCGCCTCGAGGTGGCGCGTGACGACCCCCGCCGTGCTCCACAGCAGGGTCACCAGGATCATCAGCGCAACAGCCCTGCGATGCGTCATCGGCATCGTCGCATCAGGGCCTCAAGCGGCTTCGCGGCTCGCCCGCTTTCGGTCATGTTCCTTCAAGTGCCGCTTGCGCAGGCGGATCGATTTCGGCGTGATCTCGACCAGCTCGTCGTCTTCGATGAACTCGACCGCGAATTCGAGCGTGAGCTGGATCGGCGGCGTGATCTTGATTGCCTCTTCCTTGCCGGAGACGCGGAAGTTGGTGAGCTGCTTGCCACGCACCGCGTTGACGACGAGGTCGTTGTCGCGGCTGTGGATGCCGATGATCATGCCCTCGTAGAGCGGGTCGCCGGCGCTGACGAACATGCGGCCGCGGTCGTCGAGCTTGCCGAGCGAGTACGTCACTGCCTCGCCGTCGTCCTGGCTGATCAGCACGCCATTCTTGCGCCCCGCGATTTCGCCCTTGTAGGCCTCGTAGCCGTCGAATATGTTGCTGATGAGCCCGGTGCCGCGGGTCAGGTTCAGGAACTCGTTCTGGAAGCCGATCAGGCCGCGCGCCGGGATGCGGTACTCCAGCCGCACGCGGCCGCGGCCGTCGGGCTCCATGTTGACGAGTTCGGCCTTGCGCAGGCCGAGCGCCTGCATCACGCCGCCCTGGTGCTGTTCCTCGACGTCGGCGGCCACCATCTCGATTGGCTCCAGCCGCACGCCGCCCTCTTCCTTGAACACGACGCGCGGCTTCGAGACGGCGAGCTCGAAGCCTTCGCGTCGCATGTTCTCGAGCAGGATGGTCAGGTGCAGTTCGCCGCGGCCCGAGACCTCGAAGATGCCGTCCTCGTCGGTGTCGCGCACCTTCAGCGCGACGTTGCTTTGCAGCTCCCGGTCGAGCCGGTCGCGGATCTGCCGGCTGGTCACGAACTTGCCTTCGCGTCCGGCCAGCGGCGAGTTGTTGACGCAGAAGTTCATCGTCAGCGTCGGCTCGTCGACGAGCAGCATCGGCAGCGGCAGCGGGTTCTCCAGGCTGGTCAGCGTGACGCCGATGCCGATGCCCTCGATGCCGTTGACGAGCACGATGTCGCCCGGCCCGGCGCTCTCGGCCTGGCGCCGCTCGAGGCCTTCGAAGGTCAGCACCTGGTTGACACGCGCCCTGATCGGCGTCGATTCGAGGCCGCTGTAGAGGGCCACGTCCTGCATCGGCTTCAAGGTTCCCTGGTTGATGCGGCCGATGCCGATCCGCCCGACATAGGTCGAATAGTCGAGCGAGCAGATCTGCAGTTGCAGCGGGTCCTCGGCATTGCCCTCGTGCGCCGGCACGCACTGCAGGATGGCGTCGAACAGCGGCGCCAGGTCGGTGCCGACCTCGCCCTGCGTCAGGCTAGCCCAACCGTTCAGGCCGGAGGCGAAGATGACGGGGAAGTCGAGCTGCTGTTCGCTCGCGCCGAGCTTGTCGAACAGGTCGAAGGTCGCGTTGATCACGTAGTCCGGGCGCGCCCCGGGGCGGTCGACTTTGTTCACGACAACGATCGGCTTCAGGCCCAGCGCCAGCGCCTTGCGGGTGACGAAGCGCGTCTGTGGCATCGGCCCTTCGACGGCGTCGACCAGCAGCAGCACGCTGTCGACCATCGACAGGACGCGCTCGACTTCGCCGCCGAAGTCGGCATGGCCCGGCGTGTCGACGATGTTGATGTGGGTGCCCTGCCACTCGACGGCGCAGTTCTTGGCCAGGATCGTGATGCCGCGCTCGCGTTCGATGTCGTTGCTGTCCATCACGCGTTCGGTCACCTTCTCGTTCTCGCGGAAGGTGCCGCTCTGGCGCAGCAGTTGATCGACCAGCGTCGTCTTGCCGTGGTCGACGTGGGCGATGATGGCGATGTTGCGGATTTGCTTGTGCATTCGGGGAGTCTCAGCTATTCGCTGGAAGTTCAGGGAGGCCCTGTACCTCCAGCGGACTCAGCAATCGGGTGGGAATCAGTTCTCTGGCCTGGATGTGTCCGCTGCCGAGGAAGGCGCACCGCCCGCCGACGCCCGGCGCCGCCTGCGAGGCCGGTCCATACACGCGCACACAGGCTGCGTCGCTCGCGTCGATACGCCGCCGCAGGCCGCAGAGGAAGCGCCCCGCGTCTTCGTCGCCGAGTCGCACTTCGGGCCAGTCGGCGAGCAGCGCGTCCGCGGGCAGCAGCAGCGCATCGCGAGCAGCCTCGTCGAGCGCCGCCAGCTCCTCCAGCGAGTGCGCGTCGGAGAGCGAGAGTGCTCCGCTGGCCGTGCGGCACAACGCAGCCAGGTGCGCGCCGCAGCCGAGCGCCTCGCCGATGTCGGCTGCGAGGGTGCGGATGTAGGTGCCCTTGCTGCATCGGACGTCGATCACCAGCCTGTCGTGCCGCCACTCGACGATGGCTATCGCATGGATCGTCACCTGACGAGCCGCGCGCTCGACCTCAATCCCGGCGCGCGCGTAGTCGTACAACGCCCTGCCCTCGTGCTTCAGCGCCGAGTGCATCGGCGGCACCTGCGCAATCTTGCCGACGAGGCTGCTGCAGGCAGCTTCGACCTGCTCGCGCAATATCGCGACGGCACGCTCGCGCAGCACCTCGCCCTCCGCATCGCCGGTACTCGTCGTGATGCCGAGCTTCAACGTCGCGTGGTAGGTCTTGTCGGCGTCCAGGCTCACTTGCGAGAACTTGGTCGCGGCGCCGAAGCACAGTGGCAGCAGGCCGGTCGCCAGCGGATCGAGCGTGCCGGTATGCCCCGCCTTCTCGGCGCGAAACAGCCGCCTGGCCTTCTGCAGGGCGTCGTTGCTCGACAGGCCGCGTGGCTTGTCAAGCAGAAACACGCCATGCACGGCGCGGTGGACGATACGGGGGCGGTCCATGCGCACCGGCTCAGTCCTCCTTCGCCCGCGTGGCGTTGGCTTGCTGAATCAATGCGCTCAGCTCGGCCGCACGCTCCGTGGTGCGGTCGAACAGGAAGTGCAGCGTCGGCACGGTGTGGATCTGCAATCGCTTGAAGAGACCGTTGCGCAGGTAGCCGGCGGCCTCGTTCAGCGCCGTCTCGCACTCGTGGGCGTCGCCGACCAGCACCGAGAAAAGGATCTTCGCGTGCGCATAGTCGGACGTCACTTCGACCCCGTTGATCGTGACCATGCCGATGCGCGGGTCCTTCAGCTCGCGGATCAGCTCGGCCACGTCGCGCTGGATCTGGTCGGCCACGCGAAAGCCGCGGTTGGCGATAGCTCTCTTGTGTCGCATGGTTCTTTCCTGTCCCCAAAGTACAAACCCCGCCCTCTTGCGCAAGGCGGGGTTTGCGATCCGGGGCAAATCCGCCTTACAGCGTTCGGGCCACTTCCTTCACCTCGAAGAACTCCAGCTGGTCGCCCTCGGCGATGTCGTTGAGGTTCTTCAGTTTGATGCCGCACTCGAAGCCTTCCTTGACTTCGCGCACGTCGTCCTTCATGCGTTTGAGCGACTCGATCTCACCGGTGTAGACGACCACGTTGTTGCGCAGCAGGCGGAAGCGCGCGCTGCGGTTGACAACGCCGGCGGTGACCATGCAACCAGCCACTGTGCCGATCTTGGAGGCGACGAACACCGAGCGGATCTCGGCGTTGCCGATGATCTCCTCGCGCTGCTCCGGGGCAAGCATGCCCGTCATCGCTGCCTTCACATCGTCGACCGCGTCATAGATGATGTTGTAGTAGCGGATGTCGACACCGTTGTTCTCGGCAAGCTTGCGCGCACCGGCGTCGGCTCGGACGTTGAACCCGATCACCACGGCCTTGGACGCGATCGCGAGGTTGATGTCGCTCTCGCTGATGCCGCCGACCGCGCCGTGCACGACCCGGACCTTGATCTCGTCGGTCGACAGCTTGAGCAGCGACTGGGCAAGCGCCTCCTGCGAGCCCTGCACGTCGGCCTTGACGATCAGCGACAGGGTCTGCACCGCGCCCCCGGTGTCGAACATGTTCTCCAGGTTCGCTGCCTGCTGCTTGTTGAGCTTGACGTCGCGATACTTGCCCTGGCGGAAGGTCGCGATCTCGCGCGCTCGTCGCTCATCGGCGAGCACCATGAATTCATCGCCCGCCTGCGGCACCTCGGTGAGTCCCTGGATCTCGACCGGGATCGACGGACCGGCCTCGGCGCAGGACTTGCCGTTCTCGTCGAGCATCGCCCGTACTCGGCCGTAGCTCGACCCGGCGAGCACGACGTCGCCACGCTTGAGCGTGCCACTCTGCACCAGCACGGTCGCCACCGGTCCGCGACCCTTGTCGAGTTGTGCCTCGATCACCAGACCCTTGGCCGGCGCGTTCTTAGGCGCATTCAGTTCCAGCACTTCGGCCTGCAGCAGTACCTGTTCAAGCAACTGGTCGATGCCCTGGCCCGTCTTGGCCGACACGGGCACGAACGGTGAATCGCCGCCGAACTCCTCCGGCACGACGCCTTCGGCGACGAGCTCCGACTTCAGCCGCTCGATGTTGGCCTCGGGCTTGTCCATTTTGTTCATCGCGACGACCATCGGCACGCCGGCGTCCCTGGCGTGGGCGATCGCCTCGCGCGTTTGCGGCATCACGCCGTCGTCGGCCGCGACCACCAAGATCACTATGTCGGTCGCCTTGGCGCCCCGTGCCCGCATCGCGGTGAACGCGGCGTGCCCGGGGGTATCGAGGAAAGTGATCATGCCGCGTGGCGTGTCGACGTGATATGCACCGATGTGCTGCGTGATTCCGCCGGCCTCGCCTGCGGCGACGCGGGCAGTGCGGATGTAGTCAAGCAGCGAGGTCTTGCCGTGATCCACGTGTCCCATCACGGTGACGACCGGAGCGCGCGACAGCGTCTCGGCGTCGCTCTCACCCTCGCCTTCCTCGAGGAAGGCTTCGGGATCGTCGAGCTTGGCAGCAAACGCCTTGTGACCCATTTCCTCGACGAGGATCATGGCCGTTTCCTGGTCGAGTTGCTGGTTGATGGTGACCATCTGGCCGAGCTTCATCAGTTGCTTGATGACCTCCGAGGCCTTTACCGACATCTTGTGCGCCAGGTCGGCCACGCTGATGGTCTCGGGCACATGCACTTCCTGCACCTGCTGCTCGACCGGCGTCTGAAACACCGTTCCGCCACCATCGTTGCGCTCGCCGCGCCGCCCACCGCGCGGTGCACGCCAGCCCGGACGCGCGCCGCCGCCGGTGTTGAGCGTCTTCAGTCCGCGCCGCTTGGCGGCGTCGTCGGCCCAGCTCGACGAAAGTTTCTCGGACTTGACCGACTTCTTTTCGCCCGGCTTGGCGGCCCCGGGCGCAGTCGCTGCGGCACCGGGCACGCCCGCCTTCTTGTGGATCGTCCCCTTGATCTCGACCGCGGGCTTGGCCTCTTCCGGCGGCTTGTGCGGAACGAGCACGCGCTTGGGCGCATTCATCATCGCGCGGATCGCCGACGCTTCGTCTTCCGCCGTCTTGCGACGCTTGGCCAGATCGACGATGCGCTGCTTCTCCTCGTCCACCACGTCGGCAGCCTTGATCACGCGCAGCGCCGGCTTGGGCGGTTCCGTCGGGGCTGCCGCGGGCACGGCAGCGGCAGCTTCTTTCTCGGCCGCTGCCTTCGCCGCGGCCGCCTTCGCCAGTGCGGCTTTCTGGGCAGCCGTCTTGCGCGGCGCGCTGGCCGCAGCGAGCGCGGCAGCTGCCGCTTCGGCGGCAGCCTTCTCGGCAGCTTCGCGCTGGCGCAGTTGGGCAGCTTCACGCTCGAGCTTCTCCTGCTCCTCGCGCAGGCGACGCGTCTCCGCCAGGTCTTCTTCCTGCCGGCGCAGTTGCTCGGCCTGAGCCCGGGCATCGTCCTCGCGACGCTGCAGTTCGGCCTCGTCGACCATCGGTGCTGCCGGCTCGGCAGGGGACGCGTCATCGCGCTTGATGAAGGTGCGCTTCTTGCGAACCTCCACCTGGATCGTGCGCGCCTTGCCGCTCGAGTCTGCCTGCTTGATTTCGCTGGTGGACTTGCGCGTCAGCGTGATCTTGCGCCGTTCGCCGCCGACGGTGCCGTGAGCGGAGCGCAGGTGATCGAGCAGGCGTTCCTTGTCGGTCTCGGTCAGCGCGTCGTCGGTGGACGCCTTCGCCACACCGGCCGACTGGAGCTGCTCGAGCAGCGCCGCTGCTGGGCGGTTGAGTTCTGCGGCGAACTGGGCGACGGTAGTCACTGCCATTGTTGCTTTCCTTGCTGGGTTCTTGCGGTGCTGCGCGGTGCGAGCTTCAGGTGGTGAACCAGTGCTCGCGCGCCTTCATGATCAGTGTCTTGGCCTGCTCCTCGCCGACGCCCGAAATCTCGGTCAGTTCGTCCACCGCCAGGTCCGCGAGATCGTCGCGGGTATGGATGCCGCCGTCGGAAAGGCGTGCGATCAGGTCGGCCGTCAGACCTTCCATGTCGCGCAGGTCCTGCGACACGTCCTCGACCTTCTCCTCGCGCGCGATCTCCATCGTCAGCAGCGCGTCCTTGGCGCGGGTGCGCAGCTCGTTGACGGTGTCTTCATCGAAGCTCTCGATCTCGAGCATCTCCTGCATCGGCACGTACGCCACCTCTTCGAGGCTGGTGAAGCCCTCGGCGATCAGGATGTCGGCCACCTCCGCGTCGACGTCGAGCTTGTCGACGAAGAGCTTCCTCAGGTTGTCGCTTTCCTCGGACTGCTTGGCCTGCGATTCCTCGGCGCTCATGATGTTGATGCGCCATCCCGTCATCTCCGACGCGAGGCGCACGTTCTGGCCGCCACGTCCGATCGCGATCGCCAGGTTCTCCTCGTCGACCACCACATCCATCGCGTGGCGCTCCTCGTCGACGACGATCGACTGCACGTTGGCCGGCGCCAGCGCGCCGATCACGAACTGCGCCGGATCCTCCGACCACAGCACGATGTCGACCCGCTCGCCGGCGAGTTCGTTCGTCACCGCGTTGACGCGCGAGCCGCGCACGCCGACGCAGGTACCGATCGGGTCGACGCGCCGGTCGTGCGAGACGACGGCGATCTTGGCTCGCGAGCCCGGGTCGCGCGCGCAGCTCTTGATCTCGAGCAGACCTTGCTCGATCTCCGGTACCTCGAGCGCGAACAGCTCGATCATGAATCCTGGTGCGCTACGCGACAGGATGATCTGCGGGCCGCGCAGCGTCGGATCGACTTCGAGGATGTAGGCGCGGACGCGGTCTCCGGTGCGCAGGTTCTCCTTGGGGATCATCTCGCTGCGCTTCAAGCGTCCCTCGACCCGGCCCGATTCGACGATCACGTCGCCCTTGTCGAGACGCTTGACGGTACCAACGAAGATCTTGTCGCCGCGCGACAGGAAGTCGGTCAGCAATTGCTCGCGTTCGGCGTCGCGAATCTTCTGCAGGATCACCTGCTTGGCCGCCTGCGCACCGATGCGCCCGATCGTGACTGAATCGATCGGCTCTTCGAAGTAGTCGCCGACCTCGATGTCCTCGATTTCCTCCTGCGCCTCGAACAGCAGCTTTTCTGCGTCGGGAATCTGCAGCCCGGCCTCGTTCGGCACCACGTGCCAGCGGCGGAAGGTCTCATAGGCGCCGGTGTCGCGATCGACCGAGACGCGCACGTCCATCTCGCCACCATGCAGCTTCTTGGTGGCCGACGCCAGCGCCGCTTCGACGGCACCGAACACCACCTCCAGTTCGACGCTCTTCTCGCGTGCGATCGCGTCGACCAGCATCAATAATTCGGATTTCATTGTCCACGACCTCCATCCACACCCGCCGCGCCCGGTTCACCCGTGCCAGCCGGCGCCGCCGGCAGGAACCGGCGACCCTTGAAATCAAGCACCGGCACGAGCCGGGCCTCACGAACTTCGTCCAACTGAAAATCGAGCGCGCGATCGAACTCGTCGACCGCCGACGCGCGCGCCTCGGCGCTCGTCTTGCTGGTGGCCTTGGGCCGGTCGGACTCGGTAGGGTCGAGCAGCAGGCGCCAGCCGTCGCCCTCGTCGCGCGGCAGGGCGAGCAGCGTGCCGCGGAACTTCTTGCGCCCCTTGAATGGCAGCTTCAGTGTCAGGTTCACGGGCTGGCCGGCGAAGCGCGCGAAGTCGGCCGGCTTCTTCAGAGGCCGGTCCAGGCCGGGCGACGACACTTCGAGCCGCTGGTAGCCGCAGCCCTCGACCTCGAGCACATGCTGCAACTGGCGCGTCACCGCTTCGCAGTCTTCGACCACGATGAACTCGCCGCGCGGATCACCCGCCACGCGGTCGATGAACACGCGCAGCAGCCCGCCCGCGGTACGCTCGCTCTCGACGAGTTCATACCCCATGGCGTTCACGGTACGTTCGACGACGGCCTGCCAACTCATTCTTGCGCTGACGCTTCCTGCAAATTGGTTCGCAGGTTTGCCCTCCGGTGCCCATCAGCGAAGGGGCAAACCTGCGATCTCGATCGAGCAAAAAAAATGGGCTGGAAGAATCCGCCCATGCAGTTTTCTTGAGAACGCGGCATTGTAGCGGCAACTTCAGTTAGAGACAAGCGAAAGGCGTGTCAAGAGGGGCTCTGGAGCTTGTCGATCGGACGCAAAGCCTGCCTCGGGTCGACTGCAAGGGCCGAGCCGGCGGCGCATGACAGAATCGGCGCCGGTCCCCACCACGCATACAACGGAGAAATCATGGGATTCCTCGCCGGCAAGCGGCTCCTGATCACCGGTGTCCTTTCCAACCGCTCGATCGCCTATGGCATCGCCCGCGCCTGCCATCGCGAAGGCGCCGAGCTCGCCTTCAGCTACCAGGGCGAGCGCTTCCGCGACCGAGTGGGTGAGTTCGCCCGCGAGTTCGGGTCCGAGTTGCTGTTCGATTGCGACGTGGCTGACGATGACCAGATCGGGCGCCTGTTCGAGCGACTCGGCGAGGCCTGGCCCGAATTCGACGGCCTGGTGCATTCGATCGGCTACGCGCCGCGCGAGGCGATCTCCGGTGACTTTCTGGAGGGCCTGTCGCGCGAGGCGTCCCGCATTGCGCACGACATCTCGAGCTACAGCTTTCCGGCCCTGGCCAAGGCGGCCGTCCCGCGGCTGCGCACCGGCGCCGCGTTGCTGACCCTGACCTACCTCGGAAGCGTGCGCAGCGTGCCGCACTACAACGTCATGGGCATGGCCAAGGCATCGCTCGAGGCGAGCGTGCGCTACCTCGCCGTCAGCCTGGGCGGGCGCGGCGTACGTGTCAACGGCATTTCGGCCGGCCCGATTAAGACACTCGCCGCAGCCGGTATCAAGGGCTTCGGCCGCATCTTCGACGTGGTGGAAGCGAATGCGCCACTGCGGCGCAATGTAACGATCGACGACGTCGGCAACGTGGCGGCCTTCCTGCTGTCGGACCTCGCCGCCGGCATCACCGCCGAGATCACCTATGTCGACGGCGGTTTCAGCCAGGTGATGGGCGGCGTCGATCCCCATCCGTGACCGGGAACCCAGAGCCGGGCGTGCTCCGATGCGCGCGCCTGCTGGCTGATATCGGCGGCACCAACGCCCGCTTTGCCTGGCAGGCGGCGATGGGCGACGCCTTGCGCGACGTCGCGACCCTGCCCACGTCGGAGCACCCCACGCTTGCCGCGGCGATAAGACACTACCTCGATGGCGCGGGCATCTCGACACCGCGATGGTGCGCGATCGGCATCGCCAACCCGGTGACAGGCGACCGGGTGCAGATGACCAACCACCCCTGGTCGTTCTCGACCTCGGCGCTGCAGACCGAACTCGGCTTCGACCGCCTGCTGCTCCTCAACGATTTCACCGCGATGGCGCTCGCCCTGCCCGACCTGCAGCCGCACGAGCTTCGCCAGGTCGGAGGCACCACCGCGGTGGCAGGCACGGCGATGGCACTGATCGGCCCCGGCACCGGTCTCGGGGTCTCGGGCCTGCTGCCCAGCATGGGGCCTGGCGGCTGGGTACCGCTGCAGGGCGAGGGCGGCCATGTGTCGCTCGCTGCCGCCACAGCGCGCGAGGTGGCCGTGGTCGATCAATTGCGCCGACGCTACGGCCACGCCTCGGCCGAGCGCGCTGTCTCCGGCGCGGGCCTCGAGGCGCTGCACGAAGCACTGGCGCGAATTGACGGTCTCGGCAACTTCACCCCATTGCCTGCGGCCGAGATCAGCGCGCGCGCGCTCGCGGTGACGGATGCCCGTTGCACCGAGTCATTGGCGCTGTTCTGCGCCTTCCTCGGCAGCGTCGCCGGCAACCTGGCGCTCACGCTTGGCGCGCGCGGTGGCGTCTACATCGGCGGCGGCATCGTCCCCCGGCTCGGCGAGGCATTTGCGCGCTCGCCGTTTCGCGCCCGCTTCGAGGACAAGGGTCGCTTTCGCGACTACCTGGCAGCGATCCCGGTGTACGTCATCGACACGCCGGTATCGCCTGCGCTGCGAGGTGCGGCGCACGCGCTCGGCGCCGATCCGGCGTAGCGCCGCAGCGGCGCTTCAAGCCTGACGCACGCAGTCGACGAAGTACCGCCGCCCGCCGCCCGCGTCGGCCTCTTCGACCAGCCCATGCACGTCGGTGTCGAAGCCCGGAAAGGTGGCGTTGAAGTCACGCGTGAAGCGCAGGTAGTCGACGATCCTGCGGTTGAAGCGTTCGCCCGGGATCAGCAGCGGAATGCCCGGCGGATACGGCGTCAGCAGCGAGGTCGTCACGCGGCCTTCGAGCGCTTCGATTGCGACCCGTTCGGTCCTTCGGTGCGCGATGTGCGAATAGGCGTCGCTCGGTTTCATCGCCGGCTGAAGGTCCGACAGGTACATCTCGGTCGTCAGCCGCGCGACGTC
>Ga0209048_10003878_pt1 | contig 14435 bp, 13 predicted proteins | sample FrelakmetCRP12CR_FD_187146 | JGI IMG/M metagenome (GOLD analysis project Ga0209048, IMG submission 187146) | Freshwater lake sediment microbial communities from the University of Notre Dame, USA, for methane emissions studies - CRP12 CR (SPAdes)... | ecosystem: Environmental > Aquatic >... | reverse complement strand
CACGCTTCTTGCGGGTCAGCACCGCGTCGAGGCCCTCCTCCACCAGCTTGGCCCGCACGCGCTCGACCATGGTGATATTCGTGTCGAGCGCTTTGCAGATCGCCTCGTCCGACCACCCCTCGCCGGCCTCGCCCTGCGAGCCCGGCGAGCCGGGCCCCCCTGAGCCGGCGCCACCCGGTGCGCCCGGGCGATCGTCCAACCGCGGCCCACCCTCCACACCGGGCGAGCGAAGCCGCGGATCCGACCCGGCGGCGTGGTGTGAGACGCGAAAGCCCCCCCGCCGATCGGCCTTGCCGTGCAGCAGCAGATTCGTCCCCGGCGGATAGCGGTCGACCAGCCACGGCTGGTTGAAGAACGTCGCCCGCATGCTCCCCGTGGCGTCGAAGACCGTCGCCTGCACCAGCGGGCGCATGCCGCGCCGGCGGACGGATCGTGCCGCGATCGCCCGGACCCGCACCGCCACGGTCGCCTGCTCCCCGGCGCGCAGCCCGGCGACCGTCCGCGCGTCGCGGCTGTCCTTCGGGAGGTGCTCGAGCAGCTCCCCCACGGTGTGCACCCCGAGGGCCTCCATCGCGTCCGCCATCTTCTTGCCCGAGAGCTCCAGGGCGCCGGCCAGCCGCGAGGGCCGCGGCCAGCGAACCCGCGCGCCGAGCAGCTCCTCCCGGCTCACGGAGCGCGTCGATGCGAACCCCTTCGCGCCCGGACCGTCGCGATCGGGCGGCGCGGCCCGGGCTGCGGGCGGAGTCATGGTCCTCGTGACGGGCATCGACCGGCGATCATGATCGGCGGTCCGGTCGTAACCGGGCGGGATGCTACTCGGCGGTGAGCAGCCACCAGTAGGCGGGCTGCCCGCCGTGATGCAGCTCGAGCTCAACCCCGCCGTTCACCATGCCTTCGACGTCCCGCAGGCCGAGCGGCGCGTGCTCGCCGGCCAGAACGCTGATCAGCTCAGGTGGGGCAAGCGGGCCGCCGCCGTCCCCGCCCCGATCGCCGGGCGCTCCGTTCGCGCCGCCCGAGCCGGCGGGTCTGCCGCCGGCAAGCGCTCCGAGCACCGCCCGCAGGGTCTCCGCGGGATCCCCCCAGGCGAGAACCTGATCGTCCAGGAAGCCCACCGCATCCCCCCGCTTGAAGCGCCCCTGCGCGTCGTCGCGAGCCGCCGGCGCGACGGCGCCTGTGCGTACACGCGAGAGCGCCTCGGCCAGGGCCTGCGCGTTCTCCTCGACGCTGAGATCGGGTGCGAGCGCGACCGCCGCCGCGAGCCCCGCCTGCTGGCTGGTCGTGGGCGCCACCAGCACCTGCTTGTCCGAGAGCTCCGCCGCGCGCTCGGCCGCCATGATCACGTTGGGGCTGTTCGCCAGCACGACGACCTCCTCGGCCGGCACCTCGTGGATCCCGGCTAGCAGATCGTAGGTGGAGGGGTTGAGCGTCGGTCCGCCGTCGATCGTGTGCACGCCGAGCTCGCGGAACATCTCGACGAGACCCCCGCCGCTGACGACCGCCACCGCCCCGCACCGCTCCCGGCCGGCGCCTGCGCCGTCGCCATCGGGCTCCGTGACGGGCTCAGCGATGCCCTCGCCGGGGACTAGGTGCGCCGGTCGGCCCGTCACGCGCTCGTCGCGCCCGGCGACCTGCAGGCGCATGTCCGCGACGTCCAGCCGCGAGACCTCGCCCGCACCCGCGAACACCGCGGTGGCCTGCTCCGGGTCGTCGGTGTGCAGGTGCACCTTCAACGTGGTCGAGTCACCCACGACGAGCACCGAGTCGCCGAGCCTCTCGAGGGGCCGGATGAACACGTGCGGGCTCAGACCGGCGCCGGTGACGGCGAAGTTGGTGCAGAAGCGATAGGTGCCGGAGCTGTGCTCGGGATGGCTGATCCGCGCGGGCGCGTGATGGTCGAGCTCGGGCGGGTCGTCACCGCGCAGCGCCGCCACGACGCCCGCGAACATGATCGTGAGCCCGTATCCGCCGGCGTCGACCACGCCGGCCTCGCGCAGCGCGGCCAGCAGCTCGGGGCTGCGCTTCACCGAGTCCTGGCCCGCGGCCACCGCGCGCTCGAGCGCCTCGGCGATCGCCTCGTCCTGGTCGCGCGGAGCAGTGCCGGGTCCGAGCCGCGGGTTCCCCGGGCTGTGGGCTACATCGGTGACGATCTTGTGGGCCATCTCGCGCGCCACGGTCAGGATCGTCCCCTCGGCGGGCTCTCGCACCGAGGAATAGGCGCGGTCGGCCGCGTTCGCGAGCGCCGCGCCGATGAGCGTCGCGTCGATCAGCTGACCGGGCCGGCTGACGAGCTCCTCGGCGGCGCCGCGAATCAGCTGTGAGAGGATCACCCCGGAGTTGCCCCGTGCCCCGAGCAGCGCGGCCCGCGCGACCGACTGCACGATCTCCTCGCGCCCGATCTCATCGATCGTTCGCCGCTCGTCGGCACCCTGCAGGCGATCGAGCTCGTCGAGCACGGCACGCAGCGTGAGCGCCATGTTGTCCCCGGTGTCCCCGTCGGCGACGGGGAACACGTTGAGGTCGTTGACCTCCTCGCGCCGCGATTCCAGATGCGCCAGTGCCCCCGCCACGGCAAGCCGGAAGCGGACCAGATTGGTGTCGGTCACGCCGACACGTCTATCAGCTTCCTCGCGCGGCGGGTTGCGCGGTGCGGCCCTGGCCCCCGTTGAGGATCCGCCGGCTAGAGCGATCAGAGCAGCCCCGCGGTCCGCCCGGCCAGGGGGGCATCGGGGTGTCGCGGCGGGCTCAGACCGCCTTCTCTACCTTGCCCGCTTTCAGACAGCGCGTACAGACGTACACCCGCTTGGGCGCCCTGCCGACCATGATCCTGACCTTCTGCAGGTTGGGATCGAAACGCCGCCTGGTCGCGACCATCGAGTGGCTGCGGCTGTTACCGAACGCCGGGCCCTTGCCACAGCTATGACATACCTTGGCCATCGGCGGGAGTCTAGCCGCTCGCCAGCTCGCTCCGCAGCGCCACCATCCTCAGCACCGCCTCGGCCGCGTGGCGGCCCTGGTCGCGCCGGCCGCCGCCGGCGCGCGCCAGTGCCTGCTCCATCGTCTCGCAGGTGAGCACGCCGAAGGCGCACGGGACCCCCGTGTCGAGCTGCACGCGCATCACCCCCCGGGAGACCTCCGCGCAGACGTAGTCGTAGTGATCGGTCTCGCCTCGGATCACCGCCCCGAGGCAGGCGACGCCCGCGAAGCGACCCGACCGTGCGGCGTAGCTCGCGGCCAGCGGAAGCTCATACGCGCCCGGCACGTCGAAGACCTGGACGTCGGGCTCGCCGGCCTGCGCGAAGGCCGCCCGCGCCCCGGCCAGCAGCCGCTCGGCCAGATCGTCATAGAAGCGGCTGATCGCTATCGCATAGGAGTCGCTCACTGCCCGGGCCGTTTCTCGGCAAGCGCCCGCTCGCGCTCGGCCCGGTCCTGCTCGCGCTCGGCGTGCAGGAGCTCCTCGTCCAGGTTCAGCCCCTGGTGGTGCAGCGTGTGCCCCATGCGCTCGGCCTTCGTGCGCAGATAGGCCTCGTTGTGCACGTTCGGCGCCTGCTCGATCGGGATCTGCGCGCTGACCGACAGCCCGTACCCCTCGAGTCCCCTGATCTTCTTCGGGTTGTTCGTCAGGATCCGGATGGAGCTCAGCCCGAGATCAGCGAGGATCTGGGCGCCGATGCCGTAGTCGCGCAGATCCGCCGGCAGCCCGAGGCGCTCGTTGGCTTCCACCGTGTCGAGACCATCCTCTTGCAGGCGGTAGGCGCGCAGCTTGTTCAGCAGGCCGATCCCGCGACCCTCCTGGGAGAGGTACAGGAGCACCCCCTGGCCGTCGCGCTCGATCATCGACAGCGCCGCGGCGAGCTGCTCGCCGCAGTCGCAGCGCAGCGAGTGGAAGACGTCGCCGGTCAGGCACTCCGAATGCACCCTCACGAGCACGTCGCGCTGACCGCTGATCTCGCCCTTGACGAGCGCGACGTGGTGCTTCTCGTCGACCAGCGACCGATACCCCACGGCCTCGAAGTCCCCGAACGTGGTGGGCAGGCGCGTGGAGACCACCCGCTCGATCAGCCTGTCGTTGCGCCGCCTGTAGGCGATCAGGTCGGCGATCGTGATCATCTTCAGCCCGTGGCGCTCGCAGTAGCTGGCGAGATCCGGCACACGGGCCATCGAGCCGTCCTCGTTCATCACCTCACAGATCACCCCCGCCGGGATCAGGCCGGCCAGGCGCGCCAGGTCGACGCTCGCCTCCGTGTGACCGGTGCGCTCGAGCACGCCCCCCAGCTTCGCCTTCAGCGGATTCACGTGGCCCGGCTGCACGAGATCGTCCGGCCGCGTCTTCGGATCGATCGCCACCTGCATCGTGTGCGCGCGGTCGTGCGCCGAGACGCCGGTCGTCACGCCGTGGCGCGCCTCGACGGTGATCGTGAACGGGGTCTGAAGCGCCGACTCGTTCTTGGCCGCCATCAGCTCCAGGCCGAGTTCCTCGCAGCGCCCCGGTGTGAGCGCCAGGCAGATCCAGCCGCGCGCCTCCTTGGCCATGAAGTTGATGGCCTCCGGCGTCACGAACTGGGCCGCCATCACGAGGTCGCCCTCGTTCTCGCGGTCCTCATCGTCGCAGACCACGACCATCCTGCCGCGGCGGATCTCCGCGATCGCCTCCTCGATCGTGGCGAACGGCGTGGCCGTCTGCTGGCCTGCCTTCGACCGATCGCTCATGGCACCACCCCCATCAGGCGCTCGGCGTGCTTGGCCAGCACGTCCACCTCGATGTTCACACGGTCTCCCTGGCCGATCGTTCCGAGGTTCGTGCGCGTGAGCGTCTCGGGAACCAACGAGACCGAGAAGCCGTCGTCGTGCAGCGCGCTGACCGTGAGGCTCACGCCATCGACCGCGACCGAGCCCTTCTCCACGAGGTAGCGGAGCAGCGCCGGCTCGATCTCGATCTCGACGACGCGCGCGAAGCCCTCCTCGCGGATCGCCCGGACGGTGCCCGTGCCGTCGACGTGGCCCTGGACGACATGCCCGCCCAGGCGATCGCCGACGCGCAGCGCCAGCTCGAGGTTCACCCGCGCTCCCGGGCGCAGCGATCCGAGAGCCGAACGGTCGAGCGTCTCGAGCATCGCCTGGGTCCGAAAGCTCGAATCGTGCGCCTCGGTGGCCGTCAGGCAGACGCCATTGACGGCGATCGAGTCGCCGGCGGTCAGCTCCTGCGCCAGAGGAGTGCTGATCTCGAGGGTGGCGCCGGCGCCGTTCTGCTCGAGTCCGGTCACGCTGCCCAGGTCCCCGATCAGACCCGTGAACATCGGTTGACTCCCGGTCCGCTCACCCCGGCCCTCACCACTCGCGCAGGCGGGCAGAGATCAACAGGTCCTCAGCGACGCTCTCACAGCCGAACGTCAGCGCTCGCAGCGCCTCGGATATGCGCTCGACCCCCTTCCCCTCCAGGGGATCTCTGGCGGCGCTGCCTCCCAACAGCAGCGGCGCCAGGAAGAGGCGGATCTCGTCGATCTCGCCGGCGTCCAGGAACGCGCCCGCCAGATGCGGGCCGCCCTCGAGCAGCACCGAGGCGATCCCCAGCGCTCCGAGCTGATCGAGCGCCGAGCGCACGCGGGCCGGCTCGTTCTCGCCCGTGGCCACCAGCACCTGCACGCCGGCCGCCTCGAGAGCGTCGGTGTCGGCATGCGCCGCGGCGCGCGAGACCACCAGCGTGAGCGGTATCTCCGCGGCGGCGGCGACCAGCTGGGAAGTGGGCGGCAGGCGCGCGAGCGTGTCGAACACGACGCGTCGCGGCTGGTGGGGCAGCTCGGCGAGCAGGCCGTCGGGCCTGGCCGTCAGCTGAGGGTCATCCGCCAGCGCGGTGCCGATCCCCACGACCACCGCGTCGACCGAGGCGCGCCAGCGATGGGCCAGCTCCCGGCTGTCCTCGCCGCTGATCCACTTGGAGTCGCCGGTGCGGGTGGCCACCTTGCCGTCGAGCGTCATCGCCGACTTGAAGAGCACCCACGGCCGCCCGACCCGAGCGTGCTTGCGAAACGCCTGGTTGAGCAGCCGAGCGCTCGCGGCAAGCTCGCCGTCGGCGATGACCACCTCGACACCCTCGTCGCGCAGGATGCCCAGCCCGCGCCCCGACGCCTTCTCGGTGGGGTCGTCCGAGGCCACCACCACCCGCCGCAGGCCCGACTGCAGGATCGCGTCGGTACAGGGCGGCGTCTTGCCCTCGTGACAGCAGGGCTCGAGCGACACGTACAGCGTCGCCCCCTCGAGATCCTTCAGGCCGCATGCCTCGATCGCATTGACCTCCGCGTGCGCAGCGCCGAACTCCTTGTGCCAGCCCTCGCCGAGGATCTCGCCGTCGCGGGCCACCACGGCACCGACCACCGGATTGGGCCTGACGGCTCCCGCGCCGTTCCTCGCGAGCTCGATCGCCCGCGCCAGATGGGCCTTGTCGGTGTCGGTGCAGGTGGTCATGTGCGTTCAGGATATCCCCGCTCAGCGGCACCGTCCACCGTGCAGCCGGTAGACCGTCATGTCCGGCCCCGGCAGGTGGTAGGCGAGCGGGTAATAGTCGAAGCTCCAGTCGAAGCCGAAGGCCACCGGACCCTGTCCGCTCGCGTACGGCGAGACGTGATGGACCACCTCGGCCTGCCGGGAGAGCGCCCGGTAATAGGCGACCGCCTGCGGCACCGAGCGGGGGTCGGCGAACGCCCGCCCGGACTCCGTTGAGCCGCTGATCACCCAGCAGTAGCCGCCGCGCTCATACCACCCGATGAGAGCGGGGCTGAGCGTGCGGACGTAGTCCTCGATGCCGACGACCCTTCGCGCGCTCGGATCGAGTTCGCCGTCCTTTGAGATCACCGCGACCAGGGAGGCGTACTTGCTCCAGCGCGCCAGAGCCGATGCGTTCCCCCGGCCCGCCCGCGCTTCTCGCACCCATCCGTTGGGCACGACGGGCTCCACCACGATGCGCGCGCCCTGCGGCACGTGCGCGACCATCCACGCCCGCGTCAGGTTGCGCGTGTCGGCCCGCGAGAGCAGAAGGCCCGAATGGATGCTGTAGACGGCGCCCTGAGCGCACAGCGCCACCACGGCCGCCACCACCGTCACGGCCCGAAGACGGCTCGACGGCGGCCGCGTGCCCAGCGGTGTGCCACGCGCCCGGCCGGACGCGATGCGGCGGGCGAGCGCGTCGGCGAGCGCGAGCGCGAAGAACGCCGCGAGCAGACAGAGAATCGGGAAGATCGGCAGCAGCCAGCGCCCGAAGTACCTTCCCTGAAGGCCCATGAAGGCGAGGAACAGCACCGGCGCGGGCACGAGCAGCCAGCCGAGCCGCGCCTCGACGCGCCATATCGCCACCGCACCGCCGAGGGCGGCCAGGGCGGGCACCCAGCCGAGCCCCCACGTGAGCGACCAGAGGTAGTAGAGGACGCCCCACTCCTTCGGCGCGCCGAGCTTGCCCTGCGCTTCGGCCGAGGCCGTCGACTGGTGCACGAGGGCGGCGCGGAAGCTGTGGAAGTCGAGCGCGGAGTAGGGGTTCGCGATCAGGAAGGCCAGAAGCGCGCAGAACCCGGCCAGCGCGAGGCCGCCGGCCACGTGCAGACCGGCGGCGCCTCGGCTGTCGCCGGGTGCGCCGCCGCGCTCGCGATCGAGGTAGCGCGCCGCGGACGCGGCGATCAGCGGCAGCAGCACGATCCCCGCGGTGTACTTGGTCGCACATGCAAGGCCGAGCCCCACGCCCGCCAGCAGGTAGTCGATCAGCCGGCCTCGGCGCAGCACGCCAGCGGTCCCGAGCAGCGAGAGGGTCACGGGTGCGAGCGTCGGCACGTCGTTGAGCGCGAGGTGAGCGTAGAACACCGGCAGGAACGCAACCGCTCCGAGCGCCGCCGCCAGCAGGCCGACGCCGCGGTTGAACAGGCGAGCCCCCACGAGGTAGAGCAGCCAGAGCGCGAGCGTCCCGAGCACGGCGGCCGCGGCTCGTCCGACGGTGTAGAGGTCCCCCGGATGCACTGCGTAGGCGTGGGCCACGCCCGCGCTCCCTCCGAACCACACGGCGAACAGGACGTGCAGCAGGTAGGTGAAGGCCGGCGGGTTTTCGAAGTAGTGCGGGTTGAGGTTGTGCCCGAACATCGCGATCGCCCGGGGCACGAAGTGATCGCTCTCGTCGATGTTGTAGACGTAGGGCAGCCCCTGCCCGATCCCCCACAGCCGCAGCGCCAGCGCGCCCGCGAGCACACCGCCCAGCCCCGCCCACGCCCAGCGGCGCGCCGGAGCACCGCGCGCGCCGGCCCGGGGCCGGCCGATCGCCGATCGCTCGGCAGCGGCCATGCGCCGCTCAGCAGTTGGCATAGACCGCGTAGTAGCGGCTGGAGAAGACGCGTTTGAAGCCGGCCGGCGGAACCTGGTCGCGGGGGTCGTCGCCGACGTCCACGATCGCCTTGAAGAACACGGCGGCGCCCAGCGGATACACCGCGACGCTACCTCGCCGGAGGCGGTTCTCTAGCACGTGGTTGCCGTGCGCCACCTGGGCGCGCGCCTGGCTGCGCGCGACGATGTGGCGCTGGTCGATGCTGTCGAGGATCCAGCGGGCGTCGGGGATCAGCTTGTTGTTCGGCAGCGACAGCAGCGGGCAGCGCCGCAGCTGTGCCTTGACCGCCGGGTTTGCGAGCGCGACCGCGAGGCCCTTGTGGAAGTCCTCGTGATACGCGAGCGTCGTCTGAAGGCTTGAGAAGCTCAGCGAGCTGGCCGCCGAGACGGTGCCGTAGACGACGAGCACCGCGGCGCCGGCGATCCAGACCCGGCGCAGCTTCGAGCCTGCGAGGAGCATCGACCAGCCCCCGATCGCGACGGCGCAGAACAGCAGGAGCACCGTCGAGGCGCCGATCAGATAGCGGTCGACGACCGACGCGCCGGCCGCCCCCTGCGCGACGAACAGACCGACCAGCGCCGCGAGCGCGACAAGGGGCGTGATCACGCGCCGCGGCGCGAGCCAGATCGCCAGCGGGATGCCGACGAGCCCGCCGATGATCACCGGCAGCTTGTCGATCCGCACCGCGAAGCTCCAGATCGATGAGAGCACGCCCGAGAACCCCTGAGTGCGTTCGAGTTCCTGCGCCAGGCCCGCGGTCGATGTCAGCGAGTGCAGCGGGTGGCCGGTCACGATCGTGTCCATTCCGACCCACACGAGCGGCGCGATCGCGGCGAGCGCGAGGTAGAAGAGCCGCCTGCGATTGTCGGCGCCGACGCAGCACCACAGCCAGTAGATGCCGCTGAGCGCCCACGCCTCGGGCCGCAGCAGCCCGGCGGCCGCGAGGATCAGCAGGACGGCTGGGCCGCGCCGCGGGCGTTCGACCTCCAGCGCTACCGCCCACACGATCAGCGCCACGTAGGAGATGTCCAGGTAGCCCTGCGCCGCGAGGTTCTCATCGAAGAAGCGGGTCAACACCAACAGGCCCGCGAGCAGCCCGACGAGCGGGCCGAAGCACAGACGTCCGAGGCGGTAGACGCCGGCGACGAGGGCGACGAACGAGCCGATCGAGCCGAGCACCATGAGCCGCGCGCCGCCCTGTCCGAAGATCGAGCAGGCCGCCCCGAAGGCGATCGCCAGCGGGTGCTCGGTCGGTCCGCGATACACGTTGAGGTCGGGCAGGTGCAGGTGCAGCAGGTCGCGGCCCCACAGCAGCGCGTAGAAGGAGTCATACGTTGGATAGGTCGGGAGCGCGAGGTAGCCGATCAGCGCGCCCACGCACATCGCGGCGAAGCCGATCCTCGCCCACGTCGCGGGCGGCACGGCGCGCAGCCGCGCGACCCGCGTCGGGCCCGGTCGAAGCCTGGTGAGCGTCGCGCTGTGCATCGAGCCTTGGCTGTCGTGGGCCGGCACCGGCGCCGCCCACACGCTTGGCGCCAAGACCTGTCCTCCGCTTTGGGATACTGCCGGGAGCCCAGTCTAGGCAATCTCGCCGATGAAGCTCATCATTCAGATCCCCTGCTTCAACGAGGCAGACCAGCTCCCGCAGACGCTCGCGGACCTGCCGCGCGAGGTCGAGGGCTTCGATGCCGTTGAGTGGCTGATCATCGACGACGGCTCGACCGACGAGACGGTCTCGGTGGCACGCGCTCACGGCGTCGACCACCTGGTCCGCCTGACGAACAACAAGGGCCTCGCCACTGGCTTTCAGGCCGGCATCGACACGGCGCTGAAGCTCGGCGCCGACGTGATCGTGAACACCGACGCCGACAACCAGTACTACGGGCCGGATGTCGCACGGCTCGTACGCCCGATCCTCGAGGGCAAGGCCGACATGGTGGTGGGCGATCGGGAGATAACGGGCATCGACCACTTCTCGCCGCTGAAGAAGGCGCTGCAGCGACTCGGCTCCTGGGTGGTGCGCCAGGCGTCCTCGACCTCCGTCCCCGACACTACCTCGGGGTTCCGCGCCTATAACCGCGAGGCAGCCATCCAGATGATGGTGGTGTCGAAGTTCACCTACACCCTCGAGACGATCATCCAGGCCGGGAAGCTGCTCGTGGCGATCGACCACGTGCCGGTCCGCACGAACCCGCAGACGCGCGAGTCGCGCCTGTTCCCGTCGATCGGCGCCTACGTGCGCCGCAACACGGTGTCGATCTTCCGCGTCTACGCCCAGTACGAGCCGCTGCGCGTGTTCTGGAGCCTGGCCCTCCTGATCGGGCTGGTCTCGCTGGGGGTGTGGATCCGCTTCGCCGTCGCCTATGTCGAAGGCAACGGCAAGGGACATGTCCAATCGCTGATCCTCGGCGCCGTGCTGTTCATCGCCGCCGTGGTGCTGTGGGCGCTCGGGGTGATCGGCGATCTGCTGGCGGCCCAGCGGGTGATGACCCAGAGGACGTTCGAGCGCGTGCGGCGAATCGAGCTCGAGCTCGGCGTGGCGCCGTCACACTACGAATCCGGGAAGCCCCCCGGCGCGCCCGGCCAGCCGGTTCCTGCTCCGCCGGCCGGCGCCTCGGAGGCCGGTGCCTCGGAGGCCGAGCGGCGCGAGGAGGAGCGCCGCCGCGAGGCGGTGCGGCTGTGAGCGGCGTCACCGTCTCTGAGGACGGGGTCGTCACCGGCAACACCTACGACAAGTACGGCTCGACCAACCCCGTCGTGCGCCGCCTGATGGCCGGCTTCGAGCGGACGCTCGATGAGCTGCTCGAGGCGGCCGACCCGAGCTCGCTGCTCGACGTCGGCTGCGGCGAGGGCGTGCTCGTTCACCGCTGGGCACTGCGCCGCCCGGATCGGCGCGTCGTCGGAATCGACCTGCAGGAGGAGTCGATCCAGGCGGGCTGGTCAGCCCACCAGGCGCCCAACCTCGAGTACCTGACTATGCCGGCCGAGAACCTGCCGTTCGCCGCGAACGAGTTCGACCTGGCGAGCGCGATCGAGGTGCTCGAGCACGTCCCGGACCCCGACCACACGCTCGCCGAGATGGCGCGTTGCGCCGAGCGCCATCTGCTCGTCTCCGTTCCCCGGGAGCCCTTGTGGCGCATGCTGAACGTCGCGCGCGGCGCCTACTGGCGCGAGCTGGGCAACACCCCGGGACATCTCAACCACTGGTCCAGGCGGTCGTTCCAGCGGCTGCTCTCACGTCACGGGGAAGTGATCGAGGTCCGCTCGCCGTTCCCCTGGACCATGCTGCTTGTCCGCCTCTAGCCCCCGCTCAGCGGCGGCGCGCGACCGCCCGGATGCCGCAGGCGCACAGCGCGGCGCCGCCGATGAGCAGGCGCGCACCTACGGGCGTGGCGCCCGCATCCTGTCGGTTGGGATCGCATGCACGGGCCTGATGACGTTCGCGTACTTCTCGATCTCGAGCCACGTGCTAGGGGAAGCGTCGGCGTCGCGGATAGCCCTGCTGTGGTCGGTGATGTTCGTGATCATCTCGGTCATCTACCGCCCCATCGAACAGCTGCTGTCGCGCACGATCGCCGAGCGCCGCGCGCGCGGGCACACCGAGCACTCGCTGCGCGTGCCGGTGTACATCCAGCTCGCCTCGGCGGTCGCGTTCGTGATCGCTGCCCTGGCCCTGCGCGGCGTGCTCACAGATCAGGTGTTCGACCACTACGGCCCGCTGTACGACGTTCTCGTGGTGGGCACGGTGGCCTACGCCGCCAGCTACACCGCGCGCGGGTGGCTGGCCGGCCACGAGTACTTCGCGCTGTACGGCGGTCTCGTGCTGATGGAGTCGTTCTCGCGGCTGTGCTTCGCACTCGCGGTCGCGCTGGGCATCGCGAGCGGACAGACTGCGGTCGCCCTCGGGATCGCGGCCGCGCCGCTCGTCTCCCTGATCGTGGTGCCGGCCGCCTTCGCCCGTCGCGGGCAGGAGCGCCGCGAGGCGCTCGCTGCCACACCGCAGGCGCCTGCAGGGCCACCCGCCGCGGTTCATCAGGCCGACGTGGCGCTCGCCGGGCCGATCACCGCCGATGAGGCCGCGGCCGCCCTCGCGGGGCCCGGAACCGAGGGCGTCCAGGAGGCGGCGGCCCACGACGACCTCTCGCTGCGCCGCGGCACGGGCTTCGCCGGCTGGGTGTCCGGCATCATGCTCTCCGAGCAGGCGCTCCTGAACGCCGCCGTGCTGACCGTGGCGGCCACCTCGTCCGACGCCGCTCTTGCCGGGATCGTGTTCAACGTGCTGCTGATAGCCCGCGCGCCGCTGCAGCTCTTCCAGGCGATCCAGACCTCGCTGCTGCCGCACCTGGCGGGGCTCGAGACGACGCGCGGCCACGCGGCGTTCGCGCGGGCGATCCGTGTGACGGTGATCGCGATCGCCGGGTTCGCGGCGGCAGTCGCGGTCGGGCTGCTGGCGATCGGTCCTTTCGTCATGGCGCACCTGTTCGGGCAGCACTACTCCTACGGGCGCTTCGGTCTCGCGCTGATCGGCATCGGGATGGGCCTGCACCTGACCTCCGGGGCGCTCAACCAGGCCGCGCTCGCGCGTGATCGCACGCGCGCGGCGGCGGCCTGCTGGGGCGTGGCGGCGGTGGCATTCCTCGCCTGGATGCTCACCCCGGCGGTCAGCGAACAGGTGCTGCGCACCGAGATCGGCTATGCCGGCGCCACCGGCCTGCTGGCGGTCGCTCTCGCGATGCTCTACCGGCGCAGCGCTCCTTCCGAGGAGCTCGCTGCGCCCCCGCGCCCCGCTTGAGCTCAGTCGGCTCCCACGGCGCGTGCGATCGCGCGGTAGGCCTCGCCGGGATCCTCCGCGCGGAAGACCGCCGAGCCGGCGACGAACACGTTGGCGCCGGCGGCGCGGCACGCCGGAGCGGTGTCCGCGTCGATCCCCCCGTCCACCTCCAGCGCGACCTCCTCGCCGATCAGCGCCCGCAGGCGCACGATCTTCTCCGGGGAGCGCTCGATGAACGGCTGGCCTCCCCAGCCGGGGTTGACCGTCATGCACAGCGCCAGGTCGAGCGCGCCCGCCACCTCGCCCAGGTCGGCGACCGGCGTGCCGGGGTTGATCGCCATGCCGACGCGCGCCCCGCCGTCGCGGATCAGGTTCGCGGTGTAGGCGGCGTGGGCCGTGGCCTCCACATGGAAGGTGATCGAGTCGGCGCCCGCGCTGACGAAATCGCCGACGTGGCGCTCGGGCCGCTCGATCATCAGGTGGGCCTCGAGCAGTGCGCCCGCGTCGCGCACGCGCCCGGCAAGCGCCTCCACGACGAGCGGGCCCACGGTGATCGACGGGACGAAGTGGCCGTCCATCACGTCCACGTGGATCACCCGCGCGCCGGCCTGCAGAACCTCCCCGACCTGCTCGCGCAGCCGGCCGAAGTCGGCGGAGAGGATCGACGGGGCCACCTGCACGGACCGCATGAGCTCGCCGGGCGGGGAGCTCATATCGCCTGCAGCATCGAGTCGCCGCAGTTGTTGCACTTGAGGATCGCGGTCGAGGACATCCTCACGATCGTGGAGTGCTCGCCGCAGTTCGGGCACACCGAGGTGAGCTCGAAGCGGTGCAGGCAGTAGACGCAGCGGTAGCGGCCCGGCAGGTTGGTCGGGCGCAGCCACGGCTCGTGGCAGTGGGGACACAGAGGACCCAGGTCGACGGCGGCCCTCGGAGGGGTCGACCGCTCGCCCTCCATCACTCAGCTCCTGCGCAGCCGGGCGATGAAGAAGCCGGCCGTCCGGTCGCGATGAGGCAGCGTCAGTACGAGCCCACCGCCGAGACCCGGCCCGGCCGGGGTCGACCCCACGCCCGCGCTCGTGTCGGCCGCGGGGCGGGATGATGCCAGGCCGAAGGCAGGCAGCTCGGCTGCGAGGTCATCCAGGCAGAAGTCGGGGTGGGAGTCCAGAAACGCGGCGATCAGTCGCTCGTTCTCGATCGGGGAGATCGTGCAAGTAGAGTAGACAAGCACGCCGCCCGGACGGAGGGCGCCCGCGCCGGCCGCGAGGATCGCGGCCTGCGCACGCGCCATCTCCGCGACCCCGGAGGGGG
>Ga0209048_10003877_pt1 | contig 14435 bp, 10 predicted proteins | sample FrelakmetCRP12CR_FD_187146 | JGI IMG/M metagenome (GOLD analysis project Ga0209048, IMG submission 187146) | Freshwater lake sediment microbial communities from the University of Notre Dame, USA, for methane emissions studies - CRP12 CR (SPAdes)... | ecosystem: Environmental > Aquatic >... | reverse complement strand
ATTCCGAGGCCTATTGGTCAGCGCACGTGAGCCAGTACCTGCGTTGGTATGCACAGGACTGGTAACCGGTTGATGTTATAATCTCGGTCATGACTTTGAGCTTCGAAGAAGTTGAACATATCGCCGACCTGGCGCGCCTGGAACTTAGCCCGGCGGAGAAAGAGCTGTATCGCAAACAACTCTCTCATATCCTCGACTATGCCGCTCGCCTGCAAAGCCTGGATACTTCAGGCATTCCTCCCACTTCAAGTGTGCTGCCGCCTCATAGCGTGTTGCGGGCCGATGAGTCCAGGCCTGGCCTGCCTTCGCCCGCGCTTTTAAAGAATGCTCCGCAAGCCGAAAGCGGGCAATTCCGCGTCCCAGCTGTGCTTGAATAGATTTTTTATTTCATGGCCTCAATAACCGACCTGACCCTTGCTCAAATCGTCAAGGCGCTGCAGGAGGGAGACCTCTCCAGCCGCGAGCTGACCCAGGCCTACCTGGAGCGCATCGAGCGCCTGGAGCCTGGGCTGCATGCCTTCATCACCCTGACCCCCGAGCTGGCTCTGTCCCAGGCAGATCAGGCCGACCGACAGTACGCGGCCTGGCGGCGCGAGCCAGGCGCGCCTCATTTGCCGGCCTTCCTGGGCGTTCCGCTGGCCGTGAAGGACGTACTTTGCCTGGCGAATACACGCTGCACCTGTGGTTCGCGCATCCTGGAAAACTTCTCGCCGGTTTATAACGCTACGACGGTTGAGCGGCTGCTGTCGGAAGGGATGGTGATCCTTGGCAAGACGAACACCGATGAGTTCGCCATGGGATCTTCGACGGAAAATTCCGCCTATGGAGTCACACATAATCCGTGGGATATGGAGCGCGTACCAGGCGGATCCAGCGGAGGCAGCGCGGCAGCGGTAGCCGCGCATCTGGCTCCGATTGCCCTCGGGACCGACACTGGAGGCAGTGTCCGCCAGCCGGCCTCTTTCTGCGGGCTGACCGGCATCAAACCTACTTACGGGCGCGTTTCCCGCTATGGCCTGGTAGCCTATGGCTCCTCTCTGGATGTGGTAGGAGTGCTTGGGCAGAACGCCGAGGATGTGGCCAGCATCTTCACACGCATTGCCGGACACGACCCTCTCGACGCCACAACGATGGACCTGCCTGTGCCAGAAATTCATCTGGGACCCCCCTCCGAGCAAGCTCTGCGCGGCTTGCGGATCGGGATACCCGACGAATATTTCATCTCTGGCATCCAACCAGAGGTGGAAGCGGGCATACGCACGGCGATTAAGCTATTCGAATCATTAGGCGCCCAGGCCCAGCCCATTAGCCTGCCGCATACCGAATACGCCTTACCGGTTTATTATTTGTTAGCTCCGGCAGAAGCCTCTGCCAATTTGGCGCGATTCGACGGCATCCGTTACGGTCCGCGTGTACCAGCCGAAACCCTGGGAGAGGTTTTTCGCTGTACGCGAGGGGAGAAATTCGGCCCGGAGGTCAAGCGCCGCATCATGCTCGGCACTTACGCATTGTCTGCTGGCTATTATGACGCCTACTATGGACAGGCCCAAAAAGTGCGCACATTAATCAAAAGGGATTTCGAGAAAGCTTTTCAAAATGTGGATGTCATCGCTGCACCGGTTGCTCCAACCACGGCTTTCCGGATCGGCGAGCATGGTGACGACCCCTTGGCTATGTATCTGGAGGATGTCTTTACCTTGCCCGCCAACCTGGCAGGCGTGCCCGGCCTGGCTTTCTCGGTAGGTTTCGATAATCAAGGCTTGCCGATAGGTATGCAGCTAATGGGACCGCATTTCCGTGAAGAGCTGCTTTTCCAGGCAGCACATGCGTATCAGCAAGTGACGGACTGGCACACGCACCAGCCGGTTCTATAAAAGGACCTCTATTCAAATGGAATATGTAAATCTTGGTTCTACCGGCCTTAAGGTCTCACGCATTTGTCTGGGGACCATGACTTATGGTACGTCGAAATGGCGCGATTGGGTGCTGGACGAAGATGCAAGCCGTCCTTTCTACAAGCGTGCCCTGGAGCTGGGGATTAACTTTTTTGACACCGCCAACATGTATTCAAATGGCATGAGTGAAGAAGTCACTGGCCAGGCGCTGCGAGATTTCACCCGCCGTGAGGATGTGGTCATTGCCACCAAAGTCTTCTACCCCACCGGAGTAGGGCCGAACGAGCGAGGTCTGTCGCGTGTGCATATCCTGCGAGAGATAGACAACTCGCTGAAGAGGCTGGGTACCGATTATGTTGATCTCTACCAGATCCACCGTCTGGACCCTCAGACGCCTATCGAAGAGACTCTGGAAACGTTGCATGATGTGGTGAAAGCAGGTAAAGCGCGCTACATCGGCGCATCGAGCATGTATGCCTGGCAATTTGCCAAATCTTTGTATCTGGCCGACCTGAACGGTTGGACGCGGTTCGTTTCCATGCAGAACCACTACAACTTAATTTACCGCGAGGAAGAACGCGAGATGATCCCATTGTGCCAGGCCGAAGGAGTGGGCGTGATCCCCTGGAGTCCCCTGGCGCGCGGCTTCCTGGCTGGCAACCGCCAAACCCAGGAACGCGGCGGTACCACCCGAGCAAAAACCGACGATTTTGCCTTTTCCATGTACTTCAAAGAAACAGATTTCCAGGTAGTAGACCGCGTGGTAGAGGTTGCCAAAAAACGTGGGGTAGAACCGGCCCAAATTGCCCTGGCGTGGATGTTGCATAAAGACGCCATCACCGCGCCCATCATCGGTGCAAGCAAAATGAACCACCTCGAAGGGGCCGTCGCTGCTTTAGAGATCAAACTTTCAACAGAAGAAATGGCCTTTCTGGAAGAACTTTACCTGCCTCATCCAGTGCTTGGAATACAGTAGCTTTTTAGTAAATTTTGGACTAGTTGCCAGGTATCAGGTCATCGGCAAAATCACAGTGAAGGTGCTGCCGGCCCCCAACTGGCTGTCCACTCGAATGTGGCCCCCATGCTGCTTTACAATCCGGTGGCTGACTGAAAGACCCAGGCCAGTTCCTCTCCCCGGCGCTTTGGTCGTATAGAACGGCTCAAAGATGCGCGTGAGGCGCTCTGCGGGGATCCCCTTGCCATTATCTGCAATTGAAACTTGGATCGCATCGTCGACACGGCAAGTAGAGATCTTGATTACTCCTGGAGTCTTGTCGAGAGCGTCGATAGCATTGAGTAGCAGGTTAAGCCACACGCTTTGCAGGTGGTCCTGGCTGGCCAGGATAGAAGGAAGATTCGAACCGAGATCAGATTCCAGGCGCACGCTGCGCGATAGCAGCTCATGTTGAACGAGTTGTAGCGCCCTCTCCATGGTCTCATTCAGGTCAGTAAGTGCCAGCGAATAGTCTTCCTTACGAGCAAAGTCCAGCAGGTTGCGTACAACCTGAGCAGCGCGTGCCCCGGCACGGGAGATTAGTTCGACCGACTCTTGTAAATCGCTGTCAGGCGGCAGCTCCCGATGTAGAATCTGCGCGTTGGCAATGATTGCCGTCAGTGGGTTATTAATCTCGTGCGCCACGCCAGCCGCTAATTGCCCAACGGCCGCCAGTTTTTCTGACTGGGTCAAGATAGCCTCCAGGTGGCGTTTTTCGGTCATGTCCTGCTCAAACAAGATGGCTTGGACTATCTGCTCATTCTCACCTAAGATCGGATAAGAACTGATTTCCCATTCCGTTGGGTCATCTCCCCCGCTCCAGCGGCGTTCATTGCGCAAGGTATTCTGGCCAGTATTTAGCGTCTCAAATACACGACATTCCGCACACGGCTCTGGGCGGTTGAAAAGAGCCATATGGCAGAACTGTCCGACCAAAGATTGAGGAGACTGACCACAGCGTTGGGCGCGGCCTTTGTTGACCACGATCAGCTTATATTGCTGGTCTATGATGTAGAGCGAAGCCGGCAAGTTGTCAAATATGGCCCGCAAGGTGTTACGCGAACCCAACAACTCCCAGCGGCTGGCTTCTAAGTCAGCATTCGCTACTTTAAGCTGTTGGATCACTCTCGAACCCCGCATCGCGTTGGCTGCCAGAGAAGCTATCATACAAAGCAAATCCTGGTCATACCCAGTAAAAGTTCCTCGTCGCTTGTTCAGCACCTGAATCGCCCCCAAGACCTGCCCGTTCGCCATCAATGGCGCACAAAGCATCGAGCGAACCGACAACCCACTCTGTGTATCGCTTGAGGGATCAAAGCGCGGGTCAGTCTCAACATCATTCACGCACAGCACTTCGCCATTGCGCAGGCACTCTTTGACCAACCCTTTGCCCTGCCGAGGGCTGACCTTGAAAACCCATTCCGAATCGGGGCCTAGCGATTTATGGATGATCCACTCGTCATGCGCCTCATCCAGCAATACCAGGGCGCTGCGTTCAACATCCAGAATACGGCTGGCGCCCCGGATCATTTGAGCCTGCAGCCCCTCAAAATCGGTAGTAAAACCGGTGTGGGTGAGCTGAGTCTGTAAAGTGGCCAGATCTTTGGCGCGTTCCTGGATGGAGCGCACCAAACGGCCGATTTGGATTGCGCGGGCAATTGGCGGCATCATATGACTCAGCCGGCCAACTTCTTCAGATGTGCATGCCAAACCCTGGATAACCAATACACCCTGGCAGCCATCCGCTTTGCCGACCGGTAAAGCAACCGCCAAATCATCCAGCCAATCATCAGACGAAACGGCCTCTCCGGATTGCAACACGGATTGCATCAGGCGGAAAAGTTGGCTTTGCACGTCTTCAAGCGCTGTGAGCCATGTTTCAGGCAAGTCCCGCTGCACGATTAAGGCTGGGATATCCTCCCCAGAAGTAATGGCAAACAAAACCCCGGCTGGCCGCTTGCTCGCCTCCAACAGGGAAAGTAAAGCCACCCGGCATGCGTTTTCCAGGTCAGCGGTCTCGTTGAGTAATTCGCTCAACGCTTCACCGATTTGCCAGGCGGATTGGGTCTCGCCTGTTATTTTGGAGGGAAAAAGACCATCCATAAATACTAACTCCCTTACTGCTGGGCGGCGTCAACGGTGTACCCGCGCCCAGGCACAGTACGGATGAAGGACGGAGACCGTGGATCATTTTCGATACGCTCGCGCAGAGTTTTAATATGCACGCGCACCAAATCTGGACTGCCCTTACCGGTTGGAAAATCCCAGACCTCATCCAGAAGACGAGAGGGGGAAAAAGTCTCTCCAGGATGAGTCATCAAGTGGTAGAGAAGATCGAATTGCAGAGGTGTTAAACGCACTTTTCCACGCAGCGGGGTATGCAGCTCGAAAGAACGCGTATCCAGCAGATAGCCGCCTACCGATAGACAATGGGGCAACGAGCAATCCGAATTTGACATTCCTGGTAAACCAGAGACCGCCTGCCCGCCGTTTGACTTCGGTTCTGGCAGCGTTCGTCTCAAAATAGCCTGCACACGCATGATTAACTCGTCCACGTTAAATGGCTTGCACAGGTAATCATCTCCGCCCGCATTGAAACCCGCAATCTTATCTTGAGATTTTACTTTGGCTGTCAGGAAAAGAACCGGAATGTCGGCCAGGCGAGGGTCCTCCCGCATTGCCCGGCAAACTTGGTAGCCATCCATATCCGGCATAATAATATCGAGGATAACCAGGTCGGGCGGATTTTGGCGAGCAATATACAAGCCTTTCTCCCCACGACTGGCCAGCGTGACGCTAAATTCGTCATGTCGCAGGCTTCGCTCGATGGTTCGAGCCACGATATAGTCATCCTCAATGACCAGGATGTTGGCGGGTTGCATTCTCCACCTCCACAGGCAAGGTGATACGAAAGATTGTATCACGGTCAATAGCACTTTCTGCTGTAATCTGTCCGCCATGCTGGCGAACGATCTCCCGGCATATGCTGAGTTCCATACCAGTGCCGCGGCCGCCAGCAGGACCAATGAAATTGGGTTCAAAAATAGTCGCCAGCTGATCAGCAGGAATTGGACGGCCGTTGTCTCGAATTTCCACTACCACCATCCCTGAAGGACTCGCATTCGACTGAATCCTTATGGTATGCTCCCGATCATCGATGACGGCGTCTTTAGCCAGGAGCAACAAGTTAACCCACAGACTTTCCAGTTGCCGCGGGTTGCCGCGCACGGGCGGCATTCCATCGCTCAAGAATGATTCCATCTGGCAGCCGGCCGCTTCAATCTGAGGGCTGACCAGGGACACAGCGCTTTGCAAGGTCTCATTGACCAAAAGGAGGCTCAAGACTTCCGCCGCAGGTCGTGAGAATTCCATCAAGCGCTGTACCACTTGCTGTAGGCGCCAGCCCGCTTGCTCGATGGCTTCAGCCGAGTCGCGACCCGGCTGGTCTGCAGGCAGCCGGCGCAATAGGATTTGAGCGTCGGCGATGATCGTCGTCAGGGGATTATAGATTTGGTGAGCAACCCCCGAAGCCATCTCGCCGATGGTGGCCATTCGAGCAGCCTGAACCAGATGAGCCTGCGCTGCCAGGATTTGGGCCTCCATCCTTTTACGGTCGGTTATATCCCGGCCAACCGATTGGAACTCAAAGATGCGCCCACGGTCATCGAAAATGGCCCGGTCTGTACGTTGTAGCCAACGCATCCCCTGATCTGGCACATTCACCTGGTGCTCTAAGGTCACCACTGGCTTATCGGGGCTAAATGAAGTCAAGTGTTGGACCAGCTTGTGGCGCTCAGTTTCCGGGATATAAAATAAAAAGTTCATCCCTAACAATTCATCCCGCGCCTTGCCAAAATAACGGCAATAAACTTCATTGGCAAAAGTCAGTGTGCCATTTGGCTGGAAGCGACAGATCAATTCAGTCTGATAGTCTTCGACGATAGCTCGATAGCGGGCTTCGCTCTCTCGAAGGGCTTGTTCGGCCTCGACGCGCCGGGTGATATCGTGAGATACATCCATATAGCCGATCAAGCGATTCTGCTCTTCAGCGTCACGCAAGGTAGTGATTCGGGAGCTGACCCAGATCGTTTTATTCTCCCGGTTGACGTATTTTCGCACAAAATGGCCGGTCGTATCGCCTTCCGAAGGCGGCGCAATGGGCGGAGAGAATGCGGAGAGATAAAACTGGCTCACCGGTCGGCCCAACCGTTCTTCCTCGCTCCAACCAAACAAGGCGCTGGCGGCAGGATTCCAGTATGTGATATTTCCCGGCATGTCCCACACGACGATTGCATCTCGCACATTATTTAAAAGCAGGGCCTGGTAACGGATTTGCTCCAGTGTGCGTTCGACAGAGAGTTTCAGCTCGTGCGCGCTGACTGTTTTGCGGATCAAAGCAGGCAGTGTGACCATGTACTCGCCGCTTTTCAAGAGGTAATCGGCCGCGCCGCGCTGGATCGACTGGACTGCCACCCGCTCGTTGCCCTGACCAGTTACCATAACGACCGGCAGCGAGTAGCCGCGGACTGGCATCTGCTCCAGGACATCCAGGCCGTTCCCATCTGGCAATTTAAAATCCAGGAGCACAATGTCATATGGACGGCTCTTCAGGCACTGCCACATACTCCGGATGTCTGCAGCATTGTCAACGTCCAGCAAGCCCGAGATGTGCAGAAATTCCCGGATCATCTCGACCTGGGCACTGTCATCATCTACGATCAAAACACGGCAGGTGTCGCTCATCCTGGTCAAACAGTTTCAAGCAAAATCAATCGATGTCAGACCTTTTATGTAAGGATATATGGCGCAATATTTATGCGCCATAAAAACCACGTAAAGGTTTTACGGGTATACAAGAATTTTACGCGCCTTCCCTGACCCTGGTCTAACAAGGGCAATCAAGATGGTGCATAAATGATGCCAGAGTGTTCAAATCCTATGGCGGCGGCAGAATTTCAATAGCATCCACCTGAGCCTCATCCCCACATCCCGGAGGCGCAGAAAAACGCACGTAGCGGAAGGTTGGATTTACAGGGATCAATATACCACTATAAATCGGACTTGGAGTGGGATAGGGATAAAGCTCAGTAATCGGGATTGGTTCGTTATCCATCTCCACTGAGATCGAATGATATGGTGGTAATTCACCATTATTGAAGGGGTCCGTATCACCCCAATAAAAAACCGTTGCCCAAGAGTTGGAATCTTCGCTTACTTCGATTTGAATCCAATCCAAGCAAATCCCGACGTTGCCGGACGGCAAGCTACAACCTGTTGGATTGTAGGATTCGTAAAAGATCAGTGTGTTCCCTTCTGGGACCGGCGTACCCAGGTCAACGATAACCGAATTCCCACAAGCGATATTTTCAATATTGTTATCCGGTGGGCCGATATTGATAGCGGTGGGATTCGGCCTGATAGTCGCAGTCAGAGTAGGAGTGCTGGTAGACGTAGGCGTCGATGTGGAGGTGGGAGTGAGCGTTTGTGTGCTGGTCGGCGTAGGTGTGTGAGTCGAAGTTTCTGTCTGAGTAGGCGTAGGAGTTAAAGTCGCTGTTGGAGTGGGAGTATGGGTTGGCGTATTCGTTGGAGTCAATGTAAATGTAGGTGTCGAAGTATGGGTTCCGGTGGCAGTAGGAGTCCACGTACTGGTTGAAGTTCGAGTAGGCGTCCTGGTCAGTGTTCGAGTCGGGGTACGGGTTATCGTCCGGGTTGGGGAGGCGGTGTCGGTTATCGTAGGAGTCGCAGAGCGGGTAGGCTTAACTTTGTCCGTGGGACGCGGTGTCCGGGAAGGGCCGCGGGTGGCTGTCCGTCTCGGCTGAATGGGAGGGCGGTATCCGGTGGTGCTGGTTGGTATGCGCCATACCGGCGGCGGGAAGATAGGCAATGTAGCGCTAGGCTGGAAAGACTGGGCGGTAACAACCGGAAATGAAGCCAACGTTGGCTCCAGTGGAGGTAGTTGAGCAGGGGTAAGAGTAGCGGTTGGAGTTGGCGCAGCCGGAGAGCTAACTGCTGTTGGGATGGGCTGCCCAGAATTTGGCCAGTATTGGCCTGAAACAACATTTGCTCCTGTTTGCAAGCCATTATCATGCTGGACATCCTGAATGATCTCCGAATTAAGAGGCCTGATTACCACGTAAGACCAAATCCCATAGTCGGGTTTTAAGTTCGAATGCGTATCTACTGCCCCAATTTTAAGCGGCGCCCACGAGCCAAGTTGCCCGCAAAGGAACAAGACCCCCAATACGATAGGGGCGACTAAAAGCCAACGGCCCAGGCCTCGCATATGCGCTTCTGGAACATCCTGGGCGGCTTCATTCGGGTATTCCGCCGGTAATTTCTCGCCCATCATTTGAATCTATCCAGTTTGTTCCTCTCCTTCTTCTGTAGAGAGACCGGCAGCCGGCAAGCAAAGGATGAGTGTGCTGCCTTTGAGTCCTTGCCCGCTAACCCACAATTGCCCATCCAACCGGTCGAGAATAGTCCTTGCCCTGGCTAGTTCCAGGCTCATGCTCCCCAGGTTAGAAGGCAGCTCGTTCACAGACCTGTCAAACGATTCCAATGGATCGGTGTCTCCGGTTGAAGGCCCATCATCGCTAATTTCGATCCACACCTGAGACCTGGCGGAGCGAGTATGGATGATAACCTGGCCGCGCGGACTACGTGAGATAGCACGACGCAACAGTTCCTGCAAAACCAGGTTCAATGCTTCAGGATCGGTTAAGACATCCGGCAGCGACTCATCGAGGCGCATTTCCAGCTTTCCTCCAGCCTGAAGGTAACGCTTGATGATTTGGCCGTTTTGAAGCGTCCTCATCACTGCACCCAGGTCTACCCGGACCGGCTTAACATTCCAATCGGCATCGCCTTTCATCACTGTCAATAATTCGTCCCCCCACGACTGGAGGCGCTCCCATACTTTTGTTAGCCGGAACAGGCTTGCCGAAAGGCGCTCGTCCTGCGCAGCGCGTAAGTGAAGGTCGACCACAGCGCTCATCGCCTCGGCCAATGGCACGCGGATTTTGCTGATTGCATCTGAAAGAGCCTGGGTTTTGAGTTTTTCCAGTCGCTTCAAAGGGGTGATATCCCTTAAGACCATCACCCAACCTTTGTTTTTGCCATCTGGGTCAAGCAGGGAAGTCAGACTCACCATTCGAGTCGAGCCATCAATCCATTGATACTCCAAAGACGCCGGGTATCCTCCACCGATTGCTTGCCAGTTTTCTACAGAATTAGTCAGCTTTGGCGGCAATACCGACTGAGCTGGAATTCCTACCAGGTTCTGGCGGTTAAACATCCGTTCGGCGGGTGGGTTTGCCACCGTAATCATCCCATCTTCAGAGACTGCCAAAATAGCTTCGCTCACATTTACAACCAAGGCCTCAAATCGCCTGGCATTTGCTTCTGCTTGCTGCTGCAAGGCTGCGCGTTCCAGAATCAACTGGCGGTGAGCTACCGCGCGATCCACAACGACAGTAAGCTGGTGCATTGAATCGAGTGGCTTTAACAAATAGTCGTAGGCACGGCCATCCCGTAAAGCCGTTATGGCCGACTCGATGCTGCCCGCCGCCGTTATAACGATGATCTCCAGGAAAGGGTCCAACTCGCGAGCCCGGGTTAGCAGCTCCGTTCCGCTCATGCGCGGCATCATCAGGTCAGTCAGCAAAACCGCAAAGGGCGGCGGAGATTGGAGCAGCTTTAAGGCTTCAATACCGCCTAGAGTCCCAACGACCTGATAACCGTTTCGTTCCAGCGCGGTGGTCAGTAAGAGCAAGATGCTTTCATCGTCATCGACGACCAAAACCCTTTCAACCTGTTTGCTCATGATGGCGCCTCCATTGCGTCTGCATGTTTTATGGGCAATAAAACTGTAAAGGTGGTCCCGACACCCACAATGCTCTCAACCTCAATTCGACCGGAGTGATTGGAAATGATTCCATAGCTTACGGAAAGGCCCAGGCCGGTCCCTTGGCCCTCTGGTTTCGTGGTAAAGAAAGGATCGAAGATCCGGCTCAGGTTTTCTGGCGGGATGCCCGTCCCGGTATCCTGAACAGCAATCGCGGCAACTCCATCCGACTGGCTTAAGTTGACGCGCAAGGTGCCGCCATTTGGCATGGCCTGAACGGCATTGGTGATCAGGTTTAATAGCACCTGTTCAATCTGCTGATTATCATATACCGTCCGTACCGCATGGTCTGGAAGGTCTTTTATGACTTTAACGTGAGCTACCCGGATTGGATAAGCATATAACCGCAAAGTAGCTTCAACCGTCTCACATAGGTCGCATTCTCCCATCTCCGGCCTGGACTGGCGCGCAAAGGTGAGCAAATCGGAGACAATATTGTTAGCCTTTAGTGCACTATCTCGAATCAAGGAGAGCTCTTTTTCCATTTCCGGCGTTAATTCGTCTTCAGAGAGCATAAGCTCTGCAACGCCTTTGATTACCGTTACAGGGTTTTTCACATCATGGACGATGCCAGCCGCGAGCTGGCCGATCGCGCCCAGCTTTTCGGATTGAGCCAATTGGAGCTGAGTAGCTTGCAAGCGGATATTGATCTCAGCCAGCTCTTTATTGCGCTGGACTGCTTCGGCGTACAATCGTGCAGCTTCTGTGGTTCGCTCGCGCAGCCGCAGGGTCATCACGTCGAAGGCATCGGCTAATTCTCCAATCTCGTCCGAACGGTCCAGGCCGATGTTTTGGTCCAGGTCTCCTACAGCAACGGATTGGGTCATTGAGCGCAGTCTCAAGATGGGGCGGGCAATGCTCTGGGATAGAAGGTACCCAATGACGATAATCGCAACGGTGCCCAGGGCGAACATTAAGCTGAACAGGTTCCGGCTGGTGGCTTCTGCCGACACAACATAATTACTGGGAAGGATCACACCAAACAGGCCAAGTTTTTGTCCGCGGGCTTCCAGGTCCGAGTATATAATCTGAAAATCGCGGTTATACATCCTCAAATTATTTGCCTTTCCCAAATCCTGTTGGGTAAGGGATTGAGCAGTTGCCTCGATCGCTCCTAATCCAGGGTCGGGTTCAGAAAGCGTTGTGGCAATAATCTTCCTGCTTGGATCGAAAAGGATGATGTCTGCTTGAGCTTGAGACTTAATGTTCGCTAAAAGTGTGTCCAGCCGTGTGCCAACCAACACGCCGCCGATGATTTTCCCATTTTGGTCATAAACCGGCGCTCCGGTGAAAAAACCCAGGCCATATTTCGTTTCTAACAGTTCTACATATTTATCCCCATATTCGTCGGATACCCCGGAGAGGGTATTCTTTGCCAGATCGTATGAGGAAAAGTCCGTCCCTTGCGTGCGGAGATATTGGTTGGTGGCGGGATTTTTCCCCAGAGTCAGGATTTCTTTACCTTGCGTATCTATAATTGTCAAAGCTTCTATACCGTTATTTACGGCCAAGGGAAAAAGCAGCTCTTCCAGCGTGGCGGCATCCCTGGCAGGGATTGCCTCGGCTACGCCCTGTGTATAGACAATCAGGCGCAAGTTTTCCAGGTTTGTCTTTTCCTGACGCACAACAATATCCGAGGCTCTGCGAGCGGTTTCACCTATTTGGTTCAAGAACCGTTCACGAATGGTCGAAGTTACCAGGCGCGTGATGACAAAGATACCGACCGTCGCCAAAACTAGGGTCAGCACTACATAGGGAATGATTAACTTGCCTTCGAGGCTCGAAATTCGCCTCAAGCGAGGTTCCTTTTTTTGGTCCTGGCGAGCCATCTCCTGCCCACTCTTAGGAGAAAAAGATGCCATTCACCCTGCCCTATCGAATCAATCCGTTTCCTAGAGACAGTCCTGATGATAAGTGTATTACGGTGTCACTGAGAAGTCAATTTACCGGCAGCAAAGCTGACGAAAGTGTTACTTCGATGGCCTTGGGGCGGTGTAGAAAATATACGGTTCATTATAAGGATAATAATGATAGACTGCACGGTCTGGGAATTTGGCTGCTACGGATGCATCCAAAACTGGTGACCGGGAAACAATGAAGATAAAAGGAGTATTCAAATATGGGTTTTCGAGCTCTAACAGCGTGCCATATTCAATCCAATTCTTAGATGTGTGCACAATGATCAATGCAGGAGCATATTTCTGCGCCTCAGCCGAGAGGAAAGGTGCCTGGTGAGAACGTTGCACTCCGTACAAGCCGACCATGCCTCCCAGGCGCATAGGCGTATAAAACAGCAGATTGGTTGATACCAGCAAAGCGACGATAGCCGTAACCGCTAAAGGCCTGGCCCGGCGCCAGCCGGAGAAATTAGGGAATGCTATTCCCGGCCTGGATGGCCAACCCGCTAACAATGCGATGCCTGCTCCACTGAACGTCGTGAGGCTGTAAAGAGCCTCATAAAAATATCGCGGGCCAAACAATGACGAGCCAATCCAATAAGCTAGATAGACTACCACCAGGCTCACGAATACACTGCCCTCCAAAAGACCGCGCCAATTCCGGTCTCGCAAAACAGCCAGCAAGCCAAAAGGCAAGAAAATCCATGAAAAAGACCCCCATCCGAACAGATCGTAACGGCCAACGCGCAAGCTAAACTTCGTATTCACCCAGGCCTGGTATAAAGTGTGACCCTGGAGGCCGCGGCCAGTACCAGGTCCGAATCCTATTTGGTCATAAGGCCACCACAAGGTATAAGGATTCAGCAGAGGATCGCCTGTGACGGCATATTGCCAGAGGAAGTGAATGGAACCTAGCGCGAGGGCAATTACCCCTAACCCAACCAGGCGGCGGCGAGTAGACCCATCTCCGCGCACCAGCAGGTACACCCCATGCAGGACAAATGGCAAACCCACTGCGACTGCCGTCAGCGGGCGAGTGAGAGCCAGCATCCCTAGCGTCGAGCCGGCAACTATGGTAGGCAGCCAGCGCCGGGTGACTCCTGTTTCACAGAAGGCATCCAACCAGGCCAGGACAAAGGCCGTGCTTAGCACAAGCCCGAATGGGTGTGATAGCAGCGAACCCGAGTTCATCAAGAAAAATGGTGAAGTCAGGGTCAGGCCGGCGGCCAGCAAGCCAACCACCTCCCCAAACACACGCTTTCCCAGACGGTAAGTCAACCATACGCCAAATCCAGCCAGGAGCGGATTCACCAGGAAACGGATCCCCAGGAGTTCCCCGAAGGCCAGCACCACTGGCCAGCCGAGAGGGTATTTGCCGAAACGCTGCCCGTTGGAATCTACGACAAATGGGTATAAGAAACTCTTCGGCTCTGGGGGAGAAGGCACGCTGATATGGCCGCCAGCAATGACCTGGGCCTGCCAGACGTAGGCCATCTCGTCTTCGATATGGCCCAGGCGCTCAAAAACGCGGTCATGCACCAGGTAGCCGGCCAACACGGCCAGCAAGCTGAGGATCAAGGCGATGCGATCGGAACGAGTCATATGCGAAAGCGGAGCCAATGAAGAATAGGTTATGCCTGGATGTTGTGCAAGGCTTGTAAAGCAACTGTGTGGAGAGACCCATTCGAGGCCAGGACGCCCCGATTATGCAATAACATTCGGCCGGTGGTGAAATCAAATGGCCG
>Ga0209048_10003876_pt1 | contig 14437 bp, 13 predicted proteins | sample FrelakmetCRP12CR_FD_187146 | JGI IMG/M metagenome (GOLD analysis project Ga0209048, IMG submission 187146) | Freshwater lake sediment microbial communities from the University of Notre Dame, USA, for methane emissions studies - CRP12 CR (SPAdes)... | ecosystem: Environmental > Aquatic >... | reverse complement strand
GGGCCAACGAACGCGCCGTGAAGAACTGGTTCGACGCCAAGAATGCGCCCAGCGCCGAATTCCTGATGGCGCTCTGTCGGCATTCAGATGAAGTGTTCGCGGTCGTTCTGTTGACCGCAGGCAGGACCGAGCACGTCAAAGCGAAGAGGGTCGCCGACGCGACGAGCAAACTCAGGGAGATTCTGGCGCTTCTTGACGAACTGCTGGCGTGACCGCGGGACTCAACCACGGTCGACATTCGGCAGCCGGCGCGATCATGACGTCGCCAGCCAAGCATGCTAACATCCCGCGTCGAAAGTGGCTGCGCGGGTCTCGTGGCCACCCTCGTTTCTAGGCTGTGGCGCGGTGGTTCGGCCCCAGTGACGTTATGGCTCGCCTGATCGCGTTCTACCGCCAACGGCTGGGCGGTGTCTCGCGACGGGCGACCGCGCGGTCATGAGACGCAATTCGCCCAGAGTAGTCCATGAAGACGGTCTTTCTCTGCCATTCCAGCAAGGACAAGGTGTTCACGCGCCGTCTGGCGCGCGATCTTGACCGTCATGGTATACGCCCATGGGTTGATGAGGCCGAGATTCGAGTCGGTGAGTCGTTGCTGCGATCGGTTGAGGAAGGACTGCGGCTGGCCGACTACGTGGCTGTCGTTCTCTCACGCAACGCGGTGCGGCGTCCCTGGGTACGGGCTGAACTTGAGGCGGCGCTTACGCTCGAACTTGCGAGACGTCGAAGGGTGGTCCTGCCAATCCTGCATGAGCGATGCCCTGTGCCATTGTTCCTGCGAAACAAGAAGTACGCTGACTTCACCGTCAGTTACCGACTCGGTCTTGAGGAACTGGTCGAAGCAGTTGAACCGTCGCGCGATGGCCTGCAGCGCCGGCTCACAAATGTTCATGGCGGCGCCGAGTTGGTGTTGTTGCGTCGCGATGGCAGTCTTGCGAGGATTACCAAGGAGGTGACCCTCAAATGCCGCGAGGGCCACGTAGACTCATTTATTGATACGCTTTCCGGAGACAGTCGTCGTACGTCCATTCGCGTGTCACCAGGTCGTATCGCCGATTCGTGGCGGGAAGGCGGAAAGACGTACTTTCGCTCGGTCATCGAGCCACCCATCTCGACGGGCTCGTCGATTACCCGACACGTGTCCTTTCTGCTGCGCGACGCCTTCCTCGAACGCGACGAGGCGTTCGATCTCATGGTGCACTATCCGACTAAGTGCTTCGTAGCGAAGGTCCGCTTTCCCAAGAGTCGGCCGCCGTCGACTTGGCGGGCCCACGAGCGGCGAGGCCCTGACCTCATCGAGATACCGTCCGCGGTTTCTCTGGGCTCGAATCGGGGGTGGCCCGAACTACGGCTCGTGCTGAACGGCCCTCGACTGAATTCGTCCTATGTAATCCGCTGGAGCTGGTAGCTCGTGCGCCTCATCACGATCGGCCGGCCATCAACTGGAATTGTCTGTGTTGAAGCCTCGTCCCGCCTGCAGCCCGGTGTTTGAGGCGGAATAGCCAAGGAGACCTCTTTCGTACCACCGCCCCTTCCCGTACTAAACGCCGCTGTCATCCGAAGTCCGCGGCGAGACGACCTGTGGGTTCGGTCCGTTGGGTCCGGACATCATCTCGCAGACGAGACACCCATCCTTCGGCTCGAGCCGTAGCGACCGATCCCAGAACCCGTCCGAGAGGAACACCTCCCGGTAGCTCCAGTTCCTAGGCCTGGGCATCAGGCACGAGTCGATGGCGTAAACGGCCACACTGCCGACCAACTGCAGAATGTCGGCAATGGCTGGCGTTCCTGGGCAGGGGTAGGTGTCCGAATCGATCGCGTCCGGAAACACGCAGCCGAAGCATGGTCCGCCGACATCCTGCACGAACACGTACCCGTGGTGGGCATCGGCACTTACCGCTGTGAACACGACCGGGACGCCGAGCCTACGAAACGTTCGGCTTGCCAGCAAGCGCGTTGGATTGTTGTCCACGCCGCACACCGCGACGTGGCACTGGAGATCGACTCCGAGGCCCATCGCCTGCTCCAGCAGTAGCGGATAAGGGAGTAGACACAGCGAGGCCATGCCGCGATCTCACCCGCCGAGCGGAGAAACTGCTGGGGAGTGCGCCGGAGCCGCAGGTGACCGAGGACCACGCACGCCAGCGAGCGGTAGCGACTACAAGGCAATGCTCTGGCCGGTCAATCTGACACGGACGGTGGCAGCGATCGCTGCGGATGCGCCGAGGATGGTTCCGGCGCGCCCTCATCGAATCCCGCGAAGGCATCACCGACAATTCGCTCGATGAGAGCGACCTCATCAACCCGGAGTTCCTTGAATTCGCTCTCGCGCCGCTTCTTCGACAGTGTGCCTTTGTTCTGCCGAATGAACATCACGAGGTCCTCTGCAAGCCTGTCGGGCATCTCCACGGTGTTCATGATCCGGCGGATCGCCTCGTCATGACGACCAAGATAGTCAATCTCGCGAGGCAGATCGCTCTCGACCGTTCGGTGGACACAGGAATAGAGGAACTCTGCGGCCTGGGTGCAATCGAAATAGCGGTACAGGTCGGCCGTGTCGTTCAGCACCTCCACGTTGCGTTCGGGCGTCGCCCGCCAGTCGATGAAGGGCATGAGCGGAGCAGAGTGAGCCTGCAACGTAGTGCGGTAATCATCGATGCGGTCGAGCATAACCGAGGAAACTGGAAACACCATACCCGGCGGTGTGAACTTCCGCTCGGCAAGCACGTGATGGATCAAGCAGCGGTGAAGGCGGCCGTTCCCGTCCTCGAACGGATGCACATACACGAACCCAAAGGCAGTGGCCGCCGCCTTCAGTACGGGATCGAGACCTTCGTCGCGCATGCGCTCATTGGCCTCCAGCATGCCGGCCATCAGATCGTCCAGGTCCGTAGCGCGCGCGCCGATGAACTCGGGCAGTGGGTCGCCGTTGTGATCTCGTTCGCCGAGAAACACCCCACTCAGGCGCAAGCCAGCGCGCACGAACCGGGTATCTTCGATTAGCACCCCATGCAACCGGATGATCTCGTCGATCGTCAGCCGGTTCTTACCTGCCTGCAGGACGGCGCGACCCCAACGCTCCAGCCGGTTCCGCGGTGGGCGTTCTCCCTCGATCTGAAAGCTCGCACGGCTATCGGCCAGCAGCATGAAGCTCGCCGCGCGTGCGATCAGATGGCCTCCCGTACCGCCAACAATCCCGCGCGCCTTGGCGGCAAGTTCAAGGCTGAGGAACTGTTCAAGGGCCGGCGTCCGCCTGATGATCGGGTTGAACCGTGCCGTTCCGAGCAGATTGTCGCGAACGCGATGCCGCTTTGACAGCCGTGGCTTACCGGTGAAGTAGATCTCCGGATCGAGAAGATCCGTTGCCGTTACGCGGGGGGCGTCTTGCACATCAAGCGTCCGGCCCGTCAGGGATTCGTACAGATACCAGGCCCGTCGGACGGGGCCAGCAGTTGGCGCTTGCCGGACAAGGGCTGCGACATCCGCTTGGGGTGCGGCCTCGAAGATCCGCTTGAGAACCAGAAGGTCCGCGTCCTCGTGACGCAGCATGAATGTCAGGTGATCAACGAGGTTGTCGCCGGGCCAGTACCGCTTGTCGAAAACGACCCAACCTCCCTCTTGTCGTCGGCTGCCGCTGACATGCTGCTCCGAGACGCACGCGGGTCGACGGACGGGTGCGCCAATAGATAACGCGTCTGAAAGGGCGGACGCTCCAACGAGTTTGGCCTCATGGGGGATGATCCGATCTTGGAACAGCCCACTCGACGGTCTTTCTAGCCTCATCGGTCGAAAACTCCAAGCGTCAGTCGAAAACATCGCCATTCGCAGATGTGTCGTCGAAGCAAGTATACGCGGCCACAGCGTCGAAATCGAACAACGAGCGTCGAAGGAACTCTGATCGGATCCTCATCAGTCGAAACGTTCGATTCTCGACACGACAAAAGGCTTGACAGGGAGCGATAAGGACCCTACTATGTCCTTCTGGGAGGCAACAGGCGGGGCCTCAGCGTGACCGGGTCCTCCAGCCCTCCTGCCGACGACCCAATGCCAGGTCACTCACCGGGGAGCACTTGCCATGGCCGCAGACAGTAGCTTGACTCGCTGTCCCACGTGCGGTGGGCCGGTGGAGGAATCGCGCTTGGCCGCGATTCAGGGAAACCTCAAACAGCAGGAGGACAACCTCCGAGCGGCGCTTCACGCCGAACATGCCTCTACTCTTCAGGCGGCGCTTAGACAGGTGGAAGCTCAGGCGAAGGCTCGCGAGGGGGGGGTGGTTCAGCGCCTCCAAGAGGAATTCGGCGAACGACTCGTTCGTGAGAAGGACCAAGCGGCTCGCGAGGCCCGCCTGGAGGGACAGAGCCAGATTGCCACCCTCCAGGAGCAGTTACGAACCATCTCCGCCCAGCTCTCCACAGTGCAGGAGCGAGAGAAGCTGCTCACGAGTCAACACGCCGGCGCGCTCGAGCAGGCGCGGGCCGACGCCGCTCGGCTTGCTCGGCTTGAGCCCGAGAAGCAACTTGCCGCAGCTCAGGAGCAACTACGAACCGCGTCGGCTCAGCTCTCCTCAGCGCAGGAACGCGAGCGAGTCCTCACAACAGAACATGGCAAGGCGCTGGAGCAAGCGCGTGCTGAAGCTGCCCGCGAGGAGCGGCGTGCGGGCGAACAGACGCTCGCTCTCCTTCAGCAGCAAGTCGGCGGGCTGACTGAGCAGCTGTCCAAGTCGGAGGCCCGCGAGAAGTCTGTCGCGACCGAGCACGCTAAGGCCATCGAGGAACTTCGTTCCGAGGCGGCCGGGCGTCTTACCGAGTCAATTGCGAACGCTGAAGCCCGCGGTGCCGAGAAGGCGGCCGTGGAACTCCTGCGTCTTCGTACCGAGAAAGCCGACCTCGATGAGGCGTTGAAGCGGGCGAAGTCCGACAGCGAGAGTCGAGTTGCGGAGATCAAGAACGCCCAAGCGGAAGAGCTCCTCAATGCGCGACGTCAGCTTGATGCGGAACTGCTGAAACAGGCGGACGGCTTCCGCCAGAAGGAGTCCGACCTGCAGCGCCAGATACAGCTCTGGATGCGCAAGGCGGAGAGCAAGACGTCTGACGAACTTGGGCGATTCGCACAGGGTGACCTCCTGAAGGCGCTGCGAGACGCGTTTCCCGAGGACCAAATCGTTCCGATCCCCGCTGGTGCGCCGGGTGCCGATGTCAGACATCAGGTCATGTACAAGGGCGAGGTCTGCGGCACGGTCCTCTTCGACTCAAAGAACCGACAGAACTGGAAAGACGAATACGCGGAGAAGCTACAGCGTGACCGCGATGCCGCGAATGCTGAGCACGGGATTCTCGTCACTGCATCATTCCCCGCTGGTGAACCGAAGATCCTGCGCGTGCTCGAGAACCAGATAGTTCTCTGCGTTCCGAACATCGTCGTCCCGCTTGTTCGCACGCTCCGAATGCACATCATTGCTGCCTTCCGCATGAGGCTGAGTAGCCAGCAGAAAGAAACGAAGACGGCCAAGCTGTATGAGTTCATCACGTCGGAAGTCTTCGCCAACCGGATGCTAGCCGCGAAGAACGCGACCGAGGCGCTGAGTGAACTGGACATGAGGGAACGCAGAGCACACGAGAACGTCTGGAAGGAGCGCCAGATGCAGATCGTAGCCGTCAGCCGTCTCCTTCGCGAACTGGACAAGGACGTCGCGACGATTCTGGAAGCCCCGGACCTGGCCGCCGAGATTGCGTAGTGTGGAATGATCAGGGGCAGGTATCGCGCCTGCCCTTCTCGGAGAAAGCAGATGCCACTTCAGCTTGTCGAGCCCGTTTGGCATGAACGATTGCTTGAGCGCACGATCCTGAAATGCCGCCGCGCAACGCTCGACCTGTACGACATTCTGCCGAATGAGCGTCAGCCCCGCCGAGGACCGAAATCAGACGTTGAACTCCAGCGCCAGATCGAGGCGAACGGCGGAGTGTTCGAGCCTCTCCTCGTCGAGCCACATCCGGAGCACGACGGCAAGTACCGAATCGTGGACGGTGACCGCCGGTGGACGAACTCGAAAGTACTTGTCGAGGTCGAGAAGAAGGAGCAGTACCGAAAGCTCCCTGTCGAGATCACGGACCACACGTTGACCGACGAAGAACGCCTCCGCGTCTGGATCTACATTCACCGCCAGCGCAAAGAGTGGGACGCGAAGGAGAAGGAGATGGTGGCCTGCAGCCTGACCGACATGGTCGGAAGAGTGACCGCCGCGAGTATCTTGGGCGTATCAGTCCGCGAGGTTGACAAGTTAGTCGACATCTACCAGTTGTCCGAGAAGCTAACGAATCTCAGAGAGCCTGGCGCATCGATCACCTGGGCGCGGGAGATCAAGAACCTCAACCGCAAGTTGCTGACGCCCGAGGTTGTTGATGCGGTCGTCAAGAAGGTCAATGACCACGAGATAACGAACTCGAAGGATGTTCGCAAGCTGCGCCACGTTCTCCGAGATCCCGTGGCCAGAGCGGACTTTCTCTCCGACCGCGGCACGGTCGAGGGATCGCTATTGAAGGTCCAATCTGCCGCCCCGCCGCGAGCGAAGGGGCTCCTTGGAGATCTTGAGGAACTGAACGAATCGATCAGGAAGTACCCTTGGTCTGACTTGTCGTCACTCAGGGGTCAGCAGGAGGTTCTCAACAAACTCGACGAGGTCGAGAAGACCATACGAGAACTAAAGCGAACCCTGTCCTAGCGGCTCCGACGAGTCATCCAGCAGATCGCTTGGGGTCCGATAGTCTCAGCATCCGCAGCGTGCGTTGAGGCAACAACTTGCAGCAGGAGGCAGCTCGTTCCGTGGCGGGCGACGTCAGGTTTCAGATCCTGTCGCTGGACGGCGGCGGGATCAGGGGCGTCTTCACGGCCGCGATCCTCGCGGCGATCGAGAAGGACCTCAAGGTCAAGATCGCTGACCACTTCGATCTCATCGCGGGCACATCGACCGGCGGGATCATCTCAATAGGTCTGGGCCTGGGTCTGAGCCCATCAGAGATCCTCGAGTTCTACCGCCACCACGGCCCGCGCATCTTTGACAACCCGCTGCGCTGGCGCTCGGTGCAGTGGTGGCTGCGGCGGAAGTACAGTCCAGCCGCGCTTGAAGCCGGACTCCGCGCGGTCTTTGGGGATCGCGCCTTCGGCGAGAGCTCCAAGCGATTGGTAGTGCCTTCTTACAATCTTGGAGAAGACGACGTGTACGTCTTTCGCACGCCGCACGCCGAGCGTCTGCGTCGCGACTACCTCGTCCCGGCGTGGCAGGTGGCGCTCGCTACATCCGCCGCGCCGACTTACTTCCCGGCGTGCCGCGTCGTTGACGGTATGCGCCTGGTCGATGGCGGCGTTTGGGCCAACAATCCTGCCATGGTCGCCGTCGTCGAGGCCCTCGGGACACTCAGAGTCCCGCTCGACCGGCTCCGTATGCTCAGCATCGGGACCTATGAAGGCGTCGTCCGGCGGCCCGGGATCCTTGATGCCGGAGGAGCGCTGCCATGGGCGCCCCGTGTCGCCGACGTGCTGCTGCGCGCCGGCAGCATCGCGGTGAACAACCAGGTCAGGTTCCTCATTGGCAAGGACGACGTCACGCGTCTTGACCCACGCGTGCCGGCAAGGGACTGCACGCTCGATGGGGTCTCACAGATAGATGCCATGGTCGCTCGCGCGATGCACTACAGCCGTCACGCCATGCCAGAAATTCACGATCGCTTCATGGACCATCGGGCCGGTCCCTACAATCCCTTTCACAAACCATGACTACCGTCACCGATGCGGCCCTGCCGGTGCTCAGCCGGCACCTCGATAGGATCGCCCAGCTCCTCGACATCCCGGAGGATGTTCTTGAGGAGGTCACGGCCCGGTATGAGGCAGTCGCCACCTGGCTCGGGGAAGAGAACTCGCCCCTGGCGAGATTCGCGCCCGAGCTCTACCCGCAGGGCTCGTTCCGACTCGGCACGCCAATCCGCCCGCTGGGGGCTAACGATGAGTTCGATATCGATCTCGTGTGCCGCCTGCATGTCGAGAAGGAATCGACGACCCAAAGCGATCTCAAGAACGTCGTTGGCGACCGGCTCAAGGCAGACGACGAACTCAAGAAGATCCTGGAGGAGCGCCGGCGCTGCTGGCAGCTTCACTATCCCGGGCGGTTTCACCTTGACGTCCTGCCGGCCATCCCTGATGCCGATTGGCCTGGCGACAGTATCTTGCTGACCGACACCGACCTCGTGCGCTGGCAGCACAGTAATCCGATCGGCTATGCCAACTGGTTCTATGACCGTATGCGTATCGAGGTCGTGCAGTTGCGGGAGTCGCTGGCCAAGGCGGCGAGCGCTTCCGTCGAGGAGATCCCGGAGTGGCGCGTGCGCACTCCACTTCAGAGGTCGGTCCAGCTTCTCAAGCGACATCGCAATCTCCGATTTGCCGCCGATGCAGATGATTTCCCCGCCTCAATCATCATCACGACCCTGGCCGCCCGCGCCTACAACCACGAGGCGGACACATTCGTCGCGCTGCTGCGCATCGTACGCGCAATGCCGCAGCATATTGAAAACCGTAGCGGAGCCTGGTGGGTTGGGAACCCCGTCCATCCCGAGGAGAACTTCGCCGACAAGTGGAATGAGAAGCCGGTGCGCCGCGAAGCGTTTCTGAGCTGGCTGTCCGCGGTCGAGGCGGACCTCAACGCCATGCGCGAGAACGACGGCGCGAAGGCCGCCGATACCGCAACGCGCCGTTTCGGAATCGGCGCCGGCAACCTGCAGGCGCTCAAGCCACTCAGCGATGTGCCCGCGCTGTCTGACTCATCGCACGCAGCAGTCGCGCCATGGCCGCTCAGCACGACGAAAGCCTGCTCGGTGCGTACGTGGGTCTATACAGCGCGCAAGAACGGCAAGCGTCTCTGGCAGCTTCGCTCGAGAGGCGTGCCGAAGCATGTCTGGCTGCGGTTTGAATCCAGCACCAATGTGCCGGAGCCTTACGAGGTTCACTGGCAAGTCGTCAACACTGGACAGGAAGCCGCAGCGCGCAATCAACTGCGCGGTGACTTCAACAGCAATCAGCGCGGCAAGGTGCACTGGGAGACGACCGCCTACGCCGGCACGCATTGGGTCGAGGCGTTCGTGGTCAAGAACGGCGTTGGCGTCGCACGGTCTGGCCGCACCCTAGTGAAGGTCTGGCGCTAGAAGCACATGGTCAGAAGCTGACGGTCCCGATAGCGGACCGATGGCCGGAGTCGGTGAACACCCCCTCAGTGGTGGCCGCTCGTCGCGGCCACACCTCCGGCCGACCGCCGAGGCCGCTCACCGGAACGCCTGCCGGCTTCAGACATGCGCTCGCCGTCCCTCGCCGGACGCCGGTGGGGTGGGGGTGTCGCTCCGGTGTAGCTGTCCCTAATTCCTGGCCATCCACTCTACGTCGGCCTTCCGGGTGGTTGGAACACCTGTCGCCGCTCACGATCAACGGCTAATCGTCGTCGTGATGGCGGTCGCGTCAACTTCACGCTTGAAGGGTAGGCTGGGGCTTCTGGGTGGAAGATCCTGCGCCTCCGTCCGGCTGAATCTCAGCGCCGTTTGACGCTGGACGAGCTTTGCGGTAGGGCATGTGCCCTAGGGTGTCGCGTCGTTCGCGGCTTAGTGGGAGTGTGGAAGGGTTGAACTATCGTATGTTCTGCCCTTGATTTGTCATAAACGGACAAAAGAAGGCATTAGGAAGGCTCCCGACGCGATCTCGGCCCTGTGGGTACGGAGCCTAAGGCGCGAGCTTGCCAAAAGGGCTAGCGGAGGAGGCACATTAACTATAGAAGCTCCCCTTTGGGAGGCCGCAGTGCCCCGACGTGGCGAACACGCCGGTTAGAAATCCCCCTCCCTCACGGCAGCGGCGTTGTATGCTGCTTCATCAACTGATTCCATCGCGCTCGTGAGTGATTCGCCGAAATCAATCTTCACAATTCGCATCTCCAGCACGTTGACGCCGCCTGCTTGTAAGACATGATTAGTTCGAGAGTGACATGTCTCCGTTAGTGCAGCGCACAAGGCCGTTGCGTTCCGCATAGAGTCTCGAATCCCTCGTTTCCCAAGTTCCGCCGCGACATCACAATACAGCGTACTCTCTAGAATACGCTGTGCGTGCTGAACATTGCCGAAGGTAGCAATAAACTCAGGCAGCAAGGCTGGGACGACTTGGAATGTGAGTTGGACGATCACCGACACATGCACATAGTCGTCAGGAACCAATTCTGCCACGTCGCTTCCATCAGGTAGCCCATCCGCCGCGTGTTCGCGATTACTTCGCCCGGCCAGTACATTGGGGCAGACTACAGTTGCAGTCATTGGCTCCCGAGGAAACGACCATACGTGGGAGATGAGGGCGGGCGCTAAGTACCTCCCCGTCTTGCTAACGGAGTAGATTGGAGCACCGAGCACACTGATGAGTGCCACCTCTGACTCAGGCAACCAGCGCACGCTCGATCTCACATATAGGCTTTGAACGACAAACACAGCCGCGGAAAGTCCCGCATACCAGAGATTTGTATGGCTGGCGGCCAGCGTAACAAGACCCACCCCGGTGACGACCCCATTCACTATCAGAAACGTCGCGGCTAACCTACGCCGGTTTGCCGTGCTCATTGATGTGTTCGCCCCATTCATCTCGGAAGTCATACCGTTACAGGGCCTACATCCCTGGCCGTCTGAAGCGACCGCCCTTCGCGGCAAATCCATATTCGTGCTCTAAGTCTGCTAGCGCCTCTCTCCACGTAGGCACACGCTGCGTGGCGACTGCCTCGTCTTGGTAATTCTGCAATCCTCTACTTGTTATCACTCGCTGCCAGCAATCGGCATGAAACCACCCGTACAAGGCAAAGTCATGGTCCAACACTGAGTTGCAGACTTTGCACCGGAACATCTCTGCCAGAGGAAGAGTATCGCTTGTAAGAACAATCCTGGTCGCTGTCTCTTCAAGGCGGAACTCCTGATAGGCGATTCCAACCAACGTGTCAATTGCGGAGTGTGACAACTCATCGGATGTTATCCTCGTCGCCTGAATGCCGAAGGCGGGCACATCGGTCGCCGATAGAACACAGTGGCTCACGTCGCTCACGAGGGAGAATCGCGAATACACCTTCGTGGTTCTCTCGACGAACTTCCAGCCATTGCGTCTTGCCTCTTCGCGTATTACTGCTACGCCGATCTTTGCGAGGAATGTCGTAACCACGCCCCCTGCCTCCTCCCCGCAGTGCCTGCTGACCACTCTCATCACTGCCGACCGCGAGCGAATACGGCGGCCCGCTATACGCCGAAACGTCGTCCTCTTCCGAAGCGGTCGATGTGTTCCGTCATTTCACTCGTCGAAACGTCTTGATTCTCTCCGGCCCGGTCAAACACAGGTCGTACCACGACATCAGGTCCTCGGTGCTGGTCGCGAGATACTGGGCAAGATTGTCGAGCGAGTACCCAAGGTCTTTTCGGTAGAACTCGATAATCTCCCGCAATAGCGCGGGCGGTTCGGGCGCAAGGTCTAACTCCGCCGGTTCTCGTTTTCGGTAGCCCCGCTTCGACAACTGAATCCACAGGTAGCGTGCAGCCCCTGTGGTGATGCACTTCAGATCGGAGCCGCGTTTAAGAAGAGAGCCCATCGAGGTGCGCCAGTACGGCTTGAGGGCGGCCAATCTTGCAAGGGTTAACCCGTAGAGTTGAGTCTTGATATCCGTCGCTGGCATCAGGAACTCGGCGGCGAACGAGTTCGCCTGGTCCTCCATTTCAGGCTCAGGCAGGCGATGCAGCACCATGTGCGCCAGCTCGTGCGCCAGGTTCATTCTGAATCGATCGACGGGCGCTGAACTGTTGATGAAGAACAGCGGCGGCAGCCCCGGCACCCATCGACTGATCGCGTCCACCTCGTAAGCACCGAAGGCACAGGGGATGACCAGTCCCCCGGCGTCTTCAACGACGCGGACGACGTTGGGAATCGGCCCGGCTGGTAGGTTGAGGACCGCACGCACGGCCCTTGCGGCTTCGCTTGCACCACCTTTGAAATCCGAGAGTTCCAGTGACGGGATGCGGCATTCTGGGAGTTCGACCGCCCTTAGAAGCCGGGCCACGTGGATCCGAAGAATGTTGACGTGCGCGTGGATTTGGTTCAACACCCCCGTTGGTACCGCCTGACGCTTCCGATGAAAGAACTCACTGGTGCCCGCTCCAAGAACTGAGTCGGTCTGGAAGAAGAAATGCTCTGGCATGCGAAGCGCCTTCGCAAGCGCAGCCAGCACCTCAGGCGAGGTGTCCACTAGGGCGGCCTCGACCTTGGAAATCTGAGCTTGCGAGACGCCCGCAAGGCGCGAGAGCCGGGTCTGGCTGAGTCCTCGCGCCTCGCGTGCGAGCGTGATCATCGACGCATTCACAACGTCGTTCATTCGCTATGGCCACTCTTCGTTGCGCCCTGCGCGGCGATCTTGGGGCGAACCCTGCGAATGTCGGCATCTCTCGTGGGGTCGGTCGGAGCGATCACTGCGAAGTTCATCGCCGATGCGCCGTCTTCAATGCCCAGTTCGGCTGCCCACTGGATCGTTCGACCGTTCGGGCGCACCAACCAGATGCTGGAACGCAGGATCTCGGCCTCGTCGCGTTGGTAGCCCAGAAACAGATGGGTCAAATCAAGGTCGTCGAAGAGACGCAGCGGGCGCTGCTCCTCGAACTGAAGCACGAGGTCGGTCTGGATGTTCCGTGGCCGCCATCGACCATCCAGCTTCTTCAGCTTCACACGGTAGTCGTTCTCAACGTGGAGTAGGAATAAGTTCCGCCTCAGCTTCCAGGGGAACATGTCCTTCGCGTACCAGACCATGTAGTCGTGGATGATCGACGCCTCCGTCCTAGCGGAGTAGCGAACGCGATGGGCTGACTGGTCGGCAACGAAGTCGGCCAACGCGAGCTTGACGCACGCGCTGAGCGTGGAAACGTGTTTGCGGAGGTTCTCCGGCAGTTCGAGTAGGCTTATCAGCATCGGCTTGCCCGCCTCGTTCTCAGGCAGGTTTAGTCTACCTCCGCAACGTCCAAACGACAACATAATTATTCACAATCTATTCGCGCAACACGCAAGGTATTACGCTGCAGCCAGTTACGGCACATCGCAGTTTTGAATTAGGTCGTCCTCGTCGGGTTCCACATCGTCCGGGGATTCATCGATACCTGCGGCTGCATCGGCTTCAGCCTGCGGCGTCGGCGGATTGTCGGCAAACAGCTTCGCGTCGCTGGCGAGCCTCTCGTTCAGCGTCGGCAGCGTCGATTCCTCGGCCATCTTCAGGCCGTCCAGGATGCAATCCCTGATAGTCGGCGTGTCCGGTGGCGCACCGCGCCTCGAGGCGCCTGCGCCCCAGCCCGGTCGCGGCCGGCCACGCTCGCGCCCGCTGTTGGCCCCCGGCGTGACCGCCGTCACCGTCGCGGACTTGGCGGCGCAGGTCCCGGCTCGCGCCTGGCGCACGGTGTCGTGGCGCAACGGCCCGAATCGCCCGTGGCGGGCCCGGTTCTGGGCCTGTCGGGTCACGCCGGCGCACGATTGGCGCGAGCGCCGCGTGGCGCCGGAAGTCTGGCTGTTGTGCCAGCGGTACCTTGGCGACGATCCCGAAACGAAGTACTACTTGGTCCATCTGCCGATCACCGCGTCGCTCAAGGCCCTGGTGAGGCTGTCCCACCAGCGGTGGGCGATCGAGCAGCAATACCAGGAACTGAAGACCGAACTCGGCCTGGATCATTTCGAGGGGCGGTCGTACCCGGGCTGGCAGCGTCATGTCGCCCTCACCGCGATCGCCTACGCGTTCCTGCCAGCAGGAGCGCCTGCGGCGAGGCCGGTCCGACTCGACGTTTCCGAAGGTCCGGGCGGTGAGCACCGAGACCCTGACCGCCCATTACTTGATCACGCATCCGCGGTATCTCGACACCATGCTGAAACTCAGGGAGATTCAGCTACGAAACTGACAAGGTAGTACTAGCCCCGTACTAGCCCGGGCTGTGAAAAGGATTCGGAGAATCGTCGCGGACGCCCACCGGGGCAATGGTCCAGAGAGCCGCGCCGAGTTCGACCAGGAATTCAACAGATGGCGTGAGATTCGGATGGGAAGTCGTCGGGCCGCCGCGATCTTTGCGCTGCGTCCAAGGCACCGTATGGAGGGCAAACCTCGACGTGGTTCTTGAGGACGCTGTGACCACTTTTGTGCTCCCTCAACCGGGCAAAGCCGGGGAATGAGGGGGAAGCACGGGGAGAAGGCCGGGTGCCGTGGTCCAGGCGGACGCGCCGGTTATCTCAGTGTTTTGCTTAGTTATTTCGAGAATTACGAGGAAGGTTGGGGTGGGTAACGGGGTTCGAACCCGCGACTTCCGGAGCCACAGTCCGGCGCTCTACCGCTGAGCTATACCCACCGTGCCGGGGGGGGAAACACTCA
>Ga0209048_10003875_pt1 | contig 14442 bp, 15 predicted proteins | sample FrelakmetCRP12CR_FD_187146 | JGI IMG/M metagenome (GOLD analysis project Ga0209048, IMG submission 187146) | Freshwater lake sediment microbial communities from the University of Notre Dame, USA, for methane emissions studies - CRP12 CR (SPAdes)... | ecosystem: Environmental > Aquatic >... | reverse complement strand
GGATAGCTCCTGGGAAAATGCGCGAACCAATCCAAGGCGTTGCTCCGGCGTGAGCTCGACGGGTAAGGCCACCAGATATTCGCGTGCCACCCTTGCGTTCTTGCGCGACTCGGCATATTCCGCGGCGTTCCATAGGTTGGCTCGATCCCTTGCCCAACTTATGTCGTCCTCGGCATATCGGCTCGGCAGCACGATCTCCTTGTGCATGACGTCTTGTCGGCTGGAGTGGTCGTAAATCCGTCCGGTGCGTTCGTCGCGGATGCGCTCCCCGGCACGGTACGCGGCGGCACTGGGCGCACTGCTGCCGCCGGACCGCCCAAACGTCTTGAGATTCAAAAAAAAGACCGCCATGAGGCATCACGTTCCGATCGCGGTCGCGAGGAACACCGGGTCACAGGAATACCCGCCCGCCGCCGCTTCAATCGGTTCGTCTATCCAAACGAGCTCGAGGTCAGTCGTGCGCGCGCCGCTCATCGGCAAGAAGGCACCGTCCGGCTCGCAGAACAGGTCGTGATCCTCGGCGAGCGCGCCGCACCCCGCGCAGTGATTTGCCCAATAAGACCCCTGCGATTCGGCGCTGTAGGCATAGCGGTATGCTTGTGCGTATTCCGGCAGACGGCGTCGAACGGATTCCGGCAGCGTCTCGACGTAAAACAGAAGGGCGCTGCAGGCGGCGCTCTCCCAGATCCCCGGGGTCGACGCCTCGTGCGCGTCCTCCGTATCCATCGAAAGAGTTTGGTGACCTGGCGGAAGAGCGAGCGCAATCAAAGGGGTCGATGCCCGGCAACGCCGGCACTCGCCAATCGACCGCACGATGAAATAGCCGCCGGAACGAACGTTGCTGGATCCCCCAACCTCGAGTTCGGCCATGCGAGCTACCGCGCGCCACGCCGCGATGGGGAGTTAAAATGCTCCTGATCCGGCCGGATCGAGACCTTGAGCCAGGCGGGAGCCGACGCCGTTCTCAAGTAACCGCTGAGGTCGGGCAACTGTTCGATCTCGGAGGCCATGACGGCCGTCTCCGTCACGTGTTGCTCGCTCGTGTTCCTGGAGCGCCGCGCGCCGCGCCACGAACATGTCGCTTCACGATCGCTGCCGCGGGAGATCTGCTTTCTCAAGATCTCGCGCTCGCCAATCAGCCTCGAAGCGAACTCCGAGGTGCCGCCGTTTTCACTTCCGGAGCAGCGCAGAATGAGCGTGTTGCCGCAGTTTTCGACAATGGTCTGGGCATCGCCCGCGCCATAGGTTGAGGATACCTGGGCAATTGACTGAAAGCCGAGAACGCAGCGTCCGCCAAACTTGCGCAGCCGCGCGAGCGCGTCCTTGAGCCCGTCGATGGCCCCCAGCGCATCCAGCTCGTCGATCACGAACCAGAGGCGCTGGTCACGGTTCTCATCGGCGCTCATCGCCTCGAAAATGGCAAGGCGCATCCACGTTGCGATCATTGTTCTGAGCGCGGCTATTTGTCCGGCCTTGTAGGGAATGAACAATAGGCCGCGATTCGATCTCGATCGTACCCACTCGCGCACCGAGAAGGCGGCTGCGCGCTGAGCCTGAACATATTCGAAGGCTGCCATCGCCGATACCGCCACCGAGCGGATCGACCCGAACATGCGGGCATTCTCAGGATCGAGAAACGGCTGAGCGGGCGTGCCGGCGATTAAGGGCTGCAGTTCTTCGCTGGGGGCTACGGCGAGGAGCCGCCATAAATCGGCGCAATCACGGCGTCTTTGAGCGAGGCAGCCCCGAACTACGGCGCCGATGAACGTGCGTGCGTAGGCCCGCCATTCGTTTGCGGACGCATCGCAGACCGGTGGGATTAAGCCGCTTGCGAGTTGCTCGACGTCATACGGGTTATTCAATTCCGCAAACAGATCCCACTTCACCGAGCCGCCCTCGAACGGATTCAAGACGACGTCTCCGCGATGACGGTCGAAGAACTGCCGGCGATACCCGCCGTCGGGATCGGCGAATACCGCCCTGTCGCCGCGCGCCAGCGCACTACCCATCAGTTCGCGTATCGCCGTGGATTTTCCCGTGCCGGTGGTGCCAATGAGTTTGAAATGCTTGGTTTCATCGCGCTGGGAAATGGGAATTCCCGCGAGAGTCGACCAATCCTCGAGCCCCTTTGGCATCGCACCGCCCCGCCGCCGGCCGGCTCCGTCCTTAATCAGTGCGCCGCGCTTGTACACTTCCGGCGGAGTGCGGCCAAGCGCCCTTACGGAGGCGACGAGAGCGAGTGTGAGGCCGGCGACGAGCACAACCGCCCCGCCGCCGAGCGTGAAGTCAATGGCAACAGGCGAGTGCATCGCGTCAATAACCTCTTACCACGAAATAATCGGCCTTTTCACCGTAGGTAGGGGCGTCGCGGTCGACGCGCACGCACAGCCGGCCAGCCTCGCCGCAATAGCGCCAATTGACCAGCGCGCCCTGCTGCTTGAGCCGAGCGACGTTCATGGCAAGCTGATCCCGCTCTGCTCGCAAAGCCGCGATCTCGCTTGTCGACGGCAGCATCCAGCGCACGACGAGGCTGGGTATCGCGGTGCACAGCATGGCAATTGCAGCGCTCCAAAGCACTCCTTGCAGGTTGGCGGCGCGCTTCATGTTGCCGAGCGCCCGCGCCGCGCGCTCGCTTTCCTTGGTGAGCGACTGGAGCTCTTCGATGAGCGTCCGCCGTATCGCGTCGCTCACGATGTCATCGAGGCCTTGCGTATGCGTGCGCAGCCTCTCGAGTTGCGTTTCGGCCATCTTTTGATGCGCATGGGCGCTCTCCATCAACAGACCGAGCTTCAACGTCTCCTCACCGGTCGCGCGGGCCCCGTCACTCACGCGTGCTGCCCTCGCGAATCTTTGAATTGCCGCGGCCCGCGCGGATGATGCATGGAGCGGGCTCCAATGCCGGCGAACGCGATCGCGACGAGCGCTCCCTGCTCCACGCATCCTTGGCGTCGAGGCGCACCCGCTCCCACTGCGGATCCGATGCGCGCTTCAGAAAGCCCGTCAAATCCGGCAGCTGCTCGATTTGGGAAGGCAATATCGCCGGTTCGACGGTGAAGTGGTCGCTGTGTGATATCGAGCCTGCCAATTCAGTCACTCGACGGCTTCGCGAAACGGATGTCCGGAGCACCTCGCGTTCGCCGATGAGCTGCGAAGCGAACCGGGCCGTCCCCCCGCCTTCGCTCGCAGAGCAGCGCAGGATCAGAGTATTGCCGCAATTCTCGACAATGGTGTGCGCATCCCCGTGACCGTAGGTGCTGGAGACTTGCGCGATAGATTGAAAGCCGAGAATGCACCGGCCTCCGAATTTTCGCAGCCGCGCAAGGGCGTCCTTCAGGCCATCGATTTGCCCGAGCGCGTCCAACTCGTCGACCACGAACCAAAGACGCCCGCCACCGATTGAATGTTCGTCGGTTTGCTCGCTTCGGTCCATGGCCTCGAAGATCGCGAGACGCATCCAAGCCGAGATCGTCGATCCCAATGCCGCGATTTGGCCTGCCTGGTACGGCATGAATAGCACCCCAGGCCGGTTCTCGGACACCCATCGGCGAATCGAGAACCGTTGCGTCTTTTGTTGCGCAACATAGTCGAGCGCTCCGACCGCCGAACTGGTCACGGATCGAATCGAGTCGAACATTCGGCTGTTGTGTTCCTCCAAAAACGGCTGAGCCGCCGTGCCGCACACCAGAGTTCGCAACTCCTTGGCATCCGCTGCCACCAGCAACCGGTACAGCTCCGCCATGTCGGTTTGCCCGGCCTCGTGCATCTGCCGGGTGACTGCTGCAAGAAAGGTCCGCGCATAGCCGCGCCAGCTGCGATCTGCACCCTCGTGGTCCGGGATCAGCGAGCGTGCCAGTTGCTCCACGTCATAGCCATTTTGGATTTCCGAGAACAAGTCCCATTTCACAGAGCGCTCCTCGAATGGATTGAGCACCACGTCGCCTCGTGAATTCTCATAGAAGCACCGCAGATAGCCGCCGTCGGGATCCGCGATGACCGCCCGATCGCTCCGAGCAAGGGCCGCATGTAAAATCTCCCGGATCGCGGTGCTTTTGCCCGTCCCGGTGGCGCCGATCAACTTGAAGTGTTTGGTCTCGTCCCGTGCCGGAACAGGGCACCCGCCCAATGTGATTTCACACGATCGCCCGTTGGCGCTTCGGCGCCCCGGTTCGGGCCGCGGCTGTTCCCCGACGAGCGCACCGCGTTGATAACTTTTGCTCGCGGTGGAGCCCCGCGACATGGCGCGCCCGCCGGCGTAGCCGATCGCCGTGCTTACCGATGCGGCAAGTGCGAATGGGATGAGGCCGTGCTGCGCTACCCCGATGCCGGCCATTAAAGGAGCCGCCATTGCCATGCCGACCCCCACCGCGGCGGTCAGCGGCACCGCTATGGCTGGGGACAGCAGGAATTTGTGCACCTCCGCGCGCCCGCGCGCCAAGCCTGCGAGCATCGGCGCCTGGACGGCCGCATAGGATAGGGCGAGGCCAGACCAACCTTCGGTCAATGCGGCGCTCAGCATCGGGGCGCACCCGCCGACTCGATCATTCGACGCCTGCGCCCGGGGTCGTACCAGATCTCCTTGATGAATCGCTCATGGGACTCGAAGCCGAATTGGATCACGACGTCGATGAGCAGATACAACAGACTCTTGATATCGCCCCGCGCCAGGTCGCGGCCGCCTTGATTTTGCTTCACCAAAAGCACCAGCTGCTCGAACGCCAGCTCGGCGCTGGCGGCGTGCACGCTCGTAATCGATCCCGGATGCCCTGAGTTCGCGTTGCGCAAGTAGTCGAAGGCCTCGGCGGCGCGCAATTCCGCGAGCAAAATGCGGTCAGGCTTCATTCGCAGACAACACTCCAGCAGCTGCTTGGGCGTAATCCGAGCGACTCCCTGATCATCCTTCGAATAGAATAGGCGCACGTGATTCGGATGCCGGTCGAGCACTAGTTCCTCGGCATCTTCAATGGTGATCAAGCGTTCGCTGCTTGGAATTTCCCGAATCAATGCTTTCGTCCACGTCGTCTTGCCGGAGCCTGTGGGTCCGGACACCAGGATATTTTTTCGGCTTCGTACGGCGAGGCGCATGAATGCCGGGTAGTCGCCCACGGACAAGAGCCGCAACAATTCGCTTTCGGTGTCATCGGGTGCTTGGTTGGCGCGGCGGGTGTGCCGAAAAATTCCGCGCTTCGCCAAATCCTCGATGCTCCATACTTCATCCATGGGCCGGCGAATGGCCACCGCCACGCTGCCCGCGGTGGTCGCCGGAGGCAGCACGATTTGCACCCGCTCACCGGTCGGCAGCGATGCTGAGAGCAGCGGCGCGGTCGCATCGACGCGTTGCTGCGTCGAGTTCGCGACCAATTTGGCGAATCGGCTGCACCATTCGAAATCCGCATACGGCAGACGTTCGAAATGCCAGCCGCTGCGCGTCTCCAAAAACGCTTCGTGCGGGCGGTTGATGCAAAGGTCCGTGACCTCTGGATTCGCGAGCAAGGGCTGGAGCGAGCGCATGGTCAGCGCGAGCGCGGACAAGTCAGCCGAGCGGTCAGCGGCCGGGCACAACGGACCGCAGCTCATAGACCGACCGAAAATCCAAATCCCGTGCGACCAATACCTGGATACGGTCGCCGTTACGCTTGACGATCGTTGGCGGAATATCGACGGTGCTCTTGAGTATTTCGGTCAGCACCCCCTGAGCGGCGCCGGGCGCGATGACCACGGTTCCGTTGCCATTGCGAGATGATTGCGCGACTGCAGTAACGGCGCCGTCGACGACGGACACGAGCAGCGCGGCACCGAATCGCGCCCAAAAGTGAGTATTGACCTCCCCCGGGAGGCCGGAGCGGCCTAATTCGTCGGCGCCGGGCGAGTCAAGCGGCACGATGACTCCCGCCGGCGTGCGCGCCTCGGTCCAGAGCACGAATACGCGCGCCGCGCCCTGCTGCACTTGGCCTCTGGTTTCTCCGATGAGCTTGGTTCCGCGCTCCAAAAGCACCACCTTGCCATCTACGCCGAAGGCATCCGTCGCCATCACGCACGTGGTCATTCCTGGCAACGTCGAATCGATGGCCGTTTCTAGAGTGCAGTCGATAAAGGCGCCCTTCGGCAGCAACAGGCGTTGCGCGGGCAGCACCTTGGCGCGCACCGCCGAGGCGGCGCTGGGCCGCAGCAATGCCGACAGCTCGCCTGGATCCGTCGCATGTGCGGCCGGCATCGCGGGCCCGGCCCCGGCCGCGGGAGACATCTCGGTCAGGGCAGCATTTGCCGTCGCAAAAGCGCCTGCGGACATGGAGGCGCTTTGAGGCCCGAAGACCGCGCCTGACAATTGCCGCTCGAGCTCAATCTCCGCCGGAGTCTTGGGTGGTGGGGCCCCGTACGAGCCGTTTGCGGCACCGGCACTGGCCAGCGGAATCTCGGCCAACGTGCTTGCGGCCAGCGGGGCCCGTTCCGTCGGCAGATCCGGCGGCATCGTTACCGACGGCGAGGGATTCGGCGGATCGATTGGTCCCAAACTGGGCAAGGTCGTCTCCCCTTGTGCACGGCTGGCCGATGCGCTTTGTGCGCTCTGCCGGGCGCGGCTTTGTCGCGTCAGCGTATTGGCGTAGTACCAGGTGAGAGACCCCAATCCCAACGCGCTCATGAGCGTTACGGCCAGAATGCTGCTGAGCCGCGAATGCAGAGAAATCGAGCGATGGACGGCCGTGACGCCGCGCTCCCCGGCAACCTCATGCGGCGCGGAATCCTCCGCCGTCATGGCACGACCCCGGGTACCGTGCGCTCGACGTCCGGCGCGACGGTGCCCGATTCCAGCCTCAGGCCGCCGCCGCCGAATCCTCGATTGACGATGCATCCGGTCAACGTCCCGCGCCGGAGAATGAATTGGCGCGCGACGCGATGCACGATGACATCGCCGGCCTCGATGTTGAAGTTGAGCAGCGACTCGCTGCCGTCGGCGTTGCGCACGAAGATCGCAGGCAGATCCGCATTCGCCGCAAATCGCAAGCGCGTATGGACACCGTCGTCGGATGCGGCCGTGGGCTTCAGCGCCGAACTTCCACAAAACCAATAATCGGCGTTTTGCGGCCGCCTTCCCGAAGCACCGCCGAGTGCCGAATCGACGCGCTTGGCCGCCGCATCGGTGAGCGCTTGGCCGGCGCCGGCGGCATAGAGGAACCGTACGGCGAAGATCACGTCGCGATCGCTGAGGGTCGAACGCTGCGCAACGGCGGTGTAGTCGATCTGATAGCGGCGACGGTTGGTCAGCACCGTCAGGTTGGTCGAGACTTTCGCTGCCTTCGGCTTCAAAAATAGGTGATTGTCTTGACCGAAGTAAGCGAGCCCTTCGATGTCTCCGGCACCCAGACCGACGAATGTCTCTCCCGCTTCGAATTCAAGATCGATCTGATAACCGACGATGCCGCGCAGTCGATAAACCTGCTCGCTATCGTACGGTGCCACACGGATTCGGCTGTCCATGCTGCCCCGCGCGGGCACCACCTCGGCGAGCGGCTTTAGCGAATACAATGCCCACGGCAGGGCGCATGCCCACACACAGACCGTCCTTACGGCCATGCTGATAGGCTTTCTATGAATCATGGCGGCGGTCCTTTTCGGTCGGCTGTTCGACCAATGCTTCCGGCTCAGACTTGAAGTCGATGATCTTGAATCCCAACGGATTCCAGCGACGCATCTTGGGATCTGTCGCCGGGTGCGCATAGGCGAATTGAATCGTCGCGATCCAGTGGCTGAAGATTTCCGCAGAACCGGCGGCTTGGCGGGCGGCCTTCAGATAGCGGACTTGGGCGAGATCGACAAGGCCGCTCGCGCGAGTGAAAAAGCTCACCGAGGTGACCTGCACGCGCACCGAACTGCCGTCCTTGTGAACGTTCAAAGGCGAGTCGGGGTTCGTCGCCGTCCAACGCGCGTACCACGCTTGATTGCGTTGCGCGGAATGAAACGCGCCGCATTCCTCATAATCGCTCTCGGCCGTCGCAAAATTGAATCGCTCGCAAACGGTGAGATAGTGCGTCAAAAAATATCGCGTGACGGCTTCTTGCGGCGTGGCGCCGCCCTCGTAGACGGGGACCACGTCGACGACGCCGGTGGTGTTGTCCACCCGAACGACGAACGGCTCAACACGCTTCAGGGGCATCAGGACGGCGATCGATATCGCGACGGCAACCGCACAGATCCATCCGGCCGATGCCACCCGCCATGCCACCTGCGCGCTGCGCCGGAATTGTCCGACTCGATCCGCATCCCAGGACTCCGCTTCGAGACAATATCGGTCGAGTTCCGACTCTGAATTCACGGATTGCCCCTCCCGGAAGTCTCCGGCCGCAGCGGCGACGCCGCCGACGGCGCCGATTGCGCGTGGGGGGCGGCCTGGTTGATTGGCTCCAGGCGACCGTCGCAGCGCACCTCATGCGTGGCGCAGGCGGTCAGCAGAAGTGTCGAGCAAATGATCAATCGCATGATTCACCTTCCTTGCTACATTGATTCAGGTCATGTACCGGGCGTTCTCGGACCTCGGCTGAGCGCCGCGACGTCGCCATGCCGCGCGGTGCCCGGCGTGACCATTGACGCGACCGCCATGCGGTATGCGCCGCTTCCCTTCTGCAGCCCTGTGCCGAGCGCGCGACTCACCATGCCGAACGAGTTCAGCGCCAGTCCACCAGCCAAGCCGGCGGCGATCGGCATGACTTGGCGCAGAATCAAGAACACCAGCACGGCGATCAACACCATGTTCAACGCATCGACGGTCAATACGGCGGCGCCCAGTGCCGCCGTCTGGGCGGCGTAGGACTGCACTATCTGCAGCAATAGGGCCGACACCATGATGGTCAGTATCGTGATGAGTCCATAGTTCGCCAGTTGCGCGACCCACGCCGAAAAGAACCTCTTGGTTGTATCGAATAACAAGAAGATGACGAACAGCGGACCGAGCGCCAACAGTACCGCGAGCGCGATATTGGAAAGGGCGATCAAAAACATCGCATAGATGCACAGCATTCCCATCAGGCACCACACCACGGCGCCTGCGATGAGGAAGCCGACGCCGCCGAATGAGATGCCTCCCTTGACGAACAAATTGCCGGCAACCGCTCCTCCGTTCTCCCAGATTGCGTCGATAGTGGCGACCGGATCGCCGGCGCCGATCACGGCGGCCGCCAGTTCTGCCGGAGCGTTGTAGAAGGTGTCGACGATGAGCGAGTTATAAAGCCAAAGATGCAACGCCACGCCGAAGACGACGGCCAACATGCCGATGCGCTTGAGGCCCGCGACCACGGGCTCCTCCATTTGGCCGGTGAGGTGCAGGTATCCCCATGCCATGACATAAAGAGTTCCGACAGTCACCGCAGCAGGCTCCAGCGCCGCAGCCATCCGCGCCGTATTGTTTCCAATGTAGGCGGCTAATTGCTCATTGAGCCAAGTCCAGAATGTGGCGAAAAATCCCATGCGATTACCCCGGCGTTATCACGTGAAGCTCAGCATTGCGGTATAGGACGGTCGCGCATCGCCTAGGGCGCGGGCCGGAAGCGGCTCGCGAATCGCCCCTGTCCGGCGATTACGAGCTCGCGCTCTCTTTGCACGTTCGTAGCGTCCTGCGCTTGGGTCGCCTGAGCCAGGATCTGGAGTTTGCTTTGCTCGTTTTGCAACATGCCAAGCTCTGCGCTGATCCGCGCCTGCAGATCGAGGATCGCCTTTTGATCGCTTGCGCCAGAAATTGCCGCGATCAAGCTCTGGATGACGGCGAAGCGGCCGCTCGCGTTGATCAGCGCCTCTTGGGCCAGCGCCTGGCGAAGGGCGGCCGCCTGACGCCCCGCGACGATCTGCTGTTGATCGGCGATCGAAAGATTCGACAATTGCGCGGGCGACAACACCGCCATGACGCCGACCGCCGTGCGCACGTCGGAGGCGAGCCCCGTGAAGGCACCGCCCGCCTGTGCCGCATCCGCCAATTGCGTCGAGTTGGTCGGAAGGTAATTGCGCGCCGTGCCAGCGAGCAGCAGCTCCATGCCGCGATCCCCGGTCATCGACTGCAATGCCTGCTTCGCCTGCAAGAGCTGCGCCTGCGCAATTTGCAATTGCTGGCGTACGGTCTGAACTTCTTGCGCCAATTGCGCGAGCGCAGGCGCATCGATGACCGCCAGCTGCGCCCGTGCGGTCGATCCCGCGCCCATGACGATCATCAGGAACACCAGAGGACACCGGTTCCGATTTCTTAACATGAGATGCTCCTATGTGTTGAGCGCGCCGTTGGCGGTCATAAACTGCTGCAACCAGACTGCCGGGTCGGCGCCTGCCGCCGAAATCATTTCCTGCATCTGCGCAAGCTGGCTCGCACGACCGGAGATCACGGCGAGTTCAGCGTCGAAGCCCTTCAAATCGAGCTCGCATACGATGCTGTGATGCGCTTGCTTCACCAAGAAGGCGCGCGATCCGGGTTCGAGCTGGTGCTTGATCATCCCGAACTCTCGCTCGGTGAGGCCCAGTCCGTCGATGTACTCCCGCCGATTCGCATCGGCATTGGGAAAAATGATCTTGGTCGGTGTTTGCTCAATCAGCGTGCGGCTGATCGGGCTTTCCAGTACATCGCTCGGGCTTTGAGTTGCCAGGCACATCGCGCCGTTCAATTTTCGCCAGGTTTTCGGGCCGTCTTTGGCAAAGGCCGCGAATGCGGGATCCGCCACTAGCCGCCAAAACTCGTCCATCCAACACACCAGCTTGCGGCCGTCGAGAAGCTGCCGGACAACATGAAACAAATACAGCGTGATCGCGGAGCGCGTCAGCGGGTGATCCAGAAATTCAGTCACGTCGAACCCGATGACCGAACGGCCCGCAATGCGTGCTGCGAGCGTATCGACGGGATTGTCAAATACCCACGCGTAGTCGCCGCGTGACCCGGCGCACCACGGCGCCAGGCGCGCATGCAGTCCCTCGGGATCGGTGGGGTCCAGGAACTCGATCAGGCGCGACAGTCTGCGCGCCTGGGCTTCAAGGGCCAGCGTGCCACGCAGCGCCTGCTCGAGATCGGCCTGCTCGCGCGCGCTAGGCGTACGATGGCCGACGCCGCGGGACGGCGCACCGATCAGTTCACCGAGCCATATTTTAAGAAATTCGACGTTGAACGGCGTCACCGGCAATTGCAGCGGATTGAGGCCGGTTGGTTCGCCGCTCTTGACCGGAAAATATTCACCGTTCAGGGCGCGCACCAAAATCTCCAGACCACGATCTTTGTCGAAGACGACCTGCGTGACGCCCTGCCGGGCAAGCATGGCGACCAGAAATCCGATGAACACCGTCTTGCCCGAACCCGTTGGGCCGCAGATGAGCGTATGGCCGGTGTCCAAGCGGCGTCCTGTCACTGAATCGCCGGGATCGCTCGCATGTAGAGAAAAATAGTAGGGTGATCTGGCGCGGGTCAGCAATGGGGCCATTGCCTCACCCCAATGATTGCCCTCGGCACGGCCCAATGGATAGTTGTGAAACGGCACCATCGCCGCCCAATTGCGCGAGGTGATCGGCGCCTTGCGCGGGCGGAACGCAAAGTTGCCGGGCAGCTGCGCCCAAAAGGCAGCCTCGAGCGCCAAATCCTCTCGGGCCACCAGCATTCCGGTGTCGGCGAGCAGGCTCCGCGCCATAGCAACCTGGTCATTGAGCGCTTTTAGCCGAAAGACACCCGCCTCACGATTGCCCGAATCCGGAATATCCGACATCAGTTGCAGCGAAAAATGGTGCTCGCCCATGACAAATTCGTTGCTGGTTAACGCATCCAGGGCGTCTTTGAGCTCGGCGGCCTGCGACACGGCGAAATCGCCGGCGTTGGCCATACGATTGAATTGACGCTGCAGCAATGCCTGTCCTGCGGCTTTGCTGAGAAAAGCGAAGGATTGGGTGAGCACGAATGACAGCGGGGCCGATAGGAGCCGGTCATACATGCCCACGACCGTCGGCGTCGGGTACTCCTTGATTCCGAGAATGGCTCCCACGCGGGTCTGGCTGGGCGAGCGATATTCAATGGCTTCGGTGCCGAAAAAAAGCCGACTGCCGGCCAGGGCTCTGCTCAGGGGTCCCCGCGGCAGCGGCATGCGCTGCGGTTCACCGTTAATCAGCAGTCCCAGATACTCGAGCAGCGACGAGCACCAGAAATTTCCGTGGCGATACGATCCCAAGCGTTCAGGCTCGTACCGCGCCAGGGATGCCGCCAGCGTCTGCGACAATTTTTCGCAGGCATCGAGCGAATCGGCGAGTTCAACGCGCTGTCCGTCGCGTTGCGCTTTGGAGAGCGATCGCGACAAGAAGCCCGACGCCATGCCGGCCATCGGCCGATACAGCACCGACAGGTACAACTCGTTGAGCATCAGGGTCTCTTGGTCGAGCCGGCGTCCGTAGCGCGCATACAGTTGCCCCGCAAAACCGCTGATGCCAGGCGAATGCGAGCCGTCCGTATGTTTCGGCAAGGCGATCGTCGCCCGGCGGCGAATGACGTGCGTCCAAAGAGCCACCTGGGGGCTCGCAATGTTCCGCCACAACACATTGAGCCGTTCGTGCCAATTGTTGAGTTGAGCGTCGTCCGCGCTCTCGAAGCCGGCACCCCCCAGACGAAATGCCTGCAAATAGTCGCCAAAAGCCGTACGAACGACGCAAGCAGTGACATGGGCGCTGTAGGGAATGCGGGCGGCGGCGCCTAGCTCCCGCCGCAAAGCGGTGCTATGGATCAACGCCGACATACCTGCTCCCCGCGATCCAAATGGGCAACGGGGAACGCGATCACTTTAAGACGTCGCCGCCCGGTGCGGTCCGCTACGTCGGTCTCCAGCGGGGAGTAGCTGCTCGCCCTCCACACGCGAACATTCCCGAACAGGGCCGGCATTCGAGTACGTGCCCATAACAATACCAGGTCAAAGAAGCGCGCATCGCGAGCACACAGCAACATGCATATGCCGTGAATCGGCGCGCTCAAAAGCAGCGTCAGCAGGTTTTTCGTCAACAGAAACGCCTCCAGCACGAACATCACGTTGAAGAGCAGCGCCGAGTACGTCACTCCCCAGCGCATCGGTGGCCGTGTGGCCCCGACGAACAACGGGTCCACATTGAGTCCGACGCTTGATTCGCTCACGATGTGCCCCTAAACGCCGAACATCCCACGAACCCACGTGACGATTTGCGGCGCGCCAAACGCAATGGCGATTCCGAAAATCGCGCCGATGCACCACCCCCACGACATGCGGTTCGCCATGGCCATTGCGCCCAGCGCCATCACCAGAATGATGGCGACGGGCGTCAACCACGCGAGGATATTGCTCTGCAGGGAGGTCGCTCCGGTCATGAATGGGGACGCTTGCGCCAAGGACAGCCCTGGTGCGCACAGCGCGGCTGAGAATATTGACGCAAGCGCGATGCGTGTTAAACGAAGTCGTTGCGTGCAAAGGTGATGCATGGCGGAATTCCCTTTCCGAGTGGCCCGACGATCGAGGGGTCGCTATATTTCGGTTTCGAGCGCGCCGATGTCGCGGGCTTCTCGCCGAGCCAATTCTTCGCGTTTCGCCTTGCCGGGAGCTCCAAATCGGAAGCCTTGCACGACGAAGGAATAGTCGTATTGCCTTTCTCCCTCCTTGTCGGTCCAATTATTGGCGCGCACCTGGGCCTGCAGAATCAATTGGTCCCCTTTGCGCGCATTTTTTGCGATCGTTTCTCCCAATCCTTCGAACGCCACGAACCATAGACTGGTAACCGTCTCGCGGGCGTTTCCCTGGTCATCCTTGCCTGCATAGTCGTTGCCGACCAGGCATATCCTCGTATAGGTGGTGTCTCCCTTGACGGCGAGCTCCGGGTTCTTGGCGAGGTTACCGACGGCGGTGAGGTTGAAGCTATTCATGAATTATCTCCTTGACGGTTAGAGTGCGCGGCGACACGGGCAGCGTCGTCCGCGTGAGAGGCAGTCTGAAACAGGCCGAGGAAAACTAGAATGAATTTAAATGCCGCGTATGCCGAATTAGTTGCCGCACCGATTTCAACAAAACTGGGCATAATCAACCGATGCCTGCATTGACCGCGAATTCCAAAATAAGCACGACGATGCCTCCCACCGATATCCCCGCGCTGCGCGTCGTGAATCTGCGCAAGCGATATTCGAACGTCACGGCAGTCGATGACGTGTCATTTACGGTCAAGCGCGGCGAAATCGTCGGCCTGTTGGGGCCGAACGGCGCCGGCAAGACCACCACCATCAATATGGTGTTAGGAGTGCTCGAACCCACCGGCGGACACGTGGCGATCGATGACATCGACATCGCGAAGAACCGCGCATTGGCCCTGAAGCGCGCTAATTTCGCCGCCGTGTACGCTTCGCTCCCGGGGAATCTGACGGTCAGCGAGAATTTGCGCTTTTTTGGCCTGCTCTACTCCATCCCGCGGCTGCGGGCCCGCGTCGAGGAGTTG
>Ga0209048_10003874_pt1 | contig 14446 bp, 9 predicted proteins | sample FrelakmetCRP12CR_FD_187146 | JGI IMG/M metagenome (GOLD analysis project Ga0209048, IMG submission 187146) | Freshwater lake sediment microbial communities from the University of Notre Dame, USA, for methane emissions studies - CRP12 CR (SPAdes)... | ecosystem: Environmental > Aquatic >... | reverse complement strand
CAACGCGATGATGAAGCATCAGCAACGCTGGGACCCGAATTATGCCCAAACGACCTAAGAATCCGATTGACACGGAACACAGTCGCTCACTCGGCCCTTCGCGGACCGCCTTGCATCTGGACCTTTTTGAGCAGCCTGGGCGAAAGTGGTTATTCAGCAGCCTGATAAGACAAGGGAAGAACCGGAGACGTCAACCGAATAGCCGAGGAAAGGTGGAACGCATGGGAGCCAAGGACCTGCGGGTGAAGGCGGCGGACCTGAAGACGTTCATGAAGGCGGTATTCGAAAAGGCCGGGTTCACGCCCGAGGGGGCCGAGAACCAGGCGGACGTGCTGGTGTGGGCGAACCTGCGCGGGGTGGATTCGCACGGGGTCCAGCGCATCTCCTGGTACCTGGAGCTGGTGGACAAGGGCCACATGAAGCCCCGGCCCAACATCCAGATCCAGAAGGAAACGCCGGCCACCCTGCTAATCGACGCGGACTACGCCCCGGGACCGGTGGTGACCGTCCTGGCGATGCGGAAAGTTATCGAGAAGGCGCGGAAGGTCGGGATCGGCTGGGCCGTGATCCGGAACACGCTGCATCAAGGGGCGATGGGCTACTACTCGCTGATGGCGGCGAACGAGGGCATGGCGGGCATCGCCATCGTGTGCAATCCCCCCAACATGGCCCCCTATGGCGCCCGGGCGGCCGGCGTCCACAACAGCCCCATCGCCATCTGCGTTCCCGGCAAGCGCCACAAGCCCCTGATGCTGGACATGGCGACCAGCGTGGCGGCGCGCGGCAAGCTGGACGTGGCCGAAGACAAGGGGATCGCGATCCCGCTGGGCTGGGCGCTGGACAAGGACGGCAAGCCCACCACCGATCCGAAAGCAAGCACGGTCCTGCTGCCGGCCGGCGGGGGCAAGGGGTCCGGCCTGGCCATGCTCTTCGAGTGTCTGACGAGCCTGTTCGTGGCGAACCCGCTGCTCACGCCCGTGTTCGAGGGCAAGCCGGGCGCCACGACCCACCGGCAGAACAGCGTGGTGGCGGCGGTGGACATCGCCACCTTCACGGACCTCGCGCAGTACAAGGCGAACGCCGACGCCATCGTGGACGGAATCAAGGCGCTGCCGACGGCGGAAGGGTTTTCGGAGGTCCTGGTGCCCGGGGAGCCCGAGGACCGTGTTCACGAAGAGCGTGCCAAGAACGGCATCCCGCTGCCGGCGGGGACGTTCCTCAAGATGAAGAACGCCTCCGAGCGGTTCGGCATCCCGCTGCCGGCCGTGGCGTGAGTGGTGAATCGTGAGGGGTGAGGCGTCAGGGGTGAGGCGTGAAAGGTGAGGCGAGGCCCGATCCCCCCTGACCCCTCACGCCTTACGCCTGGCGAAACTGTGCATATAGGGATAACCGCAATGAAGCTCAGCTATGCCATTGCGCTGCCTGATTGCAAGGCCAAGAAGATGCAGTGTTTCCGCGGCGACCTGGATGTGATGTGCGCCCAGCTCAAGGCGCTGGGATATGACGGCGTCGAGCTGTTTGCGAGCAATCCGGACGGTGCAGGCGCTGCTGGACACGCTGTGACCGCACCGTTTCACGACAATAGGTAGGATTGACAGGATGGGGTTACGGAATTGACAGGATTGACAGGATAGACAGGATGCCGGGATGGAAGAGACCGGATGAATGATAGATGAAACCACACCCCGGCCCTATCCTGGGAATCCTGTTTATCCTGTCTACGTAGAAAGATTGGCCGCGGCGCTTTCCTTAACCGCGACGGCTTGATCCATGAGTGAGAATGTCCTCGGAGGGTTTCGTTCCATAACCGATTCCTACTGGACGGCGGCCGACTTCCTCCGACTTGCGGAGAGCGGCACACCTCCTATCCGGTATTGGGCCTTGCGCCGTCTCGACGATCTGGGTCTCGAGATTCCGGTCGAGGTGCTCCGAGGGTGCCTACGGGACCCCGACGACATCTTGTCAGGAGGAACGGCAGTCCTGATCGGCAAGCGTGGAGTATCTGCGCTGGCCGATGCCCTCTTGGACCGCCTTGGTCGTGACGAGGATGCGGTTGGGGCTCCGTGCGCCCTGGCGCTGGCGAATCTGGGGGACCGGCGGGTCCTGGAATTCCTCCGGCGTCGGAGCGAGCGGGGACCCCTCCAGTGCGATCCCGGGGTCTGGCTCGCCCTGTCTGCCCTGAAGGGTCCCGAAGCCACCCGACTATTACGGGAAGCCTTCGAGCAGGTCCCCGCGCGAGGGGCCGCCCCGCTTGCGTCGCTGATCGCCGGCACCTTCGTCCTGAGCGATCCCCAGGAAGCGCTTCCCCTAGTGGTTGACCGGTGGCTGGAGTCTCCGGAGGGCGAGGAGGCGGATGCGTTGCTGGCCGCAATGCTCCCCGCGGCAGAGTTTGATGGTGATGTCGAGGAGCTGCGTGATGCGCTGAATCCGGACCGGGAGTCCTCCTGGCCCGGCCTCCACGAGGCCATGCTGGGAGCGCTCTCGGAGCACGTTCCCCTCCGGATCACGACCGAGGCGTCCCGTGCGGGGCGGAAGGGCAAGTGGGCGCGGCTGATCGAGGCGCTGCTGCCAGTCGCGGACTGGCTGGAGGCCGAGGCGAAGAGCCGCGCCGACGCCGGGCTCCCGCTCGCGCTCGTGCGGGCATTCGGCGCGCGATCCAAGCGGCTCGGAGGCGCCCCGGACAGGGCCAGGGAGGCCTCGGCGCTGATGCTCCTGGATCTGATGCGGGTCTCGCAAACGGGGCGGGAGCGGGTCGTGACGCTTCCCCAGTCGCCAGAAGATCGGCTTGGCTGGCTTCTGAGCGATGCGGTGGCCTCCTATCCCGAGACGACGGCGTTCGTCTTCGAGCAATTGGCGGCGGAAGCGCCTCCGGAAGCCTGGGTGGATGCCTGCCTGCAAGCCATCGAAGGGCAGAGCCTCCAGGCGACGACCGCCGTAGATCTGTTGGGGGCGTGGCACTCGGCAGCGGGGGCCACCACGCTGGCCCATCTCCTGGGAGACCGGGCGGCGGCGGATCTCGCGGAGGCCGCTGGAGATGCCCTGGCAGAGATCGGAGAGGCGGCGGTGGATCCCGTCGTGGAACGGCTTGGGTCCGCCGAGGATCCCGTCCTGCTGGAGGATTGCCTTGAGATCTCCGCCCTGCTCCCGTCGCGCCGGGTCGTGGAGGCGATCTGCCGGCGCTTCGAAGAGCTGTTCATTCATGCCCCCGAGCCCCTCCTCCGCACCGTGGAGGTGCTCGGCGCCCGGGAATTCCTCGCCCCGCTCGGCCGGGAGCTCCGGGAGGGAGAAATCGCGGCCGAACGGGCGTTTGCCTTCCTGTGTCAACTCCACGAAATTCCCGATCCGCGCCTTGGCGACATCCGCAGGCGCCTGGCCGCCCGGGTGGAGCGAGAGACCGAAGCCGCGCAGGATTCCGGTCAGGCGCTCGATGCGAGCCTGGAGCTGCCATTGCAGTGCAATGGCTGCCGCCGGACATACACCTACGTCGTCCGGGAAGTCTGCGTGGATCCGGAGGCACAAGAGGCCGAGGGGTTCCAGCCGTTCATCAAGGACAAGATCCTTTGCAAGGGCTGCGGCCGCGAGAACGACTACACTCTTCCGCAGAAGGCCCAGCTCCTGCTGATGAGCGAGCTGGCGCTCTTCACGGAGCGGAGCGAGCGAGAGGGGATCGAGATCTTTCAGGAGAGCCCGTTTCGGTTCGTCCGGATGGGCCTCTCGGATGGCCGGCGGCTGCATCCTCGGGACGCCCGCCAGGACTACGAGGCGCGGCTGGCTCGTCGGCCGGATGATCCCGATCTTCTCATCGGCTATGCGAACGTGCTGCGTGTGCTGGGAGAGGTCGAAAACGCCGAGACGGCCTTGCGCCGCGCCCTGGACCGGGATCCTGCCGCCGCCGATGCCTATGCGACCCTGGGGCAGTTCGCAGAGGAGCGGGGCGACCTAGCCGCCGCCGAAGAATTGTACCGGCAGGTCGTCGCACTGGGGCGGAAGGCGCGCTTCTACCGGGTGAAGAACCGGGGAGAATTCCTGGGGTGGGCCGAGGAGGCCCTGGTCCGAGTCCAGGGGGTCAGAGCCGCGCATATGCCGGAGCCGGTCTCCGCCCAGGCGCAGCTTGAGGCGCTGACGGCGCAGGACCGCGGGGCGGCCAAGGTCGGCCGGAACGACCCATGCCCGTGCGGCAGCGGCAAGAAGTACAAGAAGTGCTGTCTGTCGAAGGCGGAGGGCGCGTCCGAAGCACGTAGGACGGAGAGTCCGGACCAGCGACTGCGGCAGCGGCTGATGGACTATGTGGAGACCTCGCTCCCTCACGCCGAAACACATCGCGCCACGGGAGAGTTCTTCGGGGAGCAGTTCGATCCTGACCGGAAGCGCCTCGCCCTCAATTCTCGGGGGGTCGAGGCGGACTGGCCCTCCTTCCTGGAGTGGCTGATCCACGACTTTCGCCTGTCCGCGGGATGCCCCGTCATCGCCCGGTTCTTGACGGAGCGCGGTCACACCCTGCCCGGAGACGAGCGGGCCATCCTGGAGGAGTGGCAGGATGCGGCGGTCGGTCTCCACGAGGTGCTGGACCTCGACCCCGGGCGGAGCCTCACCCTGCGCGACGTTTTCACGGGAGAAACCTGCACCGTGAGAGAGGTCCGGGGATCCTTGTCCGCGGCTCGATGGGACCTCCTGGGCGCCCGGATGATCAAGGTCCGGGGAGAGCCGTTTCTCTGCGGGACGATCACGCTCTTTCATCCCAAGGATCGGGAGGGCCTGGTCCGTCACGTCACCGAACGCTATCAAGGCCACTGTCGTGACCACCCCAGCGCCTCGTGGCGGGAGTTCTTCCGTGCGGAATCTCTCATCCTCCGCCGATATGCCGAGCGCCTGACGCGGGAGGCTCGGCCGCCCAAGGTCCATACGCCCGAGGGCCATCCGGTCATGCTGGGTCACCTGCGTTACGAGGTGCGCGATTCCCGGCGGCTGCTGAAGGCCGTGAACGCCGCCCCGGACTTCGAGGAGACAACGGCCCCGGACGAGCCGACGGATGTGCGGCACTTCGCCTGGGTCCGGACGGGTCCGGCGGAGCGGTACGTCAAGACGGCACCGCTTCCTTCCGAGGGACTCTCTCTGATCAGCCAGCGCCTGGATGCCGACGGGAAGGTCGGCGCCTCGGGGCTGGCTACCCTCAGTCTTGAAGGGAATGAAATGATGGTCGAGACCATGTCGGCCGAGCGGTTGACCTGGGCCAAGGTGCGGCTGGCGGAGCTGGTCGGGGACGCCATTCGTTTACGCGCGGATGTGGTCGAGGACCCCATGGAAAAGCTGCGCTCGATGCCCGAAGGCCAGCACCCCAAGGAGGACTCTTCGGAGATTCCGCCGGATGTCCGGACCCGCCTGGTGGGGCAAATGCTCCACCGGCACTTCACGGCCTGGCTCGACCAGCAGATCCCCGCTCTGGACGGCCGGACCCCGAGACAAGCCGCCCGCGACATCCTCCTGCGTCCGGAGGTCATCCAACTGCTCCGGGAGATCGAGAACATCCAGGACCGGGAGCGACAACAGGGTAAGCCCTGGTACGATGCCGCATGGATGTGGGAGGTGCTGGGCATCCCCCGCACGGAGGCGTGAAGGCGGCCCCTTTCTACAGAGGCGCGTGGGGAGGCGAACAGTCAACGTCCATCGGGCTTCGACTCCGGCGACCCCGGAGCCCCACCCGGCCCGATCCCGGCGGACTACGGCTGGCCAAGGACAGTGACGACCTCTTCGAGCTCCGCCCAAGGAGCCGTCGTTGTCCCAAAGGCCGCCTTTCCCTTGAAGCACCCCCCCTTCTGATATAAGCAACGCGGCACCGTAGGTACCCCCGGACACGACGGGAGGGGAAGTCGACGGTTTCGTCTGGAGGGAGCCAAGGATGTAGCGAACGCCGATTCTCGTCTGGGGATCGGCGCTTTCTTTATCTTGTTGGCTCGATTCGGATATCCTCCTTGCCGGACCCGAGTTACCCGACCCCGCGTTAGAGTTATGGATTACTCGTTCCGAAGACGTGCGGCCAAGTGCGGATCGTTACCGCTGTGAACAGTATTGAGGCCGCCCTCACCCATGAACGGAAGACCTTGGGCAAGTATCGGCAACTCAAAACCGGCCTCATGACTGATCTGCTCACCGACCGCATGCGCGTGCCCGAGGGCGTGGAGATTTGGAGAGGGGCCAGGCCAAGTTGACGGGGGGCGGCAGGCGCAACGGATCGGTCGGATCGGACCGATCAGACAGATGCCGCGCCCTACGCCCCCTGGCGGGAACACGCCGATCCATCGGTGGCGGCCAATGCCATGATCTGCCTGATCCACCAGGCCAACGATCTGCTCGACAGGCAGTTGCGGGGACTGGAAGAGCAGTTCATCCAAGAAGGCGGTTACAGCGAGCGGCTTCACGCCGCCCGCCTGGAGGCGCGTGCGCTCCAGCGGGGCGGAAGGGGGGCTGCGCAGGCCGATCGGTCGGATCGGTCAGCCATCCCGCCCAACTGCCCGATCTGCGGGGGGTCGATGGTTCTGCGAACCGCCCAGAAGGACATGCATGCCGGTTCACGGTTCTGGGGTTGCTCCGGCTATCCCGCCTGCAAAGGCACACGGCCGGCGGAAGGAGTGCCTCATGAGCTTTGAGCCTCTCTTTCGCTTCACCAACCGGATGACGGCGGGGCTAACACGCATCGAGCGGTCGCGCTTGACGTTGGAGCAGCCGGAAGCGGACCTACAGGCTTTCCAGAATCTCTTCCCGGGCACCCCCCGACGCACGCTTCAGCGGGACTTGCAGCAGGCGGTTTCGAAGCGGGTCTTGAAAGGAATTGGGGCAACGCATCAGAGGCGCTACCCATTGAATACAAAGCTGTTATGAGTGTTTGCGCCATGTATGCGCCACGATTGGCGCCATGTTTACGCCAGAACTTGCGACAGACTCACGGTACGGTTCGCGACGGTGCAGCGACTCGTTCGATCCGGAAGCCTTCGACATTGGAGCCGTCAACCGCACCTTCCACGGCGGCTGGGCCCCTTCGGTGCGGCGAAGCGAAGCGCCGCCGGCCACGCAGGACACGACGTAGAGGTTCGGCCCCTTTTCCTTGAAGCGCCCCCCGCCTTCTGGTATAAGCAACGAGGTACAATAGATACCCCCGGACACGACGGGAGGGGAGCAGCCGGACTCGTCTGGAGGGAGCCAAGAATGTGTAGAACGCCGATTCTCGTCCGAGAGTCGGCGTTTTTTCTGGGGGAGCGACCGCGAAAGAATCGCTTCTTGCGCTACGATGGAAATTTGATAGCGAAGACACTCCGGAGCAGGGGAGGCAGGGCATCGGTTGCCACGGCGGCGCTGGTGTGGGCAACACGCGGAATACCGAAAACGCCGAGTCGCCGCGTACGGCCCGAAAGGAAGACGAAACCATGACGGACCAGCCGGACAAGCTCGACCTGCGCTCGCACGACATCGCCGCGGATGGACGGCAAGAGATCCTGCGCCTCTTTCCGGAGATTCGCACCGAAGGAGGCAAGATCGATTTCGACCGGCTGAAGCTGGCGCTAGGCGAGACGGTAGATGTCGGAAAGGAGCGCTACGGCCTGAACTGGCCCGGGAAAGCCGACTGCTTCAAGGCTATCCAGACCCCCAGCCTCGGCACGCTGCGGCCCTGCCCGGAAGAGAGCGTCAACTTCGACACCACCGAGAACCTGATCATCGAGGGCGACAATCTGGAGGTGCTCAAGCTGCTGCAGAAGTCCTACCTGGGCAAGGTCAAGATGATCTACATCGACCCGCCCTACAACACCGGCAACGATTTCATCTACCCGGACAACTACGCCGAGAGCCTCCAGACCTATCTCGAATACACCGGCCAGGTGGACGCCGAGGGCAAGAAGTTCAGCACCAATACCGAGGCCGACGGCCGCTTCCACTCCAAGTGGCTGAACATGATGTACCCACGACTATATCTGGCGAGGAATCTGCTGCGGGACGACGGGGTCATCTTCATAAGCATAGGTGAAAACGAAGCGGCTAACTTGCGCAGACTGTGCGATGAGATCTTCGGGGAAGAGAACTTCATTGCTTGCTTGATCTGGAAAAAGATGGACAGCCCGAGCCGGAACGAAGCGGATCGGCCAACCAGCGAATTTCACGATTACGTTGCGCTCTATGGCAGAAACAAGGCGGTTGCACAACTGCGCCAAAAAAGAAAGCCCGACATACTGGACGCATATCCGCTTACTCTACCTGATGGAGGCCTCGCTCGGCGGCGACAGCTGCGGAAGAATGGGAAGAATGCCCGTCGAGAGGATCGGCCCACAATGTGGTACTCGCTTGCCGCGCCCGATGGTACGCAGGTATGGCCAATTGCCCCCGAAGGGTGGGAGGGGCGTTGGGTGTTGGCCAAGGAAACGTGGGAGGAGCGGGCGGCGGCTGGTTTGACAGAGTGGATTCGGCGTGACTACGGCTGGGTACCTTACTACATCGAGACGGCACCCGACGAACCGTCAGTTCCATGGCCCACCCTTTGGACGGATGTTGACCAAAACCGACAGGCAAAAGCGCGCTTCACGGAGTTGATGGGCTCTGGGGTCGAATTTGACAACCCAAAGCCGCCGAACCTTGTTACAGAAATGCTGCGGATGGCTGGGGGCACAAAGGATCTGGTTCTTGATTTCTTCGCGGGATCCGGAGTTACCGGAGAAGCGGTTCTCGGCATGAATGGAAAGGATGGTGGCAACCGGAAGTTCATTCTCGTGCAGCTTCCTGAGCCAACGAGCGCCTCGAATTACCGGACTATTGCGGATATCTGTAAGGAGCGCATTCGGCGGGTCATCAAGGAGCTTCTGGAGAGAAGGCAAGACGCGGATAGGAGTCCGGAACTCGATCTTTCCGCTGGCTCTGAACCCCTCCGTGAGTCCGGCCCGGATTTCGGCTTTCGCGTCTTCAAGCTGGCCGAGTCCAACTTCAAGTTCTGGGATGCCCAGGTACCGCACGACGCCGAGGCACTCGCGCGGCAGCTTGAGCTGCACGTGGACCACATCCGCGAGGGTCGGACGCAGGCGGACATTCTGTACGAAATCCTCCTGAAGAGTGGCTACCCGCCTGCGACGCCTGTCGAAGCCCTTACAATTGCCGGCAAGACAGTACATAGCGCCGCGGGCGGCGTGTTTCTGATCTGTCTGGAGCGAGAAATCACGTTAGAACTGATCCGCGCCATGGCGGATCGGAAGCCCGAGCGGGTGGTGTGCCTGGATGCGGGCTTTGCGGGCAACGACCAGCTCAAAGCGAACGCCGTCCAGATCTTCAAGACCAAGGGTGTGACCAGTTTCAAGACGGTGTGAGGAACGCGGTGCCGAAGACGACCCTCGAAGGTATCTTGCGCGCCGCCCAAATCGGCGAGACGACCGACTGGGAGTTCAAGTCTGCACGCGGCGGTTTCCCGGGAAGCTTCTGGGGAACCTACAGCGCGATGGCGAATTCCGAGGGCGGAATTGTTGTTCTGGGTGTTCGGGAAGATGGCGGAAAGGCCCAATTGGACGGCCTGTCCCCAGAGCAAGTCGCCCGCTATCAGAAGACGCTCTGGGACGGCCTCAACAATCGCGGCCAGGTAAGCCTCAACCTGCTTACGCCCTCGGATGTGGGGATCGTGGAGGTAGGTAAGGCCCGACTCCTCGTGATCCGGATTCCCCGGGCCGCGCGCGCCCAGCGCCCTGTCCATCTCGGCGGAAACCCGCTGGGGAACACGTACCGGCGGCAGCATGAAGGCGATTATCGCTGTAGCGAAGCCGAGGTCCGCCGCATGCTGGCGGATGCGGACCCGACCCCGGCAGACCATCGGATCTTGCCGAACTTCGCGCCGGCCGATCTGGATGCCGCCAGCCTTACTCAGTACCGACAGCGTCTTCGGGCGGCCAAGGGGGACCATCCATGGTTGGCTCTGGAGAATCAGGCGCTCCTAGAGCGCCTGGGCGGGTGGCGTCAGGACCGAGCCTCCGGAACGTCGGGATTGACGCTGGCTGGCCTCTTGATGTTCGGGAAGCACCAGGCGATTCGCGACCCCGAGGCCGCGCCGGAGTTCTTCGTGGATTACCGGGAAAAGCTCGATCCCGGAACACGCTGGAGCGATCGCCTCTATCCGGATGGAACCTGGGAGGCCAACCTGTTTCAGTTCTACCAGCGGGTCTGGCCGAAGGTATCGGCGGCTCTACCGGTGCCGTTTCAGCTCGAAGGCGGTGTCCGGCGCGACGAGACCACCGTCCACGAGGCCCTTCGCGAGGCATTCGTCAATGCCCTGATTCACGCTGACTATGCCGTGCCGGGCGGGGTCGTCCTGGAGCGGCATGCCGACCGATTCGTCATGGAGAATCCCGGAACCTTACTCGTTTCGCTGGAGCAATACCATCGTGGAGGCGTCAGCGAGTGTCGGAACAAGGCCCTCCAGCAGATGTTCCTCCTGATCGGCGGAGGCGAGCGGGCCGGATCGGGCGCGGACAAGATTCGGGCAGGCTGGCGCTCCCAGCATTGGCGGGCGCCTCTGATCGTCACGCAGCATCAGCCTGACCGGGTGCGCCTGACCTTGTCTATGGTCAGCCTGATTCCAGATGCCACGCTGGAACGGCTCCGCGCAGTCTTTGGGGCTCACCTGGACACGCTCTCTCCGGCGGAGATCCAGGCGCTGGCCACCGCCGATCTCGAGGACGGCGTCTCCAACGCCCGTCTTCAGGAATTGCTTCCCGACCATCCGGTGGACATCACCCGCATGCTCCAGCGCCTCTGCGAGCAGGGGTATCTTCTGTCTGACAATCGAAGGCGGTGGACGAGGTACCGACTGGCGGGTGCCACGTCGGAAGCGGCCGACTCCTCACATTTGCCCCGGGACTCCTCACACTTGCCGGCCGACTCCCTACAGTTGCCCGGGGACTCCTCACACTTGCCGGCTGACTCCCTACAGTTGCGAGGTGCAGGTCTTTCGCCGAAGGAGGAGACGGTCCTGCGAGCCCTTGCCGAACCTGTGGCAAGATCAAAGAAAGCCTCGGCTCGTACGATGCGCAGGGTCATAGTCGAGCTATGCTCCGGGCGATATCTAACAGCTGAGCAACTCGCTGGACTGCTTCAGAGGAATTCCGCTGGATTGCGTGACCGATATCTGACTCCCCTAGCGAGAGAGGGGCTACTTCAGATGCGCTACCCTGGCACCACCACCAGGCCGGACCAGGCCTACACCGCGGTGCGGCAACCATGAAACTCCAGTTCGATCCCAACCAGCAGTTTCAGCTCGACGCCGTGGCGGCAGTCACCGACCTGTTCGACGGGCAGCCCCAGGGGGCGCCGGAATACGCGGTCATCAACACGAGCGACGTGGGCGGGCTCTTCGCCGGCCAGGATCAGACAGAACTGGGGGTCGGCAACCGCCTTCTCTTGGCCGACGAGAAGCTGCTGGCCAACGCTCGCAATGTACAGACCCGAAACGATATCGAAGTAGCCGATGCGGCCGCGCCCCTGGAGGCATGGGACCTCTTCGACGGGCCGGCCAACCTCGGCCGCCGCTGCCCGCATTTCTCGGTAGAGATGGAGACGGGCACGGGCAAGACCTACGTCTACCTGCGCACGATCTTCGAGCTGTCGCGGCGGTACGGATTCCAGAAGTTCATCATTGTCGTGCCCAGCGTGGCTATTCGGGAGGGAGTGCTCAAGAACATCGAGATCACCGCCGATCATTTCCGCACGCTCTATAACAACCTGCCGTTCGAGCACTTTGTGTACGACGCCAGGAAGGTGAACCGGCTTCGCCAGTTCGCCGTGAGCACCACCTTGCAGCTCCTGGTGATCAACATCGACGCCTTCCGCAAGAACTTCACGGGGACCGAAGCAGAGCAGAAGAGCAATGTGATTTACAAAGAGAGCGACAGGCTCTCCGGCCGCCAGCCCATCGAGTTCGCCCAGGCGGCACGGCCCATCGTTATCATCGACGAACCCCAGAGCGTGGATAGTACTGACAAGGCGCAGGAAGCCATCAAGGCCCTGAACCCGCTGTGCACCCTCCGCTACTCGGCCACTCACCGCAATCCCTACAATCTGGTCTATCGGCTGGATCCCGTGCGCGCCTTCGGGTTGAAGCTGGTCAAACAGATCGTGGTGGCCAGCTCCTCCGCGGACGGCGGCGCTAACGACGCCTTCGTTCGGGTTGAGCAGATTGATTACAAGAAGGGCATCAAGGCCAAGCTGCGCATCCACGTCCAGACGGGGGAGGGACCAAAGGAGAAGACCGTCACCGTGAAGAGCGGGGCGGACCTATTCGCGGTGTCCAAAGAGCGGGCCTGCTATCAGGACGGCTTCTCGATGGCCGAGATTAACGCCGAGCCCGGCAACGAGTTCGTGCGATTCAGCAACGGGCGGGTCCTGCGGCTGGGCGAAGAGATCGGCGGCATGCGCGAGGATGTCTGGCGGACCCAGATCAAGAAGACGGTGGAGAAGCACCTCGACAAAGAACTTCAGGTGCGGGGGCGCGGGATCAAGGTCTTGAGCCTCTTTTTTATCGACCGTGTGGCCAACTATCGTGATTACGACGAGGCCGGCCAACCGCGGAAGGGGAAATTCGCCGAGACTTTCGAAACCATGCTGGCCGAGCTGGCCCGGGAGCCTCGGTACCAGGAAATAGATTGGCTGAAAGAGCGGGTCGAGCGGCTGCACAACGGGTACTTCGCGCAGGATCGAAAGGGTGTGCTCAAAGACACCCGGGGGGACACCCAGGCGGATGACGAGGTGTACAACCTGATCATGAAGGAAAAGGAGCGCCTGTTGTCCCTCGATGAACCCTTGCGGTTCATCTTCAGCCATTCGGCGTTGCGCGAGGGGTGGGATAACCCCAATGTCTTCCAGATTTGCACACTCAACGAGAGCAGGAGCGCGCTGAAGAAGCGGCAAGAGATCGGCCGGGGGCTGCGCCTGCCGGTAAGCCAGAACGGGGTGCGGGTGTTCGACGAGTCGGTCAACAAGCTCTACGTCATGGCCAACGAGAGCTATGAGGACTTTGCCCGGGCCTTACAGACGGAATACGAAGAGGAGTGCGGGGTCACGTTCGGCAAGGTGCCGCTGACGGCCTTCGCCAAGCTGGTCCGGATGGTGGAAGAGCGAGAGCAGCCGATTGGCAGAGACGCGGCCGAGGCCATCCGGGATGCGCTGGTTCGGCAAGGCATGGTAGACGCCGACGGACGAATTCAGCCGGCCTTCGATCCGAGGAGGCCGGGATTTCGGCTGGAGCTTCCCGCGGCCTTCCGCGAGCTGGCGCCGGCCGTAGTAGACTTGCTGTCCGCATACCAGATCGAACGCCACATCCGGAGAGACAAGGACGAGCGCGTCAATCGCCTCCGCAAGGAGGTCCAGATCAGCCCCGAGTTCCGCGCCCTATGGGACCGGATCAAGCCGAAGACCACCTACCGAGTCGAGTTCGAGACTGAGCAGATCGTGGCTCGTGCGGTGGATGCCCTGCGGCGGATGGAGCGGATCGAGGCGCCCAGGATTCGCGTGGCCGCCGGGCAAATCGGGGTGACCAGGGCCGGGGTGACCGCCACCGCCGTGAGTGTGTCGGAGGAGCAGGCGCACTACGGCGGTCACCCGATCCCCGACCTGCTGGCCTATCTGCAGAACGAGACGGAGCTTACCCGGTCAACCCTCGTTCGTATTCTCAAGGAATCGGGGCGTCTCGGGGAGTTCTTCAACAACCCCCAGCGGTTCATGGACGCCGTGGCGGCGCAGCTCAAGTATGAATTGCACCGCCTGTTGGTGGATGGCATCAAGTACGAGAGACTTGCGGGCTCCGGGCCGGAGACGGAGTGGGAGATGCTGCTCTTCAAGAATGAGGAGCTGATCAACTATCTCACCGCTCAGCAGGTGCGGAAATCGATCTACGAATACGTGGCGTACGAGTCCGAGGTCGAAGGGGAGTTCGCCCGCCGTCTGGACGAGCGGGAAGACATCAGGCTCTTCGTGAAGCTGCCGGGTTGGTTCCAGATCGGCACCCCGCTCGGCACCTACAATCCGGATTGGGCCATCCTCAAGCACGACGGTCAGGCGCTTTATCTGGTGCGTGAGACCAAGGGCTCACGGGATTTCTTGAAGCTGCGCACCACAGAGGCGGATAAGGTCCGTTGCGGGCAACGGCACTTTGACGCCCTCGGTGTGGACTTTGCGGTTGCAGTGAGTGCGAGCGAAGTGTAGTCCGGGACGGAATCGGTCTCGTGGAGTGCCGTCGCCACACTATCACGGCACTGAGCATTGCAGCCGCGCGTGGCTTTCGGGGATGCGGGTGTGGACCAGGAGAGATTCTGATGACTGTGTTGGGTGACGTTTCGACCATCCGCCAGGCCATCGCGGACAAGTACCGCCAGGTGGCGGTCTCGCCGGAGGGGCTGTTCAGGTACCCGACCGGCGAGGTGAGCGCCCTCGGGCT
>Ga0209048_10003873_pt1 | contig 14448 bp, 10 predicted proteins | sample FrelakmetCRP12CR_FD_187146 | JGI IMG/M metagenome (GOLD analysis project Ga0209048, IMG submission 187146) | Freshwater lake sediment microbial communities from the University of Notre Dame, USA, for methane emissions studies - CRP12 CR (SPAdes)... | ecosystem: Environmental > Aquatic >... | reverse complement strand
AAGGACCCGCTCCCGACCTTCATTCCCCTGGCATCAGCCTCGAAGGGTTTGGGTTACCTCAATATCAAGCCCGATGCTGACGGGGTCTTTCGCCGTCTCCCACTCCTGGTGAAGTATGAAGATGGGTGCTATCCGAGTTTTGCTCTGAGGGTCGTTTGTGATTACCTGGGTGTTTCACCGGATAAGATTGTCGTCACCCCCGGAAAGAGCCTCATTCTGAAGGATGCCAGGCGACCGCGCGGCACAATGCATGACATCGTTATTCCTATTGATGCCGGTGGCAACATGCTGGTCAATTTCGTCGGCCCGTGGGAAAGCATGGCCCACTATAATTTCGCGGAGATCTATCTGGCTTCGGAAGATCAGGACAAGATGGACACGTGGACGGAGGAGCTTAACGGGAAAATCGCGCTCATCTCCGATGTTTCAACGGGCTCATCGGATCAAGGTCCAGTGCCGACCGACTTCAGTTATCCCCTGAGCGGGTTCCATGCAAATGCCATCCATACCATCCTCACCGAAACCTTCCTGCGGGAAGCGTCAGGAACGACCATGGTGATGGCGGAACTGCTGTTGGCGACAATTGTGCTGGTGCTCTCACTGAGATTTGCCACACCCTTTCTGCCCTTCCATATGGTGGTCCTGGCGGCAGGATACCTGGTCGTTGTCGGTCTTTGCTTTTTGAAGGGTCGTTTCGTCCTCGGAGTAACGGGACCCCTTCTGGTTGTGTTTTTGTCCGCCCTTCTCGTGTCCGCATATCGCTTTTTCGTCGGGGCAAAGGAAAAGGAGGCTCTCAGAAGGACCTTTGAAGCATATTTTCCGCCCTTAGTTGTGAGAAAAATCATGGCCAATCCTGGACTCCTCAGGTTGGGCGGACAGAAGAAGGAATTGACGGTTCTTTTCAGCGATATCAAGGATTTCACAACGCATTCGTCGACCCTTACCCCTGGGGAGATCCAGCACTTCCTCAATGAATACTTCGAAGCCATGGTTGAGGTGGTTTTCAGTTACCAGGGGACGGTGGACAAATACATCGGTGACGGTCTGATGGTTTTTTTCGGGGACCCGGAAGCCCAGCCGGATCATGCGCTGAGATGCGTGAGCGCTGCCTTGGAGATGCAGAAGAAAACCGGTGAACTTAGAGAAAAGTGGGGGAAAAGCGGGGGATTTCCCCTCAGCATTCGCATCGGCGTCAATACCGGGGAAGTTGTGGTGGGAAACATGGGTTCCTCTCGGCGCCTGGCCTATACCGTACTCGGATCGGCGGTGAACCTGGCGCAGCGGTTGGAATCAAATGCCCCCGTTGGCGGCATCCTGATTTCGCAACGCACCTTCGACTTGGTCAAAGAAAAGATCCCCGCTCGTCCGACCGGACCTCTCAAAGTCAAAGGATTCGCAGCACCGATTACCGCCTACGAGGTGCTAATGTGACTTCTCGATAACTTGAGGCCCACAACCCCGGATTCCCGCCTGCATGCATTGGCGTCAACTTGACGGTGAGCGTTTTTCTCATCCCCGGTAGCGCCGCCTTCCACGGCGGCGCATATGGGTGCATTCCATCTCCACTACCGGTCAAGTAGAACGTTGCAAGTAATCATATAGTCAGCTACAGAAGCTCAAGCTCCGAAGGATCCGTCACTTCCTTGTAAACGCCACTGCAGATGATGATGTCATCGACTTTTTCAAAATACACCGTCTTGGGCAGATCCTTTTTGGTCACCGGATGGTACCATTTATAGTCCACCCAACCAGCACCCGAGGCTTTTGAAGCGTCCACGATCTCCTTGATAAAAGTCTTTCCATCGGAATCCTTTAAACCCAAAAAATCCTTACCGATAAATTTTTCATTGATTCCGTGCGCAAGCATAACCCCATTGAGATCCAATGCGAAAACATAGAGCTGCTTTTGATTAAACTGTCCTCTCGGATTCGTATACTCTGCAAACGCGATCTCTTTGCCGGCAGCCTTGTAAAAATCCCTGGCCTTTTGCACCCAGTTTATTACTTCTTTTGATTGTCCTGTGCTCATTTGTTTCTCCTTTTCTGTTGAATGTGGACGGTAAATCATACTCTCTTTTCAACAAAGATTCGCCATGAATCTTATCAGACCGGCACCCAACGCCATGCACCGATCCTTACGAATCGGGTCTCAGACAGTTTATTCTTGTGTTAGGCGTGGCAGTCTGATCACAACCTCGGGATGATCGAGCCCAGCTCCCGTTCGTCGACCAATCCTTTACTCGGCGCAACATTCACGTTTCTTTTTTCATTATCCTATCTTCTACCGAGAGCTGTCAAGGAACAAGGCACAAAAGGATAAACTCCAGATTATCAAGAACTTTCAAGCAGGGGAGGAGCGTGGTCTTTATTGGGGACGCCATAAATGACCCAATTGCTAAAGCCTTTGGCGATTCAAAGATCCCCTCACTCACCGGCATGACGGAGAGATGAGGGACACCTATTTTCGATGAGCTGCACTAAGCGCTCAAAATCAATCCCATGGTTGCAGCATCGATATTACCACCGCTGAGAATGACACCTACCCGACCCTCAGGAATCACTCGCCGAGTCAAAAGTGCTGCCAGCCCAAGCGCGCCTGACGGCTCGACTACCATTTTCATTCGGTAAAAAAGAAACCGGACAGCTTCCATGATAGCGACTTCCGACACCGTCTTCATCTCGTCCACATACTCGAGTATCAAAGGAAACGTTATCTTACCCAACGATGCAGTCCGAGTTCCGTCGGCGATGGTCGGAGGATCAACGACCCGATGAAGTTCCTTGGTATAGAAGGATTTGGTCGCATCATCAGCAAGTTCCGGTTCTATTCCAATCACCCGGCACCTCGGGTTCATACCCTTCACCGCAACTGCCGAACCACTGAGTAGCCCGCCGCCACCGCACGGAACCAATAAAATGTCCAGGCGTCCCAACTCTTCAATCATCTCCAACGCCGCAGTTCCTTGCCCGGCGATGACATCGAGATGATCAAACGGGGGAATCATCGTGTAGCCATGCTGCAGTTGAAGATTCCGGGCAACTGCTTCACGGCTGGTGTCTTCAGAATCATACTCAATGACTTCCGCACCATATTCCTCGGTAGCAGCACGCTTGGTTGCCGGTGCATTGCCCGGCATGACGACGACAGTGCGAATATTCAACAGTTTGCCGACCAGGGCAACGGCTTGAGCGTGATTCCCCGAAGAGTAGGTAATGACCCCGCGAGATCTCTGCTTCTCAGAGAGCTGGCTGATGGCGTTGAATGCCCCACGAAATTTGAAGGCCCCAACTCTCTGGAAGTTTTCACATTTCAGATACGCTTCAGTGCCAATTACTCTATTCAGTGTCCGAGAGGTCATAATGGGAGTCACATTGGCATTTCCATGAAGCCTCTCTTTTGCAGCTCTTATGAGTCCAAACATTGAATCACCCTTATTGACAACTTGTCTTAGCCGAGAACACGGTTGAGGGTATCCCGAAGCTTTGCCGCAGTGTAGGGCTTCTGGATGAACCCCGCCAGCCCCTTGCCAACGAACAACTGGGTTACATCCTGCTCGTTGTAGCCGCTTGAAAGGATCACGCATACGTCGCTCCTCAGCCGTCGCAGCTCTCGAAACGCCTCTTCACCCCCCATCTTGGGCATGGTAAGGTCGAGGATGACGCAGTTGATCTCACCTCCGTGTGCTCGGAAGACATCCAACCCCTCCGGCCCATCGACAGCGGTTAGGACCTGAAAGCCCAGCAGATCGAGCATCTCCGACCCAACAAAACGTACGTCAGGGTCGTCGTCGACCAGGAGGACGCATCCTCTCCTGGGAGCAGGATCACTCTCCTCCTCGATTTGCGCCCGCTCCTCCGGAGCCCAGTCGATGGCCGGCAGCAGGATCTTAAAGGTCGTCCCTTTGCCAGGCTCGCTGTAAACCTTGATGGCCCCCTTGTGTCCGCGCACGATGCCGAGCACTGCGGCAAGCCCCAGTCCACGCCCCACGAACTTTGTGGTGAAGAACGGGTCAAAGATCTTGCTCATTGTCTGGGCGTCCATCCCACATCCGGTGTCCGATACCTCGAGGTAAACGTACCTCCCCTCTGGAAGTTTATCATCCAGGAAGCTCCCGGCGAGGTACGCCCGGTCGCACTCCACGACGCTGCTCGATATCGAAATGATGCCCATCATGTCACCGAGAGCCTCAGACGCATTTGAGATCAGGTTCATGATCACTTGACGCATCTGGTTCGCGTCGGCTTCCACAGCTGGGAGATCCTCAACAAAAGAATAGCGCAGATTGGCCTTTTTGGACACGGAGGCTTCGAGCATCGGCGCCATTTCCCGGACAATCTCCGAAAGGTCGTATCGGCCGACCACAAACCGGCCCTTGCCCGAGTAGGCGAGCATCTGACGGCACAGGTCTGCGGCCCGGTGCGAAGCTCGCGCGATCTCCTCGACGTTGTGACGGGCCTGGGCCGTAGGTGAGAGGCGGGCAAGCGCCAGGTCAGCGTTTCCCAGAATGGCCATGAGCAGGTTGTTAAAGTCGTGGGCAATGCCCCCGGCAAGCACGCCCAGGGTCTCAAGCTTCTGCACTTCCCGCATCTGGGCTTCGAGCTTGCCACGTTCTTCCTCAGCCCGTTTCCGCTCACTTATATCAAGATTTATGCTCATGACACCGGTAACTTTGCCCTGAGCATCATGCAGAGGCGCAGCCGAGATGCTCACGTCAATTACCGAACCATCCCTTCTCCGACAAAGGACTTCAACCCCCGTGAATGATTCACCGCGAACCACGCGCTCACGCAGCGCTCCATGCTCCTCCAGAGTGCCCTCAGTAACGCACGGAAGCAACTGTCCGAACACCTCTTTTTCGCTCCAGCCGAACATACGATCAGCAGCTGGATTCCACAGCTTCACCTCGCCATTTATCCCAAAGGCAATAATCGCCACTGGTGCGGACTGAATCAATGTCCGAAGGGTTTCGTTGGCTTCCTGAAGCGCTTTCTCCGCCAGCTTTCGTTCGGTCAGATCATTGAAGAGCGCCAGTGTTCTGTCTCCCATGGGCGTTCCATAGATTTCAAAAGTCCGCACCGAACCGTCCTGGCAGGTAATTTCGACTTCCAGTCCTTCACCGGGTCGATTCTCACTGGCTGCCATCTCAAGAAAGGCTTGCCAGCGTTCGATGACATTTTGCCGGTAGGCCGCATCGGGATGGGCAAGGCGGAACCAATCTGCCAATTGAGCCACCTCCTCCAGGATGTAGCCGAAGGTCTCAATGAACTTTGGGTTCACGTACTCGATCATGGCCGCTTCAGTGGTGATAGCGATGGGCAATGGCGAATACTCCACCATCTGCCGGAATTTGGCCTCGCTCTCCCGCAAAGCCTCCTCGGTTCGCTTCCGCTGGGTAATCTCCCGGACGATGGACTGGATGGCAAGTTGCCCGGCCCACTCGATCGTCTTGCTTTGAATCTCAACCCAAACGACCGAACCGTCCTGCCGGAGAACACGGTAGACGTGGCTTGCGTCGACGGATTCTCCAGCCTCGAGGGTTTGAATTGTACGGACAGCCAAGTATTGATCGTCGGGATGAATCACATCAACAGGGTCCATCCCGATCACTCGATCAACCGGCATGCCACAAAGGGTGCAAAAGGCTCGATTGGCCTTGACAATCTTTCTATGGGCGGTAATGACGATCCCGTCCGCGCTTTGTTCGAAGAGCAACCGGTGCGCCTCTTCGGACCGGCGCAGCGCCTCCTCGGCCCGTTTGCGTTCTATGACTTCTCCGATGAGCCATGCTGAGGAGAGCACGCGCTTTTTCGTCAATTCAATGATGAATGATGGTCGGGTTTCATAGGCCTCGGCTCCCTTGAGGAGTTCATCAAGGCTTACACCATAGGTAACCGCCAGTTCATGCAGCTTGGTCGGATCACGTGGTGGGTCGCCATAGCCGACGCTAATGCTTCCTACAATTTCCCCGCCGGCACGGATGGGGACGGCAAAAAGCCGAATGCCCCCACTACATTCCACATCAACATGCCCTCCCGTTTCGATCGAGCGGCGGGCAGCCTCATTCCAACAGGACTCATGGCAGTGCCATCTGCCGGAGGCCAATGCCTCTCGGTTGTCCGGCGTGTCACAACGCTGCCGCGAAGCCATGTCCATGAGCCGACACCAGTCCGAAGAGAAGATGCCCAAAGCATAGTCGCCGTTTTTCTCGTGCACTACGCAGGAGGTTTCGAGCAGGTCCAGGAATTCACGTACGATATCAGAGAGGAGGGAGGGCCCCGCTGAGTCAAGAATTAGCCGGGTGGTGTTGTGGGTCGTCAAGTCACCATAAGGTTGAAACGGAAGCTCCTGTGAACTAATCCGACCAGTCTCGCCAAAGGACTTCCGGGTCAGCATCCACTCAATGCGTCGCAGTGCATCATCTTTGCTCTTGTCGTCCCCATTCTGTTCCCCGGTTGGCATGTTGCCCCCCTTCCTCCGCTCCTACTCAGCCAAGCCATCCTAAAGGTTGCAGGCCAAAGCATCCATGTCGTTTCCCCCGCGCATGGCGTCACGGCTATTTAGCGAAGACATTAACGAATCCGATCCTCGTTCCAAGGCAAGTGTCCCAGGAGCTTGTCCGAGAACTCCTTTTCTGTCATTTCCAACGAAGCGTAGCGAAGTGAGGAATCTGAAAAGTCAGGCACTTACACCAACAAGATGTCTCTCCTTCAGCTCGAAATGACCATTTTTGGGCAGCCTCCCGGCACACCGATACGGCTGTCGCAAGGTCACATTTCTAGATCTCGGTTGTTTTCGTTTTTTCCTTAAGGCAAATCCTTGCGACAATTTATCTTCAAAGTTATCCACAAAGTCATGAAAAACGTGCTCACCCCGCACGAATTCACCAACAATGGTGATTTTGCCTACCGAGTATTTCCCGAACTGGTCAAACGGAGCGAGGAGCAAATGAGTGAGATTTCCCGGAAAAAAGTTGTTGGATGGCCATGGAGTGAGTCCTGCCCCCCCTTTTGCGAAGGGGGAGCAGGCGGGATTTCATGTGGAAAGAGCGTTTTTTGAAGCTAGGCAGCGGCAGCCAGGGAAGTCTCAGCCTGCTGTTCCTGCCGATACTGTTCCTTTACCTTGAGGAGGTAGATCGCAACGGGGCGATAGGCCAGGTGCGCCCATTTCGCAAAGGGAACTTCGAGCACCAGCATGGGGATCGCCACCATCATGTGAATCACGTAGAGGAAGTACGTGGGGAAAGGCCAGTCCAGAAGCCTGGTGAAGTGGATGAAAATGCCTGTCATGGTGGTGAGCTGCAGGAGTATCAGGAACATCCAGTCGGTCGGGTGAGAGTTCTTATACGGCGCCTTGCTCTTCTTGAGACGACCGATGATCGCATAGGTGGTCCCGTACATGATGGCAAACGTGGCATAGTAACCCACCAGTCGCACCGGATGCCAGATGGAGTAGATTTCCTGATCTCTCTGGAACCAGCGAAGGAAGACCACAACCAGGAGGAACACCGATGAATATCCGGTCATGATCATCAGGTGGATGAACCACTGTTTTTTGTCAGTGCAATCGCCGAAACGCTTCTGGGTGAGGAAGTGAAGGAGCAATTCTTTGGCCTGGTCTTTATAGTACTTGAAGGGGATCTTGAACGCTTGATCCCCCATGATAAAACGAAAGCACCTGAAAGTGTTGCCGAGCAGGAGTATGGAAAGCACCGCAGCCATCACCAGGTCGGCAAGCTCAATGGCATGCGCGGGCCAGAGAGAATTGATCGAGGCATGCTGCCAGTCGGGCTTGCCGGTGTTGAAAACCAAGAGCCCGATTCCAACCAACAGCGCCACAATCGAAATGGCCATGATCTCAAATCTCTCGGAGGTGTAAAACTTCCGAGCGAATCCTGTCCAGTCATAAAGCGAGGTGAGATAGCGGCGGGCCACCATCATCGTCTCACCGGGATCCGCTCCCCGAGGGCATTTCGTGGAGCAATCGCCGCAGTAGTAACAGAGCCAGGGTTCCGGCGACTGTAAGATTTTGTCCTTCCGCCCCAGCTGAATGTATCTTACGAATTTTCTGGGGAACTGATTCTCAGGCGTAGAGAGAGGACAAATCGCCGTGCAGTTCCCGCAATGATAACACTTTTTGGCATCTTGCAGCCCAAATGCCTCCAGATCCTTCATTAAATTCGGATCAAATTTGACACTCATCCCCTTATCTCCTGCATAATCTGTCCATTTATCAATATCCCTTATACGGGTTGGGACCAACCTCTACCAGTCTCTCGGCAAACTGATCGAGGAGAGCGGGCAGTTTGTCGTAGTCCGCAATGGAGATCGTTTCGAAACGGACGCGGTCGGATTCCAACACCAGCCGCTCCAAAGTCTCTTTAACTTTGCTGAGACGGATGTCGGCCAGCTCACTGCCTTTTACGAAATGGCATTGATAGTTGTCCCCGTGGCGGCATCCCAGCAGGAATACGCCGTCGATACCCTTGGATAGCGTGTCCGCAATCCATACCAGGTTCAGAGAACCCAGGCAGCGCAGGGTGATGACCCGCACCCAGGCGTTGTAAGTCTGGCGGCGGAGCCCCACCATGTCGAGTGCCGGATAGGCATCGTTTTCGCACGCAAGCACCAAGATTCGCGGCTTTTCGTCATATTCATCAGGAACATTGATGGACTTGATCATGCCTCCGATCATCTCTACGGAGTAGTTCTTGAACGAGATGATCCGCTCCGGGCAAGCCCCCATGCAGACACTGCACCGGCGGCAGCGGGTGGGTTGAGGCAAGGGGTTGCCCTTTTCGTCTTCATTGATGGCGCCAAACGGGCATTCTTCGGTACAACGCTTACACTGAGTGCAACGCTGCATGAAGAACTCGGGGTAGGTCAAATCCCCCGCCCGCGGGTGAACGGCCATACCACGGGTGGTGAGCTCCACGCACTGAATGGCCTTGAGCGCCGCTCCTGCTCCATCTTCCAGGGCGTTGGCCGTACCCATGGGGCGGCGCACGCAGCCGGCGGCATAGATACCGGTCCGGCGGCTTTCATACGGGAAGCAGATATAGTGGGAGTCCGGAAACCCGTACTGCAGACCGGGGAGCTCTGGACCCAGGCGGTATTCCAGATTGAGGATATCAGAAACCAGGATTGCATCAGCCGGGACTTGGATTTCCTCTTTCTTCTCCTCCCCTTCCTTCGGCTGCGGAGCTTTGAAATCTTCACCGAAAGCCGTGGCCGGCATCATTCCGGTTGCCAGAACCACCAGATCCAGATTATCCAGTAGCACCTTCTCTCCCATCAACTCATCATCAGCCTCGACGGTCAGATTATTCCCCCTGAGAATCACCTCGGGAGACTGGCATCGAACAAAGATGACTCCCTCCTGCTGGGCTTTTCTGTAGAAATCCTCACCCTGCCCCGGAGTCCGCATTTCCTTGTAGACCACAAAGACATTGGCTTCAGGGTCCTGCTGCTTGATCTGAACGGCCTGCTTCAGGGCAGCCAGGCAGCAAACGGATGAGCAATAGGACAGATGCTCGGGATCCCGCTGGCCGGCGCACTGGAGAAAAGCTACAGCCTTTACCGGAACACTGTCGCTGGGGCGCGTCACCGGAGCGGACACAAACATTTCTTCAAACTGGACGTTCGTTATGACATTGGGGGACGTTCCGTAACCGAGTTTGCTGTCAAGCTTGGTGGGATCATACGGCTGCCAGCCGGCGGCAAGAACAACGGCGCCCATGTGATGTTCGGCGGTCGAACCGTTTTGTTTGATGGAAACATCGAAAACGCAGGGACCACCAGAGATCTTTTCAACCTTGGCCCCGGTGTAAACCTTGATGTTGCCGTCCTTTTGGACCGCCTCCACCAGTTGCCCCAGATCATTGGCCTTCAATTCCTTGTAGGGAAAGGTAACCTTCTGGGATACTGTCCTCTGGAAACCGCCCAGTTCCGCTTCCTTCTCCACCAGTACGACTTGATACCCGGCTCGAGAAGCCTCCAGGGCAGCCGTCAGGCCCGTCAGGCCGCCACCGACTACCAGGATGTCTTTGGACATCTCCTGCTCCGGCTGGTAGGGATCGGGCAATTCCATCTTATTCGCTTTTGCCACGCCCATGCGCAGGTAGTCTTCCGCCATCATTTGAGTGTCTTCATCTTTCGGCTTCTGACACCAGACGACTTGTTCGCGGATGTTCGTTCTTTCGAGAACACAACCGTCAAAATTGAAGACGTCATACATCACGCGAGGCGAGCAGGCTGCAATGACCAGGACGGTGGCCCCTTCATTGGCAATATCGTTATTGATGAGCTGCACCCCATCCTTGTTGCACAGATTAGGATGGTTGCGACAGATGGGGGCTTTGCAGTCCTTGGTAGCCACCTTGCTGAGCTGCTCGATATCGAGAGCCTCGCCGATGCCACATCCCGTACAAATATAAACTGCTAACTTTCTCTCCATTGAGTTTACCTCCTGACAAGGGACTGGATGGCTTTAAGTGCCGCTGCCGTGCCATCCTGAACCGATTCTGAAACGCCGGCGGGAGTTCTTGTGCAACCGGAAGCAACGATGCCCGGCCGGGCAGCCATGGAAGCAATAAATCCGTAGTCATCGTATTGCACCGCTATGGGAACAGGAGACTCGGAGGTATTCGGCTGCATACCCGTTGCCAGCACCACCATCTCCACCGGGATTTCATGAAGGGTCATGGTGGTCGTGTCCTCAACCCGCAGAATCAGATTGTTGGTGGCGGCATCCTGTTCGATTTTGGCCACTTTGCCTTTGAAGAACTGCACGTTCTGATCCTCTTTCACCTTCCGGTAGAAATCTTCGAGGCGATCGGTGGCACGGATATCGATAAAAAAGATGGTGATCTTGGCGTCCGGATATTGCTCACGGATGTACGTGGTCTGCTTCAGGGAGGCGAGGCAGCAAATGGAGGAACAGAAAGGCAGATGATTCTCGTCACGGGAGCCGGCGCATTGAATGAAAGCAATGGTTTCCGGGGCCTTGCCATCGGAGGGCCGCAGGATCTTTCCCTGGGTGGGTCCGTTGAAGGCGGCGAGACGCTCCATCATCACATTGGTGATGACGTTCGGATAGGCGCCGAAGCCATAGGTATCGAGTTTGGCGGCGTCATACGGCTTCCACCCCGTCGCCCAGACAATCGCACCTACTTTCATGTTCACGGTCTGGGGGCACATGTCCAAATCAATGGCATCGTAGGGACACGCATCCTGCACCTTCTTTGCCTCACTGCTCTTGACCAGAACAGGATCAAGAACGTAACGCATGGGGAAAGCCAAATCATGGGGCAGATAGGCTGCCTTGATCTTGTTCATACCGTAGTTGAAAGGGTTGTCGATTTCCATGGTGCACGCTTCATTGCATTTGTTACAGGCAGTGCACTTTTCGTTGACATACCGGGGATTCAACTGGATGGACACATCCCAATCGCCCTCACCGCCGGATACGGATGTCACTTCGGCGAGCGTGAAAACCCGGAGTTTTGGATTGTTCTTAAGGCGCCGGAAGTTGATCTCCAAACCGCAGTATGGAGGGCACAACTTGGGGAAATACTGATGAAGCTGAGCCACCCGTCCACCAAGATAGGGGTTCTTATCCACAAGATAGACTTCGTGGCCAGCTTCTGCTGCTTCGAGGGCGGCCGAGAGTCCACTCATGCCGCCGCCGACCACCAGAATACTTTGAGTTACTGCCTTTGCCATGCTGATCCTCCTAAGCTGAACGAAAAAATATCGAGAACACCATCCTTGTGTAGATGGAAACTCCAAGATTCAGAACTGCGCCGCTTCGGGCACAAACTTTGCCCTTTCTCAAATCTCTGCATTTAGCTCCTGGATGTGGACAATGAGATGGCAACTGTTCGGTGCAGCAGTCAGAGCAGGGGACCTTGGGGAGCTTTGCAAGGTGAAATGCTTTTAAATGATTTTTTTTAGAATCGCAACTTCTTTTGACGAAAAAGAAATTGTGAAAATGCTATCAGGGTAAAAAGTTATGAGCCATTCCCCTTGCAAAATATTTCCGACTCGCATAAGTTCTGCTCGAACGTTTTAAGGGAATGAAAATCAAAGCCGCTGACCTCACCCGGTCGGACTTTGAGCTAATCCACGAAAAGAACGGAGTGAACCAATGGACGAAAAACAAGATCAGAACTGCAAGTGTGTGGAAGTTTGTGTCAAGCTGGCCCTGTCTTTTGCCATCCTTTTTCCCGTCTACGCCTTTTTGTACGTCTCTTTTCCAGGATCAATCGTGGCTTTTTACGTGATCTCGGCGGTGCTCGTTGCTGTCTTTGCTCCCTGGGATGAATGGAAAAAGAAATTCTTGTCGTGAGGTTATCGAGGAATCGACTCTCCAGCTTCGATCTGAAATTCCTTTCTCACAAAACTGCCAGCCCCAGCAGAATGATTCCAAAATAGCGCAGCAATACTGTCAAGTCGAGCAAAGCGAGAGATCTCTGTAATCATCAAGTGTTACAAAGATCTCTCGGAACTTCTCAATAACTGGAGGCCCACAACCCTGGATTCCCACCCCCATTCAGGCCAGGGGCAGCATCTGCTCACAGGAGGGCATCGAAGCCGAGTGCAAATTGAATGGCTTTCCTAACTGCCCGCATGCGATGCGATGAAAGATGGGCGATGAAAACACCCACCTTTGCCTTCTGAACGGTTTGGATGTTGTCCAAGCTCACCGCACAATCCGTGAAGAGACCATCAGCCTGACTGAGCAACACTTCTGTTGGAATTGCGCGAATTGTTTTAGTGATCGGAGCAACAGTAATGGAAGTGAGAAATGGGATGGCCGAATTACGTGTGAGGATCAAAACCGGCCGGCGTTTGTCTGGTTCCCTGAAAGTGTACCAATACACGTCCCCTTGAGTCACAACTCCCCCCATGCCTGCTCCGATTCCCAGATGTCAAACTCGCCCGGCGTAACGGGTTGCCTGGCGTACCCTTCGGCATGCTGCTGCTCCAATTTGGAGACAGCATATTGTCGAAGTGCAAGCTGGAGCGCTGATCGGATGAATGCCGAACGAGTGGTTTTGAGATCCTGGATCACCTGATCGACTTCGTCCAGTAACGGTTCATCGATGGTCATCTGAATGGTCTTCATGTCTCACCTCGACTGTTGATTGTTACCCACAGAATAATCCACAGACGAACCTTGGTCAAGAACCATCCGAGTGCCCCGACTATGCGGGAATCCAGATATGAAAATGGCGTGGGAAGGTTGAAACAAGTTCCCAGGATTTATGTGGGGCGTTGTCGTGACGGTAAATCTTTCCATCTATGGCCCGCCGTTCCCAGTGGTAGCTTTATCGGCCGTGGAGTTTCAGAGAAAACCATACATCCACAAAACTGCCATCGATGAGGACAATCCGCAATTCATTGGCATCGGGGATGAAAGCTTCGGCCACTATGTCCGAAAACTCGATCTCTGCGATCTCGCGTAAACGGCTCACATCGATGAGCTTCACGATACAGCATCGAGGAGTTGCAACAGTCGATCTCGCTTATACTCAAGATGGTCCAGAAGCTGAAAATCACGCCATGAATCCGCTTCATCGAGCGAACCGTCCCGGTAGCGCGATTCCATTTCCTCACCACTGCTTATTCCGTTAACCATCATTTACTTTAACCCACTCTCAGCCAAGATGCAATTTCTGCGGCACAGGTGATAGGGGTGAGGTGAACGGTGAAGGCCCTGAACCTAGAAAGTGTTCTGACGAGTTATACTGTAGGCCTCAAATTATTGAGAAGTTAAGCTTGGAGCGGTTTCGTGGTGTTGATACTTCCATAGAGCCCTGGCCGTGGCCGAGTTTTTTTGCTGCAGCAGCAGGTTTTCGGGGTTCCCCTGGGCAACGACCCGGCCTCCTTTGTCCCCGCTTCCGGGACCAAGGTCGATGACGTAATCGCTGGCCCAGATGAGGTCCAGGTTGTGTTCGATGACCACTACCGTATTGCCCTCTTCCGTCAAGGCGCGCAGCACTTCGACCAGGCGTTTGACATCGGCGCGATGCAGGCCGGTGGTGGGCTCATCCAGGATATAGAGCGTGGCGCTGCGGTTGGTCCCGAGTTGGCTCGCCAGTTTGATTCGCTGAGCTTCGCCACCGGAGAGTGTCGGACTGGGCTGGCCGAGGGTGAGATAGCCCAGACCAAGATCGCAGAGCACCCGCAACGGCCTGGCAAGCTTGGGATAAGACCCGAAAAGCTGCGCCGCATCATCGATGGTCATGGCCAGAATGTCGGAGATCGTCTTGTCCTTGTATTTAGCGGCAAGGGTTTCCGGATTGAAGCGCGACCCTCCGCATGATTCACAGGGGATAGACACGTCCGGCAGAAAACTCATCCCAACCTTCACCTGCCCCTTGCATTCCTCACAACGCCCCCTGATGTTAAAGGAAAAACGCCCAGGGGAGAAGCCGCGCGCCCGAG
>Ga0209048_10003872_pt1 | contig 14448 bp, 12 predicted proteins | sample FrelakmetCRP12CR_FD_187146 | JGI IMG/M metagenome (GOLD analysis project Ga0209048, IMG submission 187146) | Freshwater lake sediment microbial communities from the University of Notre Dame, USA, for methane emissions studies - CRP12 CR (SPAdes)... | ecosystem: Environmental > Aquatic >... | reverse complement strand
CTCTGATCCCAGGATCACAAGGAGTTCATTCTTGGCCCATTTCTCGTCCGTCAATGCAAGTGCAGTGGCGAGTGGCCGGAACTCGTCCGACGAGGCAACCGTTTCTGATCGACCTTCGACCTTCGGGAATCGCCTTCGAGCACTCGAGCCTCGGCTGCTAGCCCTTGCCATTGGAATGGGAATCTTGGCGTGGGCTTACTGGCCGAACTTGCAGGATCTGTTCGCGATCTGGACCGAAGAACCGAACTACTCTCACGGCTTCCTTGTCATCCCGATTGCTCTGGCAATTTTCTGGCAACGGCTGACCGATACAAGATTTGACTGGTCTGCAAACCGAGTTCCCTGGTGGAGCTGGATTCCGCTGGCCGCGGTTCTGGCGGCGAGGATGTTCGCCTATGAGCGCAACAGCCAATGGCTCGAAACCGCCACCTTGGTGCCAGCGGTTGCCTGTCTGATTCTGACCCTGGGAGGCTGGTCGTTGTTGCAGCGGGCCTGGCCCGCCGCGGTTTTCCTCTTGTTCATGCTCCCCCTGCCCCAGTCGGCCAACAGCATGATCTCCCTGCCTCTCCAGCGAATCGCTACCCTGGGTAGTGTTTTCGTGATGCAGTTGACGGGATTGTGGGCCATCGCCGAGGGGAACGTGATCACCCTTCATGATCATTCGTATGGCTTGAAGACCTTGGAGGTGGCTCAAGCCTGCAATGGTCTGTCGATGCTCATGACCTTGGCTGCCACGGTGACCGCGACCATCATGTTGATTCCCCTATCAACCTGGAAGCGGATTGTGGTACTGGCAAGCGCAATACCGATCGCCCTGGTGAGCAACATCGTGCGGATTGTCGGAACGGGGTGGTGCTACTATCTCATCGATGGGGAGAAAGCCAAGAAACTTGCACATGACTGGACGGGCATTATTTTGATGATGCCACTCGCCTTGATTCTGGTCGGCCTTGAGTTATTAATCCTGTCATGGTTGGTCGACGATAGCCAATCCACCGCCGAGGACGTCGACCGACCAATCCTCGCCGTCCTTCCCCAGACGAGCGGCGCCAAGAGCAAGGCCAGAATGTCGAGTGATGACGTCTAAAATTCTTAGCATTGAGCCCATTTGGGTCTGGGGAGTGCCATTTGCGCCCATGAGCCTGGCAAAGACGGTCGAGACCGTCTCTGCCCTGGTTGAGAGAGGCTTGCCCACCTTCTTCATCACGGCCAACACCCATTATGCGATGCTGACACAGGAGAATCCCGACCTCCAACAGGTCAACGCCCGCGCAGCATTCGTGGTTGCTGACGGTGCGCCTCTGGTCTGGGCCGCTCGGCGCCGGCCTGTGCAGTTGCCAGAGCGCGTCGCTGGATCGGACCTGATCTTTGCAATCAGCGACTTGGCCGCCCGCAAGAGCTACCGATTGTTCTTCGCAGGTGGGCCCCCCGGTGTGGCCGAGGAGGCGGCGCGCCAGCTCACCGCGCGTTATCCTGGCCTCCATGTGGCTGGCACAGCAGCCCCCTCCTTTCGTGAATTCTCCGCCGAGGAGTATGACACACTGAAAACCCAGATCCGCGCGGCGCAGCCGCACATTCTGATCGTGGCGGCCACGATGCCTCATGGGGAACGGTGGTTGGCGGCCCATTTCGAGGATCTCGGGGTTCCGGTGGGCGTGAGCCTGGGGGCATCCATCGACTTCGCGGCGGGCCGTGTCAACCGGGCTCCTCGATGGATGCAAAGGTCGGGCCTGGAATGGGCATTCCGCTTGATGCTGGAACCGAGGAGGTTGTTTTCTCGCTATGCTCGCAATGCTCGGTTCATCCTCCGTCAAGTCCTTCACGACCTGAGTCAGGATTCGACCCGACCTGAGCTGCCGCAATCGACGCCACCGGCGAACGTGTCCGGTTCCCAGAGGTAACCTCGATGATCATCTCCCAGACTCCGTATCGCGTCAGTTTCGCGGGCGGTGGAACCGACTTGCCAGCCTTTTACCGAAGAGAGTACGGGGCCGTTCTGAGCACGACGATCGACCAGCACATGTATGTGACGATCCACCGACGGTTTGAGCCGACGATCCGGGTCAGCTACTCCCGCACCGAGACGGCCAGCACGCTCGATGAGGTCCAGCATGAGCTTGTCCGCGAGGCGATGCGACAAGCGGAGATTGACGAACCGCTAGAGATCACAACCATCGGCGACGTGCCGGCCGGCACCGGGATGGGCTCGAGCAGCAGTCTGACGGTGGGACTGCTCAACGCCTTGTACGCTTACCAGCATCGAGTCGTCAGTCCTCAGCTCCTGGCCGAGCAAGCCTGCCGGATCGAGATTGACCTGCTCAAGAAGCCGATCGGCCGCCAGGACCAGTACGCGGCGGCTTTCGGCGGAATCAATTACATCCGCTTCAACAGTGATGACACCGTTGACATCGAGCCGCTCCCCTGTCGGGCCGAAACCCTGACCGAGCTGGAGCAACGCACCCTGCTGCTTTACACCGGCCAGACGCGTGACGCCAACCGGATCCTGGAGCGGCAATCAAGCGGGACAGCCGACCGCATGGAAGTACTCCGCCAGATGCGCGACCTGACGGCGAAAATGCGGCTGGCGTTGACCGGCGAAGGAGACCTCGACCAGTTCGCATCGCTGCTGCACGAGGGATGGGAACTGAAGCGGTCGCTGGGCTTCGGGATCAGCAACGATCAGGTCAACGAATGGTATGAGGCAGCCCGGAAAGCGGGCGCTGCCGGCGGCAAACTGCTGGGCGCCGGCGGTGGCGGCTTCCTGCTCTTGATCGCCCCTCCGTGGCGGCACCGAGCGATCCGCGAAGCTCTGAATCGCCCTCGAGAGCTGCCGTTTCGGATCGCTCGCCATGGCAGCCGGAATATCTTCATTCATAACTAGAACCCAGGTTCGACCAAGAAACCGGATCATGCCCAACACCCGGGAACGAGTGAAGGCATTGCTGCTGGCGGGCGGGCTGGGAACCCGGCTGCGTCCCCTGACAGACACCATCCCCAAGTGCCTGGTCCCGATCCTTGACCGCCCCCTGCTGGACTTCTGGATTGATCGCCTGGCGGAGGCGGGAATCCACGAGGCCCGGATCAACACACACTCCCTGGCTGAACAGGCTCGAGCCTATATCGCCAGAGTCAATTCCGAGGGGCGGCTTCACCTCGTCGAATCTTTCGAGCCGGTGCTCTTGGGCTCAGCCGGCACTGTTGCCGCCAATGCCGACCTCGCCGACCTTGCCGACCAGATCGTGATCATCTATGCCGACAATCTCAGCGACATCGACCTCCGGCCTCTGCTTGCCTTCCATCGCGCTCACACCGACCCGTTTACCATGGTTCTGTTCCGCGCGCCCAACCCCCGGGCCTGTGGGATCGCCGAACTCGATGCCGCGGGTCGGATCGTGTCATTTGTCGAGAAGCCCGAGCAACCCGCTACCGACCTGGCCAACGCCGGAGTGTACGTGATCGATGCCAGCGCGTATCGCGAGATCGCCGCACTCGGGGCATTCGACCTGGGATTCGATGTGCTACCCCGATTCGCGGGCCGAATGCGCGGATGGGTTTGGGGCGGCTACCACCTGGATATCGGCACTCACGCAGCCCTCGAGCGAGCCCGGCAGGATGCGGCCGGAATTTTCCCGGCTCGCCGCGATCCCCGGGCAGCGCAACTTCGCCCGGCAGTTTTTCTTGACCGTGACGGCACCCTTATTGAACACGTCCACTACCTCTCCGACCCGGTCCATGTCCGGCTCTTACCTGGTGCCGCCGAGGCACTCACGCGCCTCCGACGTGCCGGCTACCTGAGCGTGCTGGTGACCAACCAGTCTGCGATTGGTCGGGGCATGATCACCGAGGCTCGGCTGCACGAGATTCACGTCGAGATGAATCGGCAACTGGCCGAGCGAGGTACGGCCCTTGACGGCATCTACTTCTGTCCGGATGCTCCATCAGGGGACGACCGGACCGTGATCGAGAACTCCCAACGTAAACCTGGCCCCGGGATGTTGCTCCAGGCGGCGACCGAACTCGGTCTGGAGCTGGCAGATTCATGGATGGTCGGCGACCTGATCAGCGACGTTCTCGCGGGTGTCAACGCCGGATGCCGGAGTATTCTGGTCGCCTCGGGCCAGACCGTGGTTTCCGGAGCCGAGGCTCTCCCCGTAACTGGCCTCTACTTGACCGCGGCGGACTTCGCGGCCGCGGCGGAAATGATTCTGAACGCGCAAGGGATTCATTGATGAAGATTCTTCTCACCGGGGGAGCTGGTTACGTCGGAAGTGCCTGCCTTCGCTGGCTGCTCCATCACGGTCACGATCCGATCGCTTATGACAATCTTGTGGAGGGAAACGTCGCAGCCGTCCCCGACGCTTCCAATCGCCTGATCGTGGGTGATATTGCCGAGAGCGATCGCCTTGCCCAGGTGCTGCTGGAGCACCGCATCGAAGCGGTGATGCACTTCGCTGCGCTCGCCTCGGTTCCCGACTCGATCGCGGATCCAGAGTCGTACTACCGCGCGAATGTCCTGGGAACCAAGAGCGTGCTGGACGCGATGCGAACGGCCGGCGTGCGCAAGATCCTTTTCAGCAGCACTGCCGCGACCTATGGATTCCACTCCGAGATGCCCTTGCGAGAAGATTCGCCCCAGCTTCCCGAGACGCCATACGGCACGACCAAGCTGGCAGCGGAGTGGCTGATCAAGGACTACACCCGGGCCTATGGTCTGGGCTATACCTTGCTGCGGTACTTCAACGCCTCCGGCGCTGACTCCGACGGCGAGCATGGCGAAGATCGCCGCCATGAGAGCCACCTGATCCCCCTCATCTTCCAGGTCGCTCTGGGCCGTCGCCAGAAGCTCCTCATCTACGGTGGTGATTACCCGACCAGTGACGGAACCTGCGTGCGCGACTACGTTCATACCGAGGATCTCGCTCAGGCGCACCAACTGGCCGTCGAAACCTTGGAACCGGGTATGGGCAGGGTCTACAATATGGGCTCCGGGACCGGTGTGACGGTACTCGAGGTGTTACGCGCCTGTGGGGAAGCCGTCGGTCGGTCAATCCCCCATGAGATCGTGGGCCGGCGCCCGGGCGACCCGGGGATCCTGATCGCAACGCCGGAGAAGATCAGCCGAGAGCTGGACTGGTCACCCCGCCACAGTGATATCCGGGACATCGTTCTGACGGCCTGGAAATGGCACCAGCGCCATCCCCAAGGATACCCCCAGAATGGCTCCTGATGGCTGGTGCGGTCGCACTGGCGGCGTGCCATCCCTCATTCCTGCTTGACAAGACTCAGAGAGCACTTACATATGTCGCTTGCTTACTTGCTCAACTGGTATCCGCAACCCAGCTTGACGGCGCTGCGCCGCGAGATGACGGCGCTGGAGGAGATGGGCATACCATTTCATCGGTTCTCACTGCGGCGGTACGAGGGAGAACTGGTCGATGAGAACGACCGCGCAGAGCGAGAACGGACTCGATCGGTCCTCGACGCCGGCGTGTTCGGGTTTCTGGGAGCGCTGTTTCGAGTGGCCTTGCGGCAGCCACGAGCTTTCGCCAGGGCGCTTCGGCTTGCCGTCAAGGTAGGGCGAATTGACGAGCGAGGTCTGGGGCGAACACTGATCTACTTTGCTGAGTCCTGTGTGCTGCTGGAGTGGACGGCCGACCTCGGAATCGATCACATGCACACTCACTATGGAACCAATTCCGCAACCGCCGCCATGCTCTGCCGAGTTTTGGGGGGGCCGAGCTACAGCTTCACGATGCACGGCCCGGAGGAGTTTGATGCTCCTCGGGCAACCTGCCTGTGCGAGAAGATCCGGCACGCTCGGTTCGTGGTCGCGATCAGCGAGTTCACCCGTAGCCAGCTCTATCGCTGGGCAGATTACCACGACTGGGCCAAGATTCACGTCGTCCATGTCGGGGTCAGCCCGATGTTCCTTGACCGCGGTCCGGTACCTATCCCGTCGGCTCCGCGCCTGGTGAACATTGGCCGGATCGTGGAGCAAAAAGGGCAAGCCATCCTGATCCAGGCCGCCGCCCGGCTGCGCGATCGTGGGCTCGACTTTGAGCTGGTCATCGTTGGCGATGGCTCGATGCGCCGGGAGATTGAGCGGCTGATCGAGCAACTTGGCTTGCAAGATCGAGTGCGAATCACCGGTTACCTGAGCAACCAAGGGGTCCTCGAAGAACTCGTGGCTGCCCGGGCCTTGGTCTTGCCCAGCTTCGCCGAAGGACTGCCCGGGGTGTTCTTTGAGTCGTTGGCTGTTGGTCGTCCCGTGATCACCACGTACATCGCGGCCCACCCCGAACTCATCGCAACGGGCGTCAACGGCTGGCTGGTTCCCGCCGGTGCCGTCGAACCCCTGGTCGATGCCATGGCTGAAGCCTTGACTTCCGATCCTGCCGACCTGGAACGGATGGGGCGTGCTGGCGCCAAGCGCGTGGCAGAGCGCCACAACGTACATACCGAGGTTGAAAAGCTCGTCAAGCTGTTCTTCCCAGGAAGCTCGGCTCAACTCCAGCAGAGTTCCAACCCAGGGCTGTCCACCCCGCGGCGTGACATCATGATGGCCTCCTGAGGAACCGGCTCCAAGAGCGGTCACACCGCTGCGCTCACGGAGTCCTCGCGTCGAGTTGTTGATAGAATGCCGCCAGCTCATCCCAGGCTGCCGATTCATCCCAGCCCAAGGCATCGATGTCGGGAACGTCGGTGTTGATGCGGACCCGCGGTTCGGGGAAATCGCTCTGTTGTTTCAGCTCCACCAGGCAGGGTAAGTTCAGCCGTGGCCGCATCTCCTGGGCCATCCGGAGGGTGAATGCCCCCTGGCTCTCGGCGTATCCACTGGGATTGATCCTGGTGAATCCGGGGGTCGCTTCCAGGCTCTGAGCGAACCGGGCATAAGCCTTGGCCAGCAGTGAAACATGAATGTTGTCCCGGACGTAGGCAGGACTGGAGCATGACGGGGTCCCGCCGGACAGCCAGGTTTTCATGAGGTAAGCGGTGAAGCGTGGTTCCTCATAAGGGCCAAAGGGATTGGGAATCACGAACTTGCCGAGACTCAGGCCAGCCTGGGCACAATAGTAGCGGAACACTTGCGCGGTAAGCGCCTTGGACAGGCCATAGGGAGAAAAGTCAGGGAGACCTCGAGAGCCCGCGCCCTCGCCACCTTCGAAGACACTGCCGGTGAGCAAGATCCTGGAGCAGCCCGAGGACTCGAGGGACTGGAGCACGGCAGGCAGGCTACGCGTGTTATTTTGAACTGCGCCGATCGCGTCGAAGTCAGGGCTCTTGTAGTTGGAAACGTCGGCCGCGTGATGGCAGAGTAAGTCCCACCCTCCTTCTTCGACCAGAGTCAAGAAGGAAGCATCGCCGAATGAGCAGCCATGAACAGGACGGCAGAGCCGGGAAGCGATCATGACCCTCTGGCGCCTGACGCCGTCGGAATAATCCTCAGCTTGCTTGCGAAAGAGCGCCGTGATTTTGTGACCGGCGGCGGTCAGCTCCTGGATGAACCAGAATCCCGTGAAGGAACTGCCACCTGTGAAGAGAATCTTCATGCTGCTGTTCCGTGCTCAGGCCGAAAGGTGCCAGGCTGGGTCGAAGTCACGCTGGTTGCAATCCTTGTCGGAGAGCACGACGGGAGCGAGCGGCCACGAGAGGCCGAAGATGGGATCGTTCCAGCGGACGCCGCGCTCGTATTCGGGGGCGTAGAACTCATCGACGAAGTAAAAGGCCTCGGTATCGTCTGCCAGAGTGAGGAAGCCATGTGCGAAGCCTTTGGGAACGTACATCATCCGGCGATTCTCGGCGGACAGCTCGGCTCCGAAGCTTTGTCCGAAGGTGGGAGCGCCCTGGCGCAAGTCGAGGATGAGGTCGTAAAGTGCCCCGCGGATGCACCGCACCAGCTTGGTTTCGGCCCTCGGTGCAAGTTGATAGTGCATGCCGCGAAGCGTTCCCTTCTGAGCGCTGAGCGAGTTGTTGACCTGCGCGAAGCGAGTCACAAGCTGGTGGGCGGAGAACTCCTTTTCGCAAAAGGCCCGGGCGAAGAAACCCCGGTCGTCGCCTCGCTTTTCCAGGTCGATCAAGTGCGCACCCGGAATGGGTGTCTCGGTGAAGATCATGATGCCCTCGTGTCAATCGAGCAGGTGGAACCGGTTCTTGAGAGTACGTAGGCGGACGAACTGGTCTCCCTCGAAGTCCTTCCTTCCAAAGCCATGCTCGACCATCTTGCGGTGCAGTTCCTCCATCCCGCCGGCCAGGTTGTACTGGAGCTTGAAGTCGGGCAAGAGCCGGTAGAGCAGATCGAACTTGACTCGGTAGTTGCGGGGGTCGGCGCCGACCTCGCCTGTGTACGTGATCTTTGCCGAGGGGATCAGCCGCTGAACCTGGTTGCCCACGTCGCGCACCTGATGGTTCTCGGTGTTCGCCCCGACGTTGATCGCCTTGTTGTGGACGACCGACCGGGGAGCGGCGGCCAAGGCGAGGAAGGCGCGGGCAATATCGCGAGAATGGATGAGCGGGCGCCAGGGAGAACCGTCGGATTGAATCCGAATTTCGCCATAGGCCATGGCCGAGCCCAGCAGGTTGTTGACAACCAGATCAATGCGGAGCATCGGCGAGTGGCCATAGGCCGTGGAATTGCGGAGGAAGACCGGAGAAAAGGAGTCATCGGCCAGTTTTGAGACCGCCTCTTCGGTCTCGATCTTGGACTGAGCATATGCGGTCAACGGGTTGAGCGGGTCGTCCTCGTCGAGGTCGAGTTTTTCTCCCTGGCCGTAAACGGAGCAACTTCCAGCGAACAGGTAACGTGGCACGCCTGCTTGCTTGGCAATCTGAGCCAGCCGGATCGAGGCATCGCGATTGACCTCGAACGTGATCTGAGCGTTCAGCGCTCCCATCGGGTCGTTGGAGATCGCCGCCAGGTGCATCACGCAGTCGCAGCCATCCAGGTCGCCAGGCTCGATCTTGCGAACGTCCTTTTCAAGTTCCCTGTCGGGTTTGACCATGGGCTCCCAGTTGCATCCCCCAAAGAGATTGAGGTCGCAGCCCACCACAGTGTGGCCTTGCTGCTTGAGGAGATCGACCAGGTGAGTGCCGATAAATCCTCGATGGCCGGTGACGAGAACTTTCATGGGATGTCACTGTCCGAGGTTGTGGATGCAGGAAAGAACTGACCAGTCAGACGATCCAGGGCGCCTGTCCGGATGCCCAGAGCTTGTTCAGGTATTCCAGATCGCGCTGAGTGTCCATGCAGGCCCAGAAGCCGCGATGTTTGAACATGCTGAGCTGGCCGTCGCGCGCCAGTTGAACCAGCGGATCGCGCTCGAGCACACAGCTCTCGTCGGGTGAAAGGTAGGACAGAAAATCACGGTGGAAGAAGAAGTAGCCGCCATTGATCCAGTTGTCGGCGAATTCGGGTTTCTCGCTGAACTCCTGGACCTTGGTCGCCTCGACCTTGAGCTCACCAAACCGCGAGGGAGGGTTGACTCCCAGGACCGTACCTTGCCGCCCCTGCTCGAGATGGAACCGGAATTCCTCACCCAGGTTGGCGTCGGTGACGCCGTCGCCGTATGTGACGGCGAAATGCCGGGCATCGCCGAGGTACTTGGCCGCCGCGCGACTGACCCGGGCTCCAGTCATGGTCAACTCGCCGGTGTAAGCCAGGGTTACCTCCCAGTCGTCCTCGTGGTCGATCGAGTGAACCGTCAGGTTGTTCGTCATCAAGTCGATGGTGAAGTCACTGTTCATCGAGGCATAGTTGAGAAAGTATTCCTTGATGATCTCCGCCTTGTAACCGAGGCAGAGGATGAAGCGGTGAAACCCGTGATGGGAATAGGTTCGCATGATGTGCCAGAGGATGGGACGATTGCCCACCGGAACCATGGGCTTGGGGCGAACCTCGGTCTCCTCGCGCAGCCGAGTACCCAGTCCGCCGCAGAGCACGAGAACGGGAGCATCCGAAACGTTGTCTGGCACCAATCTCTCCCTGCAAACGAACTGAGCCACCCGGTTTTCCTTGGCGGCAATGCTCCCAGGAGAATAGGCGTTAGCTCATACAATCCTCATGAGAATCACAAGGCCCACGAATAACCTACTATAAAACAACGCCGGCAGCCTTGACAAATGCGCTGACAGGTTATTTTCATGAAACTCTTCGTTGTGGTGCTGTGTTATCGCGTGCCCGATCTGACGATTGAATGCCTGCGATCCCTCAGCAAGGAAGTCGGTCGGGTCCCGGACACCAAGGTCGCTGTCTGCGAGAACGGGACGGGAGGCGATGCGGCCGAACGACTGAGCCGCGCTATGGATGAGCAGGGCTGGAGCTCATGGTGCGAACTCACCGTGGTCTATCCTAACCGCGGATTCTGCGCGGGCAACAATCTGGTGATCCGGCCGGTGCTGGAGTCAGACGATCCCCCCGAGTACGTGCTTCTTCTGAACGCCGACACCATAGTCCTGGACCACGCACTGGGGGCTCTGGTGAACTTCATGGACAGCAACCCCAGCGCCGGCATCGCGGGCAGCCAGCTTCTCTCGCCGGAGGGGGAAATCCAGGGCTCTCCGTTCCGTTTCCTGGGAATTTTCACTGAACTGGAGCGCGGGCTACGGTTGGGGATTGTCTCCAAGCTGTTCCCCCGATGGAGTGCGGTGCCGCCAACACCAACTGCCGCCTGTCCCGTCGACTGGGTTTCGGGAGCGAGCATGATCCTCCGGCGGTCGATGCTGCGGCAGATCGGGCTCCTTGATGAAGGATTGTACACATATTTCGACGACGTTGACATCTGTATGAGAGCTCGGCGTGCGGGATGGACGACCTGGTTCGTTCCCGAGAGCAAGATCATCCACCTCGAGGGAGCATCGACAGAGGTGGTCGCTCGGGTGGTGAAGCGTCGACCTGATTACTGGTTTCAGGCACGCCGGCGCTTCTTCCTGAAAACCTACGGCAGATTGTATGCTGCGCTCGTGGATGCCGCATTCCTCAGTGGGTTTGCACTCTGGCGGCTCCGTCGGTGGCTCCAGCGCAAGCCCGATACTGATCCACCTCGCATGCTGGTTGACTCGCTTCGCCACAGCGTTTTCTGCACGGGTTTCAAGCTCAGGAATGTGGAGAACCCGGCGATGCGCGAGTCGGTGACGACGGCCGCCACGATACCGAAGTGAGAACAGGAGCCCGCCGGCGGTTCACATCGTGGGGTGCTTCTTGTTGGACCATTCTCGACTCATGAATGAACTAGGTGTTGTCATCATCGGCCGCAACGAGGGCGAACGGCTACATAGCGCGCTCGCGTCAGTGGTCGGTAAGGGTCTGGCGGTGGTGTATGTGGATTCCCACTCGACCGACGGCAGCGTGGACCTCGCCCGCGGTATGAATGCCGTCGTGGTGGAACTGGACCCCGCCAGGCCGTTCACGGCAGCCCAAGCCCGTAACGAGGGATTCGAACAGCTCCTTCAGATCGCTCCCGGTATTCGATTGGTCCAGTTCGTTGATGGCGACTGCGAATTGATCGACGGCTGGCTGGAGCAGGCTTGCACGCTTTTCCAGGAGCGGCCCGAGGTTGCCGTGGTCTGCGGCCGCTTGCGCGAGCGTTTTCCCGAGCATTCCGTTTATAATCGCCTGGCCGATCTCGAGTGGGAAACGCCCGCCGGCGATGTCAAGGTGTGCGGAGGTATTGCGATGATCCGCGTCGCCGCCTTCCAAGCAGTTGGGGGCTTTGACCCAACGCTCATCGCGGGGGAGGAGGATGAGCTCTGCATGCGCATTCGCAGACAGGGATGGAAGGTCTTACGGATCGACGCCGAGATGGCAACGCACGACATGGCAATGACGCGCTTCAGACAGTGGTGGAAACGTTGCGTGCGAACCGGCCACGCATACGCTGAAGGCAGTGCCATGAATGGCCGAACTCCGGAGCGACATTATGTCCGGCAGACGCGAAGCGCGGTTTTCTGGGGGATTCTCGTCCCGCTGGCGGCCTTTTTACTCGCCTGGGCGACCTGGGGACTGAGCCTTGCATTGCTGGCCGGCTATCTGTTCTTGTACCGTCGAACCCGTCGCTACTACGCGGTCCAGCGAGGCTGGCCGCCAACGGATGCCAAGCTGTACGCGGCCTGGATTGTTCTGGCCAAATTCCCGCATGCCGTTGGTGTTATTCGATACTGGCTCGGAAGACTCTCGGGCAAGCGAAGCCCGGTGATCGAACACCGCGGCTCTGTCCCGAGCGGGGACCCGGCGGCGGGCTGAATTGCACCGAGAGAATCCATCGTCTGGGAGAGGTCAAGAATCTTGGGAATGAAGCAAGCCGTCCAACCGCTTCGCGTCGGGTTTCTGGGAACGGACTATATCGCCGACTGGCACGCCAAGGCACTGAGCACAATCCCGGGCGTTTCTCTGGCCGCAGTCTGTGACAAGGACTTATCCCGCGCCCAGGCGTTCGGGCATCGACATGATGTCGCCCGATCGTACGAGTCGCTCGATGCGATGCTCGCGGAAGGGGAACTCGCTCTCGACGCGGTTCACGTGCTTCTGCCTCCCGACCTCCACGCCCGCGCGGCATCCACCCTGGTCGGGAGGGGCGTCCACGTGCTGCTGGAAAAGCCGATGGCAATCACTGCCAAGGAGTGCTCCGATCTGATCGAGCAAGCGGCGGCTCGCGGCGTCACGATCGGGGTCAACCACAATTTTCTCTTTGCGCCCACTTATGAGAATCTCAGGAATGACCTGAACTCTGGCAAGCTGGGTCGGCCTGACCACATCACGATTACATGGAATCGAGGGCTGGACCAGCTCCAGTCAGGACCGTTTGACCTCTGGATGCTCCGCGACCCGCGGAACATCGTCCTGGAAATCGGACCGCACTGCCTGGCCTCCATGGTGGACCTGGTCGGCCCGCTCGAGATCGCCGCGGTCCGGGTATCCAACCGAGTAACCTTGCAGGAGGAGCGAGAATTTTACCGCCGGTGGAGCATCGAGGCAGGAACTGGGCCGGTTGCTGTCACCCTGCATCTCTCGTTCGCCCCTGGCTTCACCGAGCAGATGATTCACATTCGTGGTACCCTGGCCAGCGCCACGGTCGATTTCGAGCGAAACACCTACCTGCTTCATCAGCACACCCGGTACGGACTGGACTTCGACCGCTACCGGATGATCCGCCGGGAAGCGAGCTCGCTGGCAGTCCAGGCCCGGCGATCCTTGACGCAGTACGCATTGTCGAAGCTCAAGCTTCCCAGCAAGGGAAATCCTTACGGGCTGTCCATCGCCCGGGCTCTTCGGTCTTTCTATGCCGAGCTGGGGAGAACCATTGATCCACGGCTCTCCCCTGAACTCGGCCGGGATGTGATCAAGCTGTGCTCCACGATCGGACAGATGGGCGCAGGCGAGCCGGGAGGGACTCAAACCGCCGTTTCGCCTCGCCCCGGGGTGCCCGTTGCGCCGGCCCCAGAACCACCTGCCGAGATCCTCATCCTGGGCGCAACGGGCTTCATTGGCCAGGAACTGGCGCGGCAGTTTCTCGCTGATGGACAGCGGATTCGTCTCCTGGTGCGCAACCCAGGGAGGTTGCCCGAAAATCTCCAGGGCCCTGGAGTCGAAATCGTCACGGGAGATCTGACACGAAAGGCCGACCTCGAAAGGGCGATCGCCGGCAGCAGGGTCGTTTACCACCTGGCCCGGGCGAATGTCAAAACCTGGGACGAATTCACCAAGCAGGACATCGAGGTTACCCGACACATCGCCGAGACCTGTCTCTCCTCCCGAGTTCAACGCCTGATCTACACGGGGACGATCGACTCCTATTACGCGGGAGCCAAGGCCGGGACAATTACCGAGACAACGCCGCTGGATCCCTACATCGCCTGGCGCAACCTGTACGCCAGGGCAAAAGCCGCCTCCGAGGAAATCCTCATGGCAAGCCACCGCGAACGGGGGCTGCCGGTGATTGTCTTCCGACCGGGCATCGTCATCGGCCGCGGCGGCGGCCCATTCCACTGGGGCATCGGCATGTGGTCCTGGAATGCGGTCTGTCAGATCTGGGGCCAGGGCCACAATTCCCTTCCCTTTGTCCTGGTCGAGGATGTCGCCCGGGCATTGGTTGCCGCTGTCGATGCGGCGGAAATCGAGGGGGAGTCATTCAACTTGGTCGCCGAGACGGATCTCACGGCCTTCGACTATCTCAAGGCACTTGAAGAACATGCCGGAGTCTCATTCCAGAAGTTCCCGACTCCCTCCTGGAAGTTCTACGCCGTGGACCTGGTGAAGTGGATTGTCAAGCAGATGGTTCGCCACCCTGACCAGAGGAGGCCGAGCTATCGCGACTGGGAAACGCGAACTCAGCGTGCCCGTTATGATTGCACGAAAGCCAGAAGATTGCTGAACTGGAACCCGGTTTGTGACCGTGATGAAATCATTCGTCGAGGAATCCAAGTGCCGGGTTCGGAATTCCTCGTCTAGGTCCGACA
>Ga0209048_10003871_pt1 | contig 14449 bp, 13 predicted proteins | sample FrelakmetCRP12CR_FD_187146 | JGI IMG/M metagenome (GOLD analysis project Ga0209048, IMG submission 187146) | Freshwater lake sediment microbial communities from the University of Notre Dame, USA, for methane emissions studies - CRP12 CR (SPAdes)... | ecosystem: Environmental > Aquatic >... | reverse complement strand
TAGCGCGCCTGATGATTGACCACATTGATAAGAAGCGAGCAGCTTTAGGCATTCTCGGGGAACGCGAACGGAAGCTGTTCAGTATGGAAGATCGAAGAGGTGCTGTGGCCTAACCGTCTATCTCCCTCGAAGGACAATGCGGGGAAATTAAGCTCGTCTCAACCAATGGGGAAGGTGTCAGCCATCACCTTCCCCTACCCCCCAATGAGGTCGTGGACTAAAGGGCGCTCCCGCTATCAACCACGCTTATTCCCACCCATTTTGTCCACAACTTTTTCATAATATTGCTGATTCTCCTCCAGGGCCAGGGAAACGCGTCGGGTCATATTGAGTTTCATGATCAGATAATTGAGCTTCTTCATTTGCTTATATTTTTCTTGGGTGTCATGCATCCCGGCAAGCAAAGCTTCAGTCGTGCGGATCTCTTTGCGGATTTCGAGCTCCGGAGGAAGGCAGTCGGCGTTCTTGAGGATTTTGTAGGCCAGGCGAAGATCATAGGGGAGATGGCTGTCGTCTTCCAGGCTGAGCGGTTTTCCCTTGCCCGGAAGATCATCGAACTCGCCGCGCTCGATGGCTTCGCGGATGCGCTCCTCGGCTATCTTATCGAAGATATTAAAGAGATTGCTCACTTCAGTCCTCTCTAAAACCCTCCCTTATTTAATGCTATAATGGCAGAGAATTCTGCAAAACTCAATGAAACCGTCACCCCGGCCCGGTATCGCAGTGCGGGGTAGACTCCAGTCGGGGTCCAGAAGCCCTTTAATGACCTGGCTTCCGGCTTTCGCCGGAATGACGTTGAAGGACTTTTGCAAAAGGCTCGGCAGTCAACGGGTTAATGAATAACCTGAAAGGAGCGTTCCTTGCAAGAACAGGATGAGTTATCCCCCAGCTTTTTCCCACCGCAGAGGATCTGTATTCTCGGGGCGGGACATTTCGGGTATCTGGCTGCACAAAGGCTCAGTGTGCGTTACCCCCTTGCCTCCTTCCTCGTGGTCGATGAGCGTAAGGAGAAGCTCGATCAGATTGAAAAGGCTTTCGGACTCCCCGTCCACTCCGAGGATATCGAATCTTTTCTCGAAAACACCTGGGTTGATGACAGCACATGGATTATTCCGGCAGTTCCGGTTCATTTTGCTTTTCAATGGGCGCTGCATGAACTGAAAAAAATAGGGCGCGTCGAACTCCAACCCATACCGGAAACAGTGGAAGCGCAAATCCCCAATCCATACCGGGCGCTCAATGGCTCACTTTGTGCCAGTTTTGCCACCTTCATCTGCCCGGATAATTGTAATGAACCGGACGAAATTTGCACTTACACCAAGGGCCCGCGCAGAGGAAATCTTTTCGAGGAGCTTGGCAAGATCAGTCTTCCGGGATTTGATGTAATCGTCGTACGAAGCTGGCAACTTGCACCCGGTGTCGGTGGCTATCCCGGAAGCAGTCTCAAAAAGGTCCTGCAAGAGATTACAGACCAGCCTGAGGGGCGTTACTTGATGGTCACAAGCTGCCGGTGCCATGGCGTGATCAACGGTTTGAGATGGGAAGGCGCACCCAGCCGTTAAGGACCAAAGAAATCCTTCAATCTCGCAACAAGTGACTGGGGCGATCCTTTTTCCGACCGAAGGCTCTTGATCTCTTGCTTGCTTTCAGGAAGATCTTCCCAGAAGACCAATTCGCCGGCCCTCAACCCCATGACCCTCAAAATCGCCGGATAGAGCTTGTTCGAGACATAATATTTCGAAACCGTGACGCTACTGCTCAAATAGATGGCCGTCTCTTTGAAGTAAATTCCAGTTTTGTGGATCAGGTGGGGAATGGAAAGCACGGTCTCAGCCCCGGCCAGCTCGCGTTTAAAGGCGTCCCAGCCAATATTGCTGACGAACGAATTGACCTGCTCCCAGGCGGCATCGGTTGGAGTGTCGATCAAGAAGAGCAAGGAAACATACTGGATTTGCTCGCCTGTGCCCTTTGGCCTGGAAATCTTGCAGAGGCCGGACACCGGTTCGTTTCCACCAGGAGTGACCTGGAAATCAAAAAAAGCGAGCATTTGTTCTTTGTTGAAAAGATCGATCAACTGCTTGGTTAAGTCAATCATGTGTTCAGCCCTCTTCTGATGTCACTGCAGAATCCCGTTGTCCATTTGTTTCTAATCAAGATAGTCCTCTCTCCGCACCAGGCCTCTCAAGGGTTCCTGCTTAAGAAAACGGACCACATTTTCCACCGCCCGTCGGGTGGCCTCAAACATCATTCCGGGGACCTTCGCGGAGTTGTGGGGACAACCGAGAAAGTTTGGGAGATTCAGGAAGGGGTAGTTGGTGCGAAATTCCCCGTGGCTGAAAGGTTCAATCCACCAGGATTCAATGCCGGCCATGAATTCCGGGGCTTTCACCAGGCGTTCATACAATGCCCGCTCCTCGAGGATATCCCCTCTGGCGACATTGATAAGAATAGCGCGATCTTTCATCCACGCAAGTTCGCGGCTGCCGATAAGCCCTTTGGTGGAGCGGTTGAGAGGAAAGGCAATCACGACTATATCCGAAGATTCGAGGACATACTTCAAATCCCTCAGAGTGCCAACGAACTCAGCCGGCTCAGAACTCCTCCCGCTGCTGTTGATTCCATAGATTCTTGCTCCCAGGGCACGCATGACGCGCGCCGTGGCCTGCCCGATCCCTCCAAAACCCAAAATGCCGCACACCAATCCGCGCAGCATCCGGCTGGGAGTAACATCGTCGAATTCGCCCCGCTTCAGGTGTTCGTGTTGAACAAGGAGCTGCTTTGACAGAGCCAGGACCATCGCCAGGACATGCTCGGCCATCGGTTCCGCGAATGCCCCTACATTGCTGGCGATGAGGACCTCATCCGGTATGAGCGAAAACGGTGCGTGGTTGGCTCCGGCGGAAAGGAGCTGGATGAAACGCAGGTTTCTCATCCCGGCGTATTCTTCCGGGCGGAACTCCTTGGGAGGATTCCAGGCAAACAATATGTCTGCCGTTGCCAGGGCATCGGCTCTGCGTTCTGAAGCAAAGTCTCTGATAAAAGTAAAGCGGGCAAGCTCCCCCAGATACTCACCAAAAAGTCCCCGGTCCTGGTTGCCCGCGTCATAGGTGACCACCAAATGTGGATTAGCCATGATGCTCCTCGTGCTCCTCTTCAGGAAGACCCATGTTGCACAGATCTTCACCGGTCGACAGTGATTTTTAGAGATGGGGAAAACCAAACCAAAGCTTTATGAATCGCAGCTTCATTATGGTTGTATTTGACGGCAAGATCAAGGATGGACAGGAACATCGACAAATTGTTTGTAACCAACTCGTCGACCCCAACGACCTTTATAAGCGAGGGTAATTGCGGTCTCCTTTCCGACCTGGAGCAGTGGGGGCGAAGGAGGCACTAAACCGTTAAGACTAACTGTGAAGATACGGAAAGGGGAGAAAAACTATGAAGGGCATCAAGAGTATCGTGGTATTTTGGGTCCTGGTGTATATTCTTACCGGATGGATCGGGGTTTATGCTTTGGACTCAGCGCCCGGCCCCTCCGGAAAAGGCCACGGCCGACATGGGGAAGGGTTTCTGAAAGTCCTGGACCAACTTAATCTAACAGAATCGCAGAAACATGCTATCGCCAACATTCTGAAGCAGAATCGTGAACAGGCACGGGAACTCAGAAGCGAAATGTTTGCGGCCAAGAGAAACTTGGCGGATGCGATTACCGGGAATTCCTTCAACGAAGGTGCTGTGCGGTCCGCTGCGCAGCAGGCGGCAGCGACCGAAGAACAGATGGCTGTATTGAGAGCAAAGGCATTTGATGAGATTAGAAATCAGTTGACACCTGAACAGATCGAGACACTTCAGAAGATAAGGGCCGATTTTGCTTCAAAGATCCAACAGCGCATGGAACGAAGAATGTCGCCGATTGACCAGTGGATCGATCAGAATAGTGGTTAGTGAACTCGATGATGAGGAGATCATAAAGAGGGTACTGAGCGGGGATGTAAATGTGTTTGAAGTGCTGCTGCAAAGATATCGTCCACTGGTATTCGGAATCGTGTTGAAACATGTACCCCACGATAGCGCCGAGGAGGTTGCACAGGACGTCTTTGTAAGGGCTTATCAATCGTTATACGGCTATGCGGCTAAGAGCTCTTTCCCTCGCTGGCTTGCAACGCTTGCAGTAAGGAGCTGTTACGACTTTTGGCGTAATCATGCAAGGAATCGAGAATTGCCATTGAGCTCCCTCACCGAAGAACATCAGAGGTGGCTCGATGAAGTTCTGGCGCCCCAATCCCGGGAGGCTTTCCTCGAGCATACAGCCCGACAGGAAGGGAAGGAAGTGCTGGGATATGCCCTCGATCGATTGTCCGCAGAAGATAGGATGGTCCTTTCGTTGGTCCATCTCGATGGGCTCTCCGTCAAGGAAGCAGCGAAAATGCTCGGCTGGAGTATAGTCAAAACCAAGGTCAGGGCTCATCGGGCAAGGCGTGAAATGCGCAAGATCATACTTGAGCTGATAGGAGAAGGGATGAGACTCCGATGAATCCTTACAAAGAACCTATCCGCAAAGTTGAAGAAGCACTCAAGGCAGTTCATGGCAGAGAAGAGGGAATCAATGCCGGTGCTGCGTGGGTGAACAATGTGATGCGGGAAATCCGGAGGACAGGCGTGCAACCGTCCTCCAAGTATTCCGATCTCGAGGGGTACGGTCAACTGGTGTGGCGCTTCACCGCTGCAACTTGTCTCCTTGCCCTTGCACTCACGGTATATGCGATGACCAGTGATCTCAGCACGGCATCCGAAGTCACCCGGCTGTTTTTCGACGATCCTCTGGCGGTTGATATGGTGCACTCCCTGGGAGTCATCTAAGCAAAAACAAAAAAAAGGATTTGCAGCCCGTGAAAAGATGGAAGTTGGTTCTGGGCCTTTTGGTTTTGTTCCTCTCCGGTGTTTTGGTCGGTTCCATGGGAACTGCCATCTATTTCAAGCAGACCTTCGGACATGTTTTCGCCAAGGGGCAGCCGCAAGTGAGGAAGCTCATTATGAAGAAACTTGTTCGCGACCTCGACCTCACAGAGGCTCAACGGGCCCCGATCGAAGAAATCGTGGGCCAGGTTCAGGCAGACGTTTATAAGTTTCGCAAAGAACACCATCCAGAGGTTGAAGCAATCATGGCTCAAGGGATTGCCCAGATGAAACCTCTGCTTTCCACCGTCCAGCAGGAGAGATTAGACAGGCTCTTCGAAAGATTCAAGGAACGTTGGGAACAATCCCCTGATGAAGCACATCGTGCACCAGGGAGAGACCTCCAGGGAGGTCGCCGCCCCTGGTGATCCGCAGGCGGCATAGGTCAGCAAGCCATCACCGGACTTCGAGAACACGCCGCTTCGGCCATCCACGCACCCTTCCCTTTGGCATCCAAAACTCGCCGATTACCGTGTTCCATTCCCTACCCGAGCACTTTGACTCCGCACCGATACAGGCACTCCGTCGTTACACCATCACGCCCATTGAAAAGGTTCGACTTCCCGGGCAACCAACTCGACCTTGAGAATCTGGTAAGGGAACACCTTTGCGTCATTCTCGGGGAGACGCCTATCACAGTTGTTCCTGTCCCTCCGGAACAACCGGAGACACATGGAAAGGGACTTGCCGCTGGGGGCACTTGCAACTCGAAACTCCTCAGAGCAGAGACCTTTATGGACATTCGCGAAACTCTCGCTATAATCGGCCCGGAAGTGTTTCCCCAAGGGAAGGATCGTTCGCGGATAATGGATCCAGAAAAACTCTCAAGGCTGAAAATTGGGCACGACAATCAGACGCCAAGCGGGGGCCGGACGTTGCGGCGGTTTTTTATCGCCATTGTCTCCCTGACGCTTCTGTTCGCCATGGGATATTTCATCATCCTTACGGGGCTCTTTGCTTCTGCAGTGCCAGTGCAAATCACCACCGTAACTCCGGTGTATCCTTCGCAGACTGTTGCCGACTTTAATGCCAGCGGGTATGTGGTGGCTCAGCGGCGCGCTTCGGTGGCCTCAAAAGGCACGGGACGTCTCGAATACCTGGCAGTACAGGAGGGAAGCCGCGTAAAGCAGGGCGACCTTCTCGCCGAACTGGAAAATAATGACTTGAAGGCGGAATACGCTCAGACTGGGGGACAACTGGCCGCGGCACGAGCAGATCTCATTAGGGCGGAAACAGAAAGACGCACTGCGGAACGGAACTTCAGGAGATACCAAAACCTTTGGGAACAAAAGGTAGTTCCCCGGATTGATTACGAAACGGTGGAGGACCGATATGCTAAGGCGAGGGCCGGCGTGGAATCGGCAAAGGCCAATATCCAATCCTTGGAAGCGGCTTTAAATCGGGCCTCGGTAATCATCGAATACACTGTTATCCGGGCCCCTTTTGATGGGGTGGTGCTCACCAAGAACGCCGATGTGGGTGAAGTGGTGGCGCCGTTTGGTTCTTCCATCAATGCCAAGGCCGCAGTCGTAACCATGGCCGATCTTTCCTCTCTGATGGTGCAGGCCGATGTTTCAGAATCGTTCCTCCCCAGAGTTCATATTGATCAGGCCTGCGAAATCCAGCTTGACGCTCTGCCCGACACCCGTTTTCCGGGAAAAGTCCATACCATTGTCCCGACAGCCGACCGCACCAAGGGAACCGTCATGGTCAAGGTATCTTTCGACCACCTTGACCCTCGCATCCTGCCCGAGATGAGCGCCCGAGTGGCATTTCTGACGAGACCCCTCAGCGCACAGGAACTTCTACCGTTTCTGGGAGCTCATCGTGAGGTAATCATTCAGCGCAACGGGAGCCAGGGCCTGTTCCAGATTGTAGGAGATCGGGTCCAGTGGGTTGCTGTCCCAGCACCGGAGTTCAAAGGAGACTATGTAGTCCTGGCCGGCTTGTTGAAAGGAGGGGAACAGGTCGTGCTTAAACCCCCACCGACACTCAATACCGGTGATAAGATCAAAATCGCAGAATGATGTCAATTGATTTGGGATGTCGAAAAAGTAAATTCAATTCGTGTGCCTTCGTGGAGAGCTCTACAGGATTTGGGATTTGGGATTTGGCTGGAATCACAGAATGACGATGGAAGATAAGTCAACTCCGGCGGCACAGCCCATTGTTCTGGTCGAAAATATATACAAGTCCTACTGGCGGGGCTCTCAGGAGATCTCCGTTTTGCGGGGAATCACTCTCACAATCGCTGAAGGCAATTTCGTAGCTCTAATGGGACCATCAGGCTCCGGGAAAACGACCCTGTTGAACCTGATTGCCGGCATAGACCGGCCGGATGATGGCCGCCTGGTCGTTGCCGGGACAGACATCACCCGCCTCGGAGAATTGGATCTCGCCCGATGGCGAGCCCTCCACGTGGGTTTTGTGTTTCAGTTCTACAATCTTCTACCGGTATTGTCCGGACTGGAAAATGTGGAATTGCCACTGCTCCTGCGCGACCTGACCAGGAAGCAGCGTCGTGAACACGCCATGCTCGCCCTGGAGCTCGTTGGGCTGCAAGACCGGATGCATCACTATCCACGGGAGCTCTCCGGCGGCCAACAGCAGCGGGTGGCCATCGCGCGCGCCATTGTGACCGATCCGACGCTCATCGTGGCCGACGAGCCCACGGGGGATTTGGACAAAACCTCAGCTGCCGATGTTCTGGGCCTTCTGGAACAGTTGAACCGGGAATTTACCAAAACGATCATTATGGTGACCCATGATCCAAGAGCTGCCGAAAAAGCCAGAGAGATCCACCGACTGGACAAAGGCGTTTTGGACAACCACTGATACCAAGTTGCACTCAGAAGACGGCTGTCGTGCAGGCCCCCAACCACGTTCGTGCTGAGGTATCAAAGCATGAACGCCCACGATGCGTTCGCCCTTCGATACCTCAGGACGAACGGAATGGTAATGCGTTGAATGCAACTTCGTATGAGGACCCAACGACGCGGAATAAGCTGGACGTCCACAGAATAGTGCACATGCACAATCTGAATGATATGCGGGCGGGTATTGTTGTCAGTCCTCAAAACTGTCAGAGCGAAGGAGGCGTGTTGAGATTACGAAGTTTTCCCAACGCTTTCCTCTCAATCTGTCGTATACGCTCCTTTGACACGTTGAAGGTCTTTCCAATCTTTTCCAGAGTCTCATGAGACTGGGCATCGAGCCCGAAGCGAAGTCGTAGGATCTGTTCCTCTCTCGGTTTTAGAGTAGAAAGCAAACGGTGTGTGATCTCAGCCTCTTCTCCATGGGAGCAATGGTCAATGGGAGAGATGGCGCGCTCATCCTCGATAAGGTCCCCCAGCCGCTGCCCATCGTCTCCGATGGGGGTTTCAAGGGAAACCGGTTGAACCGCAAGTCTTAGCACTTGCCGCACCTTTTCAGGGGAGAGCTTGGTTCTGGCTGTTATCTCCTGAAGAGTGGGCTCCCGCCCTAGTTCCTTAAGGAGTTCATAAAATACTCTAAAATAAAGGTTCTTCATTTCAACAAAGTGCACGGGCAAGCGGATAGTACGCGTTTTGTCGTAGATCGCTCTGATGATCGCCTGCCGCACCCACCAGGTTGCATAGGTGCTGAAACGAGTGCCTTTGGTGTGGTCGAAGCGTCCCACTGCCGTGAGTAAGCCCAGATTGCCTTCTTGAATCAGGTCATCAAAACTCATCCCGCGGCCACGGAAACGTTTGGCAATACTCAGCACAAGGCGCAGATTCGCTTTAACCATTTCTTGCTTGGCAGAGTCGATTGATTCCATGATCGATCTGGCCTGATTATACATTTCCGGGTAGTGTTGATGATTCGGACGATCGTGGGCCAATCGTTCAAGGTTGCTCAGGATCAACTTGAGAACCTTGTCCCTTATACCTGGGAATGCCTTTTCTCGGCTTAGCAATTCTCGTACTTTTCCATTCAGATCGCGGATCAGATCGCGCATAGGCTTTTCCTGAAAAGCAAGCGTCTTGACCATCTGCACAAGATAGTCCTGGCCTTTCCGGATGGTTAGGGCGAGCTCAACTTCGCGTTCCCGAGTGAGGAGTGGGTAGCTTGAGACCTCTTTCAGGTAGCATGCTACAGGGTCCTTTTCGAAACTATCAAGGGCCGACTCACAGACCTGCAGCCTGTCTTTGTCATCCCGACACTCTAACTCCCCAGGTTCTTCCTCTTCCACCTCCATTTCGATTTCTTCTCCCATAACAGGTTTATAAGAGAGATCCGCACCGTAGATCTCCTCCTCCGGTGCTTTCTCACTGATGAGCGTGCACATGTCTTCCCCCACTTCGTTATTTAGGAAAGTTTCAAGGGAGAAACATTCGCCAGTCAAATGGGCTTTCATCGTATCCTCCTAATCAGGGGTAAGAAGCTAATCAAAGTAACTTACGTCAATGGTAAGCAAAGTAGGCAACAAGAATTAAGGGAGGATTAACGGCGGATTAGAAATTTCTAATGGAAGCTGATTTCCAGAGTGGAACCTATAGTCGTTAGGGAAAGACCAAGTTTAGGTCGGGGCTGAAGGCAGAAGGACTTTGAATACGGTCCACTAGTTCGGTATACTTCTGAGATGAATATTGCCGTCGTGGCCGAGAGCAATCGAAGTGACCATGTCCCTTATCGATGGTCCGGTGTTATGGAGCTGCTTAAACTTATCCTTCGCAATACTTTGCGCCAGCGCTTGCGCGCCACGTTGACCATGCTGGGGATGGCGGTAGCCATTCTTGCCTTCTGTCTCCTGCGAACCGTGGTGGATGCCTGGTATGCAGGAGTTTCAGCCGCATCCCCGAACCGGCTCGTCACGCGGAATGCCGTTTCTCTGATTATGCCGCTGCCCATCAGTTATCGGCAGAAGATTTTGCAGGTTCCGGGGGTGAACAAGGTTGCCTATGCCAACTGGTTCGGCGGCGTCTATATTGACGAAAAACACTTCTTCCCGCGCATGGCGGTTGGCCCGGAGATGTTTTTCGATCTTTTTCCCGAATTCATCATTCCGGAAGATCAGCTTAAAGCGTTTCAGAAACAACGGAACGCCTGCATCGCCGGACGGAAACTCGTGCAGAAATACGGCTGGAAGTTGGGTGACACCATCAATCTTACGGGCAATATCTACCCTGGTGACTGGCAGCTTGTGCTCCGCGGGGTTTACAGCGGCGCCACCAAAACTACCGACGAAACCCAGTTTTTCTTCCAATGGGATTATCTGGATGAGGTCATGAAAAAGAACATGCCTCTCCGAAGCGGCTATGCCGGATGGTACGTTGTTCAGATTCGGAACCCTTTTGAAAGCGGCGCCATTTCACAGAACATTGATGCCCTGTTCAAAAACTCATGGGCGGAAACCTTGACGGAAACAGAAAAGGCTTTTCAAATGGGGTTTGTGGCGATGACGGATGCGATCGTGACGGCCGTGCGCATAGTGTCGTTTGTGGTAATCGGCGTGATTCTGCTGGTGTTGGCCAATACCATGACCATGACGGCACGGGAACGGATGTCGGAGTATGCTGTCCTCAAAACCCTCGGGTTTGGCAACCGCTTTCTGTTTCTCCTCATTTCGGGGGAATCCATCACCCTGGCGCTGGTCGGCGGGCTGCTCGGGATGGCCCTTGCTTTTCCCGTAGCCAACGTCTTTGCCAAAGAAATGAGCACGTTGCTGCCCGTGTTTCATATTCAATTGGAGACCTTGCTCCTTGCAACCACGCTTTGTCTTGCCATAGGCCTGCTGGCAGCCGCTTTCCCAACCTGGCGCGCGGTCAGGATTCGTATTGCCCCAGCCCTTACCCACGTTGGTTGATAACGACGCGTACCTGAGAAACCCCAATTTCCTCTTTACGAAACTGGGGCATTGGGGGATTCTTATGTGGGGAGAATATTAGAATGATTGTGCAAAAGCACCGCTGGGAGAAAGATATCGGGATGCACTTGCTGGTGGGTTTCAGCGGTACTACTCTGGAAGAGGAACTGAAATCCCTCATCAAAGATTTCCGTATAGGCGGTGTGGTTATATTTAGGAGAAACATTGAGAGCCCGGAGCAATTGCAGACCCTCCTTGCAGAGACCCAGCAATTCGCCGCAGAGACGATGGGACGCCACCTTTGGGTGGCTATTGATCAAGAGGGCGGACCCGTTCAACGGTTGATCCCGCCCTTCATTCAACTCCCCTCGGCCCGGGACCTGGCAACTCAGGGACCAGAGGCCATCAGCGAATGGTCGGCCAGAGCAGCCCGTGAATTGCGCAAACTCGGGATTCATATTAACCTGGCGCCGGTTCTCGACGTTGTCCCGGAAGGCAAGACTCATTTCATGACGGAACGATCGCTGGGCTCAGATCCGAAACAAGTAGCCCAACTGGGCCAGATCTGGATCAAGGCCCTCCAGGAACAAGGTATTTCGGCAACGGGAAAACACTACCCCGGGCTAGGGCGTTCAGCATTGGATCCGCACCATCATGCGCCGGTAATCCGATGGGAGAATGATGAAGCCATGGCGGAAGACCTCTTGCCATTCAGACAGGCGATTCAGGCAGGGGTCCACTGCATCATGACTTCCCACGCGTTCTACCCAGACATGGACAGTAACTGGCCAGCGACCCTTTCACCCACAATTAATCTCGAGTGGCTCCGAAACCGGTTGGGATTTCAGGGGGTTCTTTTCAGTGATGACATGGATATGGCAGCAGTCTCAGCACGCTACACCTTTGAAGAAATGGCGCGGCAGGGCCTGGGCGCCACCCTCGATTTCTTTCTTCTTTGCCAGCAAACCCGCAATGTTGAGCTGCTCCATTGCGCGCTTGCCGACGCCATCGATGGCGACCAGAACATGGCGGACCTCCACCGCAGGTCTCTTATGCGTATCGATCGCTTCAGGGCTTTGAGGGGCAATCCGGGGTAGAGCGGCATTTGTGATGATACTCATGCAAGGCTGCTCAGGGCCTCTTTTGCCTTTCTTGAATCGGCATCGGCCTCACACTCATCAAAGATGCGAACGGCGCTCGAGAGGCATTCCCGGGCTTTCTCCTGCCTGCCTTTGGCCTTGTGGAGGAGCCCCAAGGCCAAATGGGCGCGCCCTGACGTGTCTTTAGCCCCCATCTCGTCAGCAAGTTCAATGGCTTTCCTCAAGTAATGCATAGCCTTCCGGTCGGCAAAAGGGGCCTTCGTTATCACAAATCCGAAGTTTCTGAAGATCGTGGAGAGCTTCTTCTGTGCCGCCCCCTGCGCGATATGAGCATAAATCCTGCCCATGATGAGTTGCGAAAGAGCATAACGGAATCGGCTGCCTCTCCGCAGCCAAGTCGCTGCAACTTCCTCCATGAGCTTCATGCCGCTGCCAAGCTGGCCTTGAGCTGCCAATACCGCTCCCAGCAACAGCCTGCCCGGGCTCTCCAGGTACTCAACACCACGCTCCTCACTGAAGGCAATGATTTGCTCCAGTGTTTCCTGGAGGCCATGATACTGACCGTGCGTGATGCATGCATGACAGAGTGCCATACGTGGAAATTGGGAATACCAGGGATCGGCCGAAACCTGAACAGCTTTCTCAAAGCATGAGATGCCAGCCGCGGTATCACCCCCCAGCATATGGCTGTACCCCATAAAGCAGTATCCCATAACCATGCTGCGAACATTGGAGTGCCTTTGGCCGAATTCCACCAGGGTTTTCCCATGTTCCAAAGCCTTCCGCTTTTCACCCCTCTGGCTTTCGGCATAGGCCAGACCAGCCAGGGAGTTAAAGTAAAGATAGTGATCCATATCGACTGACCGGCATACCTCTTGAGCTCTCTCGCCATATGCCACGGCGTCAGCCAGACGGCCCAACTCGATGCAGGTCCACGTGAGCCAGGTATAGGCATATCCCATGACCCGATGGTCCCCGACTTCCTCGCCAAGCCCAAGGGCCTTCAAAAGATATTCATAGGCGTCGGGCGCCTTTTCCCGATGCCAATAAGCGCAACTGAGCCATGCGTAGTACATCCCCAGCCGGTTCTGGTCGGCCAGTTTCTCGGCCAGATTCAAGTGTGTTTCGAACAACTCCTGGAGCTTCCGATATTCGCCACTGTAGTAAAAGACAAACGCCCATTTGATGAGCAGGTCGATGAGCAACACTCGATCGGCGTCATTTTCATGGTCGTTCTGAATCAGCAACTCATAAGCCTCTCTAAAATAGTGGTGGGACTCCTCCACAGCATATCTTCGAAGGCTCTTTTCACCTGACTTGGCCAGATAATCTATCGCTTTGTGAAGGGAGTTGCTCTGTTTATAGTGATAGGCCAGCGTTTCATACATTTCCGGCAGCCGGTCTCGAAACAACACCTCCATCACCTGGCCAATCCGTTCGTGCACGGCCTGGCGCTCCTTCTTCAGGAGCCCGCTGTAGACCACTTCCTGTGTCAGAGCATGCTTGAAAATATACTCAATTTCAGGCTCTATTGCCTTGGTTCGGATGAGGTCAAGTCGTTCCAGTCCACCGAGACAATCCTGGAGGTCTTCTCTGGGATCGGTAATATGTTCAAGGATTACGTACAAGAAATTCCTGCCGATAACTGACGCTTCCTGAAGCAACCTCTTCCACTCCACGTTCAAACGATCGAGCCTGGCGGTAATAACCCCCTGTATGGTCGGGGATATGTTGGATTCACTGAGCATTCTCGTGAGTTTCCACGACCCGTCCTCATGCACCAGGGTCTCCGATTCGGTCAAGGAATTGATCACCTCTTCCAGATAAAAAGGATTGCCCTCGGTCTTCTCATGAATGAATTGCTTTAACTCGAGAGGGATCGTCCTGGTACTCAGCAGCGATTCCATCATTTGCTGAGCCTCAGCAGGAACGAGATCCTGTAAGTGTATCTCCTGGTACAAATCCCTGACAGCGTTAAGCTGCTCATTCGCGAAGAGCTTGAAAGGAGGTCTGAAGACACAGAGGAAGAGGGCAGGAAATGTGGAATCGGTCAGGATAAACCGGAGTAGCTCCACGAAAGGTAGGTCGGCCCAGTGGAGGTCTTCCAGACAGATGACCGTTGGCCTGGTAGTGGTGAACTCTGTCAGAAAGCTCCTGGCTGCCTCATAGAGTTGCGCTTTCCACAATTCCGGGCTCAAATTTTCGAATTCTTGATTGCACAGGGAGTAAAGACTACCAACTACAGTGTGCATGTGCTCCCTTTTCCCCAGGAAATCCTTGACTCCTAGCTCAATCTTCTTCCTGATGCGCTCCGGCGAGTCTTCCTCTTCGATTTTCCAGCCCCGGTTTATGAGATCGATCCAAGGCCAATAAGGAATACCTTGAGTGTAGCCATAAGCATAGATTGCCATCCATTGAAATTGTTGTCTTTTCAGGGTCGCCCTGAATTCCTCGACAAGCCTGGTCTTTCCGGTGCCGGGATCCCCCAAGATACAGACAATCGTACGTTGACCCTGTTCCAGCCTCTCGCGAGCCTTGGCAAGCAGGGCCACCTCTGCCCCGC
>Ga0209048_10003870_pt1 | contig 14450 bp, 15 predicted proteins | sample FrelakmetCRP12CR_FD_187146 | JGI IMG/M metagenome (GOLD analysis project Ga0209048, IMG submission 187146) | Freshwater lake sediment microbial communities from the University of Notre Dame, USA, for methane emissions studies - CRP12 CR (SPAdes)... | ecosystem: Environmental > Aquatic >... | reverse complement strand
ACAGCCGTCATCGCGATCACGAACACAACGCAGCCGATAGCGAACAGCACGGCCAAGCTCATCGCTTGTCCTCCCCGACCAGCATCAGCGCGCCGAGAGCGAGGATCGACGGCACCCAAAGGCCGACGAAGATCCCCTGCGCGCGGTCCTCAGCCAGGAAGAAGAGTCCGACCGAGAGCAGGAACGAGAGGAACGCTGCGACCAGCAGCAAGACCTTGATCGCAGCGAACCGCGACATGTTCGGCCGGTTGATCGGCATGACTTCAGACCTTCCGTGATGGACCCAGGCTGACGACTACCACTGTCGAGCGCCAGGAACCGAGGTCCGCCCGGACGACGACCTCGACCCACACCAGCGCCGACGATGCCGGGCGCCGACGATGGCTTCCTTCCCACAGCGGTGTCCACTCACCCCATCCCTTCCGCTATCCCTACCCGCATCCCTACTACTCCCCGATACTGGACGGACTCAGTGGGACCAGACGTACGATCCACGGGACAGGACAACACGTAACGGACGTAGTGGGACTGGACTGACGATCCGCAGCGGCTTCCTGAACCGTGCGTCGCTGGTTCGAATCCAGCCGAGGGCGCCACTGAATCGAACCCGGAGTCGACGATCGGCGTGAGACCTCGGTCACCGGTTCCCGCGGCATTTGCGGCGCGCCTCGAACACTGAACGATGCTCCGAGTCTCGCATCTTCAGCTTCGGCGCCGCGACGTTCTCCGGCAGCACCGGCGCGATCAAGCTCAATCAGCCGATCGTCGGGATGGCCGCCAACCGCACCGGACGGGGCTACTGGCTCGTCGCCCGCGACGGAGGAATCTTCAACTACGGCGACGCCACGTTCCACGGCTCGACCGGCGCAATGAAGCTGAACCAGCCGATCATCGGCATCGCGATCCACTGACCTCAGGCGGCCGGACTGCGGCTCGGCGCGAACATCCGAACAGATCGGCACGGTTGGAGGTAGCCCAGAACGCCGGTTGGTGGGCCAAGAACGACATACGGGCGCGGGGTGCTAACTGGCTTGGAGGTAGCGGCGCAACGCGTCTCGGATGAGCTCCGAGTTCGTGCGGCCCTCGCGCTGCGCGCGCTCGTGCAGCGCTTCGCTGAGCTCTGGGTCGAGCCGCACCGACTCGACCGACGCTGCCGATGACCCCATCGTCGGCCGGCCGCCCCGGCGGCGCAGGATCTCCTCCACATCAAAGCCTGCTTCGGCCTTCGCGGCCAGCTGTTCCACCAACTCGTCGGTGAGCAGCTCACCGCTACGTGTCTGTCCGTAGTCCTTGTTCGCCATCGTCACCCTCCTGGCAGCAGCCGTCGGTACTTCGGGCGCATCGCCATCGCATGGATCGCCAGCTCCGCACGGCCACCACCGCGCACCACGACGATCACCTCGAGCAACGATCCGCTCTGACCCGGCCCCAGATACAGCCGAAGATCGTCATCCAAGTCCTCGATCATCATGGCGTGGCGTACAGCGTGCTCGATGTCGTCAGCAGGGACTTGGTGCCTGAGCGCCGATGGATGGACCTCCACACAAGGCAATCGTACTACAAAACCTGCCCGGCCTGCTTCCCCACGGCCCCAGAACGCGCGTCCCCGATCAACGCTCCCCGGCTAGCCCGCCACCTTTGGCCGAACGGACGATCCGACACAGTCACACCCTCCGTTTCGCCGTACTTGCCGCATCACGAGAGGGTGGGGAGTCTTCGCCGCTTCGTACTGCACCGGTTTCAAGAGAGCGGTCACTGTGTACGGCCGTGCCCCCTTCCTATCTACGCTCCCCCGCTGTCGAACTGATCCGGGGGCGACGCGGGCAACTGGCCGTCCGTCAGGGGGGCGGTGTCCGGGTTGACCGTGGCGGTCAGCGCGGTGGCGTAGAGGCTCCACGCCAGGTATGGGGCAAGCAGGACAGCGGCGGGTCGGTCGTGGCGCGCGGCGGCAGCGATCTCGGCCGCGACGGTGATGTCAAGGGCAACGATGACGGTGAGTGCGGCGGTGCGGTTGCGGGCGGCGAAGAAGGTGAACGGCCACGCGGCGTTGAGCGCGAGCTGGGTCACGTGGAGGCCGAGGACCGTACGACCGCCGTGGCGGGTCCACAGCCGCCACCCGGCAACACCGATCGCTGCGTAGAGCGCGGTCCAGGCCGGCCCGAACGCCCCTGCCGGGGGCGCCCAGGATGGCTTGTCCAACCGCGCGTACACCTGCGGCGCCCGCCGGGAGCCGAGCGAGCCGATTCCGGCGGCCGCAGCTGTCGTGCCGGCAGCGAACAGCAACCCACCCCGCTGATCGACGGTTCATGCGGGCAGTACTACCGCTGCCGGCGCCTGCGCGCAAGTAGACGGCGCCCCGCTGCGGTCGGGCGCGGTGGCGATCGATGACCGAGCGCGCGCCTGCGACGCCGAGTACTCATCAGAGATCGGTTCCGTCTCACGTTCGCCGACGGAGGTCTCTTCGTACCGCACCGATTTCAGGACCAAGGTGTGCGGGTACGCGCGGGGGGAGCCCCTTCCGCTCTCAGGACATGAGTTGAGAGTGGGGCTCGCTGGAATCGAAGAAGCCACCGCCCCGGGACTAATCCGCCTCTCATGAACTTGGGTCTACCGTGGCGGGTGATCCGGGATCGAGATCGCCGGCATTGCCGGCGGAACCGTTCGAGAAGTCTACGGATGAAGGGATCGAGAGGGTTGGGTATGGGTGTGCTCGACCTGTTCTGGCATTTCCGCATCCTGAGCCCCTGGCTGCTCTGGGCGCTACGTGCGGGCGGCTTCGCCGGCCTCGGGTTGCTGGCTTGGTACCTGGTCCGTTCCGGGCGAGCGACGCGCCTTGCGGTGGCGCTCGCAGCCGGCGGGGGCGCCGCTGTTGTGTTGGCGTGGCAGCTCAGGGCGAGGCAGGTGATCGTTGACCGCTACCCGCCCTCGTTCTTGGTGTACGGCGCACTGGCCTTGGGTGCTGTGGTGCTGGTGCCGCTCGTCTGGTGGCAGGGACCTTGGCGCCACCGGGTGGTGGCGGTGTTGACCGCGGTCTGTCTCATGAGTTGGGCGGGAGTGGAGGTCAACTCGCATTACGCGTACTTCGCGACGCTCGGAGACCTGTTCGGACGTCCGCTGCCGAACCAGGTGTCGATGTCCCAGGTTCGAGCCCAGCTGGCGAGTTTCCACCACGCGCAACAGCTCGTCGACCGGCCCGTCGAGACCCGAATTCCCTTCTCCCAGCCCGGCGACCTCCGACGTGTTGGAAGCCTTCGCGGCGGCGGTGCCGCACCGCCGGTGATGCCTCGGCTTCCTACTCACGGGGAGATCGTGGCGCTGAAGATTCCCGCCGTCACGTCGGGCTTCGTGCACCGCGCCGAGTACGTATGGCTTCCACCGGCCTGGTTCACCTCGCAGCGCCCACAGCTCGGCGTGCTCGTGATGCTCGCGGGCACGCCCGGCCAGCCGGGCGACTGGCTGCGAGCCACCAATGCCGCTGCCGTCGCGGACGCTTGGGCTGCCGCCCATCAGGGCGTCGCACCGATTTTGGTGTTCGCCGACGCCAATGGGGGGTTCACCCAGGACACCGAGTGCGTCGATGGTCCCCGCGGGCGGGCCGAGACCTATCTGGTCAAGGACGTGCGCCGCTACGTGATCGCCACGTTCGGGGCCGACCCCGCGCCATCGGCGTGGGGGATCATCGGGCTCTCCGAAGGCGGGACGTGCGCCGCGGACCTGACCTTGCGCCACCCTGAAGCTTTCCGTGCGTTCGTGGACCTCGCTGGAGATCTCGCGCCGAACCTCGGACCACGGACGAGCACCATCCGGGGGCTCTACGGAGGCAACGCCGCCCACTGGCGCGCGCATGACCTCCTCGGCCTGCTCGCCGCCCGCCACCGCGACGGCACCGCCGGCACGCTGTCCGGCTGGTTTGCAGCCGGCCGGTCCGACCTCTCGAAGCTGCGCATCTCCGCGCGGCTTGCCCGAGCGGCGCGCTTGAACGGAATCGCTACCAGGTTCGCCACCAACGCGGGCAACCACAGCTTCCGTAGCTGGACCGCGGCGCTCCCACGCGCGTTCGCATGGGCCGCGTCCCGCGTCGGATCCCCCACCGGGCTGGTGGCCGGACCGCCGTCGACGTCGGAGACCCGTGGGAACCTGGCGTCGGCCGTACACACCCGCGTTGGAGACCTGAGCGCACTCTCAACTCGTGGTCGGCCTCACGCTGCACCGATGCAACAGAACAGTGGATAAGTACGGCGGGGCCGCCACCCTGTTCAGGGCCTGACCTACAGGTGGAGGCGTACAGACAAAGCGGAGAACTCTTGCACCTGGCTCGACGAGAACTAGCCGGCAGTCGAGGTGGTCGGCGGGAGGCCGAGGTGGGTAAGGATGCGCTCGATGGCGTCGTCCTGGACGTCGAGGTGCCGTTGGATCTGAAGTGCTTCGTGGAGGACCGCCTCCGCGTCCTTGTAGGTGTCCGTTGCCCGCTTGTCGGACGCCGCGCTTTGGATGTTCTGGCCGACGATGATGATGGAGAGCAACACGAGTTGCAGGAACGTCTGCGCTATCCACGAGATGATGGCCGGGCGACCTGTCTTGATCGCGTCGGGCAGACTGATGAGCGCGAGAGCGGCGAACGCGTAGGCGCACCACATCGTGCCGACGCCACTCGTGATCCTGACCGCCAGCCACGAGTTGAAACGCGCCGAGCCCGTCGCGGTCGGGAGCTGATCGGCGACCTTCGCGGGCCCGCTCGTCCGTCGTTCCTGAATGCGCGGATGCGGAATGTGTTGGAAGGAGTTCACGTCGCGGGAGTGTACGAGTGGCCTGCCAGTGTCTGACGGTTCATTCGAATGCGTGTCCCCGACTCAGCCGTCGTGAACGCGCCATACATCAGCGCCCTCTCCGCTCAGTCTCTCAGGGTGGGGGGTCCAGAGAATCCCGAGTACCGCCCCGATTTCAAGAGAATCGTGAATGGGTACGGCCGGCGCCGCTCCCCGTTTCAAAGCCTGGCTCACGGGTGGGGGTCTTCGTAACGAGCTCGCTGGGATCGAGATGAGAACACCAAGACACATGCCCTGGGGTCCGATCGAGGGGCGCTACGTCATCCTCCGAATGCGCCTGCGTGGGCAATCTGAGTCGACCTGGCAAATGGCATGCCGAACTGTCGCTACCGCATGTCTTGCTGGTCTCGCCATCGCGTTCATCGTCGGGTGCGACGGCTCGAAGTCTCGCGTTGAAGCGCCGACCACAATGAAGAGGTCCGGCCGACGCGCAGCCGACGGGAGTGCCGACGTGGCGTTGGCCGCGTTCCTTGCCGCGCATCGGGATGCTGCGGTGCACACCGGTCCGGTCACGTCCCACCGGGGGCACATCGCGATCGTGGGGCTCACACGCGGCGTTCACGATCACGTGATCGCCGTGGTCTCGTTGGACCACGGCGCCGCGATTTCGCTCGCGACTCTCGCGCTGCCGGATCCGTCGTTCGACTTCGCGACGGATACACCGCCACAAGGAGCGGACATGACGGGAGACGGCACGCCCGATGTCCTTGTCCGCGTGCTCGGCGCCGACAACGAGCCGGGCGTCGTCGTATCGAACGACGGTGGCACATGGCGACTCGTTCCCGTGAGCAACGACACGACCGACGTGTACATCGCGCGGGATCCGATGTTCGAGGCAGGACACCTGACGAGCACCAGCGACGACTGCATCCCTGACTGTGCCAACGGGCGCGTGACGAAGATTACCTGGCGATACGATCGCCGGCGGCGGCAGTTCGCGGCCGGATGACGACGGCCGATTCGCCATGAGCCCTCGGGCGATGGCCGATCGTCGCCCGGCTCTCGTGCCCTTGAGTGATCGGCATGAGCTCGCGTGAGCGACGAAACGTGAACAGGATTACCAGTTTGCCCGCGCAGCGCGCGATGTTCTCGGTCAGGGCAGAATCTCTGCGTGACAAGTCGTGGACCGAACGACCCGCTTGACGTTGGTGGAGGGCCGGATCCGACCGGAGGCTCGTCGCCGCCTGCCGACAATGGCCTTCCCCAGTTGTCCGGCGCGGGTGGCGAGGATCCGCACGGGTTGTTGGGGAGGCTGGAACACCTGGTCGATCCTCGACGGGCCGTCCATTCGGCCGAGGAACATGTGGGACCGGCGTGGGCGCGTCTGACCGGTGAGGAACCCCGCGTGCAGGTGACGGTCGCCGTCCTTGTCGCGGTCGGATTGATGGCGGCACTTCCGGTTCGCGTGGCCAACCGTCCCCGTTGGGTGCTTCCCAGTCTCGCGGTGTTGCTCTTAGTTGGTGTTTTCGTCGCCAAGTCGGCCCGGCTGGAGCGACGCTCGTCGGCGTTGCGGGTCGCCAGCCTCTCGCTTATTGCGGTCATGAGCGTTGCGAACGCCGCGTCGGCCGGCCGGTTGATTGTCGATCTCGTACGCGGGGAGGGGATCCGTGACCCGGCAGCCCTCCTCTTGACCGGTGCGTCGATCTGGCTCACGAACGTCATTGTGTTCGGCCTCTGGTACTGGGAATTCGACCGTGGCGGCCCTGTCGAGCGGGCCCGGGGCGCTCGTCCTTACCCCGATTTCCTGTTCCCGCAAATGTCGAGCCCGGAGCTCGCGCCCCCGGACTGGGAACCGGGATTTGTGGACTACCTGTATGTGTCGTTCACGAACGCGACGGCGTTCAGCCCGACCGACGTGATGCCAATGACGCGATGGGCGAAGTCGACGATGATGACGCAGTCCGCGATTTCGGTCATCACGGTCGCGCTCGTTATCGCCCGAGCCGTCAACATCCTCAAGTAGACCCCCGGCAACCCTCGCCGAGCGCCACTTGGTGGATCGCACGGCATCTCTCACGTCGCTCTCATGAGATGTCGGGCAAAGTTGGTCTTGATGCCCAAACGTCTCGTGCTGCTTGTCTTCGCGCTGTGCGCGGTTCGTGTGCTCGCGGCGGGACTGCTTGTCGAGAGTCATTCCACCCGTGATCGCAGGAGCGCGCTCGTCGGTGATGTGCGGCGCTACCACCAGATCGCGGCAGCGAACGGTACGCCGTATCGACAGGTGCGCGTCGAGTACCCGCCGCTGACGTGGGCCGCGATCAGGGTGCTCGATGGCGCCACTGTCCGTTCCTCGGCCGTTCATTTGATCTGGTCGCAAGTCGTGCTGGACGGACTGATCGCTGTGGCGCTCGCGTACGGTTGGGGTCGGCGCAGCGCAATCGCGTATCTCTGTTTGGGTCTCGTGTTCGTGATCTGGCCGTTCCTGTATTTGCGCCTCGACCTGTTGTCGGTGGCGCTCGCGATGTGGGGATTGGCCTTGGTGCGCCGGAACGTGCCGGCGCGCGGTGGAGTCGTCCTCGCGGCGGCATGTTTCGCGAAGCTCTGGCCCCTCGTGGTCGTTCCCGTCCTCGCGGTCGAACGCCGATGGAAGGCCCTCGCCGTCGCGCTCGGGACCGGCGCCGTCGGCCTCGCTGCCTGGTGGTGGTGGGGCGGGACCCGTGGGATCACCGACGTGTTCTCCTACCGCGGTGCGAAAGGTTGGCAGATCGAGAGCCTCGTCGGGTCGCTCGTGCGCGTGTTCGGTTCGGGGCGTGTGCATGTCGAGGCCGGCGCGTGGCGGATCGGGACCATGTCGGCGACCGCGCGCGGCGCACTCGCCGTTGGTGTCGTCGCGTCGGTCACGGTCGTGTGGTGGCTGCTGCATCGCGTCGCCCGCCCGAGCTGGTCGCTCAGCGATGGTGTCGCGCCGCTCGCTGCCGTTGCGGCACTGCTGGTCTTCTCGCCGATCCTGTCACCCCAGTACGCCGTGTGGCTGCTCCCCTTCGCCGCGATCGCTGCCGCATCCGGCGACCGACTCAATGCGGGACTCGCCACTGCGGTCTGTGCCCTCTCGACCCTCCTGATCTATGAGATCAATCAGGTGATCGCCGGCGACTCGTTCGCGCTCGGCGTGCTCTTCGTTCGCAACATGCTCCTGGTCGGTCTCCTCGGCTCCGGCATCTGGACACTCGCCCGTGCCCGGCACCGCTCTCCGCTCCGCATCGCACCGCGTGTCGATTCCGCTGCGAAGGAACCCACCGGTCGGATCGATCTCACGGTTCCCGCCGAGCTCGAGCACGCAGAATCCCACGCATGACGATCACGTCAATGCAGTACCCGGCGTCCGCATCGCAACCATTGGGGTCGTGATTGGCTCTCTTGAGGGTCGTGGCGCGCAGCCGATTCTTCCGTCGTGGCCGAGTGGGCCAAAGAGCTCTCCGAAGTCATCGCGGACCTCGAAACGCGCATCGCTGCGCTCGATGCCACCACTTCCTGATTCGTGACGCTCGGATCGGGACCGGTCAGGAACTCTTGGCGTCGGTCGTCTTCGTTTCGGTGGTGTCGGTGCCTTCGCTGAGCCCCTTGCGGAACTCGTGCTGTGCTGAGCCCAATGAACGCGCCAGTTTCGGGACTTGTGATCCACCGAAGAGCAGGGCGACGATCGCGAGCACGATCAACAGGTCCGGTCCCAGAATCTCGCCAATGACCATCTCGCATCCCTCCGAACCTTCTCTGTGGGCGTGGCGTCGGGCCACGAATGAATCTCGCGAGTGTATTCGTCATTTCATCGACGGAATCGGTGCGTGACATGAGCCCGCCGAGTCCTCGATCTCGTGGCGGCCGGCGTACTCGCCGAAGGCTCTCCCGTGAAAGTGTCGTGGTGGTGGTCGCGGTGGTGACGACGGCGGCCATCTTGGTCGCGATGTATGCGTTCATCGATCGACGGCATGCCACAAATCGGCATGCGGTGCCGTCGAGCCAACCTCCGTCCAAGACGACGACACCGGCACGGGCGGCGCTTGCTGGAAGCGCCGAGATCGTGGCGGAGAACCGGCGGCCCGGAACAGCGACGTGGCGGTTACCGCCGGGCACGGTGACGACCGCGATCGCGGGGTACGCCGATCGGGTGAGCGCCGTCAAGGGTGAGACGGTGACGTTGTATGTGAGCTCGCCGTCGGCGTTTCACGTGGAGGCGTACCGGATGGGTTTCTACGGCGGCGCGGGCGCCCGATTGGTCTGGACATCGCCGGTGACCCCCGGCGTCGTGCAATCCCAGCCGTTGATCGTCTCGCCGAACCGAACGGTGGAGGCTCGCTGGACACCGTCCTTGCGGGTGCCGATCGGGCCTGATTGGACGCCGGGCGATTACCTCTTCAAGCTCGTCGGCGCAGATGTACTCGCGCAGCACTACATCCCCCTGACTGTACGCGACGACACGCGCAACGCGACGATCGTGGTCGTGAATGCAGTCACGACATGGCAGGCCTACAACCAGTGGGGTGGCTACAGCCTCTACAAGGGTCCGCGAGCTGATCCGAAACTCCGATCGAACATCGTGTCGTTCGACCGTCCCTACGACAACAGCGGAGCGTCGGAGTTCCTCGGCAACGAATACCCGCTGGTCTCGCTGACCGAACAACTCGGTCTCGACGTCACCTACCTCACCGGCGTCGACGTTGCCGCACATCCCGACGTGATGCTGCATCATCGAGCGATCGTCTCCCTCGGCCACGACGAATACTGGTCGTTGGCCATGCGAAACGGCGTCGAAACGGCCCGTGATCACGGCGTCAACGTGGCGTTCCTCGGCGCCAACGCAGTGTTCCGCCGCATCCGTCTCGAGGCATCACTGCTCGGCCCGATGCGCCACGAGGTCAACTATCGAAGTGCTCGTCTCGATCCCATGACCGGAAAGAACAACGCCGAGGTCACCACGAGCTGGCGTGAGCCCCCCGCGGCGCGTCCCGAGAGCACCTTGACCGGCGTGCTCTACGAATGCAACCCGGTGAATGTGAGTGGCGTGGTCGCCGACCAATCGTCGTGGGTCTTCGCCGGCAGCGGACTCAAGAACGGCGACCAGATCGCCGGCCTCGTCGGCAGCGAATACGACCGCGTCACACCCCAGGCACCGACACCCCCGACGATCCAAGTCCTGTTCCACTCACCGCTGAGGTGTCGCAAGAAGAAGAGTTACTCCGACGTGGCGTACTACACGGCACCGAGCGGCGCCGGCGTGTTCTCCACCGGGACCGGCGCATGGATCTGCAAGCTCCTCACCGGCTGTCCGGCCGATCGTCCGATGGTCGCCGACTCTCGCATCCGCATCATCACCACCAACGTGCTGCGCGCCTTCGCCGCGGGCCCCGCCGGCACGACACACCCCTCGAACCCGAATCTCGTGACGCTGCACATCACCACGAAGCCGCTCGGCGCGGGCAGTCAACAACCGTCCTCACACACAGGCGGGGCGCCACCGCCACCCGACTGATTCGGGTCATATGAGTACACCCGATGACACCCCCCCAAGCCCTGCCCGACACCCGGCTCGAATCAGAATCCATCCGCTCCGCAAGACTCCGAACCTGGGCGCTTCGAAGTCGAGAGATGCTGTGGCGATGCACGGGTTTCTCGACGCCACTAGGAATGCTAGGTGGTCGGACTCGCCGGTTTCGTGGTCACCGCCGCGGGCTTCGTCGTCACGGTAGCGGCCTTCGTGGTGGTTGTCAGCGCTTTCGTCGTCGAGGTCGCCCTCGTCGCGGCGGTCGTCTTCGGTGCCGTCGTTGCGGGCGCCGGCACCACCGTGAACGTCGCCGTCGCGGACGTACCCTGGTCCCCGCTCGCCGTGACGCGGTACTTCCCCACGGCCTTTCCTTTCGTACCGTAGATGGCAGTCACCGATCCGTCTGCGGCGACGACGTGCGCCGGTCCATCGAACGTCGTCGCGTTCGGCTGGACGACATGGAACGTGACCGACTCACCCGACTTCGCGTTCGTCAGCTTGAACGTGAACGCAAGTCCGAGCGCGCCTGCATTGGGCGCAACAGCGAGCGCCGGCGGCGCGGCGGGTTGGGTGGCGGTGCTCGTGCTCACCGTGGTGGTCGACGCGTTGATTGTGGTTGTGGTCCCGACACTCAACTTCTTGGTCGAGCTGCCGCCACACGCAGCCGCCGTAACGGCAACCACTGCGATCACGATGACCTTCCGCACGGAGCACCCTCCACTCGGTTGTTCCCAGTCACGTCGGAAACGAGCGCCGCTCCACTGAGGCTACCTGTGTTGCGCAACGGGCGCTTGGCCGCAAGACGGTTACGGCGTGAAGTGGATACCGGTAGAGGCCTGCGTGTTAGTCATAAGTTCGATCCATGTGCGGCCGGGCGTCAGTCCCACCGGCTGACCGCTCGCGGTCGTGAAGGTCGTGGGATCTGCGACCGTCGGCCGGCTCCACACGACCGGCACGTACTGGCCGTTCGTCAGCACATAGCCCAAACCCTTGCCCGTCGTCTCGCTCTGGACGTCGCCGCTACCGGCGCCCTTGCTCTCGGGGTAGGGCCCAATACTGAACGGGACGATCTGGATGACGATGTTGGTCGCCGTGACCGGCTGGTTGGTGAGCGCGTCGACGTCGGGTGCGCCACTGTAGGTGTGCAACCACGAGCTCGTGGCCGGTTGCCACTTCCAGACGACGTCGGTGCCGCCCGAGAAGTGGAGCTCGGTCGACGCGAGCGGCAGCGCTCCGGCCGGCGGTGTCGACGTGAACTGGAAGATCGCCTTGGGGATCTGCGACTGCTTCGGGAAGAGGCCATAGAGGGCCTGCGTGCTCGTGTAGTCGTTGTCGGGCGGGCGGCGGTTGCTCGTACGGAACGTCGCGGCGACCCCGGCTTGCAGGAGATTGACGCCGGTCACCCCGGGTTGTGCGGCCGCCGCAACCAGGTTGGGGTCGATGCCGCCCGCGTAGGCGAGGATCGGCGAACCGAGCTCCGGTGCCAGGTGGTAGTCGACCCAGCGCACCGACCGCAGCGGGCCTATCTTCGAGGCGTCGCCACACTGAAACGCCGCCATGTACCGCATGATGAAGCCCTCGGCGGGCGTGTCGAACACGACATCGGCTTCGTTGAGGCCGCTCTGCGGTCGTGCCGGCCCGGGTTCGTTGCCGATCTTCACCAGCAGTGCCGGCCGCTGGGGCACACCGTTCGCCGGCGCCGGCATGCCCGTGAGCGGGCAACGGTCGACGCGGAACGCCACCGGCTTGCCCGCGGTTGTGGTCGTCGTCATCATCGGGCGATCCTGCTTGATCGGCTTCGACGCCTTCGAGGCCCCGCTACCCGAGCAGGAAACGCTGACGGCGCCGGCCACCGCCACGGCGGCCAAGACGGCACCGATCCGTACGCGCCCGCTCGATCTCAACACGCCGACTCCCTGGCAACCAACTCGCGAACGCTCCTACCGGCCGAACACACGAGCAAATACCGTAAACGACGCGCGCGACCGGAACGCGGATTTGCGTGGTGCGTATCGTTCCCCTCACCGATGCATCAGGCAGCAGGTCGTAGTGACTGACCCGTTCAGCCATCTTGGGCAGTCGTCGCGGCGACCATTCGCGGCGGAGGTCGGTTGTCAACTTCTCTTCACCCATGCTCACAGGCGGGTGAGAGAACTCTGTACTGCGCGTTCTCCGAAGCACGCGCCGGTTCCTTCGCATCGCCTACGGCGACTCCTCACACACCAGCGGCACTCCGACGCCCGCGGACTGACCGAATGGGACCGTCATCAGTTCAGACCGGTGCCGGGCCGGCGTCGATCGATCGAACGGCGAGGATGAATACGACGAGGAGGACTGGCGGGGCGAGGAACGTCAGGGGCACTCGCAAGAGCGTGTCGAACACGTGGCCGGAATTGTGAGTCGGAAGCCGATGCGCGGCGACCATGACTGCGGCCTGCGTCCAGACGACCCATGCCAACGTCGATGGGCGTCGTGCGGCGAGGAGCGGCAGGCCCCAGATGCCATACCACGGGTAGGTGTAGGCGTTCGCGATGCTGAATGCGGCGAGCGGTGCCGCGACCGGTGGCTCCGGAGCGCGTGAGCGGGACGCGCGCCACGCGGACCAGAGCACGAGGGCCAGTACGGTGATCATCCCGAGCGTGTAGATGGTGTCGATCGTTGACGTTGCGGCGTTCAGATCGCGGCCGGCGTTGCGATCGACGAATAGGGTGGCGATCCCGTTCCACAGTGATGCGGCGGTCACTTGATGGTCCGCGCCGCGCAGCACGGATGATGCACGGGTGAGCACCGGCAGGTAACCGAGGAGCAGTGTCACCGTTGCGGCGATCGTGGAGCGCACCGCGGCGCGCCGCCTGCGTTGACGCCAGGCCCAAGCGACCAGGCCGATCAGTGCGAGGATCGCGGTGACTTTCACCATCGCTGCGAGGCCTAGGATCACTCCGGCGAGCACGAAACGATCACGACGAGCCACCGCGACCGCGAGGACGATCGCCAGCGCGACGAGCGCGTCGTTGTGGCCCCCATTCACGACGGTCGCGACGACGAGCGGGTGGAGGCCGATCCAGATAAGCGCGGCCGGGCTGCGCGTGCGGCGCCACACGAGCATGAGTATCAAGGAGACGGCAATAGCAGCGCACAGTTGGAAGAACAATCGTGCGGCGAGCACCGAGTCGCCGGCGATCGTCGCGCCGGCGACGGCGACGCCGACGAACACGGGACCGTAGACCGAGCCGGTGTGACGCCACGTGGTGCTCACGCGCAGTTCGAAGGGATCGGTCGGGAATTCGGAAGGAACGTGGGCGTAGGGGTCCTCGTGGTGCACCGCGACGATGCGTCCCTGCATGGTGTAGGACCACAGGTCCTTGGAGATCCGGGGCGGTGCGACCACCGCGACGAGCATGACGAGACTCACTGCGATCGCGACGGGCTTCGGTCCGAGACGCGGGCGCCGCTGTTCCGTGATGGCGAGCGCAGCGCACATGATTGACGCCGCGATGGCGATTGTTGCGGTCGCGTCGGAGTGGACCCACGCGGCGATGACGAGCATGTCGAGCACGACGGCAGCGGTGAGCATGCCGTAACGCAGGAACGCCCCATCGGCACTCGGCTTGGGTTGGGTCTTCCTCGTTTCAGAGTTCGTCATCGCCGGGGCTCAGAGCTCTCGGAGGACGCCGACCGATTGGCGACCGGCGCTCCGAAGAGCGCCGAGTGCCGCCAGGATGACGGCGTTGACTGTGGCTACGCCGACGACAGCAAGGTAGCCCCAGGGCACCGAGAGCGCGGATGGCGGTGGGGTGAACGCGCCGGAAGGACTTTGCCGAGCATCTCGAAGATGGCCCACAACTGACCATTATCAGCGACAGGACGGCAAAAGGAGGGCCTGTCCTGTGACGAACACCAGGAGGATATGGGCGTCAACGCTGCCTCTAGCGGTCATCCGTGCGAGAATCTGGCGGTTGGCCACCGTGTCACCCGGCGCCCGAGCGCATCAGGAGGGCCCTCGAACCGTGATGATGACGAGCACTGACGCCGGCACGGCCGCAGCAATCCGTGTTTCCGGCCCGAAGGGCGAAGCTCGCGTTGGGCGAGTCGCTTTCTTCGCCGTCGCGGCCGGTTGGTGTGGCATCCTCGCCATGCTGCTGGCG
>Ga0209048_10003869_pt1 | contig 14455 bp, 13 predicted proteins | sample FrelakmetCRP12CR_FD_187146 | JGI IMG/M metagenome (GOLD analysis project Ga0209048, IMG submission 187146) | Freshwater lake sediment microbial communities from the University of Notre Dame, USA, for methane emissions studies - CRP12 CR (SPAdes)... | ecosystem: Environmental > Aquatic >... | reverse complement strand
CGCGCTCAAGCAGAAGTACGGCTCGGTCATCGACTACGCCAAGACGCGCGGCGTCAGCTGGAAGAACATCCACATCGAGAACGACAAGCTGCTCATCCGGGGCGCGGCACCGACCGACGCCGTCAAGAACGAGGTGTGGATCAAGATCAAGGACATCGACCCCCTGTACGAGGACCTCACCGCCGACATCGCGATCGACGCGTCGCTGAAGGCGCCCGAGCAGACGTACACCGTCGTCGGCGGCGACACCCTGTCGAAGATCGCCAAGCAGTTCTACGGCGACGCGAACAAGTACATGAAAATCTTCGACGCCAACAAGGACCAGCTCAAAGACCCCAACCTGATCAAGGTGGGTCAGACGCTGCGGATCCCCGAATAGCCGGTGGGAGGGAACAGAAGATGGGAATCCTCGACGGTCTCCTCGGCAAACAAATGGGCGGCCTCGCCGACACGGCGATGAAGAACCCGCAGGTGATCTCCGCGATCGTGAGCCTGCTCAGCTCGAAAGACGCCTCGGTTGGCGGCACGGCCGGGCTCGGGGGCCTGATCCAGGCGTTCCAGGGCAAGGGCATGGGCGACATGATCTCGTCCTGGATCTCCACGGGGCCGAACCCGCCGGCGACCGGGGATCAGATCACCAACGTGCTCGGGCAGGAGACGCTGTCGCAGTTCGCGGCGAAGGCAGGCATCCCGCACGGCGAGGCGGGCAGCCTGCTGGCGAGCCTGCTCCCGGCGGTGATCGATCATCTGACGCCTCAGGGCAAGGTCCCTGAGACGAACGACCTCGAGTCGGCGCTCGGCGGCCTGCTGTCGAGTTTCATGAAGTAGTTTCGACTTCGCACCTGCCGGAGAGCCGAGGGACGAGCAGGTCACCTCGCCGCATCAGCCAGGAAGCTGCCATGACGTCACGCACGAGTGTGGTGATCGCAGCGCTCGTCCTTCTGCTGTGCCCCGTCCCGTCCGCAGCGCAGGCCCTGGAGGCCCCGCCCGTCCCGGGGCTCGCTTATCGGCTCGACAAGGTGGCCGACGGCGTCTACTGCGCCACCGCGAGCGGTGTGTCGTACTACATCTCCAACGCCATCGTCATCGTGGGAGAGGACGGCGTTGCGGTGGTGGATCCCGGCGCCGGACCCGCCGAGGCGCGCGTCCTGCGCGCGGCTATCCGATCCGTCACCGCCTTGCCCGTCCGGTACGTGATCGACACGCACTTTCACTTCGATCACGCGCTGGGCAATGAGGCATTCGAGGGAGCAATCGTCGTCGGTCACGACGCGACCCGCGCGCTGCTGGGACCCGACGCGCTTCAGGGCCGCACCGTGGCGTCTTTCGCGGCGGGCATCCCGAGCCAGGTCGCGAAGGCGCGGGAGGATGCCCGGACCGAGGGTGACCCCGAGAAGCGCCAGGACCTGTTTCGGCGCGCCGCGTCACTCGAGGCGTACGGACAGGAGCTCGCGACGATGCGCGCCGTGCCGCCGACGCTGACGTTCAGTGAACGCCTGACGCTGTGGCTCGGGAGTCGCGAGATCCGTCTGGTGCACCTCGGCCGCGCGCACACGGCGGGAGACCTCGTTGTCTACCTGCCGAAGGAGCGCATCGCAGGCACGGGCGACATGTACAACGGCTATCTCGGGTTCATGGGAGACGCCTACGTCGACGAGTGGGCCGAGACACTGGAGCGCCTGGCGCAGCTTGATTTCGGGACCGTCATACCGGGCCACGGAAGTCCATTCCAGGGCAAGGCGGCCATCGCGCCTGTTCAGGCATGCCTGCGGGACCTCTATCGACAGACCGCGGCCCTGAAGCGGGAAGGCGTGACGCCAGAGCAGGCCGCGCAGCGCGTAGATCTTCGCGCACACGCCGGGCAATTTCCGCGGCTGGCCCAGGTCGGATTCGAGCTGACAGCCGTCCGGCGGATCTACGAGGTGCTCGACCAGCGCGAGCCAAAGCCCGCAGGCCGCTGAGCTACGCCCAGTACGCCTCCCCCGCCGGCTCGGTGATGACCACCTCTTTCAGGAACGCAATGGCCTTCTTCAGGCCCTCGGTGCCCGACATGAGGCTGTCCTCGTGCTCGATGCTGAGCACGTGGTCGTAGCCGGCGAGCCGCAGGTTGCTCACCATCGCCTTCCACACCGGCGCGCCGTTGCCGTAGCCGACGGTCCTGAAGATCCACGACCGCTCGCGCTCCTTCGTGTAGGGCTTGGCGTCGAGCACGCCGTTCACGGCGATGTTGGCGGCGTCGAGCTTGCAGTCCTTCGCATGGAAATGGAAGATGCCGTCGCCGATGGCGCGGATCGCGGCCACGGGATCGGATCCCTGCCAGAACAGGTGCGACGGGTCGAAGTTGCAGCCGATGACCGCGGGCGCGATCGCCCGCAGCCTGTTCATCGTCTCGGCGTTGTAGACGACGAAGTTGGGGTGCATCTCGATGCCCACCCGGACGCCGGCTTTGCGGCACAGGGCCGCCGTCTGCTTCCAGTACGGGACCACGCGCTCGCTCCACTGCCACTCGAGCGCCTGCGCGAATTCGGGCGGCCAGGGCGACACGACCCAGCTGGGCGTGACGGCCTTCGCGTCGGCGCCCGGGCAGCCGCTGAAGGTGATGACGGTCTCCACGCCGAGCTTCGCGGCAAGCTCCACGGTCTGCTCGAAGACGCGGTGGTGGGCCTTCGCCGTCGGCGCGTGCGGGTGCAGCGGATTGCCGTGGCAGCTGAGGGCGCTGATGACGAGGTGGCGCCGGTCGATGGCCTCCTTGAACGCCTTCAGGCGCTTGTCGCTCGCCAGCAGCGCGGCGGGGTTCGCGTGGGCGTTCCCCGGGTAGGCCCCCGTCCCGATCTCGATCGCTCCCAGGCCGAGGTCGACGATATAGTCCAGCGTTTCTTCGAACGGCTTCTGCCCGAACAGGACGGCGAACACCCCGATCTTCATGCGGCCCCCTTCACGCGCACCCAGCGGCGCGTCTGTGACGAGCGCTCGACGGCATCGAGCACCCGCTGATTCATGACTCCGTCGTGGAAACTCGGCGACGGCACCACGCCGTCGGCCATGGCTTCGAGCAGCGCGTGCGCCATGTGCGTGAACGTGTGCTCCCAGCCGATGATGTGCCCGGGCGGCCACCAGGCGGCCAGGTACGGGTGCGCCTGCTCGGTCACCAGGATTGTCCGGTAGCCGCGCAGCGTCGGCGGATCGGACTCGAAATACACGTCGAGCTCGTTGAGCCGCTCGAGGTCGAACCTGACACTGCCGAGGCTCCCGTTGATCTCGAACGTGCACGAGCTCTTGCGCCCGGGCGCGAACCGCGTGGCCTCGATCGACCCGATGGCGCCGTTCACGAACCGCACCGCCGCGACGGCCGCATCGTCGACGGTCACCCTCCCCTTTCGCGTCGGGTCGGACGGAAGCGGGCGCGTGCGGATGAACGTCTCCATGATGGCCGACACTTCCGCGATCTCGCCCACGAGCATCCGCGCGAGGTCGATGACGTGCGACCCGATGTCGCCAAGCGATCCGGACCCGGCCTGCTTCCGATCCAGGCGCCAGACGAGCGGGAACGCGGGGTCGTTCAGCCAGTCCTCGAGAAACGCGCCGCGAAAGTGCCGGATCGTGCCGATGCGTCCTTCGCGGATGACGCGCTCCGCCAGGCACACGGCCGGGACGCGCCTGAAGTTGTGGCACACCATGTGGGCCACGCCGGCCCGCTCGACGGCCGCGAGCATGCGCTCCGCTTCTCTGACGGTGTTCGCGAGAGGTTTCTCGCAGATGACCGCCTTGCCGGCGCGCGCGGCCGCAATCGAGATGTCCGCGTGACTGTCTCCGGGCGTGCTGACGTCGACGATGTCGATGTCCGGGCGGCAGACGACGTCACGCCAGTTCGTGGCGGCGTCGTCCCAGCCGAAGGCCCGCGCAGCGGCGTCAGCTCTGTCGCGCGAGCGGCTGCAGATGACGGTGAGGCGGGGCCTCAGCCTCGGCGCGCAGAAGGCCGACACCTGCCGCCACGCGTTGCTGTGTGCCCGGCCCATGAAGCCGGTGCCGATGAGCGCCACGCCGACGTCCGACATGCCGCGCATTGTACAGGGAAGAAGCCAGAAGTCAGAAGGGCCTGCTGCGATTGTCAGAAGCCAGAAGGGCAAGCTGGCGATTGTCAGAATCAAGAAGGAGACACGCTGAACGTGGGGGCCTTCTTGCTTCTTGCTTCTTGCTTCTTGCTTCTGTCTTTAGAACAACCCCTCCACCGACAGGTAGCGCTCTCCCGTGTCGTAGCAGAACGTCAGCACGGTGCAGCCCGAGGCGATGTCCGGCAGCTTCCGGGCCACTGCCGCAAGGGACGCGCCCGACGAGATGCCGACGAAGATGCCTTCCTCACGGGCGGCGCGGGCGGCGAAGGCAAACGCGTCTTCCTCGCTCACCGCGATGACGCCGTCGAGCACCTGACGATCCAGGTTCGCGGGCACGAAGCCCGCGCCAATGCCCTGGATCCGGTGCGGCGCATGCGATCCGCCGGCGATGACTTGCGACTTCAGCGGTTCAACGGCGAAGACCTTGAGCGCGGGCATCAGCGGCTTCAGGACGCGGGCGACGCCGGTGAGGTGTCCGCCCGTTCCGACGCCCGTGATCAGGTAGTCCAGGCCGTCCGGGAACGCCTCGCGGATCTCGCGGGCGGTCGTCCGTTCGTGCGCGGCGATGTTGGCGGGGTTCTCGAATTGCTGCGGCATCCAGCTCCGCCGCGTCTCGCCGATCAACTCCGTGGCGCGGGCAATCGATCCCTTCATGCCCAGCTCGCGGGGCGTCAGCACGAGTTCGGCTCCGTACGCCGCCATGATCCGCCGGCGCTCGACCGACATCGACTCCGGCATCACCAGGATGAGCCGGTACCCTTTCACTGCGGCGACCATGGCGAGGCCGATGCCGGTGTTCCCGCTCGTCGGCTCGATGATCACCGAGCCCGGGCGGAGAAGGCCCCGCGCCTCGGCGTCTTCGACCATCGCGAGCGCGATCCGGTCCTTGATGCTGCCGCCGGGGTTGGCCCGCTCGAGCTTCATCCAGACCCGGACGCGGGAATCGAACAGGCGTCGGATCCGGACGTGCGGAGTGTTCCCGATGGTCTCGAGTATGGTTTCCGCCCTCATGGCTGCTCCTTCCGGACGGCGGGGCCCGCTAGAGCGTCGTGCCGACGGGCATGCCGGCCTCGTCGCTCTGGCGTTCGGACACCGCCACGCTGGTGACAATCGAATGCGGCGGCACGCTGTGGGTGAGCCACACGTTGCCGCCGATGACGCTCGAGTGCCCGACAACCGTCGCGCCGCCGAGAATCGTGGCATTCGCGTAAATGACGACGTCGTGTTCGATCGTCGGATGGCGCCGCGTGCCGGCGAGATTCTTTTTCACGCTCAACGCGCCGAGAGTGACGCCCTGGTACACGCGCACGCGGTCACCGATCACGCTCGTTTCGCCGATCACGATGCCGGTGCCGTGGTCGATCGCGATCGAGCGGCCGATCGCGGCGCCGGGGTGGATGTCGATGCCCGTTGTCCGGTGGGCGCGCTCCGTCATCAGGCGCGGGAGCAGCGGGACCCCGAGTTCGAGCAGCCGGTGCGCGAGGCGGTAGCAGGCCAGCGCATAGAAGCCGGGGTACGCGATGATGACTTCGTCCACGTCCCTGGCTGCCGGGTCGGCCGCACACGTCGCCTCGGCGTCGAGTGTCAGCGCTTCCTGGATGGCCGGCAGCGCCGCTGTGAACGAGCGGGCGATGGCGGGATCGTCCGAGCCGAGCCCGGCCAGGAAACACCGGACCCACCCTTCCAGGTGCTCGATGTCGCCGCGCACCGCGGCGCGATCGGCCCGCCTGTCCGGCGCAAAGTGGGGAAAGAGCAGGGCCAGCGCGGCGTCCACGATCTCGCCGGCCTCGGCGTCCGCCCGCAGGGGAAGGCGGCAGTCGGCCCGTGCGGCGCCGATGGCGCCAATCCAGTCGTCAAGGTCGGAAGACATCGGGGGCCTCATAGGTTAGGACGACGACGTCCGCTGCGGGGATCCCGGGGATCATCCGCGGAGCGTCGAATCGGGCCGGCGACGTCGCTCCAGCTCGAGCCGAGCCACCACCATTACTCAGCCCATGGAAACAGCCATGTGCGCCGATCCTCCCGGGCATCGAACGTGTCGGATTCAGGGATATCAGCACATAACTCGAATGTAATGCATGTGTCCATGACAAATGGTTGACACTAGCCGACGGCTGCGATAATCTGGTATCTGCTCCAGGCTGGTCAGAGACCGGGGATGGTGATGGGACACACGATCAAGCTCGCGGCGCTCGGCGCCGTCGCCTTCATGGCACTCGACGGCGTCTGGCTGGGGCTGCTGATGAAGAACTTCTATCGCGACCAACTCGCCCCGATCGTGCGCCTCGCCGATGGTGGCATCGCGCCCAACTGGCCCGCGGCCTTCGTCGTGTATGCCCTGCTCGGGACCGGCATCGCCGTCTTCGTGATCCCGTGCGCGGCGGCCGTCCGGATCGTCGGCCGGTGAGGACTCCACGCGACATGCCGGCGCACTACCCGATCCGCGCGGTCTCCAAACTGACCGGGATCGGCATTGACACGCTGCGTGCGTGGGAGCGCCGCCATGGCGCCGTGACACCGATCCGCGACGACCGCGGCCGGATGTACACCGAAGTCGACATCGCGCGCCTGCGCCTGTTGCGCAGCGCCGTGGAACACGGACACAGCATCGGCCGCCTCGCAGGGCTCACCGATGCGGAACTGCGCCATCTCGCCGGCGCGAGCGCCGTGTCCGAGGTCGCTCCTGCACGACGGACACCGCTCGATATGGCCGCGCTCACCGCCGCGCTGCACAAATACGATGCCGCGGGCATCGACCAGCAGATCAGCCGGCTCGCGGCGGTCCTGCCGCCGCTCGAACTGCTCCGGGACGTGCTGATGCCGGTGCTGGCGCAGGTGGCCGACGACGGGCACCGGGGGCCGGCACGCATCGCGCACGAACACCTGATGTCCTCGACCCTGCGCAACCTCCTCGGCTCGTTGCTCCGGCTGTACGCGCGCCCGGACGTGTCGACACGGTTGCTGTTTGCGACCCTGGCCGGCGAACGCCACGAGATCGGCACGCTGGGCGCGGCAATGCTCGCCGCCAGCAGCGGCCTCGGTGTCGCGTATCTCGGCCCCGATCTTCCCGCGCGCGACATTGTCGAAAGCGTGAGGCCTGCCGGCGCACAGGTGCTGGTGCTGGGGCTGACCGCGACATCGGCGGGGAAAGCCGAGGAGCGCGAACTTCGCACGATCGTCCGCGATCTCCCGAAGGAGGTCGAGCTGTGGGCGGGCGGACGCGCCGCCCTGCGTCACACCGCGCTCATCAGCCCGCGGGGACTGGTTCTTCGCGACTACAACGCGTACCATCAGGAACTCGTCCGTATCGGCGGGCGTGTGGCGTGACACCCATGACATTCCGCGACATGTCGTTCCGCGTTCGTTCAGGCGTGTCGTCTGTTCTCACCGCCGCCGTGTTGACCGTCGGCGCCACATCGTTCATCGGAGTGCTCCTGATGTCGACGGCCACACTTCGAGCTGGCTCCGTTCAGGAGCCCTTGCGGGTCGGCGATCGCTTTCCCACGCTGAAGGGACAGTTCTTGACGGGCCGCGACGCCGTACTGCCGCAGGCGTCATCGGGCCAGGTCGCGCTCGTGGCGATCGGCTTCACCTACGGGTCTCGTGTTCCGGTCGAAGCGTGGGCGGACTGGTACCGAACGACGATTGGCTCGAGGACGGACGTCACGTTCTTCGAAGTGCCGATGATTGGCGGGCTGGGGACGCTCGGCCGGTGGTTCATCGACAGGGGGATGCGCAAGGGCACTCCTGTAGAACTCCACGACCACGTCATCACGGTCTACGGAGGCACAGGCGACTGGAAGCAACGGCTCGCCTATTCTCCCGCGCATGAAGACGATGCCTACCTGGTCGTTCTTGACAAGGAGGGAGTCGTGCGGTGGCTCCATCACGGCGGATTTGACACCTCTCGGACCGACGAGCTGAAAGCGCTGCTGTCGTCGCTCGCTCGGCCGGTCGACCGCTGATGTCGCACCAGCCGGAATCGCGGAGCGCGCCAGCGGTACTCGTGACCGGTGCCACCGGCTACATCGGGGGACGGCTCGTGCCCGTCCTCGAAGCCTCGGGCGTTCGGCTTCGCTGTCTCGCGCGGCGCCCGGCCTCGCTCGAGTCGCGGGTGTCGCCGGCAACGGAAGTGGTCGCAGGGGACCTCTTCGATCCGGCGTCACTCGATCGCGCCCTCGCGGGAATCGACGTGGCCTACTACCTGGTGCATTCCATGGGCGCACATGGCGACTACCTCGAAAAGGACCGCGTGGCCGCCCGCAATTTTGGCGAAGCGGCGCGGCGGGCGGGGGTCCGGCGAATCGTGTACCTCGGCGGCCTCGCGACAGGCGACGATGTGCTCAGCAAGCATCTCAGGAGCCGGATCGAGACGGGCGAGGTGCTGCGAGCCAGCGGGGTGCCGGTCGTGGAATTCCGCGCCTCGGTCGTGATCGGGTCGGGCAGCCTCTCGTTCGAGCTCATCCGCGCCCTCGTCGAGCGTCTGCCGGTCATGATCTGCCCGCGGTGGGTCTCGACGTTGGCGCAGCCGATCGGCATCGATGACCTGCTGGCCTATCTTGCTGCGGCACTGCACCTGCCTGACGGCGAACGCCGCACGTTCGAAATCGGCGGCGCCGATCAGGCGAGCTACGGCGACTTGATGCGGGAGTACGCACGGCAGCGTGGGCTGAATCGCCTGATGATTTCGGTGCCGTTTCTGACGCCTCACTTGTCCAGCCTCTGGTTGGGGCTGGTCACGCCCGTCTATGCTCGGGTCGGACGCGAACTGATTGCGGGGCTGAAGAACCGGTCGGTGGTCACCGATCCCGCCGCGCTCTCGGTCTTCCCGATCGGTCCCGTCGGGCTGCAGGACGCCATCGCCCGCGCGCTTCGCTATGAGGATCGCGCGTTCGCGCTGACGCGGTGGTCCGATGCGCGCTCCTCGGGAGGGGAGCCGCAGAGTCTGGCCGAGACGCGATTCGGCAACAAGCTCGTCGATGCGCGGGAGATTCAGGTGGCGGTTGACGCGGACCAAGCGTTCGTGCCCATCGCGACGATCGGTGGCGAGCGGGGGTGGTATTACGCCACCTGGCTGTGGCGAATCAGAGGCGCGATCGACCTGCTGGTGGGCGGCGTCGGCATGCGTCGAGGGCGGCGCGACCCCAACACGCCCGCCGTCGGCGACACGCTCGACTTCTGGCGGGTCGAGGCGTACGAACCAGGACGACGACTGAGGCTCGCCGCCGAGATGAAAGTGCCTGGCCGCGCGTGGCTCGAGTTCGACGTCGTGCCGGTTGCCGAGGGCGCCGTCGTCCACCAGACTGCGGTGTTCGAACCGGTCGGATTGTCCGGGCTGCTCTACTGGTATGTGCTCTTCCCGGTTCACACCCTGATATTCGGGGGCTTGCTGCGCGCGATCGCCCGGCGCGCGCGGTCACGATCGTGACCGGCATCATGGCGGCGCTTATCGGCCTAGGCACCATCCTGACGACCCTGACCCTTGTGTGGGTGATCAGCGTGAGGCTTCGGGATGCGAGTGTCGCGGACTCCTGCTGGGGCCTCGGCGTCGTGCTGCTGGCGTGGTTGTACTGCTTCCTGTCTCCGGCGTTGACACCACGGTCCTGGCTGGTCGCAGCGCTGATGACGCTCTGGGGAACGCGGCTGTCCGTGCACATCTTCCGCCGTAACCACGGCAAAGGCGAGGATCTACGCTACCAGGCGATGCGCGCCTCGCATGGACCGGCTTTCTGGTGGCGCAGCCTGTTTACCGTCTTCTGGCTGCAGGGCACGATCCTGTGGTTCGTCGCCCTGCCGGTCCTCGTCGCGGTGCGTGCCGTGCAGCCCGCCGCGCTCACCGCAGTCGATGGCCTGGGAATGCTGTTGTTCGCGGTCGGATTCGGCTTCGAGGTGGTGGGCGACCATCAACTGAAGCGCTTCAAAGCCGACGCCTCGAACCGTGGCACCGTGCTCGATCGCGGGTTGTGGCGCTACACACGGCATCCGAATTACTTCGGAGACGCGACGCTGTGGTGGGGCATGTATGCCATGGCGGCGTCAACGCCAGACGGATGGCTCACCGTGCTGAGCCCGTCCCTCATGACGTGGTTGCTGATGCGCGTATCCGGGGTGACGCTGCTCGAGGACGGCCTGAAAGCCTCGAAGCCTGGCTACCGCGCGTACATCGCCCGCACGCCGGCGTTCTTCCCGTGGTTTCCGCGCGTGCCGAGGTGAGCGGTTGCGGCACACCCAACTGGTCAACTACGCGCTCTATCAGACGGGATGGTTCGCCTGCGTACTCGGCGGAGCGTCGCATCGTCCGTGGACCGGATGCCTGATGGCGCTGATCCTGGTCGGCGTGCATCTGGCGCTGTCTGTGGAACGCACCCTCGAAGTCCGGCTGGTGGTTCTCGCCACCGCCCTTGGAGCGGTCGTCGAGATGGTGCAGATCGGGGCGGGCACGTACCGCTTCACGTCGGGGACGGTGATCGATGCGCTTCCGCCCGCCTGGATGCTGGCCATGTGGGCGCAGTTTGCCACGACGTTTCGATTCAGTTTGCGCCGCGTGATCACGCGGCCGGTGCCCGCGGTGCTGTTCGGCGCGGCCGGCGGCCCGATCGCGTTCCTCGCGGGCGAGCGGCTGGGTGCGGTCACCCTGCTCCCGCCGCTCGCGTACGGTCTGCTCCGTCTCTCCGTCAGCTGGGCGATCGCCCTGGTCATCTTCTCCGCGGTCGTGCGCCGGATCGCGCCGGCACGGCGCGCGGACTACAGGCGCATGCGTGAGGCATGGCCTGAGAGACTCGGAGGCAGATCAACTTGAAGAGCGGGCACGTGCGCAGGCTTGTAGTGGGTTGTGGGAGTCTCGGAGCGCGGGTCGCGCGGGTCTGGCGCGAGGCGGGCGACGAGGTCGCAGACGACGGCACGGCCTCCGGCACACGGGACCGAAGCACCTCTTCGACCAGCTGGAGAAGCGGACGCCCGGCCGATATCCCGTAGACTGGAGGCGCGACGGGTCGGTTGGCCGGAACCGGAGGCAGCGATGAAAGTACTCATGAAGGCGGCGGCTGTGGCGATTGGCGTCGCCGTGCTCGTGACCACGGGTCTGTCCGCCGGCGCCTTCGACAAGGCGGAATACGCCGGCAGGCGCAGCCGGCTGATGGACAAGATCGGGGACGGCTCGGCCGTGTTCCTGGGCGCGCCGACACCGTCCAGCGACAACGACTTCCGTCAGGGGCACGACTTCTTCTACCTGACCGGCGTCGAGATTCCCGACGCCTTCCTCATCGTCGACGGCATGAGGAAAGAGTGCGTGCTTTTCTTCACCATGGACGAGGCGGCGGCGGACGGCGACGCGATCCCGCTCGATCTGGTCCGCAGGCCGGCCGACTACACCGGGATCGAACGCGTGCTGCAGGCCGACCAGTTCAGCGCGCAGCTCGCGGGCCTCGCCAACCGCGGCCGGCCCCTCTACGCGATGTTCAAGCCGGAGGAGCTGGGCCGCGAGAACAGCAACGAGAAGTTCAACGCGCTGCAGAAGTCGATGACGCTCAGCCCGTGGGACGGCCGGCTGACGCGCGAGCTCCAGTTCGTCAAGCAGCTGCGCGAACGGTTCCCGCAGGCCGATGTGCGGGACAGTTCCGCGCTGATGTGGGACCTCCGCAAACTCAAGTCGCCGGCCGAGCTCGCCATCATGCGGCAGGCGGCCCGCCTCGGCGTCCAGGCCCATAACGCGCTCATCGCGTCGACGCGGCCGGGAATCGCGGAGCGGGCGCTGGCCGCCGTGTTCGAGTTCTTCTGCAAGAAGGACGGCGCGCAGGATCTCGCCTACGACACGATCATCATGTCCGGCAAGAACCATGCGTACGGGCACTACCACAAGTACGACCGGGTGCTGAACGACGGCGACTTCGTCATCCTCGACGCCGCGCCCGACTACGGAAACTACCACGTCGACATCTCGACCACGTTCCCTGCGTCCGGGACGTTCTCGCCTCGGCAGAAGCAGCTCTACGAGGCGGCGCTGGGCGTCCACGACGTCTGCATCGAGAGCTACCGCCCCGGCGCGACGTTCAGGGAGATCGGCCGGAAGGTCGACAGCCACCTTACGGCGAAGGGCCTCGGCCAGTTCGCGCAGGACTTCCGCGGCATCGTCAGGCTGGGCGGGTACAACCACTCGATCGGCCTGGCTACGCACGACGTCATGGGCACGTTTGCCGGCCCGGATGAAGTCCTGAAGCCCGGGTTCGTGTTCGCCTGCGACATCCAACTGTTCAGGCTCGACGAGCAGATCGGCATCCGCATCGAGGACACCGTGGCCATCACCGAGGGCGGGCACGAGGTGCTCTCGCTCGGCGTGCCGCGCACCGTGGCGGAGATCGAGGCGCTGATGAAGAAGGACGGGATCCTGCAGCTCCTCAAGAAGAGCGGCATGTAAACGGCGTCCGACCGAGAGCACAGAAGAGATGAACACGACCCTCCGCCTCGTACCGCGCGTCGCCGTCATTGTCCTTGCCTGCGCCGCCGGCTCCATCGGCACCGCCGCCCAGCAGGCGGACTGGTCGACGAAAGCGCTGCAGTCGGAACGAAGCCGGGCGTACGACGCCCTCCACTACCGCATTGCCATCACGCTGAATCTCGAAGAGAAGTCGTTCGCCGGCGAGACGACGGTGACGCTGACCTCTCTGCGTGACGGTCTCGAGACGGTGGTGCTCGATGCTGAGGAGTTCACCGTCACGAAGGCGGTCACCGAGTGGGGCGAGCCGCTCGAGTTCTCGCAGTCGGAGAAGGAACTGTCGGTGCGCATGCGACGGCCACTGATGCGCGGCGAGACGCGGTCGTTCACGTGCACCTACCGCGGCAGGGACCCGAAGCAGGGCCTGCGGTTCGTCGCCGAGTCCGCCGACAATCCCGCGCTCGTGTTCTCGGATTCGTGGCCCGATCGCGTCCACCACTGGTTCCCGTGCTTCGACTACCCGAACGACAAGGCGACCAACGAGATTCTCGCGACCGTCAGCGCGAAGCTGAAGGTGGGCGCCAACGGCAGCCTCGTGTCAGTGGCAGAAGACAACGCGGCCGGCACGGTCACCTACCACTGGTCACAGGACTTGCCGCACTCTACGTATCTCATCTTCCTCGCGGCCGCCCCCTATGTCGTCGTGCATGATGCGTACGGCGCGCTGCCGGTGAACTACTGGGTGTACCCGAAGGACGCGCCGAAGGCGGTCCCCACCTACGGCAGGACGCCGACGATGATCGAGTTCTTCAACCGGACCTTCGGCTACGACTACCCGTGGCAGAAATACGACCAGATTTCGGTGCCGTCCGGCGGCGGCGCGGAGAGCACCTCGGCCACCGCCATGACGCACCGGATTATGGTCGACGAGAAGAACGAGCCGGAGTTCTCCGCCATCGGCATCGTCTCGCACGAGCTGGCCCATCAGTGGTGGGGCGACCTGATCACGCTGCGGAGCTGGGCGCACACGTGGCTCAACGAGAGCTTCGCGACCTACTCGGATTACCTCTACGTCCGCCACGACCGGGGTGACGATGAAGGCGCCCTCAATCTGCAGGGCAAGCTGGACGCCTACCTCCGCGAGGCAAAGGCGCGCTACGTCCGGCCCATCGTGTCCGACCGCTATGACCAGCCGGGCGACATGTTCGACGCGCATACGTATCCGAAGGGGGCGCTGGTCATTCACATGCTCCGCCAGCAGCTGGGGGACGCGGCGTTCTTCGACACGCTGAAGCACTTCCTGCATCGCTACGCGTTCGAACCGGTGGATACCAACGACTTCATCAGATCGGTGAAGACGGTGACCGGGCAGAACCTGGACTGGTTCTTCGACCAGTGGCTGTTCAAACCGGGCCATCCCGTGTTCGACGTGCGTAGTTCGTGGGATCCGGCGCGGAAGGTGGTCGTGCTCAAGGTCGCCCAGGTGCAGGATCTCGCCCGGGGCATCCCCGTGTTCCGCGTACCGGTATCCGTGGCGATCGTGAATGCCGCCGGGCGCATGACCAGCCAGGTGTGGGTGCGGGGCCGCGAAGAGACCTTCGAATTCCCCTCCGAGGCCAGGCCCCTGCTCGTCAGGTTCGACCCGGAGAATGTCCTGCTCAAGGAGCTCGCCTTCCCGAAGCAGCGGGACGAACTCCTCTACCAGCTGAGCCATGACGATGTGATTGGACGGATGGGCGCGGCGGCGGAACTGGCGATGCTGAAAGATGATCCGATCGCCGCGGCGGGCCTTGCGGCAGGCGCGCAGAGCGATCCGTTCTGGGCGGTCCGGCGCGACGCGATCGCGGCCCTGGCCAGGGCCGCCGGCGCTTCGAGCGCCGCCATCATCAAAAAGGCGGCACTCGACCCGCAC
>Ga0209048_10003868_pt1 | contig 14456 bp, 12 predicted proteins | sample FrelakmetCRP12CR_FD_187146 | JGI IMG/M metagenome (GOLD analysis project Ga0209048, IMG submission 187146) | Freshwater lake sediment microbial communities from the University of Notre Dame, USA, for methane emissions studies - CRP12 CR (SPAdes)... | ecosystem: Environmental > Aquatic >... | reverse complement strand
GCCGAACGACGCGTAGATGCGTACCGGCGGCAGCCTGCCGCCGGCCGGGGGGAACATCGGCGCGTCGGGCCGGACGGCGTCCTCAGGCCGCACCGATCCGAAGAACGCAATCGGCTCGAACGGGCCGCGCTCGACGGGAAGGAGGAACTCCTCGGGCTCGCAGTAGATGTTGAGATCGAGACTTCTCCCCGCGACGTACGAGAATGGCGAGGCATCCGGAATCCCGTGGCGCTCGCGCAGCGTCGCAGCGCCCCGCTCGCACGCGTCCGCGGTGCGCACCGCCAGATCGCGGCGGAGCGCCTCGATGATCCGGCCGGGTTCGAGATTGTGGCCGGCGCAGATGTTCACGCGCGGAACGGCCAGGTGATGGGCGACCACACGGCCGATGACCGAGAACGTGTCGTGCACGACGAGCGACGGCCGGTGGGCACGCACCTCCGCGACAATGTCGTCGCCGTAGCGTCCCGCGAAGCTCACGAAGCGGCTCGACATCGGGATCGACAACGCGTCCACGCCGTCGATCGGGCGTCCGGCGTACAGGTCGACGAAGCCGGCGCCGAGCCGTTCAACGTCGGCCTCGAAGCACCTGTCCGTGAAGACGGCGACCCGGACGCCGGCGCGCACCAGCCCTTCGATGAGCGGCCGGAGCCGCTTGAAGTGGCCCTGCAGCGGCACGGCGAACACGGCGGCGGTGACCGGCTTCACGGACGCCCTCCGGCGCGGGCTGCGGCCGCGATGAGGCGCAGGCGATCGAGCGGCACGCGCGCGAGAACGGCATCGAGACGCAGCCGGAAGACCGCGCTCTTCACCACCGCGACCGGGGCCCAGAAGCCGAGCGCGTCGAGGGCCTCCGCGGAGGGTGCCGCGCCCGCGTAGGCGCGCTCGAGGCGTGCCCACGCGGGGGCCGCGAGCGCCCAGCGGTACCACGACCGCGCCAGATCGAAGCCGAGCGGGCCGACACCGACACGGTCGTTGTCGAACACCCGCAACCGGCCCGCCTGGTCGATGAGCATGTTCTCGCCGCAGAAGTCGACGTGCGTGAGGCCGATGGTCGCAAATCCCGGGTCGTGGCGCGCCAGTTGTTCGCGGAGGCTTCGCGCGGCCGGCTCCTCCAGTTCGCCGGCGGCCACGACCAGTTCGAGGCCGCGCTCCGCCTCGTCGCGCCACGCGGCGCTGCGCTCCCGGTGGTGCACCGGCTGGCCGGCCACGACCGTCGCCGCGTGCACCGCGGCGAGCAGCAGGCCGGCCTCGTGGAGGCGCGCGTCATCCGGCTGCGCATTGCCGAGCACACGGCCCTCGACCCACTGCTCGAGCAGAACGCGGCCGCGGCACATGATCGCGGGAACGAAGGCATCCGGCAGATCCCGCCGCGCCGCGAAGAGCCGCTCTGCGGTGCCGGCATCCTCGAGCCGCCTGGCCTTGATCGTCTCTCCGGTCTCCAGATCGATACGGTAGGTTGAGCGCCGCAGGGCCGCCGCACGGATTGTGGACACCTGCTCCACGCGGACGGCACGCAAGCCCTCGGCTTCGAGGACGGCCGCGATGTCCTGATTCAGTGTCTCGCTCATCGCTCCTGCGCCGGGCGCCCGGATGGCAAGCCCGGGGCTTGCAGCCACGCGGCCGGGCTGCCCTGGTAGGTCTCGAGCCCCACGCGTCCCCGCACGCATGGGACGCGCGCGGCCAGGCGTTCGACCGTGACGGCCATGTCTGCCGGGCCGGCCGTGCTGACGGCCGCGCCCGCGAACACGGTCGGCGCCCGACGTGGCGCGCTCGCGCCGTACAGGCACGCGCGGAGCCGGTCGGCGCCTTCAGCCGGAGACATCCGCTCGAACGACCGCGCGTCGGTCGCAGCAGCGATCTCGGGAAACACGACGGCAGCGAGCGACGCGCCGCGCACGATTCCAGCGCCCAGCTGGAACGCAAACTGCGCCGGGGACAGCCTGACGACGCCCCCCGCACCATCGGCGCCGTCGCCGGCGGCCCCGGATGTCGCCAGTTCGCCGGCACGCGCGCTGACCGGCAGCCACGCGCCGTTGTTCCCGAGCTGCGGGAACAACTGGAGAGTCTCCGGCCGAATCGACACCACGGTCGGCACCCCGACAACATCCGCCGCGTCGCCGCGTCCATCGATGAACACGCGGTCGTTCGCCACGAAATCCGCCGCGCCCGAGGTGAGGGCGTGAATGAGCATGGTGGTCTTGCCGCACCCCTTCGCCCCGGCCAGCAGGACCGCCTTGCCCGCCATCGCAAATGCAGCCGCATGAACGTCGGCGAGCCCTCCGCCGGCAAGCGCGGGCGCCGCGAGCATCTCGCGCACGACCCGCATGAGGCCGATGCGGGCCCGGCGGTTTTCCGGACGCGCCGCGACCTCGATCTCGTCGGGTGTCACGCGGTAGTAGCACTCGAACTCCGCGTCGGCAACCACCAGGCCCCGGTCATCGTCCCACCCAGGCAAGGTGACGATCCGGCTGTCGAGCGCGAAGCACGGGACCTGCCGCAATGACGCGGCGGCCCGCGCGCGATCGAGGGCGTCGCAGGCCGGCGCCGACGCCGTCATGCGTACGAGGACCCGCCCGCGCCCGCCGGGCATCTCTTCCGCCCAGGGCTGGAGGAACTCCGAGAGCCAGGCGCCGGATGCGGCGTCGCCGGTTTCGACATCGACAACGACCGCGCCGAAACGATAGGCGGCTCTCATTCCGGCCGTCCGAACGGAGCCGTCGGGCTCGCGGTCTCACGACGGCCGGCAGGGGCGGCGAGGCGGCCGCGAATCCCGCAGGACTCCGGCCGGATGTCATGTGTCGGCGCCACGCGTGGCAACGATTATAGGCCGGGCTGGAGATCGGGTTCTGGAGGCTGGCGTGCGCCGTCGACGTCGAACAGCGTCCAGCCCCGCTCGAGCCCGACCTGCATGTCGCAGTCCGCGAGGGCCTCGAGGCGGTGCGAGATGATGAAGGTGGTGCGGCCTTCCATGAGGCGGTTCATGGCCTCGATGATGGCGCCCTCGGTCTTCACGTCCACGGAGCTGGTCGGCTCGTCCAGGATCAGGATCGGCGCGTCGAGGAGGAAGGCGCGGGCCAGCGAGACGCGCTGGCGTTCGCCGCCCGAGAGGCGCATGCCGCGCTCGCCGACCATGGTGTCGTAGCCCTCGGGCAGGGCCGAGATGAACTCGTGGGCGTTGGCCATGCGCGCGGCCCCGACGACCTGCTCGCGCGTCGCCTCGGGCCGGCCGTACGCGATGTTCTCGGCGATGCTCGTCGAGAAGAGCACCGGCTCCTGCAGCACGATGCCGAACTGGCGGCGCAGGTCGGCCAGGCTGTAGTCGCGCAGATCGATCCCGTCGAGCAGGATCTCGCCGTCGTTCGGGTCGTAGAAGCGCATCAGGAGGCCCATCAGCGTCGATTTGCCGGCGCCGGTCGTCCCGCGGATGCCGACCTTCGTGCCCGGCGGCGCCGCGAACGACACGCGGTGCAGCACTTCGTGATTGGCGTCGTAGGCGAAAGAGACGTCGAGAAACAGGAGGTGGCCCGCGGATCGCCCAACGCGGTGCGCGTCGCGCTTCTCCGCCACCTCCGGCATCTGGTCCAGCAGCGCAAAGGCCCGCTCCGCGCTCGCCATCGATGACTCGAGCGCGACCGTCTTCTTGCTGAGCATCCTCAGGGGCTTGTAGATGTCCTTCAGGTAGGCCATCACGAGGAGCAGGCTGCCGAGACTGAGCTGGCCTGAGCGCACCTGCTGCACGCCGATGAGCAGCGCCGCGGCGCTCCCGCCGGCCATCACGAGCGCGACCAGCAGGTCGAAGCCCCCCTGCAGGGCCGACACCTCGATCTCCCGACGGACCCGCCTGTTGGAGTGGCTGAGGAACCGATCGTGCTCGCGGTCCTCGCGCCCGAACGCCTTGACCACGCGGACGGCCGCCAGCACCTCCTGCACGACGCCCATGGCGGAGCTGTCGAGCTGCTTGATCTCCTTCCAGTTCCTGCGCAGCCGCGGCCCGAACGACCGCGACAGCAGGAAGAGCAGCGGGCTGACCGACATCGCCACGACGGCCAGCGGCATGTCGATGCGCGCCGTGACGGCGATCATCGCGACCACCGTCGCGGCCGAGCCGAACAGCGGGATGAGGCCGTCGACGACGATCCGCTGGATGGCCGGGGCGTCGTACTGGATCCGGTACGTCGAGTCGGACGTGCCCTTCACGTCGTGGTACGACAGCGAGAGACGCTGGACGTGGCGGAAGAGCCGCGAGCGGAAATCCTGGGCGAGCTTCTCGCCGGTGTACGTCTGCAGGAGATCCGTCGCCATGTCCAGCAGGGAGCCCACGATCGCCGTCAGCACGAGCAGCGCCGCCGCCAGCGCGAGCAGAGAGGCGGCCGACCCGGTCGCGCCGGCCGGCAGCACCGACTGCAGCCAGCCCGGCAGCGGCCGCGATCCGAGGACGGTGTCGACGGCGATCTTGATGGGCAGCGGCGCCAGCAGCGCCAGCGGCGTCGCGAGGAGCTGGAGAATCAGGACGAGCAGGATGTGCGGCCAGTACGGCCGCGCGTACGTCGCGAGCCGGCGGTAGATTGTCAGTCGGGAGGATGACATCTGGCTGCCCGGGTCCCCCGTTGTCGGCCCGGTCCGGCACGACGCGCTGCCAGGGCCCCGGGCATCCTAAAGTGCATCCTACCATCAGGCGGTCCGTGGCGCTGTCGACAGGCGGGAGGGCAGGGTCTACAATGCCCTTCGTGGAGGCACATGATCATGCGTAACGTCCTGGCGTATTTCTTCGCCGCGGTCGCGGCGGTTGGCCTGGTGGCGTGCGGGGGAGCGGCCCCGGCACAGGAGTTCGGCAAGGCGGACGCCGAGCAGATCACGCAGCTTGTCCGGGACTTCGTCACGGCCTACAACGCCAGAGACGTCCAGAAGATCGGCACCTTCTTCACCGCCAGCGCGTCCCTCATGCCCGCCAACCGGGCCACGATGAACGGCTTGGAGGCGGTCAAGGCCTTCTACACCGAGCGCTTCACGATCGACGGGGCCACGGACCTGGCCATCGAGACGGTGTCGGTGCAGGGGCACGGGCCGCTCGCGTACTTCGCCGGCACGTTCAGACTCAACCTGAGGCCCGCCACCGGCCCGGCGCGGCACGACCGCGGCAAAGTCATCTGGATCGTGCGCAAGCTCGGCGGGCAGTGGAGATTCGAGTACCAGATCATGAGCAGCGACCTGCCGCCGGTTGTTCCGGTCGAGGCCGCCCCCGCGGACAAGAAATAGGCGGCGGCGCTACTCCCCGCCGCGCTCGAACATCTTCGCGAACGGCGTCGGCCGGTACAGGCCCGCGAGGCCGCAGCGCTCGAAATCCCCCTCGCGCAGGGACACGAAGCGCGGCCGAACCGTGGCCAGCAGGCGGCACGTGTCGTACCCGGCGAGGCGTCCGCCGGTGAGGCCGTTGTAGAGGCGCACGCCCGGCCTGGTCATGAACCAGAAGTAGTGCGCATCGGGCCGGAACACGTTGAAATCGCGCCGCTCGTCGTACATCGGGTCGGCGGGCCGCGAGTGATCCAGCACGAACTGAATCTGTGACAACTGCACGCGGTTCGAGTTGAAGAGCGACCGCACCAGCGCCACTCCCGGAACGAACATGACGAGGAGCAGCGCCATCGCCAGGCGCAGGCCGTTGATCCGCCTCCTCGCGAACTCATCGGCCAGCCACATCGCTATCGCGACGGCCAGGAACGGGATGGCAGCGGCCACGTAGCGGTCGACTACGCGGTTGAGGGCGAAGATCACGGCAAGCAACCCGAGGCCGAAGCCGGCCGGCAGCGCGTAGTCCGCGTCGAACCGGCGCCGCGCGAGCGTCCACGCCAGGGCGGCCGCGAGCGCCCAGAACACCGCGTTGCGCGCGAAGTCGCGCACGGCAATCGCGCTCAGAAAGCTGACCGACGCGGGGCCGGCGCCGACACGGGCGTTGAGATACCAGTTGGTGATCAGGTAGTCGCCGAACGAGCCGGTGGCCGCGAGCCAGAGGGCGAACGGCGCGCACGCCGCCACGAAGGCGCCGGCGAGGTACAGGCCGAAGCGCCACGGCACACGCCGGCGCGCCGCAAGCGCCAGAAACGCCGCCGGGTACAACACGAGCAGCAGGGCGGCCTTCTGCAGGAACAGGAACCCGAGGGCGGCGAAGACGCCCGAGCGGACGGCGTCGGCCGCGGCCCGCGTGCGCCGCATCCGCGCGAAATACGTCACGGAGACCACGCCGAAGAACAGTTGCGGAACGTCCGGGCGGATCTCGATGGCCACTGACACGAAGGTGGTCATCGACAGCAGAAGGCACACCGCCAGCCACGCCGCCTCGCGCGACGCGCGGCACTCGAGAGCGAGGCCGTACGTGGCCCGCGCCACCGCAAGCGTCAGCAGGAAGAACACGATCCGAAACACGATGACCGCGGAAGCCGACTCGCCGGCAAGCGCGAGCACCGGCGCCAGCGCGTACCAGAGCAGCGGATGGTGGTGCTCGAAGAAGTCGACGTAGGGCAGCGCTCCCCTCAGCACGTGCCACGTGCTGTGCAGGTGCTCCACCTCGTCGGCATCGAGAAAACGGAAGACCGCCAGCGCGAGGGCGAGCGCCAGCAGGGCCGCTGCCAGCGCCTTCGTTCCCGGCCGATCCCAGGTCATGACCCCGTGTCTCATGAAGCCGCGCGATTGTATCGGAGCGCATGGCCCGCCATCAACACGCACCGCGGGCGCCGCCGCCGAGGCGCATCGTGCGCGCTTGCGCCGCCTCCTGCGCGGCAGCTATGCTGAACCGTTCCTGAAGACGTTCCAGACCATGCGGATCTCGATCATCACGCCCGTTCACGAAGGCGGCGACGCCTTTCTCGCCTGCATCGGGCGGCTTGCGGCCTGTAGGCCGCCGGCCGACGAGCTCATCGTCGTCGCCGACGGCGGGCGCGACGGATCCGCCGAGGCCGCGAGGGCGGCCGGCGCGCGCGTGATCGAGCTGCAGGCGCGGTCCGGACCGGCGCGCGCCAGGAACGTCGGCGCCGCGGCGGCAACAGGAGACGTGCTGCTGTTCGTCGATGCCGATGTCGCCGCGCCGCCGGATCTGGTGGGGCGCGTCGCGGCGTTCCTGGACACGCACCCGGAGATCGCGGCGGTCATCGGGTCGTACGATGACGCCCCGGCGGACCACGGTTTCCTCTCGCAGTTCCGGAACCTGCTCCACCACTACGTGCACCAGACGGCGCGCGACGAGGCATCGACGTTCTGGTGCGGGTGCGGTGCGATCCGCCGCGCGGTCTTCCTCGAAATCGGCGGGCTGAACGGCGGCTTTGGCGATCCGTCCGTCGAGGACATCGAGTTCGGGTACCGCCTGCGCCGCGCGGGCCACCGGGTGCGTCTCGTGAAGGACCTGCAGGTGACGCACCTGAAGCGATGGACGCCGCTCTCGCTGTTCCGCACCGATATCTTCGCGCGCGCCGTTCCGTGGACGCGGCTGATCCTCCGATCGCGCCGGTTTCCGAACGACCTGAACCTCTCCTCGAGTTCCCGCGCGAGCGTCGCCCTCGTGATGGCGCTGGCCGCCGCGCTGGCCCTGTCGCCGTGGGCGCCGTGGGGCATCGCCGTGGCCCTCCTTGCGGCCCTCGGCCTGCTGGCGCTCAATGCGGGGTTCTATAGATTCCTGTGGAAGGCGCGCGGGCCCTTCTTCATGCTGGCCGCCCTGCCGTGGCACTGGCTCTACTACGCGTGCGCCGGAATCGGGTTCTCGATCGGTGTGGCCGAGGAACTGGCCGGACGGCCGGCACCCATCGTCCCCGTGAAGTCCGCCCCGGGAGACTCGCACGCGGGCTGAGCCTCGCGCGCCGCGCTCAGGCCCATCGGCCGGTGTCGGCATCGAGGGGCCTGACCTCGGCGCTGCCCCTCAAACCAAGCAGGCCCGCAAGCCTGAAGCAATCCTCGACGACGCCATCGACGTTCATGTAGGTGAACGATCCGGTTCGCCCCAGCAGGCGCAGCCGCGGAAAGCGGTCGAGCGCGCCACGCACCCTGGCGACGCGCCCCGCATAGCCGATGTCGTGCACCGGGTATGCGTGCGGCACGCGCACGATCCAGGAGCGGGTCACGTCGCCCCGACTGATCCAGCCGAGGCGCTCGAGTTCGCCAGAGGCCCGCTCGACAAGCGCCGCGTCGGCGCTTTCCCACGCCGCGTCGCCAGGTGAGGCGAACACCTCGAGCGCCAGCGACGTCACCAGGGGCCCCGGCGCCATGGCGGCGCTCCAGTTCTTCGGTTCGTGGCTCCGGCCGAAGCTCAGGCCCGGGTCCGGGAAGTACGTCCAGTGATCGGGTGACACTTGCGGCCGCGCCAGGCCGAGGAAGATGAGGACGATGCCGCGGTAGGCGAGGCGGGTGTCGGCAGCCACGCCGGCGACACCCGGTTCGTGGCCCAGCGCGCCGAGCAGCGCGTCGAGCGGGACGGTGGAGATGACCTGCCCGCACTGGATCGTGCGGGCCGAGCCGTCGCGGTCCACCACGTCGACCGCCGCGTCGGCGGGGCCGAACTGCAGCTTTGTCACCGATGTCGAGGTCACGATCTCCTGCCGCATCGCGGCGACGCCGTCGGCCAGCCGATCGGCGATGGTGCCGTATCCCAGGCGCGGATAGTAGAACTGCCGCACGGCAGTGGGCGCAGGGGTCGACGGCGGGAACAGGGCGCTCTTTACGGTTTCCGCGAGGCTGGGCACGCTGATCCGCTGCGCGGCCCAGTCGGCCGAGAGTTGGTCACCCCGGATGCCCCACACCTTCTCGGTGTACGGCCTGAAGTAGATCTCGTAGAGCACGCGGCCGAAGCGCCGCGTGACCCAGTCCTCGAAGGTGACGGCCTCCTGCGGGTGGTTCGTCGCGAGCGCGCCGAGATAGGACAGCGCCCCGCGAACGGCGTTCGCCGCGCCGAACGCCCGCGTCGCCTGGGACAGCCGGATGGGATAGTCGATGAAGCGGCCCTGCAGGTGGATCCGGCTCCGGCGATCGACCCGGAGCAGGTCGCCGCCCATCAACTGCTGCAGCCAGCGGACGACGTCCGGGTTGTTCGAGTGGAAGCGGTGGCCGCCGAGATCGAAGGCGAAGCCCTCGCGGCGGAAGGTCCGCGCGAGGCCGCCGACGGTGGCGTCGCGTTCGACGACGACCACGCTCCTGCCCGCGCGGGCGATCTCGCGGGCCATGGTCAGGCCGGCCACGCCGCCGCCGAGGACGACGAAGTCTGAGGAAGACACGTCTTGTCAGGATATCATCGCGCCGCCGCGCCGGTTTCGATGCCGCGCCGGCTCATTCCGGCCGACGCGCTCGAACGGACGCCCGTCGGCCGTTCGCCCGAGCAGGCGGCGGACCTGGCGTTCAACCCGTTCACCGAAACCCCGGTGGAGGGCGTACATTATGGGTACGCATCGGATTTCGGCCAGCCGATTGGCCCGTTCGACTACCAGGCGCCGCGTGAATTCTCGATCGCTCCTGGCCTCCGATACTGACGCCCGCGGGCCGGACTTCAACCTCCGGGCCGCGGCCCCTGTCTAAGAAAGAGTGAGGACCCGACATGCCCGTGACCGGAACCGGATCGACCCGCCTTGAAACGTCCTTGAACCGCCGGCTTTCCGATGGCGAGCGCGAGGAACTGGCTGCGCTTGGCGTACTGTCCAGCCAGGGGGCGATTCAGCCAGCGCCTCCCGCGCCGGGCGGCCCGGACGGTCCCGTCGAGAAGCACGCGATCCGGGCCGGGTCGGTCCTTAACGAGGCCTACGACTACGCCAGGCCCTCATCCTTCACCCGCGGCATCCGCGTCGATGTCGGCGACAAGGCGTTGCTGCTGATTTCCGGGACGGCGAGCATCAACGACGGCGGGGAAACGGTGCACGCCGGCGACTTCCGCGCGCAGTTGTGGCGGACCTACCGGAACATCTCGGCGCTGCTCGAATCGGAAGGCGCGACGTGGCACGACATCGTGAGGACCACGTGCTACCTGCGCGACATCGAGCGCGACTACCGCGACTTCAACGAGGTTCGGACCGCGTTCTTCGACTGGCTGGGCCTGAACCCGCTGCCGGCGAGCACGGGCATCCAGGCGCGGCTGTGCCGGGAGGATCTCCTGGTCGAGATTGAAGCGATCGCGATCGTGCCGCGAGGCGGCCGCCGGTGAGCATTGACGCCGTGGCCGCCCCGCTCGCCAGCCGCGAAAGCCGGCCGTCGGGCACCGTGATCCGCGTCGGCGGCGTGGAGATTGGCGGCCCGGGGGTCGTCGTCATTGCGGGGCCCTGCGCCGTCGAAAGCGAGGAACAACTGCTGTCGGCCGCGAGGGCCGTGAAAGCGGCGGGCGCCTGCGCGCTGCGGGGCGGAGCGTACAAGCCGAGGACGTCGCCCTACAGCTTCCAGGGCCTGAAAGCCGATGGCCTGGCGCTGCTGGCGCGCGCGCGCGCCGAAACCGGTCTGCCGGTCGTCACCGAGGTCATGGACGCGAGGCACCTGGAGCAGGTCATGGCCTGCGCGGACATTCTGCAGGTGGGCTCGCGCAACATGCAGAACTTCACGCTGCTGGAGGAAGTCGGCCGGTGCCGCATGCCCGTGCTGCTCAAGCGCGGGATGAGCGCCACGCTCGCCGAGTACCTGCTGGCCGCCGAACACGTGATGAAAGGCGGCAACGCCCAGGTGGTGCTCTGCGAGCGCGGCATCCGGACTTTCGAGCCGTCGACGCGCAACACGCTCGACTTGAACGCCGTGCCCATGCTCAAGCGCTACACGCACCTGCCGGTGATCGTCGATCCGAGCCACGGGACCGGATTTGCGTGGATGGTGCCCGCGCTGGCGTGCGCGGCAGTGGCGGCGGGCGCGGACGGACTGCTCATCGAGGTGCACGGCCAGCCGTCGCAGGCATTGAGCGACGGCCGGCAGGCGCTGACGTTCGAGGAGTTCGCGTCGGCGATGGCGAAGATCCGCGCCATCGCGTCGGCCGTGGGCCGGCACATCACCGCGCCTGCCGCGAGCGGCGTGGAGTGCGTGCCGTGAAACCCCTCCTCGCGGTGGCGGCCGTCGTCCTGCTCGCGGGCGTGGCCCTGGCGCAGGAGGCGGACCGGCAGAGCCCGTTCGAATCGGCGGCCGCGCTGGTGGCGAGGAACCGGATCGACGAGATCGTGTTCGCCGCGCTGACGCAGCAGGGCATCCCGCCGGCGCGGCTGTCGTCGGATGCCGTCTTCGTGCGCCGCGCGTTCCTCGATGTCATCGGGACGCTGCCCACGGCCGACGAGGCGCGGGCCTTCCTGGAGGACCGGAACCCCGACAAGCGCGCCGCCCTCATCGACCGGCTCCTCTCGCGCGACGAGTTCGCGGACTACTGGGCGATGAAGTGGAGCGACGCGCTGCGCGTGAAGTCGGAGTTCCCGATCAACCTGTGGCCCAACGCCGTGCAGGCGTACCACCGCTGGATCCACACCGCCATCCGCGACAACCTGCCGTACGACCGGTTCGCGTTCGAGTTGCTCACCGCAAGCGGCAGCAATTTCCGCGACGCGCCCGTGAACTTCTACCGGGCCGTGCAGAGCCGCGAGCCGCGGGCGCTCGCAGCCGCCGCGGCCCTGGCGTTCATGGGCGAGCGGATCGACGCGTGGCCGAAAGCACGCGTCGACGGCATGGCCGCGTTCTTCTCGCAGGTCGGCTACAAGTCCACCGGCGAGTGGAAGGAGGAAATCGTCTACTTCGATCCCGACAAGGGCAGGCCCGACTCCGCGAAGACCTCGGCGGCGCAGGCCGGGCCGCGCGCGTTCATCCTGCCCGACGGCACGGGCGTGCGCCTCGAGCCCGGGCAGGATCCGCGCCAGGCGTTCGCGGCGTGGCTCGTCGCGCCGTCGAACCCGTGGTTCGCGCGCGCGGCCGTGAACCGCGCCTGGTTCTGGCTCATCGGGAGGGGCATCGTCCATGAGCCCGACGACATGCGTCCCGAGAACGCGCCGAGCCATCCCGAGCTGCTGGCGTTCCTCGAACGCGAGCTCGTCTCCGCGAAGTTCGACATGAAGCACGTCTACCGGCTCATCCTCAACTCGAGCACCTACCAGTTGTCGTCGATCCCCGCCACGGCGCCGCCTCCTCCCGAGCGCAGCTTCGCGTACGCGCTGATGCGGCCGCTCGACGCCGAGGTGCTCATCGACGCGCTGAACCAGATCACCGGGACGGGCGAGGAGTACGCGAGCGCGATCCCGGAGCCGTACACGTTCATCCCGCCGGAGGAGCGGTCGATCGCGCTGGCCGACGGCAGCATCCGGAGCGCCTTTCTAGACACCTTCGGCCGGCCGGCGCGCGACACGGGGCTGGCGTCGGAGCGGACCACGCAGCCGACGCCGGCGCAGCGGCTGTACCTGCTGAACTCGAGCGACGTGCAGCGGAAGCTCCAGCAGGGGCCGAAGCTGCAGGCGCTCTTTCTGGGGCAGGGAAACCCGCGCGAGCTGACCAGCACGCTGTACCTGACGATCCTCTCGCGCTATCCCACAGACGAGGAGCTGCGCACGATCACCGCGTACTCGCAGACCGCGGGGGCGAACAGACGCGGCGTGGCGCAGGACCTGGCGTGGGCGCTCGTCAACAGCCCGGAGTTCGGGTTCAGACACTAGGGGCCAGGGACTGGCGCGGACAGGACCCGCAGCCCTGAGCTCAGGAGAGAGCAATGGCGATCACGAGGCGTGAGGCGTTGCGCGCGGGTCTTGTCGGCGGCGCTGGCCTATGGCTGACCGACCTGCTCGGCGGCCGGCTGCGCGCCGCCGCGTCACCGGGCCGCGCGAAGGCCGTGATCCAGATCTGGATGTGGGGCGGGCCCTCCCACCTCGACACCTTCGATCCGAAGCCCGGCGCCGGCTACGACTACTGCGGGCCGCTTGCCAAGCCCATCCCGACCAACGCCGACGGCGTCGTGATCGGCGAGCTGCTGCCGCTGCTCGCGAAGCAGGCGGACAAGTTCTCGATCATCCGCGGGATGACGCACGGCATCAACGCCCACGAAACCGCGTCGTACGCCGTGCAGACCGGCCGCAAGCCCGGCGATCGCCTCGTCTACCCGGGCGTGGGCGCCGTCGTGTCGCTGCTCCGGGGCTACAGCGCCGGCTACACGGGCCTCATCCCGCCCTACATCGTGCTGAGCGAGCTCCAGGGCCGCTTCTCGGAGTCGGGGTTCCTCGGCCTCCGGTACGCGCCGTTTGCGACCGGCGGCGACCCGGCCCAGACGCCGTTCGCGGTGCAGGGCGTCATCACGCCCGGCATCACCGAAGAGCGACAGCGCAGCCGCCGCGACCTGCTGCGCGCGCTGAACACGCTCGGCGGCGCCGCCCGGGGCAGCGCCTCGCTCGACGCCTTCGTCAAGGCCGAGGACCAGGCGTACGAGCTGATCCTCGGCGAGTCGGGCAAGGTGTTCGACCTCACGCAGGAATCCGACCAGACGCGCGAGCGGTACGGCAAGAACACGTTCGGGCAGTCGTGCCTGGCGGCCCGCCGGCTCGTCGAGCGCGGCGTGCCGTACATCACCATCAACTACAAGGGCTGGGACACCCACAAGCAGCACTTCCAGATCATGCGGCAGCGGCTGCCGCAGCTCGACAAGGGCTTCGCCACGCTTCTCGAGGACCTCGCCGAGCGCGGCCTGCTCGACAGCACGATCGTGTGGTGGGGCGGCGAGTTCGGTCGGACGCCGAGAGTGCAGTGGGAGCCTCCGTGGAACGGCGGGCGCGGCCACTGGGGCCAGGCGTTCTCGACGGTGCTGGCGGGCGGCGGCTTCACGGGCGGCCGCACCGTCGGCGCAACGGATGCGCGCGGGGAAGAGGTGAAAGACCGCCCCGTGTCGCCGGCCGACGTCGTCGGCAGCATCTTCGAGGAGCTCGGTTTCGACCTGGACACGAAGCTGCCGAACCCCGACGGCCTCGACATCCGGATCGTGCCGGCGCCAGCCGACACCGCCAGGACGGCAGGCCGGCTGAAGGAGATCATGTAGGCCATGACGGCACACCCGGCACGCCGATCCGGCCCGGCCGCCGCGCTTCTCGCCGCCGCGTGGGCCGCCGCGGTGCTTGCCGCGGGCGCGCCGGCTGCGCACGGCCAGCCGCTCAACAGCCCGCACGCAGGGTTCGCCTACCCGGCCGGCGGCCGGCAGGGCACGATCGTCCAGACCGCCGTCGGCGGACGCTACCTCGACGGCACCTCCGGCGTCGTGTTTTCGACGCGCGGCCTCCGCGCCGTCATCGTCGGGTACGACAAGCCGCTGACGCAGCGCGAGATCTCCGATCTGCGCGAGAAGGCGCAGGAACTGCAGAAGGGGGCGATGACGCCCGAGGTGCGCCGCGAGCTCATCGACCTGCGCGATCGCATCGGCCGGTCGCTGCGGCGCAACGCGAACCCGGCTCTGTCGGAGACGGTCACGCTGGAGGTCACCGTCGACGCGGGTGCCGAGCCCGGCC
>Ga0209048_10003867_pt1 | contig 14458 bp, 12 predicted proteins | sample FrelakmetCRP12CR_FD_187146 | JGI IMG/M metagenome (GOLD analysis project Ga0209048, IMG submission 187146) | Freshwater lake sediment microbial communities from the University of Notre Dame, USA, for methane emissions studies - CRP12 CR (SPAdes)... | ecosystem: Environmental > Aquatic >... | reverse complement strand
TGTCGCGCTCCGCAGACGCCCTGCGGGTGGGCCCCAGCGCCCTGTGGCTGGACGGCGACGCGCTGCAGGTGGAGGTCGACGAGGTCAGCTGTCCCCTGCCCCGCCGGGTGCGGGGCCACGTGCGGCTGGTCCCCGAAGTGACGACACACCACACGGTGGTGATTGCCGAGGAGGGTGACCACCGCTGGTGGCCCATTGCGCCGCGCGCTCGCGTGGAGGTTGCCTTCGAGGAGCCGACTGTCCACTGGAGTGGGCACGGCTATCTCGACTGCAACTGGGGCGCTGCGCCGCTGGAGGATGGCTTTCACGCCTGGACCTGGGCGCGGGCCCCCCTCGCGACGGGAGCGGCCGTCCTGTACGACACCTGGCCGCGCCAGGGCCCCAGCCGGTCGATGGCATGGCGCTTCAACGCCGCGGGCGCCGTGCACCCCTTCGAGCCGCCTCCCAAGGTGGCTCTGGGGAAGACTCTCTTTGGCCTTGAGCGGCAGACGCGCAGCGACTCGCCAGCCTCGCTGGTCCGGACGCTGACCGACGCGCACTTCTACGCGCGCTCGGTGGTGCGCGTCGGGCTTTGCGGCCAGAACGTCGTCGCGATGCACGAGACGCTGTCCCTGGACCGCTTCCGCACCCGGTGGGCCAAGCTGCTCCTGCCCTTCCGAATGCCCCGCAACCCCCGGTAAAGCCCCTCCCCGGCCCCGCGGGCGAGGCGCGCCTACGGCGGTGGCGGCTTCCCTTCCTTCCCGGTCTCCTCCTGGGAGCGTGCCCCGTCGGCATCGCGACGCTCGTCCTTGCGCAGCAGGCGCAACTCGTTCAGCGCCAGGACGAGGACGACCGCAAAGATGAAGAGCTCTGTCAGCGGCAGGGGGAAGCGACTCACCGCAGAGGCACCCCGGCGGCCGCGACCCGCCCTCCGGCGTCCAACTCCTCGAGGATGAGTCGGGTCACGGCGTCAGGCTGCTCCTCGTGGAGGAGGTGCCCGGTGCCCGGGACGACGCGCAGGCGGGACCCGGGGACGCGCGCCTGCACCTCGCGCAGTTGCGCGACGGGAACGGCCAGGTCGGCCTCGCCGGCCAGCAGCAGCAACTTCCCTGGCAGGCGCGGCAGCGCGGCAAACAAGGGCTCCAAGTCCCAGAGGGCCAGCATTTGCAGAACCACGGAAACGTGGCCGGGGCAGCAGGCGAGCCGCTGGTAGAGGTCCACCCCGCGTTCGTCGAGCGAGGAACCAGTGCTGCGGACGAGTCGCTCGACGCTGCGACGGTCGCGGGCCCGCAGGGCCAGCAGCCGTGGCGCCAGCGAAGACTGGGCGAGGAGCCGCGCCGCGGGAGCAAAGAGCGCAGTGGCCGCGCCTCGGAAGGGCACCAGCGCGCCCGCCAGCGCTACCAGCAGCCGGGGAGCGAGGCTGCCGTCGAGCACCATCTGGGCGGCCAGCGCGGCTCCCGCCGAGTGGCCAACGGCCACTTCCGGCTGGAGCTGCAACTCCGTGAGGAGCTCGTCCAAGGCCGCCGCGCTGGCGGCCAGTGTGGGCTGGAACCGCGGAGGCACGCTGGAGAAGGCGTGGCCGGGCAAGTCTGGCGCCACCACCTGGAAGCGCCGGGCGAGCAGGGGCATCAGCGCGCGAAACGAATGGGTGGACGCGCCGGTCCCGTGCAGCAGCAGCAGCGTCGGGCCGCTGCCCATGGTCTGGACGTGCCAGCGGATGCCGCCGCGCGCCACGAAGCGGCTGGCCTGGCGGTTGGGCCAGTCCCGCCCCTCGACCAGGAATTCAGGCCGCCGGCCGCTCACCGCCCGCCCTCCGCGAGGGATTGCACCTGGCGAGAGATGCCCGCAGCGTCCAGGTAGGGCAGCGGGAGGTACCGGGCCCCCATCTCGGTCGCCAGCAGCCGGGCGGCCGGGCGCGGGCGGGGGGAGGTGTCGAGGAAGAGTGTGCGCACGTCGGCAGCTTTCACCAGCCGGGCGCCCGACAGCGCGTCGGCCTCGGCCGCCGGTCGGTCTCCGCGACCGTCTCGCGCGATGTTGGCCCGCCCGTCGGTCATCATCACCAGCACCGGCGTCTGGCCACGCCGTCGGGCGTCCAGCGCGAGCGCCAGCGCGGCGTCGATGCCGGCGGCCAGCGGTGTGGTTCCACCCCCGGCAAGCCGGGCGAGCGAGCGCCGCACGCTAACCAGCGACCGGGTCGGCGACAGCAGCAGCGCCGCGCTGGTGCCGCGGAACGCCACCAGGGCCACGTGGTCGCGCCGCACGTAGCAGTCAGCGAGCACCTGCTCGACCGCCCCTTTCGCCTCGGCGAGGCGCTGCAGAGCAGCAGAGCCGGAGGCGTCGACCGCGAAAATGACGCGTGTCTCCGACCGTTGCCGGAAGCGCGTCACTCGGAAGTCTTGCTTCCGAATCTCGACGCGGCGCCCGTGGGGCCGACTCCCCTCTGCCCGCTCACGTTTGCGCAACAGTTGCCAAGGGGCCGCGGCGCGGAGCGTTTCCACGACGTTGAGGCGCTCGCCGCTGCGTGGCTGTTTCGCCACGACACCAGCCGGCCGGCCCCCCTCATTCGAGGCGCGCAACGCCCCGGCCTGCCCGGCGCGCCGAGGCGTCGAGCGAGCCTCGCGTCCCAGGGCCAGCGCATCCAAGAGACCGGCCGGCAGGGCGCTCTTCGCCGCCTCGAGCACGACGTTCTCCAGGGGCCGCTGTTCCGCGGCCGCGTCGGAAAGCGGCTCGGACTCCGGTGGCGACTCGTCGCGCGCGCCGTCGTCCGGCTCCTCCTCCGCGTCAGGCTCCTCCTCAGCGTCGCCGCCCTGCTGCGTCGCGTCGTCTTCGGCCGGCGGGGGCGCGGGGACCCGGGTCGCCCGAGGGCCCAGGACGAGGCGGGCGGCAGCCGCAGCGTCCTCCTCCTCGACGCGCACGTGGCCTTCCAGCGCCGCATGGGCGCGTGCCGCGGCGAGGGAGAGAAGGGGCGCCCGAAGCGAGTCGATGCCCAGTGCCAGCGCGGCGGTGCACAGGGCCGTCACCACGTCCTCGTCGAAGTCTACCGAAGCGAGTCGAGCCCGCGCTTGCTGGACCCGGGACCGGTCTGGCGGCTCGACTCCCTCTGGCCAGCCGGCCAGCGTGCCGAGGTCGACGTCGAGTGCAAGCCGGTCGCGCAGGGCCGCGGGCGCCCGCTCTTCATCAACTCCCTCGTCGAGCGCAACCAAGCCGACGCGGCACGGAATATTCCCAGTCAGCCCCTCGCGCTCCAGCTGGACAGCGCCCCGGTCGAGGGCGGCGCAGAGTTGCGCCGTGACATTCGGCTCGAGCCGCTCCGCCATGGCGGCGAGGAGGACACCGCCGTGCGCCTGGGCGAGCAGGCCGCGCTCCTCCACCACCCGGCCCGCCCGAAGCGTCGCCGCCAGGGACAGCCCGCCGAGCAGCCGGTCGTCGGTGATGTGCAGGGGCACCCGAAGCAGCGGTGCCTCTGACGGCAAGAGCTCGCGCAGCCAGGCGCAAATCCGATCGCGCGCCGGGCCGGGCCAGCCCCGCAGACACAGCCCTCCCAGTCCAGCAGGGTCGACGGCGAAGAGCTCCGCCGCCAGCGCCGCATCGGCCCATGCCGCAGCTGGGTCCCTGTCGGTCGCGCTCACGCAGCGAAGACCTCCGCGACGGCTCGCTCCACCCGGACGCTGGAGGCAGCCTCGTCGAGGGGGTTGCGACGCAGGCGGTGGCGCAGCGCCAGCGTCGCCACGCGCTTCAGGTGCCGGTCGGCGACCTCGGACTCCCCCTCGAGACTGGCCGCCGCCCGCGCCGCCCGCACCAGGGTCAACTCGCCGCGCAGCCCGTCGGTGCCCAGCGCCTGGCAGAGCGTCGCCGCGCGCTGGATGGCAGCATCGGGGACTGCCACCTCGCGCAGGCGCGTCCGGGCCTCGCGCAGCGTCGTCCGGAGCGCGTCTTCGTGGGGCGCAAACTCCTCAGCGAAGGCCTTGGGGCTTCGGTCGAAGGCCGCGCGACGCTTCACCACCTCCACCCGGGTGGGGATGTCCTGCGGCGTCTTGACGTCCAGCGAGAGGCCGAATCGGTCGAGCAGCTGCGGCCGGAGCTCGCCCTCCTCGGGATTGCCACTGCCGACGAGCACGAAGCGCGCCGGGTGCCGGATGCCGATGCCCTCGCGCTCGACCACGTTCTCGCCCGAGGCCGCCACGTCGAGCAGCAAGTCGACCAGATGGTCCGGCAGCAGGTTCACCTCATCGATGTAGAGGAAGCCCCGGTTGGCGCTGGCCAGCAGGCCCGGCGAGAAGACGCGCTCGCCGCGCGTCAGCGCCGCCTCGAGGTCCAGGGCACCCACGACGCGGTCCTCAGTCGCTCCGAGGGGAAGGTCGACGACTGGCACCGGGACCTCGACTGCCACCCGGTTCGGGCCCGCGACCGCGCAGCCGTGGACGCACTGGGACGCTGGCTCGCCAGGGTCGCACTGGTAGGGGCAGCCGGAGACCACAGAAATCCGAGGCAGTAACGCTGCCAGCGCCCGCACCGCCGTCGACTTGCCCGTCCCCCGGTCGCCGAACACCAGCACCCCGCCGATGGTCGGGTCGACCGCGACCATCTGCAGAGCCAGCTTCAACTCATCCTGGGCAACGATGGCCGAGAACGGAAAGAGAGGCATGCGGCACACTCTTCCGGGCTGCTGCACCGACAGTCAAGCAGGGTTGACACCCGCGCATGCGGCGCGGCTTCCTCCCAGGGCTCGGACCGGATGGCCGGTGGGGCTGGCCACCCACCCCGGCATTCACCAACACTCCCCCTGACAATGAACGACTCCCGCAGCCGCGCTGCCGACTTGGTGCCCCGCGCCCGCACGGCCATGCTCGCCCGTGGCTTCCTCCCGGACTTCGCGCCCGAGGCGCTGGCCGAGCTCTCCCGGGTGCTGGCCCGTCCGCCGCCCGCGGCGCAGGGCACGGACCTGCGCGGCCTCCTGTGGTCTTCCATCGACAACGACGACTCGCTGGACCTCGACCAACTCGAGGTCGCCGAGGATGCCGGCGGCGGTGCCGTCCGCGTCAAGGTGGCCATCGCTGACGTCGATGAAAGCGTCCGCGCCGGCGGGGCACTGGACGCGCACGCTGCCCACAACACCACGTCGGTTTACGCCGGCGTGACGGTCTTCACCATGTTGCCCCATCCGTTGAGTTACGAGGCCACCTCGCTCAAACAGGACGAGGACCGCCAGGCCATCGTCATCTCCTTCCGGGTGCTGCCGGACGGCCGGGTCGACGAGGAGCGTGTGGAACGGGCACGCGTGCGCAACAAGGCCAAGCTGGCCTATTCCGGCCTCGCCGAGTGGTTGTCCGGCCGCGCCGCCGTCCCGGCGCGCCTCCAGGCCGCCCCTGGACTCCAGGCTCAGCTCGAGCTGCAGGCCCGCGCCACGCAGGCCCTGCGTGCCCGGCGCGTGCAGCAGGGCGCCCTGGACCTCGAGACCATCGAGGCGCGTCCCGTCATGTCCGACGGCGAGGTGGTGGACCTGGAGCTCCTGCCGGAAAGCCGTTCCCGGCAGCTGATTGAGGACTTGATGGTGGCCAGCAACGGCGTCATGGCCCGCTTCCTGGCTTCGCAGAAGCGCTCCTCCATCGCCCGGGTGGTGAAGGTCCCGAAGCGCTGGGAGCGGATTGTCGAACTCGCCGGAACCCTGGGAACCCAGCTTCCCGCCACCCCGGACCCAGTGGCCTTGGAGGGCTTCTTGCTGAAGCAGCGCACCACTGACCCGGTGCACTTCCCGGACTTGTCGCTGGCCGTGGTGAAGCTGCTGGGCCCCGGCGAATACGACTTGCAGCGCCCGGGCACCGCGCAGGTGGGCCACTTCGGACTCGCCGTGCAGGACTACACCCATTCCACCGCCCCTAACCGGCGGTTCGCGGACCTCGTCACCCAGCGGCTGGTGAAAGCGGCGCTGGACGCGGCGCCCGCGCCCTACACCGAGGACGCCCTGCAGACGGTGGCCGCCCGTTGCACGCTGATGGAGGACGGGGCGCGGCGGGTGGAGCGCCTGGTGCGCAAGATGGCAGCCGCGCAGCTGCTCCACCGGCGCATCGGCCAAGTCTTCGATGGCATTGTCACCGGCGTCTCGGACAAGGGCACCTTCGCCCGGCTGCTGGCCCCTCCGGCGGAGGGCCGCGTGGTGCGGGGCGAACGCGGCATGGACGTCGGCGACCGCGTCCGACTCCGGCTGCTTGCCACGGACCCGGAGCGCGGCTTCATCGACTTTGCTCGGGCGTGACGGCGCGCGCCATCACCCAGTCCGTCTGCACGTCCCGGCCAAGCTGAAAGGGCTGCGCTCCCACCCTGGTGAAGCCGTGCTTTGCGTAGAAGCGGATGGCGCGCGCGTTGTGTTCCCACACCGCGAGCCACACCTCGTCGTGCCCGTTGGCCCGCGCGTGCGCCAGTGCAGCCTCCATCAGGGTGTGCGCGGCACCTGAGCCGTGCCAGGGACGGTCGACGTAGAAGCGGTGGACCTCCAGCGGCCTTTGCCCGCGCGCAGTCGCCGCCGCCAGCCGGAGCTTCGCGTACCCGGCGAGGTTGCCGTCCGCCAGCAGCAGCAGGAAGCGCACGACGGTGTCGAGAATCTCCGCCCGCTGCAAGGTCGGGCTGAACGTGTCCGTCAGGCAGCGGGCCATGTCCTCGGGTGTGTTGTCCTTGGCAAACGCCTCGAAAAACGTCCGCCGACCGAGCTCGGCCAGTGCCTCGGCATCCTCGACGGTGGCGGTACGAAGGCTGAACATGGGCAGCGACGGGGCCTCCCCGCGGAGCCGGCACCCGAAGTTGGCCCAGCCACCCTGCCCGGGGCAAGAGTGGCAGCGCCGCCCGGCGGGGGGGGCACCCGCTGCTAGTCGACGGCGCGGGCCCAGCGTCCACCGACGCTGCGCGCCTCGGCCTCGGCGGCCAGCTTCTCCAGGATGGCCAGCGTGCTGCGCTCGGCCACCGGCGGCCAGGCCGCCGGCGTGTCGGCGTAGGCGTCCCGGGCGATGTCTTCCAGCGTGCGGGACGCTTCGGTCAGTGCCGCCTTGACTCTCTCCTCACGCGCCGCCCGGTGGGCGAGGTAGCCCTCGAGGGCCTGCGGCCCGTCGGGCAGCGGCGGCCCGTGGGCCGGGTAAAGGGCCCGCACCGGAATGTCCCGGAGGCGCCGCAGCTGCCGGAGGTACTCCGCCATGTCCCCCTCCGGCGGGTCGATGAGGATGGTGCCCACCCCGGCCACCATGTCCCCCACCACCGCCGCCTGGCTCGCCTCGTCCAGCAGGCACAGGTGACCGGCGGCATGGCCGGGCGTGTGCAGCACCCGCCAGCGCATGTCCGGGTCCCCCTCCAGCGTCAGGACTTCCCCGTCGGCCAGCACGCGCGCCGGGCGGACGTCGAGGCGGTCAGCGGTACGGGCATGGCACCACACCGGCAATCCCAGCTGTGCGGTGAGCGGCCGAACGCCGCCGACATGGTCCAGGTGGTGGTGGGTGAGGAAGATGGCCCGCGCCGTGAGGCCGGACTGCGCCAGCTGGGCGAGGTGGGTGATGAGGCGTTCCACCTCGCCGCCGTCCGAGGCCCCCGGGTCCACCACCAGCAACTCGCCGTTTCCCAGCAACCAGCAATTGGTGTGCGTCGCCGGAAGCAGCGTCGGGGTGCGCAGGGCCAGCAGCCGCACCCCGCGCTGGAACTCCACCGGGTGGGCCCCGGGGCCCTCGGCGGACGGCGCGTTCTGCATGGCGGCGCGGGCCGCGTCCAGCGAGGGGGACTGCAACAGCGCCTGCAACGTGAAGTGGTTGGGCGGGTGCAGCAGCGCGCGTCCCTCCGCCCAGGCCAATAGCGCATCCACCGGGCGCACCCAGGCCCCCGCGGCCAATTCCCCGGGCCACACTTCCGCCGCGGTGCCCGCGTCCGCCTCGACCAGGAAGAAACGCGCGTCGAAGCGGACGGGCATGAAGCTGGGCGTCACCCAGCGCCCCGCCTCGAGGAAGTCGCCGGCGTGCAGGGACAGCCCGAAGGCGGTCAGGATTTCGGCAAAGGGGCGCGCGCCGGCCAGCAGCGCAGCGCGGGCCTCGCGCAGCGCCGCCGGGGAAGGCGCCGGGCCCCGGGCGCGCAGCACCCCCGTCTCCTCGAAGAGTTCCCGGGCCGCCGCCACGCGCAAGGTGGCCGCCTCCCCCTGGGCGCCGACCACGGGGACGCCGGCGTCGGCCGCGTCCACCCGGCCGCCGGGGAAGGCGTAGAAGCCCGCGGCAAAGGACAGCGTCGTCTCACGCCGGAGCCAGAACACTTCCCACCCGCCCTCGGCCGGGCGCACCAGCACCACCACCGCGGCGTCCCGCGGCGGGCGGGGGGCCGGCGCCTCCGGCATGCCGGGAAGTGCCTCGCTCATCCCGCCCCCTGCCCCAGCGACGCCACCGCCGCGCGCGCCGTGGCAAGCTGCTCCGGCCGGACGTAGGCCCGGGACAGGCGCACCGCCCCGGCGTAACGCTGGTACAGCGAGGTGTACCGCGCCACCGGCGTCAGCCGGCCGCTCGACTCATCGAGGATGTAGAGGCTCGGCCCGGCCGTGCCGTCGAAGTACTTGGAGAGGGCGCTCTCGGACTCCACCTCGAAGTGCTCCACCTGGGCGCGGTCGAGCGCCTCGGCCAGCTTGGCCAGGTCATAGCCCTCGTCCCTTTCGGTAAACTGGGCCAGTAGCTTGAAGCCGGCACGGGCGACGATGCGCTTGGCCCAGCGGTTGGAGGAACGACGCAGGGCGGACATGAGGGCGACGTCGTCGCAGTAGAGGAAGTCGGCCGGGTCCGACGGAATCTCGAATTCTCCACGGCTCTCCCGGTAGAAGGCCGCCAGCATCCAGTCGAAGGCCACTGCCGTGTGGTGCAGGTACACCGAGAGAAACATGTGGTAGCGGCTGAGGAGAAAGTCCTCGAAGGCGAAGGCGGCGCTGCGGCTTAAGGCCAGTTCCATGCGGCCGTCGACCCGGGCCCCATGCAGGTTGTGGATGAGCCAGTCCAGGTCGAAGCGCCCGTAGTTGACGCCGGTGTAGAAGGAGTCGCGCAACAGGTAGTCCATGCGGTCGGCATCCAGCTCCCCGGACACCAGCGCGCGCAGCAGCGGCGTCCAGTCGGCGCCCTGGTAGGTGAAGTCCAGTCCGCCGGGAGGCGTCCGGCCGCTCACCAGCGCCACCAGCGCTTCCGGTCCCAGGCCCTGGCCGGACAGCCGGCTGCGCACCAACTCCGCCAGGCTGCTCTGCAGCAGCAGCTGCGCCGTGAAGTCCTCGTGCGTGGCTTGCCCCGTGGGGTCGGCCACCCAAGCTGGCAGATGGAGACTGGCCCGGGCCGGGGCAATCCGCTCGGACGCATGCGACAGCGGCATGTGGCCGAGGTCGTGGCACAGGGTGGCCAGCCGCACCGCGCTGCGAAAGCGCGCCCGGGGGGCGTCGGGCAGCCCGGCGCGCGCCGCGATGCCGTCGAAGAGGCGCCCCACCACGTGCATGGCCCCGAGGCCATGGGCATGCCGGGTGTGCGTCCCGCCGGGGAACGCCAGCTCGCCAAAGCCGAGCTGCCGCACGTGGCGGAGCCGCTGGTAGTAGGGGCTGTCGACCACCGCGGCCTCGTCCTCCGAGACGGGCAGGGTGCCGTGAATGGGGTCGCGGATGCGCATGCTGGAAGCGGGACTCCTGGCAACTTCCTTCTGGGGACCGGTGCGTCGGCCCCCAGGGCCCGCCTTCGGACTCTCGCACGAGGAGGCGCTGCGGGGCGACGGCGTCCCTGGGGGCGCGCGGGGACTGTCCCCGGCCCGGGCTGCCCCCCGGAGTCGGGTGTGGGACGTCTCGCAGCTGACGGACGACCGTGGTAGCGTTCGCTGTTGCATTCCTCAGCATGCTCATCGCCCTCCTCCACAACGCCGACCACGACGCATTGGAGGACGACCCAGGACGCGCAGCCCGCAAGGACGTGCTTGACGTTGCAGCCGCCCTCGCCCAGGCACTGACGCAGGGCAAGCAGGTGGCGGTGCCGGTGGCGGTGGGCAAAGCGCCGCTGGTTGCCTTTCAGTCCCTCGGGCACCACCCGCCGGACTTGGTGGTCAACCTCTGCGAGTCGGTGTCCGGCGACAGCCGCGGGGAGATGGCGGCCAGCGCCCTGTTGGACCTTCTCGGCCTGGCCTACACCGGCTCCGGCCCGCTAGCGCTGGGCCTCGCCCTGCACAAGGACAAGGCCAAGGAGTTGTTGGTGGCGCGCGGCGTACCCACCCCGGCCTTCGCGGTGGTGTCTTCGCTGGCCGAACTGCCCGGCGTCCAGCTGCCCTTCCCGCTGATTGTGAAGCCGGTGCGGGAGGATGCCTCGGCGGGCGTCAGCTTCGACTCGGTGGTGCACGACGCGGCCGCACTCCGCGAGGCGGTGGAACTGGTTTTGCGCACCTTTCACCAGCCGGCGCTGGTGGAGCGCTTCGTGGCCGGGCGCGAGGTGTACGTCTCCTTCCTCGGCAACTCCCCACGGGTGGTGCTACCCCTGAGTGAGATTCACTTCGGCAAGGCCTTCGAGGGGCGCCCCTGCATCGTCAGCTACCGGGCGAAGTGGGAGACCAGCAGCCCGGAGTGCCTGGACAGCCCCTCGGGCCCCTGCACTCTGTCCCCGGCGCTGGAGGCCAAGGTGGTGGGCGCGGCACAGGCCGCCTTCGAGGCGCTCGGCTGCCGAGACTACGGCCGGGTGGACCTGCGGCTCTCCGGGGAAGGTGAGCCCTACGTCATTGACATCAACCCGAACTGCGATTTGCATCCGCAAGCGGGCTACGCGCGCGCGGCCGCCGCCGCGGGGTTGGACTACGCCGCCCTCGGCTCCCGGCTGGTGGATGTCGCGCTCGAAAGGATTCATGGACATTCGTCCCATCGCGCCGGGCGACCGGGCAGCTCTCGTCGGGTTGCTGGACCGAATCGAGAACTTCTCGCCCGAAGAGGTGCGGAGCGCGCTCGAGGTCATCGACCTGGCGTTGCAGCCGAATAGTCCGGACACCCTGCTCTTGGTCGCGCTGATGGACGGTGCCCTCGTGGGCTACGTCGCCTACGGGCCCACGCCGATGACCGAGGGCACCTACGACTTGCACTGGATTGCCTCGGAGCCCTCGCTGCGGGGCAAGGGCATCGGCGCCGGTCTCATCGCCTCCATGGAGGCAGACTTGCGCCGGCGCAAGGCGCGGCTGGTGCGGGTGGAGACGTCGGCCACTGAGGACTATGGCCCGGCGCGCGGCTTCTACCAGTCCATGCGCTACCTGGAGGAGTCTCGCTTTCGTGACTTCTACCGCGTGGGCGACGACCTCATCCTCTTGAAGAAGAAACTCTGACGTGAAGCGCCTCGGGATGCCGCATGCCCGAGCCGGGGCCGTCTGGCTCCTTGTGCTCCTCGGCGGCGCTGCCCAGCCGGCGGCAGCCCCGTTGAGTGACGCGCTCCGCGCCCGGCGCCCGGCCGGCGGGGAGTGGTTCGGCGTCTACCTGGTGGACAAGAAGGTGGGCTGGTTCTTCACGGACTTGGCGCTGGTTCCCGACACGCCCGGCCACGCCCGCTACAGCGTGGAGCTGGTCTTCAAGGCCAAGGCCGGTCAGGCGGTGGTCGACCGCCAGCACCGGGAGGAGCGCGTCTATGAGGCGCGCCCGGGCGGCCGCCTTCTGTCCTTCGTCTTCGAGGACAAGGGCGATGGCGGCACCCAGACGCTTCTGGGCAAGGCCACGCCGGCGGGCATTGAAGTGCTGCGCCGACGGCCGGGCCATGCCGATGAGAAGCTGACGCTTCCGCCCAGCACCGAGACGGTGGAGGACGCCGACCAGGTGCGGGTGTCCTTGCTGCGCAACGCGAGCGTCTCCGGGATGGTGCTGGATGCGATGGACCTGGTGCCGGCCAAAGTCACCACCACGCCGGGCGGGAGCGAACGCCGCACGGTGAGTGGCGTGCCCGTCACCCTGCGTCGCGCCACCACCATCTCCGAGAAGGACAAGGTGCCAGGCGTCTCGGTGGTGACGGAGCGCGGGAACATTCTGGAGACAACCTTCGGCAGCAACTCGGCCTTTCGCGCCGAGCCGAAGTCGGTCGCCCAGCGGCTGGACCGGGTGGAGATTTTCGGGCTGGCCCGCCTGGTGCTGCCGAAGCCGCTTCCCGACGGGGCCCTCGGGGTGGGCGGGGAGATGACGATGGTGGTGGAGGGGCTGGAACCGCAATTCCATCGCTCGCCGGAGCGCCAGAGTTACCGCGCGCTGGACGGCGACCGGGTGGAAGTCGCCATCCGGGCCAACCCCCCGGACCCCTCCCGCCTCGGGACGCGCCCCCTGAAGGCCCCCGGAAAGGACGACTACCTGAAGGCCACCCTGGCGGTGGAGTCCGAGGCGCCGGAGATTGTCGCCAAGGCCCGGGAGATTGCCGGCGCGGAGACGGACGCCTACGCCGCGGCGAAGAAGGTGGTGGCCTGGGTGGGCGCCCACATGAAGAAAGAGTACGGGGCGAGCGCGGACCGTGCCACCGACGTGCTGCGGCAAATGCGGGGCGACTGCACCGAGCATGCGTTGCTGTCGGTCGCGCTGCTGCGCGCGCTGGGCATCCCCGCCCGGCGCGTGGACGGCGTGGTCTACGTCCACAGCGCCGACGGCGTCGCAGCGCTGTACTGGCATGAGTGGGTGGAGGCCTACGTCGGCTCCACCTGGACGCAGCTCGACCCCACGCTCAACCAGTCCGTGGCCGACGCCACCCACCTCGCCCTGGGCGAGGAGAGCCAGGCGGACATCATGACGCTGCTCGGAAAGCTGAAAGTCCTGGACGTGCGCAGCAGCCGATGAGGCGTCAGCGGCGCCTGCTGATGACGTAAAGCAGCGTGAGCGAGCCGAGGATGGAGAAAATCCATCCCGCGGGCCGGATGGTGGCGGCAAACAGCCCGCCGCTCAATACCGAGCCGACGAGGCCGCCCAACAGAGAACCGCCCATCCCGAGCAGGGCAGTGGCGCCCAGCCCCATCGGCTGCTTGCCGGGGAAGACGGCCCGGGCGATGGCACCGCACACCAACCCAACGATGATGAACGACAGCAGCGACCAGAGCATGGGGCGTGACTCCAGGACGGGGGACGGAAAGCAGGCGGCACTCTGCCCCTGCTGCGGCCGGCTGTCACCCGGGCTTTGGTGTTGGCTGGCCGACGGTCTGCAGCGCCGCCACCAGGGACGCGGCGTCCGTCACGGGCGGTGCACACGAGAAGTTCTGGCACAGGTAGGCGGTGGCGCGGCCACCCACGCGTTCGCGCCCTTCGGCCAGGTGGGCCAGCACCGCCGGCACCCGGCCGGGCTCCACCTGGGCCAGCGCCACCGTCGGGGCCCAGGTGGCGTCCACGACGCGGCGCAGGCCTTCCACCTCGGCGCGACTGCCCACCAGCAGGACTTCCGCAGCCCCGTCCAAGGCTGCGTCGGCGGCCAGCCACAGGTGTCCGTAGCCGAAGGGGTTGTTCACCATGGCGTGGCGCACGCGGCGCAAGTAGCGGAAGGCTTGCTCCAGGTACCGCGCCTCGCCGGTCAGGGCCGCCAGGGCCACCTGGGCCTCGGTGAGAGTACTGGCCCCGGACGGAAAGGCATTGTCGTGCAGCGCGTAGGTGGGCACCGGCAGCGCCACCCGGCCCTCGACGGCCGTGCGGTAGGCCCCGGCGCCCTCGTCCCAGAAGCGCTCCACCGCGGCGTCCACCAGGGCACGGGCCGGGTCAATCCAGCTCGGGTCAAGCGTCGCCTGGGCCAGCGCCACCAGGCCGGCCGCGAAGTCTCCATAGTCCTCCAGGAAGCCCTCCTCGGTGGGCTTGCCCAGAAGCCGCTCCAGCCGACGCCCCTGCCACTGGGCGGACAGCACGGCGGACGCAGCCCGGGCGGCCATCTCCGCCCAGTCCGGCCGGACGAAGGCGCGCGCGGCCGCGGCCAGGCCGCGGATGAGTAAGCCATTCCAGCCGGCGAGCACCTTGTCGTCCCGGCCGGGCCGCACCCGGCTTTCGCGGGCTGCAAACAGGCGCCCGCGCACCTCGGCCAGCTGGCGCTCCACTTCCTCCAGGGGCTCTCCCAGCCGGGCCGCCAGTAGCGACGGCTGCACCTGGACTTCCAGGACGTTGCGGCCATGTTCAAAGTTGCCGTCCAGCGTCGCGCCGAAGTGCAGTCCGGCCAGGTCCGCCAGCGGCTGGCCCAGCACCCGGCGGAAGTCCTCCACCGTCCAGGTGAAGAAGCGTCCTTCCTCCCCTTCCGAGTCGGCGTCCTGCGTGGCGTAGAAGGCGCCCGACGGGGCGCGCATCTCGCGCTCCAGCCAGCCCACCGTGCCTTCGGCCACCGAGCGCCAGAGCGGTCGGGGGTCCAGCAGCTGCGCCTCGGCGTACAGGTGCAGCAGCTGGGCGTTGTCGTACAGCATCTTCTCGAAGTGGGGCACCCGCCAGGCGGCGTCGACGCTGTAGCGGTGAAAGCCGCCGCCGAGCTGGTCGTAAATGCCTCCC
>Ga0209048_10003866_pt1 | contig 14462 bp, 10 predicted proteins | sample FrelakmetCRP12CR_FD_187146 | JGI IMG/M metagenome (GOLD analysis project Ga0209048, IMG submission 187146) | Freshwater lake sediment microbial communities from the University of Notre Dame, USA, for methane emissions studies - CRP12 CR (SPAdes)... | ecosystem: Environmental > Aquatic >... | reverse complement strand
TGACGCAGATCCTGAATTTCGGATTGCCCGCCGCCATCGACGTGCAGATCACCGGAAACGATTTGCGCGGCAATTTTTCGCTCGCCGCCAGACTCATGAAGCAAATCCGGGAGGTGCGCGGTACGGTCGATACCCGTATTCACCAACGCTTGGATTTGCCCACGATGTCGCTGATCATGGATAGAACGCAATTGCAGCAATTGCGTTTGAGCGTCAACGATCTGGCGCAGAACCTGTTGGCATCGACTGCGGGGACAACGCAAACCTCGCCTGCTTTCTGGCTCAACCCCACCAACGGGGTTGTCTACACTCTGGTCGTGCAGTCGCCCCAATACGCGATCGACAGCCTGAACGCGCTGCTGCGTACGCCGATCGCTCCAGCCACGGGAGCGTCGAACGCACAAACCCCGCAGCTGCTCGGCAATCTGGTCACTGTGCGTCCCACGGCGCAGATCGCGGTGGCCTCCCGCTACAATTTGGCGCCGGCAACCGACATTTACGTCAGCGTGCAAGGCCGCGACATGGGCAGCATCACCGGCGAGGTGAGGAAATTGGTCGAGCAAATGCGCCCGCAATTGCCGCGCGGCGCTCAGATCTCGATGTTGGGTCAGGTGCAAACGATGAGTTCATCCTTCCTCCAGCTGGGGGTCGGCCTGGCGTTGGCGGTCGTGATGGTGTACTTGTTGATCGTGGTCAATTTTCAGTCGTGGGTGGATGCGATCATCATCATCAGCGCTCTGCCGGCTGCATTGGCGGGAATTTGCTGGATGCTGCTGCTGACGGCGACGCATTTGAGCGTGCCGGCCCTGACCGGCGCGATCATGACCATGGGCGTCGCCACCGCAAACAGCATTTTGATCGTCTCGTTCGCGCGTCAGCGAATGAATGACGGGTTGGATCCGGTCGAGGCGGCCCTCGATGCAGGCGCAACGCGCATCCGGCCGGTGCTGATGACCGCGCTGGCGATGATCATCGGGATGATTCCCATGGCTCTCGGTTGGGGCGAAGGCGCGGAGCAGAACGCGCCGTTGGGTCGGGCGGTGATAGGGGGGCTGTTGTTCGCGACGGTCTCGACGCTATTTCTCGTGCCGGTGGTATTTGCGGGCGTGCACCGGCGACTCGAGCGACGCAAGCTGTTGCGCTCCGCGGCGCCGGGGATCGCCGAAGGGAATCCTTGACATGGTAGAAGAATCTTCCAGGGTGTTGAATCGCGCCAAAATGATCGCCGGCGGAATCATCGCCGCGCTCATGGTCGGCGGCGGCGTTGTGCTGGTGTTGCGCGTGGTGCAAGGGCACGCGTTGGCGGACGCCACCGCGCTGCATGCCAAGCAGTATGTCGAGACGGTTCGGCCGAAGCCCGGCGGCGACGCATCGACGGTCACGCTGCCCGGCACGTTGCAGGGCTTCATCGAGACCACGGTGTATGCGCGCAGCAGCGGCTATGTCGTGCGCTGGCTGAAGGACATCGGCGCACCGGTTACCAAGGGCGAACTGTTGGCGGAAATCACCGCCCCTGAAATCGATCAGGAGTTGCATCAGGCGGAGGCGGCGCGCGCGCAAGCCGCCTCGAGCGCCGCGTTGGCGAAGAGTACCGCCGAACGCTGGCAGAGCCTGCGGGAGAAGGATGCCGTCACGCAGCAGGATTTGGACGAACGCTTGAGCGCATACAGTCAAGCGCAGGCCAATCTTGCGGCGGCGGAAGCGAACGTGGCGCGGCTGCGCAGTTTGCAGGGGTTCAACAAGGTGGTTGCGCCTTTCGACGGGGTAGTGACCCGGCGCGATGTGGACGTGGGCGACCTGGTCGACGCCGGCAACGGCGGCGCCGGCAAGGCTCTTTTTTCGGTGGCGCAAATCGATCCGCTGCGCCTTTATGTCTACGTGCCCCAGGCCTATGCCCACCTGGTCAAGGTAGGCGATGCCGTTACGGTGACATTGGCCGAGCGCGCCGGCGAGGAATATCGGGGAACCATTGCGAACACGGCGCGCGCCATCGATACCACGACGCGCACCATGCAAGTGGAGATTCGCGTGCCGAATCCCAAAGGCGGGTTGATCGCAGGTTCATACGTGCAGGTGTCGCTGCCGATCAAGACCGGGACTTCGGCCCTGGAGGTGCCGAGCAACGTGCTGCTATTCAGGCCCGACGGGCCGCGTGTGGCGCTGGTCGACGGCGACGGCCGAGTGCGCTTGGCGGCGGTCAAGCTCGGCACCGATTTCGGCAATTCGATTGCGATATTGAGCGGCGTGTCCGAAAGCGACCGGATCATTTTGAATCCGGCCGATTCGGTCGCCGACGGCGACGTCGTCACGCTGGTCGACGCCGTTTCGAAGCTACGAGGCGGGAACCAACGGCCGTGAATGCAGCCCTGCGACGCTGTCTCGAATGCTGCTGCCTTGCCGCGGCGTTGCTGGCCGGCTGCGCGGTGGGGCCGAATTATCATCGGCCGCCGGCGGAGGTGCCACCGGCATGGCAGCCGCAGGCGCCATGGCAGGAGGCCGTGCCCAGCGATGCGGCGCTGAAGGGGGATTGGTGGAAAGTATTTCATGACGCCGACCTCGATCGGCTCATCGAGCTCGCGTTGCAGAACAACCAGAATCTGCATGTGGCGGCCGCACGGCTCGCTCAGGCGCGAGATGAGGTGAAAGTGGCCGAGTCGGATTTTTACCCCACGGTGGGGCTGTCCGCGGCGGCGGCCCGGGCCAAGAGTTCGGCCAATCGGCCGCTGTCGGAGTATTCCCAGCCGAACACCTCGACCGTGCAAAACGACTTCATCGTTGGCCCCACGGTCAATTATGAATTCGATTTGTTCGGCCGCGTGCGGCGCGAGGTCGAGGGTGCGCGCGCTTCCGCCGAACAGGCGGCGGCCGATTACGAGAACACGCGATTACTGTTGATCGCGCAACTGGCCAGCGATTATTACACTCTGCGGGAACTCGATGCCGAGATCGACGTGCTGAACCGCGATTTGCAATTGCAGCGAGGGGCGTTGAGCTTCGTGAACTCGCGGCACGAGCTGGGCTACGCCACGGGCCTGGATTTGGCGCAGCAGCAAGCGCTGCTCGACTCGAGCGGAGCGCAGCTGGAATTGCTGCAGGTTCAACGGGCTCAGAATGAACACGCGATTGCGACGCTCGTCGGCACCCCCGCGCCGAGCTTCCATCTTGAGCCTCTTCTGCTGTCTCCCGACATACCCGTTTTGCCGGTCGGCCTGCCCGCGGATTTATTGCAGCGCCGTCCTGATGTCGCCGCGGCCGAGAGGGCCATGGCGGCGGCCAACGCGCGAATCGGGGTTGCACGCGCGGCATATTATCCGGCGATCGATTTGCGGCCCTTCGTGCCCGGCGTTGGCTGGCAAAGCAACACGCTGTCGACCTTGTTCGACGCGCCGAGCCGGCTCTGGTCGTTCGGCGTATCGGCCACCGAGACGCTGTTCGATGCCGGGAAAACGCGCGCCAACGTGCGCATCGCGAGCGCCGATTACACGGCGGCCGTTGCGGCGTATCGGCAGACCGTGCTCAATGCGATGGAGGAAGTGGAAAACGGCATTACCGGGCTGAGCTCGCTGGATCGGGCGGCGACCCAAGCGGATGCCAGCGTGCACAGCGCGCAGCGCGCCTTCGACATCGCGAGCGTTCGCTACAAGGGCGGAGTGGACACTTACCTGGATGTGATTACGGCCGAGCAAACGCTGCTCGTCAATCAGCGCCAGGCGGTGCAGATTCACGGCCAACAATTTCTCACTACCGTGTACTTGATCAAGGCGCTCGGCGGAGGCTGGGCAGGGGCACCGAGGACGGCCTCTCGCAACGACTAGAGCTTGGTCTTTTGACCTTTGGACAGCGAGTCGATGGCGGCCGGCGGGGACATGGCGTTCGATTGAATGAAGTCCACTCCGAGTGCCGTGAGCCATTCCTGTTCGGCTTGGGTATCGGTGCGTTTCGCCACGGTGTACATGCCGAGGACACGCGCCATCTGAACGACCGCCGTAATCGCCGCCTGCGATAGCTTGTCGGTGCGCATATTCGCGGTAATTGCCGACGCGATCTTGATATAACGAACACCCGGCAAGCGCAGCAGATCGAAGCATTCGGTGCGCATCGCGAAATCGTCGAGCACCAACGGGCAACCGAGGCGGTGCAGGGCGGCGGCAACTTCAGCGACCCGTCCCGCGAGCTTCACTGCCGTGGGTACGTCGACCTCGAAGCCGATCATCGCCTTCGGCAGTGACGATTTCGCCAAACACAATTCCACGAATTTTATGAAGTGCTCGTCATGCAGTGCGGTCGTCGTGAGATTGACGGAAAACATCACGGCGTGCGTCTGCCATACGTCCGGATGATGCACCAGCCAGCCAATCAGTTCGGTGACGACGCGCCGATCGATCATCGAGCCCAGCCCGTGTTCGACGGCGGCCTTCAGCATCGCCTGCGGCGCGGCATTCGGTGCGTCTTCGGACTTGGAGCGCAGCAGCACTTCATAGCGCTTCAGTTGGCTGCCTTTGGTCAGGGGCACCATGCGTTGCACGTGCAGCGCGATCGGGCTGCGGCGCAAAGCCGCATGCAGACGATCGATCTCCGGAGTGACCGTTGGCGCGCGCTGATCGTTTGCGGGGCGCTGATCCTTGGCGGCGCGTTGGTCCTTGGCGGTGTGCACGGCCGCAGCCGCGCCCGTCGCGGCCTCGAGCGAACTGCGCGCCACTTTGGGCGGCGGCGGCGCCGGCATCGGGGATTTCGCTGCCGGCATCGACGGTTTTGCGTCCGGCGGCGGGGGCTTTATGACTGGCACTCGCCCGGAATTGACCAGCGATAGCTCGAAAGGCGCCGACGAAGATGCTGGGAGCTCCGGCGCACTCGGCTGCCGGGCCGCCGAGCTCACGGAAGGGGACAGCGTGGCGGGTGCCGCCGGTGCGGCGGGTGCCGGTTCGCGCGCCGGATCCGAGGCCGGGCGCATCCCTGCGAATTCCATGAGCGCGCGCTGCAATTTCGGCGTCATGAGCTTGATGGCGCCCCGCTCGTCTTGCGGGATCGCGCGCGTATCCATGATCATCATGATGGCGCCGACCATTGCTCGGCGCCCGTTGACCGCACGCAGAAGCACCGCGGAGCGGGAGTCGCCAAGATCGTAGGCGAGTACGGGCGGGCTGCTGTTGCTCGAGAATGCTTCGATGGCCTCGCGCACCGCGTTGTGCTCATCCGGGCCCATCGAGTTTTCACTCAACCACAGCAAATCCCCATGTTCATCGTGCAGCGAAACGGCATGGGCGCGCGCCGGTTCGACGGCCGCGCGCACTTGTTGGCACAGGGCATCGAAGTCGACGAGCGGACGTTCCGTTGCGCTAAAGGGTCTGCCCTGCTCCATAGGACCGATACTAGTAGGGTAAGGCTATACTTCTACCGCAGCGGCGCCCTGACTGATGTGATGGTCTTCGCCAAAACGCGCCAGCCGCCGGGCGTATTGCCGCCGGGACGCCTTGGGTTCGGCGTGAAGCCGGCATGACATATCATCGGCGCCAGGTCACACTTGCTACTACACTGGCCGCCAGCCATGCCCGGAATTTCGGAACACCGTCAATATCGCTACTACGATTTCGTGATGGCGGCCTATGTCTGCATCCTGCTGTGTTCCAATTTGATCGGTCCCGCCAAGGAAACGTCCATCCAGGTGCCGTTCCTCGGCACGGTTACCTTCTTGGCCGGCGTGCTCTTCTTCCCCATTTCCTACATCTTCGGCGATATCTTGACCGAGGTTTACGGCTACGCTCGCGACCGGCGCGTGGTATGGGCGGGCTTCGCGGCGCTGGCGTTTGCCTCTTTCATGGCTGCGGTCATCGTGCATCTGCCGCCCTCCGCAAGCTCTCGCGCGACTCAGCCGGCGGTCGAAGCCATATTCGGCAACACACCGCGCATCGTCGCGGCGTCGGTGGTGGCTTTTCTGTGCGGCACCTTCGTCAACAGCTATGTGCTCGCGAAGATGAAAATCTGGACTCTGGGCCGGTGGCTTTGGACTCGCATCGTCGGCTCGACGTTGTGCGGCGAGCTGGTGGATTCGATGATTTTCTATTTCGTCGCCTTTTACGGCCGGATACCGCAGAGCCATCTGGTGGCGATCATGTTCACGCAATATGCCTTGAAAAGCGCTTGGGAAATCCTCGCGACCCCCCTCACCTATCGTGTCGTTGCATTCCTGAAACGGGTGGAGAACGAGGACTACTACGACATAGGCACGAATTTCACGCCATTCTCGCTGCGGGTCTGAAATAAACGCCCATTTGGCTCTGTTGTCGCCGCGCCGCACTTGTTTCCCCTGCCGGCACGCGCCTACGATAGGATATGGCTGACCATCCAAGAATCGTGATACTGGACCGCCTGCAAAGCGGCGAATCCGCGAATCCCTCGCCCGAGAAGATACTCGCCGGCATACCGCGCACCAGAGTCTCGAATCAATATGCCGACGGAACGCAGCAATTTTTCTGCGGGCTGTGGACCAGCACCAGCGGCAGGTGGCGAGTGCGCTATACCGAACACGAATTTTGCGTGCTGATCGAGGGCCGTGTGCGACTCGAGTCGGTTACCGGCGAGAAGCACGATTTGCGTGCCGGCGATGCCTTCGTCGTGCCTGCCGGATTCGAGGGCACTTGGGAAGTGGCCGAGCCGTGCAAGAAATGGTACGCGATTTTCGAACCCAAGAACCCGACGACGGAGCCGGGCCCCGCTCGATAAGAGCGATCCGCGTCAAGCGGTTTCGCGTATTACCTGGCTCAGCGTTTCGACGATCTGCGCGATGTGGCCGCGCTCGATGATCAAGGGCGGCGACAGAGCGATCACGTCCCCGGTTTGGCGGACCATGACGCCGCGCTCGAAACACTTGAGGAACACGTCGAAGGCTCGCGCACCCGGTTTGCCGGCGCGCGGTTCGAGTTCGACCGCCCCTATCAGACCATAGTTGCGCACGTCGATCACATTCGGCAGTCCGCGCATCGAATGCACCGCGTCCTCCCATGTGGAACTGAGCGTTGCCGCGCGTGTCAGCAATTCTTCCTTGGCATAGATGTCGAGGGTGGCGAGAGCGGCGGCGCAGGCAACCGGATGCGCGGAGTAGGTATAGCCGTGAAACAGCTCGATCGTGTTTTCCGGGCCCTGCATGAACGCCTCGTAGACTTTCCGCTGCGTGAACACCGCACCCATCGGAATGGCGCCGTTGGAAAGCCCTTTGGCCGTCGTCATGAGGTCGGGAGTGACATCGAAGGCTTGCGCGGCGAATGGTTTGCCGACCCGGCCGAAGCCGGTGATCACCTCGTCGAATATCAACAGGATGTCGTGTTTGTCGCAGATCTCGCGCAGGCGCTTCAGATACCCCACCGGCGGCAGCAACACGCCCGCGGACCCGGAAATCGGTTCGACGATCACCGCCGCGATGGTCGAGGCGTCGTGCAAAGCGATGAGACGCTCCAATTCATTGGCGAGGTGCATGCCCCATTGCGGCAAGTTGCGTGAGAACGCGTTGTGGCCGATATCGAGCGTATGCGGCAGATGGTCCACACCCGGCAGCATGGAGGAGCCGAAGAACTTGCGATTATTGACCATACCGCCCACCGACATGCCGCCGAAGCCGACGCCGTGGTAGCCCTTCTCGCGGCCGATAAAGCGGGTACGTTGACCGGCGCCGCGGGCGCGATGGTAGGCGATCGCAATTTTCAGCGCGGTGTCGACCGACTCGGAACCTGAATTCGTGAAGAACACGCGGTCCATACCCGGCGGCGCAATGGCCACCAATCGATTCGCGAGCTCGAACGCTATCGGGTGGCCCATTTGGAACGTCGGGGCATACTCCATGACGCTGAGCTGCCGAGTCACCGCTTCGGTGATCTCGCGCCGGCCATGACCCGCGTTCACGCACCATAGGCCGGCGACCGCATCGATCACCTGCCGGCCGTCGGCGGTCCAATAGTGCATGCCTTCGGCACGCGTCAAGAGCCGCGGGTTGGCCTTGAATTGGCGATTGGCCGTGAACGGCATCCAAAAAGCTTCGAGGTCGCTTTGCGCGGGCGCAGGAGAAATTCGGGCGTTCATAGGGGTCCTTTGCCAATGGCGGCGATAGATGATAAGGAAATTCAACAGATTCCTCAATTTTGGCTGCATCTTCGCTATAACTGTTTAATATAATGGACACTATGAGCATCGATGTGGGCACTCATTTGAAAGCGGTTCGGCAGATGTACGGTCTGTCGCAGCGCGAATTGGCAAAACGCGCCGGGGTTACCAACGGGCTGATCTCCTTGATCGAGCAAAACCGCGTCAGCCCGTCGGTGAGTTCGCTCAAGAAGGTTCTCGACGGGATCCCCATGGCGCTCGCCGATTTCTTTACGTTGGATTTGGCCGGCAAGCCCGAGGTGTTTTTCCCGCGGGCGGAGCTTGCGGACATCGGCACCGGGTCCGTGGAACTGCGCCTTGTCGGCGGTCGGCTCGCCAAGCGCAGCATGTCGATACTTCACGAACGCTATGCGCCGAATGCCGACACCGGCGAGGAGATGCTGGCACATGCCGGCGAGGAGGGCGGTGTGATCGTCAAAGGGACGATCGAGCTCTCGGTCGGCGGCGATACCCGGCTGCTTGAAGCGGGCGACGCCTATTACTTCAGGAGTTCCATTCCGCATCGTTTTCGCAATACCGGGAGCGAGGATTGCGAGCTGGTGAGCGCGAGCTCGCCGCCCACGTTTTAGCCGGGTCTTCGGGTAGCATATGGCTATGAGCACGGTCACGGTTGCTGCCACGCAGATGGCGTGTAGTTGGGATCGGGGCGCAAACATGGCGCGCGCCGAGAAATTGATCCGTGAGGCGGCGCGCCGCGGCGCCCAAGTGATCCTGATTCAGGAGTTGTTCGAGACTCCGTATTTCTGCATGGATCACGCCAGCCGGCATTTCGGTATGGCGAAGCCCCTGGAAGGACATCCGGCGGTGGAGCACTTTCGCGGTCTGGCGCGCGAGCTCGACGTGGTGCTGCCGGTGAGCGTGTTCGAACGTGCCAACAACGTCTTTTACAACTCAGTGGTGATGCTCGACGCCGGGGGCGCGGTGCTCGGCAGTTACCGCAAATCGCATATCCCGGAAGGAACCGGATATCACGAGAAGTTTTATTTCTCGCCGGGAGATACCGGCTTCAAGGTGTTCGATACCAAATTCGCCAAATTAGGGGTCGCGATTTGCTGGGATCAATGGTTCCCGGAGGCGGCGCGCTCCATGGCGTTGATGGACGCGGAAATCCTCCTGTATCCGACCGCAATCGGCTCCGAGCCCCAGGACCCGAGCTTGGATTCCAGCGCGCATTGGCAGCGCACGATGCAAGGCCATGCGGCAGCCAATGTCATGCCGGTGGTGGCGTCGAATCGCGTGGGCACGGAGCAGGGCGAAAAATACACGATGACGTTCTACGGTTCCTCGTTCATCGCCTCGCACACCGGTGAAATAGTGGCTCAAGCCGATCGAAACAGCGAGAACGTGCTGACCGCCTCGTTCGATTTGGAGGCCGTGCGCCGATATCGGCAGGCTTGGGGCGTGTTCCGCGATCGTCGCCCCGATCTGTATCACCCTATCTTGTCGCTCGATGGACGCGGTTGAGGGTTTTGCACTTCCGCAAGACTTCGTTTTTGTCGACTTAGAGACGACCGGCGGCAACGCGGCCTATCACCGCATCACGGAAATCGGCATTGTCCGCGTCGACCAGGGCGAGACGGTCGAGGAATGGAGCTCGCTCGTGAATCCGGAGTGCCGCATCCCGCGGTACATCGAAGAGTTCACCGGCATCAGCAACGAGATGGTCGCCACGGCGCCGCGCTTCGCCGATATCGCCGAGCTGGTGCTCGAGAAGCTGCAATCGCCGGCGCAGCGGGCGCCGCTGTTTGTCGCGCACAATGCGCGCTTCGATTATTCATTCTTGCGTGCCGAGTTCCGCCGCGCCGAGATGCACTTCCGCGCCAGGGTTTTGTGTACGGTAAAACTGTCTCGGCGGCTGTTTCCCCAGCACCCGCGCCACAGTTTGGATGCATTGATCGAGCGGCACGATTTGACTTGCAGCGCGCGCCACCGGGCGCTCGGCGATGCGTGCGTGCTGCGCGACTTTTGGTTCAAGCTGCGCCATGAACTGCCGGAGACGGCACTTGCCGCGGCCGCGCAGACCGTGCTCGGCACGCAGAGGTTGCCGGAGCATCTGCCAGCGGATCTGGCGGACGAATTGCCCGAAGGCCCGGGCGTGTACCGGTTTTTTGGGCTCGGCGATGCGCTTCTCTACGTCGGGAAAAGCACCTGTCTGCGCAGACGCGTCCTCTCGCACTTTGCCGCCGAGCACTCCGACGCCAAGGAGCAGAAGCTCGCGCGGCAGGTGCGGCGCGTCGATTGGCTGGAAACCGCCGGTGAGCTCGGCGCCTTATTGCGCGAAGCCGACTGGATCAAGACGCAAAGGCCCCTGTACAACCGGCGTCTCAAGCCCTCATCCGGCGACATCACGATCAGGATCGCCGAGGATACGGGTTTGGTTGAATTCGCAGCCATCGCCGAGCTTGACCCGAAGGAACTCGGGCGCTGCTGCGGCGTTTTTCGTTCGCACAAGGACGCGCGCAAGGCGCTGACCGACATCGCCCGGGCGCAGCGGCTTTGCCTGAGGATACTGGGATTCGAACAGAGCGCCGGTTCATGCATCGCCTACCAGCTTGGAAAGTGCAAGGGCGCCTGCGTCGGAGAGGAGCCGCTCGTGCTGCATGGGTTGCGGTTACGGATGGCGCTCTCCCCGCTCATCTTGAAGCCCTGGCCGTTTCCCGGGCGCGTGGCGCTGCGCGAGCGCGATCCGCAGGGTGCAATCGACCTGCACGTGGTCGATCACTGGACCTATCTGGGCACCGCGCGCTCGGAAGACGAGCTAGCCTCGCTTGCGGCCAGGGCGGCAAGCGTTCCCTTCGACGCGCACGTGTATCGGATTCTGGCGCGCCATCTCGCGAGCCGCCCGCAACTCGATTGGTTGGATTTGCGCGCGGTCGCTCGGCCGGGAGCCGTCGATGGGTCGAATTAATGTACATTAAGTCGGATTATCGAAGGCTAAGGGCGGGCGCGATGGCGAACAGGGACGATGCCGACGTCGATGTGTCTTGAGCAGCCGCCAAGACAATGTGCGCTACTGGATCGCGACGGCGCCCGTGGGCGCGGCTTCGGTGCTGGCGGAGGAATTGGCGACGTACGGCGCAAGCGACATCCGCGAACGCAGCCACGACGCGAAATTCCAGGGCACGCTCGAGGTGGGCTATCGGGCCTGCCTATGGTCGCGCACCGCATCGCGTGTCTTCTTGAGCTTGGGCTCGATCGACGCCACCAGCCCGGGTAAGCTCTTCGAGGCCGTGAAGCGCATCGATTGGCGCGAGCATCTCGCGCCGGGCGCGACGCTGGCGTGCGGCTGCAGCGGCGGCAACGAATCCATCCGCCACACGATTTATGGCTCGCAGTTGCTGAAGGACGCGGTGTGCGACAGCCTGCGCGATGCCACCGGGGAGCGGCCGAACATCCGGCCCGAGCGTCCCGATGTGCTGCTGCACCTGCATGTCGAGGGGCCCACCGCGCTCCTGTCGGTGGATTTTTCGGGTGAGAGCTTGCACCGCCGCGGTTACCGCATCGAAGGCGGACGTGCGCCGCTCAAGGAGAACGTGGCGGCGGCCGTTTTGTTGCGTTCGGGCTGGCCCGCCATTTGCGAGCAAGGCGGCGTTCTCCTCGATCCGATGTGCGGTTCCGGCACCTTGCTCACCGAAGCGGCGTTGATCGCGGCCGATGCCGCCCCGGCGCTCGAGCGGGAGTATTTCGGCTTCAGCGGCTGGGGCGGTCACGATGCCGCGCTGTGGCAGCGCCTGTGCGCGGAGGCGCGCACGCGCAGGGCCGAACGCGTGCCGCGGCGCTGCATCATCGGTTCGGACATCGACGCGGAGGCCGTGCGCATGTCGATAGCCAACGCCGAGCGCGCCGGCGTAGCCGAGTGGGTGCACGTGGAAAAGCGGGCGCTCAGCGAAGTCGCCGCCCCGCGGGGCGAGATCGGGCTGGTGGTGGCAAACCCGCCTTACGGCGAGCGCATCGGTGCGGAATCGGGTTTGCCGGAGTTGTATGGCGAGCTCGGGCGCGCGCTGCGCGAACGGTTCCGGGGCTGGCAGGCGGCGATTCTCACCGGTAATCCGCAACTTGCTCGCAATTTGGGCGTCTACGCCAAGCGCACGCACCGCGTGTTCAACGGCGCCATCGAGTGCCGGCTGCTGCGCTTCGACTTGAATGAAGCGAGCGTCCAGCGTCCGGCGGAGGCGGTGCGCGCGGATTGGTCGAGCCGCTCCGGTGCGCAGATGTTCGCCAATCGGCTGCGCAAGAATCTGCAGCGCTTGGAGCCGTGGGCCGAGCGGGAACACATCGATTGCTTTCGCGTCTACGACGCGGACATGCCGGAGTACGCATTCGCCATCGACCTCTACGGCCGCGAGGCGCGCCACGTCCACGTTCAGGAATATGCTGCGCCAAAGACCGTGAATCAGCAGAGCGCGCGCGAGCGCCGCCGCGAGGTCCTCTCGATATTGCCGGAGGCTCTGTCGGTGCCGCTGACGCATGTGCATTCGCGGGTGCGCAAAGCGCAAAAGGGCGCCGAGCAGTACGAAAAGCGTGCGCTCACGGGCGAGCGTCACGCCGTGCAGGAAGGCGGGCTCAAATTCTGGGTCAACTTCCGCGATTACCTGGACACCGGTTTGTTTCTCGATCACCGGATCGTGCGCCAGATGCTGCGCGATTGGTCCAAGGACGCCGATTTCCTCAATTTATTTTGCTACACCGGCAGCGCGACGGTGTACGCCGCCGCCGGCGGCGCGCGCAGCAGCGTGAGCGTGGATTTATCCAACACCTATCTCGATTGGGCCCACGACAATCTGGTGTTGAACGGCTTCGGGGGAACCGAGCACGAATTGCATCGGGCGGATTGCCTGCAATGGCTGGAAAGCCAGGCGCTTTGGGGGCCGCGCTTCGATTTGATTTTCGTCGATCCGCCCACTTTCTCGAACTCCAAGCGCATGGAGGGCGTGCTCGACGTGCAGCGCGATCATGTGGGCATGATCCGCCGGTCCTTGAAGCTGTTGCGTCCCGCCGGCCGCCTGGTCTTCTCGACCAATTTCACGCGCTTCAAGCTCGACTCCGCGGCGCTTGCGGATTTGCTGGTCGATGACATCAGCGCCGAAACCATCCCCAAGGACTTCGAACGCAATGCGCGAATCCACCGCTGCTTCGTGGTGCGATTCAAGTGAATCGGCCGGCGGGCGCGAGGCGGTCGCCTAGAGCAGATCCCGCAGCCGGTAGTAAAGCATGGCCAATATCAAGGAAGGGCGCCTGAACAATCGGCCCCCGGGAAAATCGCGGTGCGGCAGACGCGCAAATACATCGAAGCGTTCCGCCGTCCCGGCCACCGCCTCGGCCACCAATTTGCCGGCGAGGGCGGTCAATGCCATACCGTGGCCCGAAAAGCCCTGCAAATAAAATACATTGGGCGCGAGGCGTCCAAAGTCGGGCGCGCGGCTCCGCGAGATATCGAGAAATCCGCCCCAGCTGTACTCAACTTCGAGGTCGGCGGTTTGCGGGAAAACGCGCACCATGCGTCTGCGCATGGATTCAGCCAAGCGCGGCGGCTGCAAGGCGCTGTAGCTCACGCGCCCGCCGAACAATAGGCGATCATCGGCGGACAAGCGGAAATAGTCCAAGATCCAGTTGATGTCGGCGATGGCCGCATTGCTCGGCAACAGCTCGCGGGCGCGCGCCGGATCGAGCGGCTGCGTCGCTATCATGTAGGTGCCTACGCCCAAGATTCGCCGCGCGAGTACCGGTGCGACGGAGCCGAGATAGGCGTTGCCGCATAACACGAGATGTCGGCAGCGAACGCTGCCATGCGCCGTGCGCACCACGATTTCCGGTCCATCCTCGTACCCAAGCGCCTGCGTGTTCTCGAAAATGCGCACACCCGCGGCCTCAGCGGCGCGCCCCAGGCCTTGAGTGTATTTGAGCGGGTGCAGATGACCGCTGCGCGGGTCGAGTATCCCGCCGAGATAACGATCGCTGCGCACGTGCGATTGCAGCTCGGCGCGATTGAGCAAGCGCGCCGAGCCATAACCGTACTCATCGTGCAGCTCATGTATCCATTGCTCCAATTCATCGAGATGCCGAGGCTTGGTCGCGACATGCACGTGATTGGGGCGGTAGTCGCAGTCGATGCCGTGCTCGCGAATCAAGGATTGCGTCAGATCGAGAGCTTCGACCGAGAGTTCGAACAGGCGGCGCGCGTCGAGGGCGCCCACTTGCTCGACCAGCGCCTTCTGGCTCGCCGCCAGGCCGAAAATTGTTTGCCCGCCGCTGCGTCCGGACGCGCCGTAGCCGACGAAGCGAGCCTCCAGCAAGGCCACCCGGTAGCCGCG
>Ga0209048_10003865_pt1 | contig 14465 bp, 15 predicted proteins | sample FrelakmetCRP12CR_FD_187146 | JGI IMG/M metagenome (GOLD analysis project Ga0209048, IMG submission 187146) | Freshwater lake sediment microbial communities from the University of Notre Dame, USA, for methane emissions studies - CRP12 CR (SPAdes)... | ecosystem: Environmental > Aquatic >... | reverse complement strand
AGAGGGGAAAGCGCCGCCCCCGGCGTCCGGCCATCGCTTCCCCGAACCCCGGTAAGATGCCCGCTGCGCCCGCGCTCCCGTCGTTCCTCGCGCATTCCGGCCACCAGGAAGACCGCCCAATGCCCGCCATCGCTTTCGACCGCTTCTACCGTTATGCCGACCTCACCGCGATTCTCGAGGCCTTCGCCGCCCTGCACCCGGACCTCATCTCGCTCGAATCGATCGGCAAGAGCCACGAAGGCCGCGACATCTGGGTCCTGACCGTCACCCGCACGGCGACCGGACCGGCGTCCGAGAAGCCGGCGTTCTGGGTGGACGGCAACATCCACTCGACCGAGGTCGCGGCATCGGCGGCTGCGCTGTACTTCCTGCACACGCTCGTCACGCAGTACGGCAAGGACCCGGAGGTCACCCGCGCGCTCGACACCCGCGCGTTCTACGTCTGCCCGCGCATCAACCCGGATGGCGCCGAATGGGCGCTCGCCGACAAGCCGAAGTGGGTCCGTTCGAGCACCCGGCCGTACCCTTGGGACGACGACGAGATCGAGGGGCTCGTCGTCGAGGACGTCGACGGCGACGGCCGCATCCTCCAGATGCGCCTCACCGATCCGAACGGCCTGTGGAAGGATCACCCGGACCAGCCCGGGCTGATGGTCCGGCGCGACCCGGTCGAGACGGGCGGTACCTACTATCGGATCCTGCCCGAAGGTACGATGGAGGGTTGGGACGGGTTCATGTTACGGGTGAAAAAGCCAAAACAGGGACTTGATCTCAATAGGAATTTCCCGGCCAACTGGCGCCAGGAATTCGAACAGCTCGGCGCCGGGCCGTTCCCGACGTCCGAGCCCGAAGTGCGCGCCGTCGTCGCGTTCGTGGTCGGCCATCCGAACATCACGGGCGGCGTCGCGTTCCACACGTGGAGCGGCGTGCTGCTGCGCCCGTTCGACCACCTGCCGGACAACGAGATGCACGCGGAGGACCTCTGGCACTACCGGAAGACAGGCGCCAAGGGTACCGAGCTCACCGGCTACCCGGCGATCTCGGTGTACGAGGAGTTCCGCTACCACCCGAAGCAGGTGATTGGCGGCGCCTTCGACTGGATTTACGAACACCTCGGCATGTTCAGCTGGGTGGTCGAGATCTGGAGTCCGATGAAGGAAGCCGGCATCAAGAACTACAAGTACATCGACTGGTTCCGCGACCACCCGATCGACGACGACCTCAAGCTCTACCGGTGGAACGTGGAGAAGCTAGGCGGAATCGCGCACGTGGCCTGGAAGCCGTTCGACCATCCGCAGCTGGGTCGGGTCGAGATCGGCGGCTGGAACCGCTTCCACGCGTTCGGCAACCCGCCGCCGGCGTTCCTCGAGCGGGAGCTGGCGCGGTTTCCCCGATGGCTGCTCTGGCAGGCGCTCACCTCGCCGAAGATGGAGCTCGTCGCAGCGGAGGCCGACGCGCTGGGTGACGGCCATTGGCGAGTGTGCCTCGTCGTCGAGAACACCGGCTGGCTGCCGAGCTACGTGTCGAAGCGGGCGCAGGAGCGCAAGGTCGTCCGCGGTGTGATCGCGGAGATCGCGCTGCCGTCGGGCGCGACTCTGGTACACGGCAAGCGGCGCGAGGACCTGGGCCAGCTCGAAGGCAAGTGGGCGAAGCACACGGGCGTCTCATTCTGGCCCGATTACAACGTCACCGACGATCGCGCGAAGGTCGAATGGGTCGTGCGCGGCCGGAAGGGCGACCGGGTCGAGCTTCTCGCGCGGCACGAGCGCGCCGGCACTCTTCGTGCAGCGGTGACGCTCGGCTGAAGGGAATCCGGCGATGGCGAGAGTCCTGGGGGTCGGCGGCGTCGAGGAGAGCGAGTACGGCCGCTTCGGCTGGTTCCTCGATCGCGGCGGCGACAAGGTCGAGTTGTGGCAGCCGCCGGCGCCCATCGCGCGTGGGGGACCTCCCTGAGCGCCCTTGCCCGAATTCCGCGCGGCGTGTGGGCGCTCGGCTTCGTCAGCCTGTGCATGGACCTCTCGTCGGAGCTCGTCCACGCGCTGCTTCCCCTCTACATGATGCTGGGGCTCGGCGCCTCCACGCTCACGATCGGCATCGTCGAGGGCATCGCGGAAGCGACCGCGCTTGTCGTCAAGGTCTTCTCCGGCGTGATCTCCGACTTCTTCGGGCGCCGGAAGCCGCTCGTGCTGCTGGGTTATGGCCTCGCGGCGTTCACCAAGATCGTCTTCCCGCTGGCCCCGACGCTGGGCTGGATCGTCACCGCGCGGTTCGCCGACCGCATCGGCAAGGGCATTCGCGGCGCGCCGCGTGACGCGCTGATTGCCGACCTCTCGCCGCCGGACGTCCGGGGCGCGAGCTTCGGGTTGCGACAGGCGCTGGACACGGTGGGTGGCGTCGGCGGCCCGCTGCTCGCCATCGGCGCGATGACGTACTTCGCAAGCGATTTCCAGTCGGCGTTCTGGGTCGCCGTGATTCCGGCGTTCCTCGCCGTTGCGCTGCTCGTCGTCGGCGTCGAAGAACCCGGCCGGAAGCCGGAGCCGGGCGCCGCCGACGGGGCCAGGCGGTTGCGGCTCGCCGACGCGAAGAGGCTCGGTCGCGACTTCGGGATCGTCGTCGGTATCGCCGCGATCCTCACGCTGGCCCGGTTCTCCGAGGCATTCCTCGTGCTGCGGGCGCAGAACGTCGGGCTGCCGCCGGCGATGGCGCCGTGGGTCATGGTCGTGATGTCGATCGTCTACGCGGCAGTTTCCTATCCGGCGGGGTCGGCGGCCGATCGTGGCCGCGGCCCGCGCCTTCTGTCCGCCGGCCTGCTGGCGCTCGTCGCCGCCGACGTGGTCCTCGCGAACGCCGCCGGCGGGGCCGCGGTCTTTGCCGGTGCGGCGCTGTGGGGGCTGCACATGGGGCTCACGCAGGGTTTGCTCGCGGCGCTCGTCGCCGCGACGGCGCCGGTCGACATGCGTGGCACCGCGTTCGGCGTCTTCAACCTGGTGTGCGGCGTCGCGCTGCTCGCCGCGAGCGTGCTCGCGGGATGGCTGTGGGACACGTTCGGCCCGGCGTTCACGTTCTACGCGGGCGCGGCGCTGACGCTGGCGGCCTGGGCCGCGCTCGCTCGTCACGGCGGCGGCGCGGCCGAGTTGCACCGGGGATGAAGAAATCGCCTGTGTAAGGGCGAGGCCGCAGCCCCGACCAACGGGCAGCACCTGAAAGGAGACGGCAGATGCAGCACGCCATCGCGGACCGGCCGGGTCCCCGCGGACATCTGTATTACCGGCACACGCTCCCGGTGCGCATCATGCACTGGACCAACGTGGTCGCGCTGACGATCCTGCTGATGAGCGGGCTGCAGATCTTCAACGCGCATCCGCGGCTGTACTGGGGAAAGTCGTCGTACACGGGTGCTCCGCCCGTGCTGGAGATCGGCATGAAGGGAGGCGACGGGGCCGACTGGGCCGGCGTCACGCGCATCCTCGGCCACGAATTCGTCACGACGGGCGTGCTCGGCCTTTCCAGGTTCCCGAGCGGCGAGCCGTCGGCGCGCGGATTCCCCTGGTGGGCGACGATCCCGGACAACCCGTGGCTGTCGCTCGCGCGTTCCTGGCATTTCTTCTTCGCCTGGGTGCTTCTCGTCAACGGCGTCGCCTACGTCGCGCATTCGACGGCGAGCCGCCACTTCGCACGTGATCTCGTTCCCGATCGCGGCGACTGGCGTTCCCTCGGCCAGTCGATCAGGGATCACCTGCGCTTCCGGCATCCGGTCGGCGAGGCGGCGAAGCGCTACAACGTCCTGCAGAAGCTCGCGTATCTGGTCGTGATCTTCGGCCTGCTTCCGCTCATCGTCCTGATGGGCATTGCGATGTCGCCGTGGATGAACTCGGCGCTGCCGGGCTGGGTCGACGTCGTCGGCGGCCGGCAGTCGGCGCGGACGATTCATTTCATCGTCGCCTGGCTGCTAGTCGCCTTCGTGCTGGTGCACGTCTTCGAGGTCGTCGTCTCGGGTCTCTGGAACCACCTGCGCTCGATGATCACCGGCCGTTACCGGATCTCCACGGAGGAAAGCCATGAACGACCGAACGCCTGACGCGCGCCGCCGCTTCCTTCAGCGCGCGGCGGCGGCGGCCGGGACGCTGCTAGTCGCCGGCTGCGAGCGGCTCTCGCACAGCGAGTGGTTCACGAAGGTCCTGAGCGCGGGCGAGACGGCGAGCGCGGCGGTCGCCCATGCGGTCACGTCGCGCGCGTCGATGGCGCAGGAGTTCACCGAGGCCGACCGCTCGCCGACGTTCCGCAGCAACGGAACCGCCGAGCCGAACAACGACGCCTACCAGGCGCTCGCCGTGAATGCGTTTGCCGATTACCGGCTCGAAGTGGGCGGCCTTGTCGCGCAGCCGGCGCGCTTCTCGCTCACCGAGTTGCGCGCGCTGCCGAGCCGGACGCAGATCACCCGGCACGACTGCGTGGAGGGCTGGAGCGCGATCGCGAAGTGGAAGGGTGCGCGCCTCGCCGCGCTGCTCGAAGCGGTGCGTCCCAAGCCCGAGGCGCGCTTCGTGGTGTTCCACTGCGCCGATCCGATGACGGAGGAGGGCGCGGATTTCTATTACGAGAGCATCGATCTCGAGGACGCGTTCCATCCGCAGACGATCCTCGCCTACGAAATGAACGACGCCCCGTTGCCGATCGCCAACGGCGCGCCGATCCGGCTGCGGGTCGAGCGCCAGCTTGGGTACAAGCACGCGAAGTATGTTCTGCGGATCGAGCTGGTCGAGAGCTTCGCGAAGATCGCGGGCGGGAAGGGCGGTTACTGGGAGGATCGGGGCTACCAGTGGTTCGCGGGAATCTGAACTGCGAGGCGTACGCGAACACGTCCCGCGGCAAGCCTTCTGTTGACCCGACAACGGACGTGGCAGGCTGACCCGCGTCGGACTGCTGCCGGCCAACGGCAGACATGCAGAGAGATTTGCATGACGAGGCCTCCGGCTTCGACAGCATGTATCGGACGACCCGCCGCATCACACGCTCCACATCGTCGCGGATGCGGGTCACTTCGCGGGTCCGTCTCGTTCGAACACGACTTCTTGCACCAGCTCGCCGATCTGCGCGCGAAGCTTGACGAGCAACGTGTTGCCCGACTTGGTCGTGCGGTAGTATTTGCGATTCTTCCCTGCGACCAGCTTGACGCTGGACTGAAGCAATCCGGCACGTTCCAGCGAATGCAGCAACGGATACAGCGTGCCCGGCCCGATGAGGTAGCCATGCCGCTTCAGCTCGTCGATCATCTCGAGTCCGTAGATCGGCCCCTTCGCGGCGTGATGAAGGACATGAATCCGCATGAAGCCCAGAAAGGCGTCACGTAGAACCTTCTGACTCGCAGTGGATGCCATGTTGCCGTCCGAATGAGCCCATGGCCGCGAACTCTCGCTGGGCTGCTGGAGGATTGCCGTTTGCGCGCGGGAGTGACGAAGCGCAGCAAGAAAAGGCACCGAGAGCAGTGCAGCCGGCGCCGCTACCACAAAATGAACTCGTGCAAGAACGCGGACCCGACGCGATCACCCGCGCCGGGTCCGCGGATTACGGAGAGCGCTACTTCGCAAACACGAGCTTCAGCGGCTCGTAACTGACGGCGTGCCGCACCTGCGCATTATCGAAGGCGGCAAGTCCGAAAGTGTATGTCTTGCCCGGGTCGCTGAACTGGACGTCGTACTGGCTGCCCGTCGTGAGTTTGCGTGCGACTTCGTATGTCCACGTGCCGTTCTGCCACCGGAAGGCTACCTGGATGTCGCCACGATCGCCTTGCAGCTTGTAGACGATGTAGGACGAGACTTCGTCGCCCGCTTTGAACTTGCTGTCGTCGAAGGCAACTTGGTCGCCGTCTTTGATGTAATACGTGCCGCCGGCGTTGGCCGCTTTGCCGGCCTTGTTCATGAACTCAGGCTTGCCATTGACCAGCCCGAAGCTCTTGTAGTCGGGTCCGCCTGGATCGCCCTTGCGGCCGGCGTTCGGCGATTTGTCCTTGTCGTAGCGTGTGGAGTCCACGTACTGGTCGTCGACTTGTCCGAACACGCCGTTGCGGCTGCCCTTCATGTGCCACATGTCGCCGATTTCGCCCGGATTGGCGGTGTACTTGTTGCCGAACGGCTTGCCTTCGCCCACGTGGCACAGCACCGCGCAGCCGTTCTGGTTGAAGCCAGCGATCGAATCGTTGACGTTCCAGATCATCGACCACTTGTCCTCGTAATAGATGTTGTCGTCGCCGCCCTTGTCGTTCGGATCGCTCAGCTTCTTCCAGCTGCCATCGGCCTGCTTCTGCAGCGGCGCGCGGCGGACCGAATTGGTCGGATCGGCGTATTGCAGTAGGAAATAGATCATGTCGCCGGAGGTCACCGCCTTGAGCGTCGCCGTGGTCTCGCCGGAGCCGCCAAAGTTGGCCCCGCCGGACAGCTTGACGCTCAACGGTCTTGCCGACGCCCACACCGCGTCGGCGGCGTTGCCATCGAGCGTGGGCGCGGCGGTAGCCTTGGCCACAACGAGCGTGTTGGGGGGTGGCGGTGAGTCGACTGTCGTGCATGCCGCGAGCGAAGCCGCGGCCAACGCAATGACGAGCTTGGTCCTGGTGTGCATGGTGATCCTCGCAAGGGTGAAAGAAGGCGATTCCGCAGCTGTCGAGCGACGAAATCGATTGGCGATATCGCACTTCCGAAACCCTAACCGGAGCGACTCTGGGCGAGGTTGACTTTGGTCAAAGGGGCAACCAAGAGGCCGTGCATTGCTTGACGCACGTCAATCCCGGCGGGCCTTGGGCGTCAGGGTGCGGCAATCGTCCGTCCTGCGCGCGGACGAGGCGATCCAGTAATCGGAGCGTTACAGGTCGCGTGCGGCTACCGCGGAACTCGCCGTAATCGGTGAGCGGCTTGAGGCTCTTGAACATCCGCTCCGGGGAAAGGCAAACGGCGGGTCAAGGTGGCGGTCCCGCGGGCAATGGTAATCAACGGCTGCTGTCGCGTTCAGCGCAGCCCTATCAGCCCGACAATGGCAAACCAACACATCTTGTCGGCCGATGTTCTTGATCCAGCAGCCGCGGTGGCCCGATAAATCAATGTGACGCGATTATTTCGGGTGGCTCACGCGAATATCCCCTGCAGGAACCACTCGCCGTCGTCGATCCCGTAGCGGTGGTCGCGATAGATCCACACCGTCTCGCCGCGCGGATTCTCGGCGACGAAGTAGTCGCGACGCACGTCGGCGCCGTCCCACCATCCCGATTCGATCCGCTCCGGGCCGTCGCGCAGCACCCACGGCTGCGCTTCGAGCAGGTGGCCGAGCGGCTCCGGCTCGGGGAGCAGCCAGACGGGCCGCGGCGCCGCGGCGAGCGGATAACTTTGTCGCGGATCCGGCCGAGGTGCGCGCCGTGGGTCGGGCTTCGGTCCGGCGTCAGGGGGCAACGGCGACGCACGACCGGCTGAAACCGGCTCCGCGGCATCCGTCGGCACGTTGCGCCATGCCCGCTCGGGCCGGTGCTCGGCATGCGGCGCGACGAGCGTCACCGCGTCCTCGCCCAGGCGTGCGCGCAGGCGGTCGAGCAGCGGCACGGTCGCGGCCGCGTCGTCGCCGGGAAGCAATCCGAGATTGCGGCCGGCGAGCGGGGCGGTTGCCTTGCTCGCGAGCGTGACCGCCTCGACCGGCGCCGGCAGCGCGACGCGCGCGAGCCGCTCGCGCAGCACCGCGACGAGATGCGCGGGCTCGCGCGCCGGCGCGGCGAGCGCGAAGCCGACGGTGGTGGCGCGAACGCCGGTCTTCACGCCGACGTAGCGCTCGTGCGCGAGCGCGAGCGACATCTCGACGACGCCGAGCCCGCGGCCGACGAGCCATCCCGCCAGCTCGTGCACGAGACGGTTCACCGCGAACCCGAGCGCCTCGGCGCTTTCCACCGGCGCCGGCAGATCGATCTTTCCCGTGTAGCGCGGCGGCGGCACGAACGGCGGTCGCGGGTCGGGGACGCGTCCGCGCACGCGATCGAGGAGAGCGACGAAGTCCGCGCCGACGCGCCGCGCCAGCGCAGCGCGCGGCAACGCGCACGCCTGCCCGAAGGTCGTGACACCGGCGGCTGCGAGCGTCGCGACGACGGCGGGATCGGTGTCGAGCAACGCGAGCGGCAGCGGCGCGAGCACCTCGGGGACCGTCCCCGTTTTTCCGAAGCCGGCGAGATCGGGGATGGCCCCGTCGCGCCATGCGGCCCCGGCGTTCTCCGGCGATTTCCCGGAAAAACGCCGTCGGCTCGCGGTGCCGTCGATCCCGGCGCGGGCGAGCAGCAGCGCAGCGGCGGGCGTGGGCGCGAGCGCGACCTGCGCGGCGTAGCCGAGATCGTGCACGCCGCGGGAAAGACGCGCCGTCAGCGGCGGCATCCCGCCGAACAGCCGCAGGCTGCCGCCGATCTCCGCGAGCACTGCGTCGGGTGGCGCGAGAGCGACGGCCGGCGTGAACTGCGTCGCCCATGTCGCGACGGCCGCGAGGGCGGCGGCTTCGGCGTGCGGGTCGCGCTCGTGCAGCACGAGATCCGGCGCGAGCGCGAGCGATGCCGAGACGAGCTGTCCCGCACGAATCCCCGCGCCGCGCGCGCCGGTGTTCGCGCAGACGATGCGCGGCGTGCGCCCGCCGGTCGCCACCGCGAACGGCTTTGCCGCATCGGCGGGGGACTGCGCCCGCGCGAAGATGTCGAGGGGCAGCGAGGGGAGGAGGAGGCATGCCCAGAGCATGGCGGACGGTGGGAGTGCCTGGCTCATCGCGGGAAAGTAGGGTCAGACTCGACTTTTTCGGACGGCCCGCCGAAAGCGTCGGAGGGAGGAAAGTCGAGTCTGACCCTACTTTCCGTCCCAGATCGCCGTCTCGGACAGCCCGAGTTCGGCGAGCTCCGCTGCGCGCAGGCGGGCTTCGTTCGCGCAGAAGAATTCGTCGAGCTGCGGGGGCTTGACCCCTGTTCCGGCGAGCATCGCGTGCGCCTGCCCGCGGTGATGGATCTGGTGCTGGAAGAGGTGCGCGAGGAGCCGCGTGGCGGATTCGCTCTCGAGGCCCGCCCTGCGCATCACGGGCACCGGCTGCGCGAGCGCCTCGTCCGCGAGCGTCCTGCAGGCGTCGATCAGGCGGCGATCGACGGCGCGCTGGGCCGCCGCGAGCTCCGCGCAGGCTGCGAACGGTTCCTCGGGCGTGAAGAAGCGGTCCGGCAGGGTGTTGGGCGGCTCGCGGCGAAACGCCCGTTCCAGCGCGTCGACGTAATACCAGTCGACGGTGAGGTTGTGATTGAGCGTCGCCTTGAGCGAAGGAAAGAAGCTCGTCCGCGGCGCGACGAAGTCGGCCTGCGACAGCCGGCTGCACGCGGTGAGCAGGCGATGGTTCGCCCAGGCGTTGTTGCAGGCCATCGTGAAGAAGTGATGGGCGAGGGGAGAGGCGGGTGTCATGATCGGGTCGGGGCTCGTGAAATCGGGATCGGGTCGACCTGGGGAACGCCCGGATCATCGGCAGCCGCCGACAAGCCGGGCCGGCTCCAGGGTCCGCTTTCGCTTCCATCGACGTCGACGAATACCGGCTGCGCAAGCTCGCCGCCGCGTCGCTTCAGCACGTGCACCGCGAGCCGGCGTTCCCGCGCCACGAGCGCCAGCCGCAGCGACGCGACGGCGGCGACCGCGCGCTGGCCGGGGCGCCGCCAGAGCACGCCCCACGTGCGGCCTTCGCGCGCGGCGACCGCGAGCCTGCGCATCACGCGGTCGTCGTGCGTGCCGAGCCATGCGAACGCGGCGCCGCATTCGGGTGCGCGCAGCGCCTGTTCGTACGCCCACAGCTGATCCGCGGGGCTTCTGCAGCGGACGAGCAGAAGCCGTGCGAGGTCGAGCCCCGCGGCAGCCAACGCCGGCGCGTAGGGCAGATGCGGCGGCGCGATCCAGACGACGTCGCGGCCGTGCGCCTGCAGCCGCGCGAGCGCGGGCAGCGTGAGGCGGATCTCGCCGATGCCCTCGCGTCCGAGCACGATCTCGGTCAATGCGGCTCCCGGCCAGCCCCGGCCGGGAAGCACGGCGTCGAGCTCGGGGAAACCGGATGGCAGCGCGGCGGGCTCGGGGGCGCAGTCGCCGCCGCGCCAGATCGCGGGGTTCGACAGGACGACAGCGAGGGCGGGATTCATCGAAATCGAATCGAGTCGGATACGCGATATTTCGATCAGCGGGGCACGGGTGGATGGAGGCGGGCGGAAAGCAATGCGCATCCGATCCCGATTCGACAATTTCAGATCGATTGCTGCGGGGCTGACTTCCGCGCCTTCCGACGAGGCTCAGTCCGCTCCCGTTCCCCCCATCGCCTTCGCCGCCCGTTTTGCGAGCTCGTCCGGCGGGACGTCCTCGACGTGGGTGGCGAGGTACCAGTGGTAGCCGAACGGATCGTCGATGCCGCCGGTGCGGTCGCCGTAGAACTGGTTCGCCACCGGACGCACGAGCTTCGCCCCGGCGGCGACCGCCTGCGCGACACGCGCGTCGACATCCTCGACGTAGACCATCAGCGAAACGGGCGAGCCGCCGATCGTGCGCGGGCTGCGCGCGTTCATCGCGGGATTTTCGTCGGCGAGCATCACCGGCGAATTGCCGATCCGGATCTCGGCGTGCCCGATCCTGCCGCCGGGCGCGGGCATGCGCATCAGCTCGACGGCCCCCAGCGCCTTCTTGTAGAACTCGAGCGCGCGCGTGGCGTCGTCGAGGATCAGGTACGGGGTCACGGAGTGATATCCGTCGGGAATGGGTTTCACGGCCATGATGCTGTCTCCTTCAAGGTTGCGGTGGGTGGGCCGGCGCAGAGCGCGGCGCGTGGCGCGGAAGAGAGCTCTCCCGCGGCCCCGCGCGCTGGCCGTCGCCGGTGTTGCAGAAACTCCTAGGCGGCCGGCCAGTGCTGCGCGAATACCGGGGCGACCTGCGGATGCGCTTCGATGCGCAGCAGCGCTTCGTGGAACGCCGGCCGCGCCTGCTGCAGGTGCGCTCGCGACCCCGACCATTTCGATACGACGGCGGCGAGCAGGTCGAGCGCGCCGATCCGCTCGCCGCCAAGGTACGGGCGTGCCGGGAAGAGGTCGGCGAACATTTCCCAGTGCCGGTGCAACCGCGCGCGCGTGCCCGCCCGGATGCGCCCGAGCGTCGCCGCGTCGGCGTCCTCGCACCAGCGCTCGGGAAAATCGATGATGCTGATCGCGGCGTAGCAGTTCGCCGCGATGAACACCAGCCCGCGGATGGCCTGCGCCCGCGCCGGATCGTCGCGCGGCAGGAGCCCGCTGTCCGGGTGCGCGATACCGAGATGGATCAGGATCGCCGCGCTTTCGGAGAGCACGCTGCCGTCCGGGAGCACGAGCGTCGGGATCTGGCCCAGCGGGTTCAGTTTCAGCAGCTCCCGGAAGGCGTCGTTGGGCTCCCACGATGCGGTCTCGACGATGCGGAAAGGCGCACCGATGATCTCCAGCGCGGCTTGCGTCGACGCCGAGCCGGAGCCTTTCTTGCCGTACAGCGTGTACATGGCACCTCCTGTTCGTGGTCCCGTCGCGCGGTGCTTGCGGGGAGCGACGGGTTCTTCGGGGGACAACGACCCGCGAAAGGGAGCGGGGCGCCGGCAGGGCGCCGTCGCCGGGCCGGCCTCGAAAGCGTGCGCCGAATCTCAGCCCGCGCGTGACGCGGGACTTCGCTTGCGGGTGGTGCGCGCTGCCAGCGCGCGCTTGCGCTCCGCCGTGTAGGTCCACCACGGCCGCGCCGGCGCGCCGTCCATGAAGCGGACCACGGCGATGAACGTGTCGAGCACGCAGGGGTCGTGCCGCGTACCGGTCGCGCGGTTGAGCGCTTCGTACAGCGCGTAGGGATCGCGTCCCGCCAGCGCGCGCGGCGTGCGGATGCCGATCCGGCGGAAGTCGGCCGCGATGGCCGGGCCGACATTCGGCAGGTCCTCGAGCACGGTGAGGTTAGCCCCCTTGGCGCTGCGCGCCGTCCCCCCGAGGGGGAGCAGTTCGCGCTCGGGGCGGCCCTTCGCGCTCACGTGAGCCCCCTTGGCGCTGCGCGCCGTCCCCCCGAGGGGGAGCAGTTCGCGCTCGGGGCGGCCCTTCGCGCTCACGCGCGTGCGGTCTGTCTTCGCCTTGGTCTTCATCGCGCTCACCAGCCCTTGCCGCCGCGCACGAGCCCGACGGCGACGCCCTCGATCACGAGCGGCGCCTTTTTCGGATCGACGACGATCGGCGCGTAGTCGGGGTTCTCGGCGACGAGCAGGAGCTGCCCGCCGCGGCGCTTCAGGCGCTTCACCGTGACCTCGTCGCCGCCCCGTCCGGGAAGGCGCGCGACGACGATCTGCCCCGAGCGCGCCTCGGAAGTCCGGTGCACGACGAGGAGGTCGCCGTCGAGGATGCCGGCGTCCTTCATGCTCTGGCCGCGCACGCGCAGCAGGTAGTCGGCGCGCGGCGCGAACAGCGCGGGATCGAGCGGCACGTGCGCCTCGATGTGCTCGGCGGCGAGGATCGGGCTGCCGGCGGCGACGCGACCCACCAGCGGCAGGCCCGTGCCCGGCAGCTCGGGCATCTCCCTCAGCCGCAGCCCGCGCGACGCACCGGGCGTGAGCTCCAGGGCGCCCTTTCTGGCCAGCGCGCGCAGATGGTCTTCCGCCGAGCTCGCCGTGCTGAAGCCCAGGCCGGCGGCGATTTCGGCGCGCGTCGGCGGCATGCCCGTGGACTCGAGGTGCCGGCGGATCCAGTCGAGGACCTTCTGCTGGCGGGCAGTGAGCGGAAGCGGCGGCGCGACGGACATCACTCGGCGGCCTCCGGATCGAGGCGGGGGGTGGCGGCGGTCCCCAACGCGTTCCCGGGCGGGCCTTTCATCGCGCAGCCTCCTTCGCAAGCCGCATGGATATACGGTTACCGTGATTATAGACGGTCGGGCGCGAACGTCAACCCCCGACCGGCGCACGGGACATCCGCCTTCGCGTTGACTGCCATCAACCCCGGGTCGCGGGGCGCTGCTAGCATGAGCGATCATTCTCCGGGGTAACGGCGTGGCGGCTACGATGCAGGCGATGGTGTGCGAAGGCGCGGGTCGCCCGCTCGCGTTGCGCACGCTGCCGCGACCGGAGCCCGGGCCGGGGGAAGTGCAGGTAGAGGTGCGCGCCTGCGGCGTCTGCCGCACCGACCTGCATCTCGTCGACGGCGAACTGCCGCACCCGAAAGTCCCCGTCATCCCCGGCCACGAGATCGTCGGCATCGTCGCGGCACTGGGATCCGGCGTCAGCGAGCCCGTCCTCGGCACGCGGGTCGGCGTGCCCTGGCTCGGCGGGAGCTGCGGGCACTGCGGCTATTGCGCAACGGGACGCGAGAATCTCTGCGCTGACGCGCGCTTCACCGGCTATCAGCGCGACGGGGGCTACGCCGAGTACGCAGTCGCCGACGCCGGCTACATCTTCCCGCTGCCCGATCGCTACGACGATCTGCACGCCGCGCCGCTCTTGTGCGCCGGGCTGATCGGTTACCGCGCCTACGCGATGGCCGGCGACGCGCGCACGGTCGGGCTCTACGGCTTCGGTGCCGCTGCGCACCTTGTCGCGCAGGTCGCGCTGGCGCAGGGGCGTACCGTCTTCGCGTTCACCCGGCCGGGGGATCGCGACGCCCAGGCGTTCGCGAAGGAGGTCGGCGTGCACTGGGCCGGCGGCAGCGACGAAGCGGCGCCCGGCCCGCTCGGCGCCGCGCTGATCTTCGCGCCGGTCGGTGCGCTCGTCCCGGCCGCGCTGGCCGCGACCGCCCGCGGCGGCACGGTGGTCTGCGCCGGCATCCACATGACCGACATCCCGGCGTTTCCGTACCGCCTGCTCTGGGGCGAGCGCAGCCTGCGGTCGGTTGCCAACCTCACCCGGAGCGACGGCGAGGCGTTTCTCGCGCTCGCTGCGACATTGCCCCTGTCCGTGCATGTCGAGCCGTACCCGCTGGCACGCGCCAACGAGGCGCTCGCCCGGCTGCGCGCGGGTGCCGTCGCCGGCGCGGCGGTGTTGACGCCGCGCGCCTGAGAGCGTGCAATGTACGACGACTCTTCCTCCGGGCCTGTCCTCCGCAGCCGCGACGCGGCTGTGTGCGGCGCCGGCATCGAGTTGCATCTTCCGTCCCACCCCCAACCCAAGGAGCATTGACCATGGCGACAAGAACCACGCCCAAGTCCACCGCCAAATCCGCGGCTTCGCACAAACCCGCTGCGAAGAAGGCGAGAGCCGCGCCCAAGGCGGCGCCCAAGTCCGCGGCAGGCCCCTCCGCCGCGTTCGCGATGCCGGATGCGGCACAGCTCGCCCAGTATGCGAAGACGCTGACGCCCGAGCAGGCGTTCGAGCTCTACCGGGCGAATGCGAAGCTCGCGCTCGACGTGATCGACGCGGCGATCGAGAGCACGGCCAAGATGCGCCGGCTCCAGTTCGAAGGCGAGGAGAGCGCGCGC
>Ga0209048_10003864_pt1 | contig 14467 bp, 17 predicted proteins | sample FrelakmetCRP12CR_FD_187146 | JGI IMG/M metagenome (GOLD analysis project Ga0209048, IMG submission 187146) | Freshwater lake sediment microbial communities from the University of Notre Dame, USA, for methane emissions studies - CRP12 CR (SPAdes)... | ecosystem: Environmental > Aquatic >... | reverse complement strand
CATGTGGGCCTGAGCGAATACCATTTCCAGCGGCTGTTTACTCGCTGGGCGGGTATCAGTCCAAAGCGTTTCCTGCAATTCCTAACCAAGGAGAACGCCAAAGCGCTGCTCTCCCGAACCTCGGTCCTGACTGCTGCCTTTGAATCCGGGCTTTCCGGCCCGGGGCGCTTGCACGACTTGCTGGTCAAGTGCGAAGCCGTCACCCCTGGCGAATATCGCACTAAAGGGGCAGGCATGAAAATCTTTTATGGCTTCCATCCCACCCCATTCGGCGAATGCCTGCTCGCCCTGACAGGACGCGGCATCTGCTTTTTGGCTTTCGTGGACGGCAAGCACCAATCCGCACTGGAGCAGCTAAAGCTTGACTGGGCCAATGCCAGCTTGCAGGAAGACCAATCCCGTACCCGCCCAGTGGTGGAAAAAATATTCGCACTCCAGCCAAAAACTTCCAAGCCCGCTCGAGAGCCTGGGGGAATCACCCTTTACCTGCGTGGTACGAACTTCCAAATCAAAGTCTGGGAGGCGCTCCTGCGCCTGCCCTCCGGCGCAGTCACAAGCTACGAAGCGCTGGCAGAACAAGTCCACTCAGACAAAGCTGCGCGGGCGGTTGGGAACGCAGTTGCTCACAACCCGGTAGCCTACCTTATCCCCTGTCACCGCGTGTTGCAGAAGGCGGGAGGGTTTGGGAATTATCGCTATGGACCGGTGCGCAAGCAGGCGATCCTGGTCTGGGAGATGGCTCATAAAGATGGATGAAATGAAAAGGTGGTAATGGGAGTATTTTGTTAGCGTTCTAACGTTTTCTTAACAAAAACTTGGTAAAATTAAAGTTATCTAGTCCAAATTTATCGGTTTTTTGTTTATAGGAGCCAATCATGGAGCGCAAACTAAAACACGTTACCGTACCATCCTCCGAGATTACGCCTTACAGCGTTTATCTGTCGCGTCGGGATTTTTTAAAGGCAGCCGGGATTGTAAGTGCCGCCGCATTCCTGGCAGCCTGCGGATTAAAGTTACCCTCCACAACGGAGGCAAACCCGGGTTCTGTAACACAGACGCCGACTCAAAATTCGCCAGCGCCGGATGACGCCCAAGGTCAAACCACCGACGAACTGGGCAACCCGCTAAACACATTCGATCAGATCACGAATTACAACAATTACTACGAGTTCTCCACCAGCAAGGAGGCCGTTAACCCGTTATCTGTGAATTTCAAGTCCACCCCTTGGGCGGTGGAGGTCGGCGGGTTGGTTCAAAACCCGAAAACCTACTCGCTCGAAGACCTGCTCAAGTTTAAGCAGAAGGAACGCATCTATCGCCTGCGTTGTGTGGAAGCCTGGAGCATGGTCATCCCGTGGACCGGTTTCGAGCTGGGTGACTTGCTGAATGAAGTTCAGCCGATGACCAGTGCCAAATTTGTGCACTTTGTCACCCTGATGGATAAGACCCGCATGCCCGGCGAGGGAGACCCGCTCTACCCCTGGCCGTACAGCGAGGGCCTGCGCCTGGACGAGGCTATGCAGCGCCTGACGATCATCGCCACCGGACTTTATGGACAGCCCCTGCCAAACTCCGACGGCGCACCATTGCGTTTGGTAGTGCCATGGAAGTATGGCTTTAAGAGCATAAAAGCGATCGTCAAGATCGAACTGACCGACAAGCAACCGGAGACGATGTGGAACACGATTTCTCCTCGCGAATACGGTTTCTACTCCAATGTCAACCCCCAGGTGGATCACCCGCGCTGGAGCCAGGCCAGTGAACGCCGCATCGGCGAATTGAGTCGCCGTCCTACACTTATGTTCAATGGTTACGCCGAAGAAGTGGCCAGCCTCTATACGGGGATGGATTTGCGTGCCAACTATTAGCGGGACAAAGCTAAAACTCACCTGGCTTCAGATTGTCATTCACATTTTCGGCTGGCTGCCACTGGCATGGCTTCTCCATGAATATTTTGCTGGCAGATTATCCGTCAACCCCATCCAGGATATCGAACAGCGGCTGGGGCATATTGCTGTCTACTTCCTGATCGCCTCGCTGGCCTGCACCCCTCTCTTTACACTGACTGGCTGGCGCGAGCCACTTAAACGCCGCCGCGCTCTGGGGCTTTATTGTTTCATGTATGCCAGCCTGCATGTACTTACTTTTACCGGCCTTGACTATGGCTTTAACCTGCAGTTGATTGGTGGCATCGTTCTGAAGAAACCCTACGCCATTGTTGGTCTCGCTACCTTCATCCTTTTACTGCCACTGGCAGTCACCTCCTTCCGCTGGTGGATGAAGAAACTGGGTCGCAAGTGGACCAACCTGCACCGCCTGGTTTACCTGGCTGGAGTACTTGATATCCTCCACTACGCCTGGGCTAAAAAAGGTAACCTATTCACCTTAAGCGGCGATATCCTGCAGCCGCTACTTTGGGGATTGCTGCTCCTGCTCCTGCTGGCTTTGCGCATCCCACCGGTGCGACGTTGGGCCAGCGGATTGAAGCAGAAGTTTCCCAAGGCAGCCTAAAAACTGCCGTCCCTTATACCTGCCGCGTTCTGATCTGGCACATCGTTATTAGAAAAAAACCAAACTCGTTTGACTCCGTCTCCATTCTGCTATAAGATATAGTCATGGAGGCGGCATTTTTGCTGCATATTCCCCAGGAGAAATTCATGTCGATGACCACCCCCCCCATATACCTGCGTCCCGCCGAATTGCTCCAGAACCTGATCCGTTTTAACACCACCAACCCGCCCGGCAATGAGCGCCTGTGCATCGAATACATCAACAGTTTGCTCAAAGATGCCGGGAATGAAACCACGCTGGTTGCCAAAACACCCGAGCGTCCCAATGTCATTGCCCGATTGAAAGGTGAAGGTAATGCTCCACCGCTTCTGCTCTACGGCCATGTGGATGTTGTCACCACCGAAGGCCAGCAGTGGACCCATCCACCCTTCGATGCCCTCAGCGTGGATGATTACATTTGGGGTCGCGGCGCATTGGATATGAAAAGCGGGGTTGCCATGCTGCTGGCCGCCTTCCTAAGAATCAAAGCTGAGAAAGCCACGTTACCCGGTGACGTGATCTTCTGCGCTGTCGCTGACGAGGAGGCCGGTGGTGATTATGGCAGCCGCTTTCTGGTCACCGAATATCCCGACTTGTTCAAGAATGTTAAATACGCTTTTGGCGAGTTCGGCGGTTTTAATCTAAGCATGGGCGGCAAACGTTTGTACCCCATCATGGTGGCCGAAAAGCAATGCTGCTGGATGAAAATCACCTTCCATGGCCGCGGTGGGCATGGCTCGATGCCGGTTCACCACCAGGCCATGGCGAAACTCGCTCGAACCCTGAGCCTGCTCGACCAGAAACAACTTCCCTACCACTTGACACCCGCAGTTCAATTGATGTTGACCAGTATTGCCGACGCCCTGGGAGGAGGCACCGGGCTGGCTGTCCGGGCATTGACCAGCCCTTGGCTGGCTGGAATAATTATCAGAATCCTCGGCGAACGCGGTAATATCTTCGCGCCATTGCTTCATCACACCATCAGCCCGACCATCCTGAAAGCCAGCGATAAAGTTAATGTCATCCCCTCCGTGGTTTCCATAGGTCTGGATGGTCGGTTGCTGCCTGGCTTCACCCCCAAAGACATGGAAAATGAAATGCGTGCCCTACTCGGCAAAGACTACGAGCTGGAAGTGCTGGAGTACGATCCCGGACCGTCCGCCCCAAACATGGGTTTGTTCAACACGCTCGGTAAGGTGATCAAAGAGTCTGATCCGCAGGGAATTGCAGTCCCTTACGTGATGAGCGGTGTCACCGACGCGCGCTTCTTCACCAAACTTGGGATCCAGACCTACGGCTTTACCCCGCTCCAATTACCCGACGATTTTAGTTTTATCGGCACCATTCATGCTGCCGACGAGCGTGTTCCTGTAAAGGCTGTGGAGTTTGGAGCCCAGGCCATTTTTACCGCTTTGCAAAGATTCCAATAACATATTTTTCCTGTGTGTATTCCTTCGTGAATTAATCTCAAAAAGGAGAATCGCATGCCCACCGTATCTGCACAGCAAGCCCTCGAAATCCTGCGCAAAGGCAGCCAGACGTTCCAATGGTACGTCATCCCGCTGTTATCCTTCGTCTTTTACGTCTACACTGTGGAGGCCGAGAAGCGTAATTGGAATCTGATACTGGCCGGCCTGGCCTTTTGGGGAATGGACTGGTTCAATGAAATTTGGAATGGTCTGGTCTTCCACTTCACCAACTATGCCCCGGTCTGGGGTGCACCCGGCAAGACCGCCTTTCTCATCCTCATTGGTTTGAACATCGAGATCATGTTCATGTTCGCCGTCTCCGGCATTATCTGGACCAAGATGCTCCTGCCGGATAGGAAGACCAAAATCCTGGGCATCCCCAACCGGGCTTTCATCGCGATTGCCGGGTCCGCCTTCTGTGTTTTTGTGGAATACATGCTCAACTCGGCTGGCGCCCTTACTTGGGATTATTCCTGGTGGGGCCGCAGTGCGCCCTGGCTCATTTTCCTTTTTGGCTACCTGACCTTCTTCGTCGTCGCCTTCTGGGTATTTGATATGAAGTCGATGAAAAACAAGCTCATTACTGTCGGGAGCATCTGGGCGCTGGATATCCTCGCCTTGATCGTGTTTATCCCCATATTGCACTGGATCTAACAAAAATAGCCCGGGGTGAACATGCGAAGTACACCCCGGGTTGATCCAGGTCGGGTTGCAATTCCTAAACACTCTGCGAGTGGTACTTCCCCTTCTTCACCAACTGCGCCGTTTCACTCCCCCCGTCTTCAAAAATCTCATAAAACAATTCCATCGGCACCACCTTGCCGAGCATAGCTTGGACTGGGCAATATTTCGTTGCAGTCAGTTCAATGGCGCGCAACACCGCCGCTTCATCCACAGCTTGACCGGTGACCAGGTAAGTAATGACCGCGTGGGTGAACACTTTCGGGAATTCCTGTGCTTGGTCGGCGTTGACTGTGACTTCAAATGCGGTTACTGTCTGCTTCTTTTTTGTCAGGATGGAGATGACATCCATCGCCGTGCAACCGGCCAGGCTGACGGCCATCAGTTCCAGCGGGAGGAAACCATCAGAGGTACCGCCCTCTTCAGGGTCCGTACCAAGCGGAACCTCAAAACCAGACCCGGCTTTGCCGGTGAATCTCAACCCCTGACGCCAGGCCACGTTAGCGTTCATTTGCTTTCCTCCAGAAGGGGTGTGACATATTGTTCGAGCGTCGGCTGATTGATCCCACCCGTCCATGATAAGCGGACGATTCCACCTCTGTCAATGACATAGGAACTTGGCAAGTCCCAGTTCTTGAAAAAGCCCAGCGATTTACCCTGCGGATCTAGCCAGACTGGGAAGGTCATCCCGTAATCTTTTACGAATGAGATCACCTGGACGGCGGGATCACCCGAATCGATGGCAATCACCACAAAACCTTTTGCTACATGGGCAGTGTAGTAGGCCTGCAGCTCGGGCATCTCGGTTTGGCACGGCGGGCACCAGGTAGCCCAATTATTGACAAGGATCACCTGGTTGTGATAATCCACCATGGAAACGGGATTACCTTGCAGGTTGGTCAGTGCCAGTTGCGGTCCAGGATAATTGGTTGTGATGGGAGGAAGGATGGGAGCGGAACTTTCCAGTGCTTTTCGCTGGGCATTTATCAGCAGAGAAATCACCCCCGCCCCGAGCAGAAAAAGTCCAACGGCGATTATAGTGATCATAGCGGTCGAACGGCGGTTGGTCTTATTAGACTCGGTCATATGAAGGGGATGGGATATAGAGAATCGCAAAAGGTTACCGGTTAGTGCCGGAGGTAATCGTCCAAGTTCAGAGTCCGGAAGAGTCGCTCGCGTACCTCCCCCGGGACTTCGCCAGCACCCACCGTGGAATCATGATAAAGAGAGATAGTCTTGCGAAGTGTATCTACTACAACATGGCAGTTTTCACATTCATCGACGTGGCGCTCGATCTCTTCACATAGTTCTTCGCCAAGCGTTCCGTCGATATAATCGGACATAAAACCCAACAGTGATCGGCATTTGGAATGATCTTGTTCGCTCATTCTTTACTCCTCTTGTCAAGCCGTTCGCCATAATATACGCTGAGTTCCTCCCGCAGGCGTAAGCGGGCTCGCAGCAGGCGGGTCTTCACGGCAGCCACACTCAAGTTAAGCGCCTCGCTGGTCTCCTGGATGGACAGGCCTTCGATATCGCGCAGGACGAAAACGATACGCTGGGTTTCCGGGAGTTGCTGGACGGCGTCGTCGAGGGCAACTTGGGATTCTGCCGAAAGGAATTCGTCCTCCGGTAGACAGCACCAGTCGGTGAATTGGGCCGGAAAATAATCGCTGTTATCATCGTCTTCCGGTGCAGAGTCGCTGAGAGTGATCTCAGGGCGCTGTTTTCGCAACATCATCAAGGCTTCGTTGGAGGCGATCCTGTAGAGCCAGGTGGATAGGCTTGAGCGGCCTTCGAAATCTTTCAAGTGTTGGAAGGCCTTCAGAAATGTATTCTGCAGTACATCCTCAGCATCCGTCGGAATGCTGAGCATTTTGATCGCCAACCGGTAGATCCGCCCAGAGTAGGCGTCAACCAACCTGGAAAATTCTTCCCTGTCTCCGGCACGTAGAGCCTCGACGGATAATTCTGTTTTATTCTCAATCATTAGATGATATCCTCGTCCCAAAAGTTTCCTGCCAAAGTATACTCGAATCGTAGAAAGTTCATGACATAACACACGGACAAATGTCCAATCTTTTAGGATGTTTGCCACTAGAAAGGAATGGCGCCTTTGACTAATATCCTACATAATCATGAATCTCCAGAAATATACTCACCTTGCCTTTTTCACCGGTCTAAGCGCAGCAGAAATTCAATTGTTGGCGCCGTATTTCGCTCCCCAAACCTGGGTGGCGGGGACGGTTGTATTCGAGCAGGGTGACTTTGCAGAATACTTCTACTTGGTGGTATCGGGAGAACTAACCATCCGCTACAAGCCGCACGATGGCCCAATGATGAACGTGACGCGCGTCCAGCCAGGAGGTATTTTTGGCTGGTCAGCGGCAATGGGTAATCCCACTTATACCTCAGGCGCGGTTTGTGCATTGGATAGCGAAGTTCTGCGCATCCGCGGCGCGGACCTGCGCATGTTGTGCGAAAAACATACTGAACTGGGCAAGGTCATCCTAAACCGGTTGTCGGCCATTATTGCTGAACGCCAGCACAGTCAACAAGGCCGGGTGAATTCCATGCTGACGAACGGGATGCGCCAGCAGCCGAATAACTGAGGAGCTATAAGCATGTCTGAGAGCAGAGTAGACCCGAAAACTGAAATTCAAATGAAGGCGCTGGTCGAGCAGTTAAGTGCTTATATCGAGACCTTCCATGGTGGTTCTGCCGAATACGTTTCATTTGATGGTAAAGTACTGAAGGTGCACCTGGGCGGTTCCTGCCTGGGCTGCCCGCTTTCCCCATCCACGCTGCATGGCTGGGTGGAAGGAACAGTACGTCAGTTCTTCCCAGATATCAAGGGCGTCGAATCAGTTTAATTCATGCTTGTGAGAGAGAAACCAAACAACCCCTCGCTAAAAAGTCGAGGGGTTGTCGCTTTGAATTGAGGAAAGTCTAATTCGATCTGGCCGCGCTGATCACCAGCACGATGCCTGCTATCAACAGGATGCTGATCCAGCCATATTCCATCACACCGACAAAGGGTGTGCCAAGGAAGAACCCAAGCAGGAGCAGAACTGCGGCCGGGATGAAAGCCCATTTCATTTTTGCCAGCAGGGCCACTAGCAGGAAAGTTAGTCCCAGGCCAACAAAGAACACACCGCCTGTTTCAGCAATGTTGAATGCTTCAGTCAGCGCAGAAGTGAATCCCAGGGTGAGAAGCACGCCGCCGGGGATGATGGCCCACCATTGAGACGGTTGGCGAACATACACAGCCCAGAAACCCACGCCGATGCCGCCTAGGAAAGCCAGCCCGCCCCAGCCAATTCGGTTCAATAACAGAGTTGAAGCAGCCATGCCAGCCAGGGTAAAACCGGGTATGGCAGCCCACCATTTCGAGCGATCGCTAAAGAACCAAAACAGGAAGATACCGGCACCAATTGCCAGCAACCCGGCCCAGAAGAAGTCGGTAGCCCCTGTCAGCACGCCCGTCTTATCCAGTAGCATCAGGATGCCACCTAAGATCAATGCCGCGCCGATCAGGACACGGTAATCAAAACGTTTCATTTTTTCCTCCTCTAGTTGACTTCAATTGAACCAACACCGGCATCAATGGTCATATCGACGCGGTTGGCCGCGGTGCTGTAGTCGCTGGATTGATACAGGCCCCCGTCCAAGCGTGGGAAACGGGAATGAACATTGACCGATGCAATGCCACTCTTGATCCGTAGACTGGCTGCTACTCCTGAAGGGATGCTAACTTTGAGCGACGAAGCGCCGGTGTCAATATCCACGTGCGTATTACCGGCATTGGCAGGCAGGGTCAGTTCAGTGCTGCTCGCACCGGTGTTAACATCCAGGTCGGTGACTTTGAGATCACTCAGGTCCAGGATCGAGACGCTCGCTCCGCTGTCGATTTTCATGCTGAGAGGTAGATCGCGGTTGAGATGAATATCCCAGTTCAGGCTATCACCTGGCCACCATGCCCAGGGATGCCGCGAGGTGCGCAGTTTGACCTCCAAGCGGCCTCCCTCCACGTGGCTCTTGTAACTAAGCCCGTTTCCGAAAGTGCCGTTGAGGATTTCACTGGACCCGGCACCGGAGTGCAGGGTGAGTCTGCCCGCGCCGTGGTCAAGCTTGACATACGCACTTGTGGCTCCCTCGAGGGGGATGGACACCTGTTCGCCTTCAACCGGCTGACTCCGGGCGAAGAAGCCAATAATCAGCCATGCACCAAATGCGATGACCAGAAGCGGCCAGAAATAGCCGAAAATATCGCCCGCAATAACGCCCATTTGCCTCAATAGAAGCAGTCCTGCCAGAAGGATCAGTACGATACCCCAAAAAAGACTACCTCGTCTGTACATGTTATTTTCCTTTCTTATTTGCGCCGCATAATACCACGCACTATGAGCCAAATACCCAGCACGAAGAGCAAGGCGATCGGGACATAAGCACTATATGAGCCGAAAATGGTCCAAGCGTTAAAGATGGTTGCAAAGATAGTGAACAAGATGGCACAAGTTACCAGCAACCTCAGACCTTCCCGCAAACTTGCCATGAAATCGCCGCCGATAATACCAGACAGGATTTGGCCAATACCGACGAAGCCCGGGATCAGCGTCCACATATAAGCCCAGGACGCCCAATTGTTGGTGGCATTCTGATAATATAGGATTCCACCAATCCCAGCCACAATACAAGCTGGAACAGCCATGTCTGGCGCACCGACCAGCAAGCCAATGACCAGGAGGGCAGCACCAGCCAGCATGACCCACATGGGCCACTCGAAGGTCAGGTGGAGGATGTTGGCCAGGTCGGGTTTGATGCGGGTGGCAATCAACCAACCTGCCACTAGAATGAGGAGCAGGCCCAAAACCAGCTGCGTGCGGTTTTTCTTTTCCATACGTATTCTCCTTGTAGATATTAATGTTCCTAGTGTATGTACGTCGAAGAAACAAAAAAGTTACTCTTTCAGAACCTTCCGCTCTTAAGACAGATAGATTGCCTGTTATTTGGGTTTTTTGGAATCACCCCCGCATTTCCCAAAGAACCTGTAATCATCACAAGTTTATTATATGGTCTATCAGGCAGAATGTGTCTATCAATTGGCTGAATTTTCACTAACAAAAGGGGATCAACCTTTGCACGCTTATGGGTTGTTTTCCGGGAAGGTTTATTTGCGCTGGAGAAACCAAGTCATGCCCATTATAACCATGGGGAAAAGGATTGAGCCCAAACAGGGTAAACCGTTTCCGTGACCATCCGGTTCCGGCGTGGTCGTAAATGGTTCTATTTGCGGGGAGGTCACCGTGGCCTGAGGCTGAGTCGCCACCGAGGGCGGGGAGGTTTGTCCGTCAACCCAGCGGTGGTAGAAGATGTTCAACAGCGGGAGAAATTCCTCGGTCGCCTTGCGGCTGCCGCGTTCAGACGGATGGTCGTCAGAATGGGAAGATGGATAATAAGATGTATTCCGCCCCGGGTCGAATAAATGCTCTATATGACCATCCACAAAACGGTGATGGTTATTGGGACCAGTAAGTATGTTAAAGAAGTCGAAGACAGCCACATTGGGCAAGGTGTACTTGTTTTCGGTCAGCCAATTATTCATCAGCCACTGGTTGAAAGCACGCGCATTTTCGGCATATGTACGGTCCTGAAGAGGTGGAGCGGTGATCACCACGAATAGTTTTTCGGGATGGGCGCCAAAATATTGCAGGATCTGGTTGTAAACATACTTGGCATGACCGATAGTAAGCCAGCCGTCAACGGACGGCGGGTCATCGGGGTTGCCTTCCAGGGCCGAGTTTGGGAAACAGGACTTGAACAGAATGATCTCGTTCTCACCGCCGGGGTTATCCGACAGGCGAGTATAACTGGAGTTCTGTCCTGTTTCGTTATATAACGCTTCCATATAAGTGGGAGTGCCGGCGGAGGCGAACCATTCCAGCCAGTTTGGAATGTCGGTACGATCGCCGATCGAGCTCGGCCCCCAGCCGTAGTTGGTGTCGCTGACAAAGTAATTGTTATTTGCAAGCGCCTGGCCGAGACCGCCATAGTCATCCCGCAGCCAGTTCTCACCCGTGGAGTGATGGATGAAAATGACCCTGACGACGTGATCAGGCGGGTTGGGATTGTCGCTCTGCTGGACGACGGGAGCGGAGGCGATGGATGCCGACGGGGTAATAAAGACGGAGACCAAGATTGCGGGAATTGCCAGGGCAAGGGAAAACCGGGTTCGCTTCATGTCGCAGCTCCTTCCGAAGGAATGGCAGAATGGTCCCTAGTGACCGCCAAGTGGCTATCTTTGTTTGGCGCGCCAATCCTTGATGATAAAAGGCAAATAGAGAAGCAGGAAAATAACGAAGCCGATCAATTCCATATAGATCAAGTAATAAGGCCAGCGAGGCAACATATCCAACAGGCTTGCAGTTGAGGGCTTTCCGTTTATATACAGGAAATCTGTCCCGAGCAGCATATTGATCGGGAAAATGATTGCCGCGTAGATATTCAAACCGATCACCACCCGCCAGAAAGATTTCCAGGTTGGGCGGAGACCCTCCACTGTGGTCATGTAAATCCCGGAAGTGATCAATAGTCCATGTGAGATCATGGTCTGAAAGATGCGGTAATGTGGAAAGCCATAGATTCCCCCATCCGGCGTGAGCAAGGCCTGCATGCCACCGCCAATGCCAATGAAATAGATGAACTCATAGATCGGATAGATCTTGAAGATCAACATAAAACCAGCCAGCCAGATCAAAAGGCTGCAAATATGCAGAGGTAGCATCGTCTTGAAAGTCCAATGCCCCCAGTAGGCGTTCCAGATATGCCAGGATGCCTCATCAGCCCACAGCACGATTGCCATCGTCCAGCGCACAACGGTGCGGGTTTTCCCAGAGGATTTTCGGAAACCAAGCAAACCGACATTCAGCAGGACGATGACCAGCAGGGCGACCAGATGCCATGTCCCGAAAAGGACAAACGGAGCTCCGGTGTAATCGTAGGCAAAGTATTGGGACATAGTAAGGATAGGCGGGGGTTAAGCTGCTATCTTCAGGATGAAAATGATCACGACGACCTGGAGAAAGACTCTCGTGCTGATCTGGGCACCAAGTTTTGGTTGGTTCATGTTGGTCTCCTTTGGTTCTAGGGTGTAAAACAAAACAAAAAGAAAACCCGAAGTGCATTATGGGTTAAATTCCTGTCCAGTCAATTCCAAACTGGCCTGCCAGAGTTTTTCGGCAGCAGCTTTATCATAAGATTCCGGGCTGGAGTTAACCGGCTTGCAATCCGCGAAATATTTACCGGTCACGCCCTCCACATCGGGTGAAGCGGCCAGGTAGATACTGGTCTGCGCACCCTTGGCTGGCTTTCGTCCAAACAGCCGGGCCGAAAGTTTGGCAAATACCCGGAAGAAGAAACCATTGTTGAGAGCGAAACCGGTGTCCACGTAGCCAGGATGTAAGGCATTAATAGTCACCCCGGTCTTTTCCAGGCGGCGGGCAAGTTCGTAAGTGAACAGGATATTTGCAAGTTTGGACTGTCCATAGGCGCGAAACCCGGCATAACGCTTTTCACCCTGCAAGCTGTCGAAGTCCAGCCTCGCCCCCCTATGCATTCCCGAGGCTACATTAACCACTCGTGCTGGAGCGCTGGCCTTCAACACGTCGAGCAGGAGGTTGGTCAGCAGGAAATAATTCAGGTGGTTGAGGGCGAAGGTCAATTCAAAACCGTCGGAAGTAATAATACGCTTATTGAAAAACCCTCCGGCGTTGTTTACCAGCACGTGAAGCCGCGTATGACGCTGTTTGAAATTGGCAGCGGTCTTAAGTACGCCTGCCAGCGTGGACAAGTCTGCGGCAATGAACTCAACCGGGTTGCCGGTTCCGATTATGATGGCTTCTGCCACGGCGGCACATTTTTCCGCATTCCGGCTAACGATGGTCACCTGCGCGCCCATGCAGGCTAATTCCCGCGCCGTCACTAGCCCGATGCCGTTGGTTGCCCCAGTTACTATAACGATTTTACCTTTCATTGGAGTATCCATGCAGACCTCAAACAGAATAGATTATTTGGAAACTCTCGTGATAGAAAGAAAGATAAATGTGTTGACCGGGCTTTATTCGTCAAACACCTCTCCTATTACCTACTCTCTATGGCGATTTCCAAAGAAATTAAAAAGATTGATTGAAGTTTATTGTAAAATCTCGCTTCCGTCAAAGGGGCTAGAAATGAGGCCTGCTTTGTGGTAAAGTAATCAAGCGGATAAGTACTGACTGGATGATTGAAAGGAGAGAACCATGGTCAAACCAATCTGCTTCCAGAACATTCTGCTTGCGGACGATGGCTCAGACCACGCCCGCGCCGCAATCCAGTTACTGCTAAAACTACCCTTATCCCCTGAAACGCACATCACCGTTTTACGGGTCTTTGGCTCCCAACAAGCCACAGATGCATTTTCGCTGGAGGCCGCTGTTAAAGAAACCTGTACCTTATTGCGAGATAAAGGATTCCAAGTCGACCCAGAACTGCTGTTAGGCTACCCGGCCGAGAAAATCATCGAATACACTGACCAACATCGTCCCGACCTAATCGTGTTGGGGGCGAAGGGTTTACGCGCCACCCTCGGCATTCTGCTGGGCGGCGTAGCGCAGCAGGTCATTGAATACGCCTCCTGCCCAGTGCTGGTGGTACGCGCCACACTTAAGAGACTTCAGCGAATCCTGCTTGTTGTGGATGGGTCACCCAATAGCCAGCGCGCCGCCGAGTGCATGGCCCATTTCCCTTTCCCTGACCAGGCGGATCTACATTTGATGCATGTCCTACCCCCGCAATACCAGGCGGCTGTTGCTGAACTGTCTAATGGAATTCCCAGCGAGCAACCGATCATGAATTTTGATGAAACCCCTCATCAACTCCCACTCGAAGAAAATGAGGGCCACCTCCTGCTCACGCACATGACAGAAATCCTGGCCTCCAACCAACTAAAGGTAATATCTGTTCTCACGCGCGGAGACGCCGCCACCGAGATCATCGGATACGTAAAACAGAACCATATTGATCTGATTGTTGCCGGATCGCGCGGATTGAGCAGAGTACGCTCATGGCTGCTGGGGAGTGTCTCACGGAAATTGGTGCATTATTCGGGCTGTTCTGTGCTAATTGTGCGTGGATAGGGAGGAGCTTCTACGCATCCGTGAAATAATCGGGTAGAATCAAGCGGCTGGTGGTCATCAGCGTGCCGCGCCAACCCTTCCACCAACCAGGAGCCATTATGGACTTTTTCAAGACGGTTGAAGATCGTCGCTCGATGCGCAAATATGCCGAGACACCGGTCGAGGAAGAGAAGTTGCACAAAATCCTTGAGACGGCCAACAAAGCACCCTCGGCGGGTAACCTGCAAGGCTATGAGATTTATATTATCCGCAAGCTGGAACAGCGGCAGGCGCTGGTCAAAGCCGCTTGGGATCAGGAATTCCTGGCTGAAGCGCCGGTGATATTGATATTCTGCACCAACCCGGCCCGCTCGGTGGGAAAATACGGGGAACGCGGAACGACCCTGTATTCCATCCAGGATGCCACGATTGCATGTACCTATTCCCAACTGGCTGCCAAAGCACTCGGACTGGATTCTGTTTGGGTGGGTGCTTTTAATGAAGCGGAAGTGAGTGAAATTGCTCATATTCCCTCGGATCTGAGGCCAATTGCCATGCTCCCGATTGGGTATGCCGGGAAAGTGCCATCGATGCGTCCGAGGCGCGAGCTACGAG
>Ga0209048_10003863_pt1 | contig 14468 bp, 13 predicted proteins | sample FrelakmetCRP12CR_FD_187146 | JGI IMG/M metagenome (GOLD analysis project Ga0209048, IMG submission 187146) | Freshwater lake sediment microbial communities from the University of Notre Dame, USA, for methane emissions studies - CRP12 CR (SPAdes)... | ecosystem: Environmental > Aquatic >... | reverse complement strand
CTCGGATTGGACGACATCGAGGTCTACCGGGAATTCGCGGTCTGGGTGAACCGGATCCGGGAGGACGTGGTCGGGTTCATCAAGGAGCAGGTGAACCGGGGGAAGAAGATCTATGTCTACGGTGCTTCCACCAAGGGGAACACCCTGCTGCAGTATTTCGGCCTCGACCGGACGCTGATCACCGCCGCCGCCGAGCGGAACCCGGACAAGTGGGGGAAAGTGACGGTCGGGACCCACATCCCCATCGTGTCGGAGGAGCAGGCACGCTCGGAAAATCCCGACTACTTCCTTGTGCTCCCGTGGCACTTCCTCGAGGAGTTCCAGGCCCGGGAAAAAGAATACTTGCTGGGCGGGGGGCGGTTCATCGTGCCGATGCCTCACTTCCGGCTGATCTGAAATCGTCTCCCCATTGTTGGGACAATCGATGAAAAAGGAAGTACAGCTGTCCATTTGCATCTCCACTTTCAACCGGGCCTCTTTCCTCGGGGAGACGCTGGAAAGCATTCTTCCCCAGATCACCGAAACCGTGGAAGTAGTGATCGTCGATGGGGGATCCAGCGACGGAACGGAATCGGTGGTACGGAATTACCTCGACCGATGCCCCCGGTTTCGATACCACAAACAGGTCGAAAACAAGGGAGTGGACAGGGATTTCAACGAGGCCGTTTCCCTGGCAACCGGCACCTACTGCTGGCTTTTCACCGACGACGACCTCATGAAGCCCGGGGCCGTCCAAGCTGTATTATCTCGATTGCTCTCAAATCCCGGGCTCCTGGTCGTCAACTCCGAAATTCGCAACCGGGATTTCTCACGGATTCTGCAGGAGAAGGCGCTTCCGTTTCATGAAGACCGTAGTTACTCTGCCGCAGAATGGAGTCGGTTTTTTCTGGAGGTGGCAGGGTATTGCTCCTTCATCGGCGGCATCGTAATCCGAAAGGACATTTGGGACCGTAGAAAGAAAGAACCGTATTTTGGGACAGAGTTCATCCATGTCGGAGTCATATTCCAGGAACCGATCCATGGAGATATCGAGGTATTAGCGGATCCACTGATCATGATCCGGTATGGGAATGCGCAGTGGACCGCGAGAGGCTTCGAAATATGGATGTTCAAATGGCCAAGGCTCATCTGGTCCTTCCGGGACTTCACCCGTTCCGAAAAAGAAAAAATCATCCGGGAGGAACCGTGGAGGAGCATGAAGGAACTGATTACGCTCAGGGCGAAAGGGTGTTACTCTTTCAGCGAATACAAGAAATGGCTAGCGCCTCGTCTCTCAACCGGCAATAAAAAAGTTGCGTCGATGTCGATTTCGCTGCTTCCAGGGGCATTGTTAAACCCCATATGCTATATGTATTTCACTAAAAAATACAAAGACGCAGGAACATTACATATCGACCTGATGAATAGTCGTTTCTTCTATAAGAATATCTTTCGTTCCTTTAATAATATATTACCTTGGAGAAAAAAGTGAAAGCCGTTTGCACCATTGCATCTTTCAATTATCTACCACAAATCAGAACATTTGCGCATTCTTTCAATAAGCATAACCAAAATGTTAATATTTTTGTTCTCCTGGTGGACGACAGCAGTACACAAGAAGATTATTCACGAGAACCCTTCAATGTTATTCTTGCGAAAGACCTTAAAATAGAGGATTTTCTTCTAATTGCATTCAAATTCAATATCATAGAATTAAACACTGCCATCAAGCCTTCCTTTATTAAATTTCTTTTTAATAATAGAAACGTCAGCAAATTATTATATTTCGACCCGGATATCTTCGTGTTCGCCCCTCTTGATTCACTGTTCGACGAACTGGATAGGCATCCCGCTCTGCTGACACCGCATATCCTGTCTCCCGGGACCACCGATGCGATCCTCCCGGACACCGCGTTTTTAAGGTATGGAGTGTTCAACCTTGGGTTCATCGGGATGCGGTTGACGGGAGAGATTTCTCAACTTCTCGATTGGTGGGAACATAGATGCCTTTATTTCGGGAATATCGACGTAACCGAGGGGATTTACGTCGATCAGAAGTGGATGAATCTGTTTCCCTGTTTTTCCAACGACATCAGTATCTTACGTCTTCCGGGATGCAATATGGCCTACTGGAACCTCCATGAGAGGAAATTGAGCAAATCGGCGGAGGGATGGCTCGTGAATGATTCTTCGCGCCTTATGTTTTTCCACTTCAGCAATCTCAACCCTGCAGACAAGGAAAGCATCAAGAAATCGCTGGTCAAACCAACATTGAAGGAGAGGGAAGACCTTCGGGAAATATTCTCCGAGTACAGGGAACAACTTTACAGGCATGGCTACAAAGAAGAAAAAAAAGCACGGTACCATTACGATTATTACTCAAATGGGTTACCGATCGGCGGGTTGGCCAGAAGGATGGTCGGATCTTCATTCGAGACGTTCCGCGGGGAAAACCCTTTCGACGCTTCAGGAACCGTTTACCGTTGGATCATGACAAACCACCTAAACGGTGCCGCACAAAAAACGAAAACAAATCTGGAGTCCCATCTCACCAAAGCAAAAATATCTATCCTTGACGGTTGTCTCCGTACAGCTTTCCGGTTGCTCGGAGCGGACAATTATCAGAATCTCCTTTATTACTTACAGGAAAACAGCACGTTTTCCCGTCAATCAAAAATACTGAAACTGTAACGGAAACTCACGGACGATTTCCACCTTTCCTACGAAAGCACTCGCCCTGCCGTTCTTATGAGTTCTTGATATGCGGCATCCAGCGTCCGGATCAATCCTTCCTCCGAAAATTTTACCGCCAGATGCCGATGTCCCCGCTCAGCAACGGCAATTCGCCGTTCCGGGTCCTTTAGCAGCATCACCAATGCGCGTGCAAAGTCTTCCGGGGAGTCGGCCACAAGGATATCCTTTCCGGCTTCGGCACGGATACACTCGTTCCCGTAGGACGTCGTCACTACCGGCACTCCGGCCGCCATCGCATCGAGGATCTTGACGATGACCCCCCCCCCGGAGAGGATCGGCGCCGCGAAGACGGAGGCGCTTTTATATTCCAACTCGAGATTCCCTACAAACCCGGTCAAACGGACCCCGGGAATACCGGACAGCAGTTCTCGCTCTTTTACGGGCAATCCCCCTCCCACCACAAGGAGCTCCGCATCGGGAATCTCCCGTCGGACATGGGGCCAGACCTTTTCCGCGAGGTAGCGGAGGTATTGTATGTTCAGGGGGCGCTGCAACGCTCCGACGAACAGGACACGGCCGGGAACCTCCCGACGCGGAAGGCCGACATGGTCGATGCCGCCGGGATAAAGAAGAACCCGTATCCTGGCTTCAGGGTACAAACGATTCGCCCACTCGCGATCCTCCTCGGACAATGTGAACACCGTACGGTAGCGGGAAACCGCCCGCCTCTCGACCGCGTATTTCAACTTCCACGATGCGAATGCAGCCACCCGCTTCAACCCATGCGATCGCTCGTACCGGCGAAACGCAGGCTTCGCGATGATGTCGATGCAGGTCAGCGCCGCGGGAAGCCCAGGCGGCGGCTTCCAGAAATACCCCGTCTCCGTGTTTTCCACCTGGCAGAGATCGAATCGTTCCCGCCGGGCAGCGACGTCCGCCTGACGCGCGAGCTGGACGTATGAGCGGACCGTGCTCAGGATCGACCCAAGGCTCGACGATTCCACCGGGCCATCCGCCGGGACGACGTCCAGGCCGGACAGTACACGCCGAAGATCCGGGAAATGGCGCTCCTCCCCGGGGTAATACCGCGTGACCATGTGCACCGAGTGACGTTTGGTCAGAATCGAGAGGAGATAGTGGAGCAACTTGCCTCCCGCGTGCGGAACGCCGGGGAAAGGGAGGAACGGGGAGACCAGCAGAATCTTCAAGTTCTTCTCCGGCTCATCAGTGCCGAGGCGAGACTGCGCGGCTCATGACCGTAGCGCAATCCACGGTAATACACCTTTTTCAGGAACCTCCGCCAGGCCGGTTCCTCGGCAGCAGCCGGCAGGTGACTGCGAACCAGCTCGTATATTTCCTTTTCCATCACGTCCCGGAGGGTGCTCGACTTCGCGGCCGGATGCCACCGGTAGTTCGCCAGGATCCCCGGGAGTTTCCGCACCCGGGCACCCGCAAGAAGGAAACGGATCACCAGATCGAAATCCATGGCGAAACAGAGCAACGGATCCAGCCCGCCGACCCGTTCGTAAAGGGAACGACGCCAAAACATCGCCTGCTGAGGAATGAACGGATTCTCGTAGACAAGGATTCCTAACCGAAGGAGCGGCCGAGCAGTGTAGAGGCGTTTCCCTTCCGCGTCGACGAGGTTCAGATCGCCGTAGACCAGGTCGACGTCCGGGTGGGCGGCAAAGAACTCTCCGACCATCCTCAGCGTACCCGGCGCCATCGTATCGTCCGAATTGAGCCAGCAAAGAATCTCTCCGGTCGCCCTCGCGAAACCGGTGCGAATCGCATCCGCCTGCCCCCCGTCCTTCGCGCTCTTCCAATCCGCCAGCCGATCCGCGTACTTCCTGATGATCTCCGTGCTGCCGTCCGTCGAGCCACCGTCCATGACGATGTACTCCAGATCCGGGTACCCTTGGGAGAGGACGGATCGGATCGTCTCTTCAAGGAAAGGCGCCTGGTTGAAGGACGGGGTGACGACCGAGATCTTCGGGAGGATCATTTCGCCTTTTTCCTTGCGATGCAGAGCACTCCCGCAGAGACAAGCCAGGGGGAGAGGGAGTTCAGGATCCAGGCAACCGCCCTGCCTGGAACGTTCATCTCATAGAGACCCTTCCCATGAAGCGGCGGGAAATCCGCCCATAGCCCCAAGGACATCCCCTTCTCCGAAAAATCGTCCCATGTCGTCAGGATCGGCGTAAAGCCATGATGCGCAAGCATCCGCCCCACTTCCCCGGGCGTATACCGGTACTCCGCAAAATGGATGGTGTCCCCATGGGCGCCTCTCCAACGCAGGTAGAAGCCCCGCAAGGGATGCGCCACAAGTTTCCGGAAAATATTGTTCAGCGGAACGGTGAAGAAGAAGAGACCTCCCGGGCGCAGCACCCGGCAGGTCTCACGCATCGCCTCGTCGCACCCCTCTTCGAAGTGCTCCATCACCCCCAGAGAGATCACCGCACCGAGAGATCCCGTCTCGTAGGGTAATCCACGGATGTCGCCTGCGGATACGTTCATGGAGGGGCGCCATTCCTTCAGGCGCCCGATGACTTGCGCATCGTTGTCGATCCCGGCGATGTCATACCCCCGGTCTCCCAAATAGATGACCCAGGCGCCGAGTCCGCAGCCGGCTTCGAGGATCGGCTCGCCTTTCGGGAGATATTCCATGAAATATCCGGCAATTCTCCGGCGCGTACACGCGGCGACTTCCTCCTCGATGCGCCGGGCGCTCCACATATGCTCCCGCTGGGCTTCGAGGTTCCGGATCGTGAAAATCTTCCGCATTGGTCTTCTCTCCCCCTGGCTTGAAACGCCCAGGGTCAGTCTTTGAGGGCCACTTCCCCGGCCGTCAATGCAAATCGGCGGAGCAGGCGGCGGAACTCCCGGGCCCCGATACGGCGGCAGGCCTTGCACTCACGCCGTTTCCTCAATATTTCCGGCAGTCCCCGCAGCGCGGCCATCTCGGCTTTCAGGATGACCCGCAAGAGTGCCCCTGCCGAATATTCCCGGGTGAACCTTCCGGAGGCGCCTTTCCCGATCAACACGCCTTTAAGATGCAGGGAGTATCGCAGGAGGGTGTAAAAAGGGGAAAGGAGGATATCCACGACCGGGTAATTCTTGAACAGCAGCCACAGTCTGTTCCTCTCCGCAAGGAACGCCTTTTGCGGCGAGTAGGTGCCGATAGTCGCCGAGTATTTGTGGTAGACGACCGCGGCCGGCACGTAGATGCATTGATATCCGGCCCATCGCCCCCGCAAACCGAGATCCACATCCTCCCCGTAGGCGAAGAAGGCGTCATCGAGCAGGCCGATTTCGTCCAGCATCCGCCTGCGATAACATCCCGCACAACCGCTGGGAGACAGCACCTCCCCTTCCTCGTCGAACCTCCCGTCGTTCCTCTCCAGACGATGCCGTCCACGCGCCATCCCATCGGGATAGATCAGGTGCCCCGTGTTGTCGATCTCGTCCCGCCGGTAGTAGTTCAGGATCTTCGGGGTGAACATCCCGGCATCTGGGTGCCTCCGGACGGCCTCGGCCAGAGCGGCGAGCCACCTCGGGTCGACGGCCGTGTCGTTGTTCAGGAGGATCATGTACCGTCCCCGCGCGACCCGGATCCCGGCGTTGTTTCCCCCGGCGAATCCGAGATTCGAGGGAAGCGCGACGGGGGAGACCGATTCCGCCCAACGTTCTTTCATCCAGTCGATGGAACCGTCCGTCGAGCCGTTATCGACCACGATCGTTTCGAAATCCCGGAACGTCTGCGAGCGGATGGAGGAGAGGCACTCCTCCAGAAGGTGCCTCCCGTTCCAGTTCAGGATGATGACGGAGAACAGGGGGGCGTTCGATTGCGACTTCGAGGCGTCCTGGAGAACGCCGTTCACCGGGTACCCACGCCTCCCTGAAGTTGCATGAGGCGGGCGCGCAGGTACGGATCGTCCACTGTTTCCAGGGCCTGGCGGAGAGCCCAGATCGCCTTGTCCCGCTGCCCCAGCAGCAGGAACATGTTGCTCATCGTCTGGTAGGAGGTCACGGGGGAGACCCCGAGAAACATGTAGTGGTACGCCTCCCGGATGATGTGCTGCGGAAGGACCCCTTTCGGGATCTCGTGCGCCCCGATGTATCCCCGCAGTTCCGGCGCGTTGCGGACAAAGACCACGAACAGGCCGTCCGAGAAGACCAGCGCCCAGTCGGGGACGTTGGCGAGGACCGGCACGATCGGCAGAATCATTCCGGAGGAATCCATCGATTTCAGGACGATATAGTTGATGCCGTATTTCTCCAGAACCTTCTCCCACCCCGACATCGCCCCCGTAACGACCTGGTGTTCCATGAAGACTTCCTGGTTGTAGGTGCGGCCGTCGATAAAGGTGAGGGCCTGGGGGTATAGCTTCCAGTCGAGGAACCCGCCGATGTCGAAGAAATTGAACATTTTGCCGGGGACCGGGTTCTTCCTCAAGAACTCCGCCGCGGGGAAGGAAAATTTGTGCTCGGTCATCCCGATCCCGTACTCCAGTTGCGAGAAGGAGAAGACGAGCGTTGTTCCGCCGAAGGCGATCATGGCGAACACGGCCAGGGAAGCGATGACGACCTGCCCGAGGGGACGGCGCCGCCGCTCAAGCACTGGAGTTTCACGAAGTGGAGTTTTCTCCTTCCTTCGCTGCTTCTCTTTGGGGGAGAGTTTCGCTTTTTCAACGATTGGAGCGGAAAACCACTCCGGCAACCGGGAAAAGAATCCGGTGAGGTGGAGCGACGTTCCCTGCGAGAGGAACAGACCCATCATCGACACGGCGCGCGCGGAATCCCAAGCCCCCTTGAAGGCGATGGCAAACAGGAACAAGTCCAGCAGGTATATCCTCCGCCCGGCCAACCCGAGGAGCAGGGAGACGACGGCAAACACCGCGGCCGCTTTATAGTAAACAAAGAAACCGGTGCCCTTCACCGGTGTCAGTTCCGAGATCGACATCAGGATGGAACTGCCGCCTCCCCCGCCTCCGGTTCCCCTGGCAAGCAGGTGGAGCGGAGTAAGGATCGCGTTGTATCCGTGGGGATTCAGGCCGCAAAGGATCAACCCGGCCAGGCCCACAAGGACGGGTGGAAATATCCACGCCTTCAAGGTCTCCCACCGGAACTCTTTTCGCCAGATCGCGTGGGCCAATCGATCCGCAATGAACGCTCCACACAGAAGGAACGCCATCAGATACGTGGGGTGAGAATTCGCCCAGACAAGCACGGCAGGCGGAAACAGGTAAATGAGCTTCTTCCTCGTCCCAAAGAAATATTCGCTGAACAGGAAGATCGTCAACGCGATGAAGAAGTACGTAAAGATCTCCGGGCGAGGCTGGATTCGGATCCGGAGGAATCCGGAAAACGCGAAGATGGCGAGGACCGTCAGGAGGGGGTGTGCCCCCCGCAGGACGGCTCCCCGGTGCAGCATGAGGAAGATCGCGAACACCACGGCCCAGCAGAGGAAGGAAACGCCGTAGAAGCCCCCGACGGAAAACACCAGGTAGAGGATCGCCTGGAAACCCCATTCCCCGTTCGGATTGTAGCGACCAAGCGACGGATAATTCAGGAACTCCTTCTCCGCGATCGTCCGGGTTTGCACAATCTCCCGCCCGATGGCGATGTGTGTCCCGAAGTCGCTCGTGAAGATCTTCGTGAGCATCGGCAACGTGATTAGAAAGAGAAGGGTGAAGGCAACGATGTTCCGTTCCTTCAGGGTGAGATCCCACCAGCGGCGCGGCGCACCGCCGGCGGCGGTCACCGGTTCCGCCATCTACCTGGCGTCTCCAAAACGCACGATCATCTCCGGATACCTCGCTGGGATTTCCTTCCGGGGGAATGTTTCCGGGCGCAACGCCTTCCGACGGCGGCTCGCATACATAAAGATATCATATGGTCGACGTCAGTTGGCGGACACACCCGGGGTGCTGCCAGCGACCGGGGCCGGGAAGGCAGCCCCGCCGAACGGCTGCCGGTGAAATACCGTGGTGAGCTTGAGGCTCGGGCACCGGGTGCAGTCGAGGCACCGCAGGCAGTCCGGGTCGGTCGGATTCCGGTCGGGACGGATGTCGACCGGGCAGATCATCTGACACTTCCCGCACCGCGTGCAGGTGTCGGGATCCCAGGCAAGCTGCAGGAAGCTCGACTTGTTGAACAGGGAGAAGATCGCCCCGAGGGGACAGACCGCCCGGCAGAAGGGGCGCTTGACCATCGTCGACGTCGTGACGAAGAAGAGCAGGATCGCGATCTTGACCCAGAACAGCGACCGGACCATCGAGCGGATGCCCGCGTTCATCGTGACCCACGGCAGGCCGCCCATCAGCGTCCCAACGGGGCACAGCTTCGAGAACCAGTTCTCGCGGGTGAGCCAGGGGATGACGAACACGAGTCCGGCCAGGACGGCATAGCGGAGATACCGCGTCCAATGCGGCAGGGACGCCTTCCACCCCCGGAACTTGTAGAGGAGGTCCTGGAGGGCGCCGAAGGGGCACAAGGTCCCGCACGTCATCCGTCCCACGGACGCGCCGACGACCGAAAGGGTCCCGACCGCGTACCAGGAGACGTTCCCGGCCGCCGCGAAATGCTGCAGGGTGCCGATGGGACAGGAGAGCAGGGCGGAGGGGCAGGCGTAGCAGTTCAGCAAGGGAGTGCAGACGCTCTTCATGGGCCCCTGGTAGAGCGACGCCGACAGGAACCCTGGAAGCCAGGCGTTGGGAAGGACGGCCCCCAACCCCTGGAAGATCCGCCGCGTAAGAATTCTCAAGGGGTCACCCGACCCCGATGCACGACAGTCAAAGCAGCGCGCCGTTGATCAGCACCTCCGTGATCTCCTTCCGGAAGATGCCGCACAAAAGCACCGAGACGGCCCCCACGGCCGTGACCAGAAAGGCGATCGGACGTCCCTTCATCGCCCCCCCAAGGCCGGCATCAGCCCCCTCCGTAAGAGTGCAGCCCCGACAGCACGAGGTTGACGCCGAGGTAGCACATGATCGTCGCCAGGAACCCCACGAGGGAGAGGATCGCGGCGCGCTTGCCGTGCCACCCCCGGGTTACCCGGGCGTGGAGGAACGCCGCGTAGACGAGCCACACGATCAGGGACCAGGTTTCCTTCGGGTCCCACGACCAGTAGGTTCCCCAGGCGTAATTCGCCCACGCCGCGCCGGTGATGATCCCGGCAGTCAGGAACGGGAACCCCCAGATGATCGCCCGGTAGACCAGGTCGTCGAGCATCTTGCACGCCGGCAGAAGACCCACGACCCCTTCGGAGATCTTCGCCTCTTCCTGCCGGGCCTTCAGCAGGTACATGAGGGCCACGCCGGCGGAGACGGCGAACGCCGCGTACCCGACGAAGCAGGTGATGACGTGGGCGTGGAGCCAGTACGACTGCAGGGCGGGAACCAGCGGCTGGATGCTGCTGTCGTTATAGACGGCGAAGACCATCGTGAAGAAGGCGATCGGCATCACGAAACCGCCGAAGGTGCGGTTGCGGTACTTCCTCTCCACGACCAGGTAGAACAGGTTCACCGACCAGGCGAAGAAGACGAGCGACTCGTAGAGGTTCGTCACGGGGATGCGGCCGATCCCCATCTGGTACGACTCGTACCAACGTACCCCGAGCGCCGCGGTGGAAACGACGGCCGCGAGGGCGCAGACCCAGGTGCCGAACACCGAGATCTTTTCGTTCTTCGCGTAGAGGGCGCCGAGGTAGAGGCCGGACGCCACCCCGAACAGGACCGTGGTGAGGTTGAACAGGATGACGTTGCTCATTTCGAGGGGGCTCCTGCGGCGGTTCGCGGCCGGGCGGTCATTGCCCCGCCGCCTTCACGCCGGTCTGTAGTTTCTCGAATCTCTTCTCGAATGCAAGCCGGTTGCGGCTGGCGGAGCCGGCGAGGATGACCTCGACCCGGCCGTCCGTCCCCTGCGCGAGCCGGACCCAGACGCGCTGGTGCGAGAGGAAAAACGCCATGATGAGCCCGATCACCATCAGAGCGCACCCCAGCCAGACGATGTTCACCCCGGGGTCCTTCGCGACCTGGAGCCCGGTGAACATCTTCGAGCTCAAGCCCCCGAAGGAGAAGACCAGTGAATCGGTGCGTTGCCGGTCGAGGTCGGGGCGTCCCTGGACGAGCCAGAACGAGGCGGCCGGCTGCCCGGGCTTCTCCACGACCACCTGGAGGGCGGGGCCGATTCCCTGGAAGTTCTGCTCGTAGTTCACCCCGCGCACGATCCCGTAGCCGTCGATCGGAACCGGCTCGTTGGCCGCGAGGGCGAGCGCGCCCATCGGGGTGCCGTCCTTGCGGGAGACCGTCACCTGGGCCGTCGCGCCCCCGGCCTGCCCGTAGCTCGACTGGTAGAACCAGATCCCCTTGTGCTGGAGCGGGTCGTTGACCACGATCGTCTTCCGGGCCACTTCCCGTCCCCCCTCGATGACGCTCAGGTCGGACTTGTACGCCTTGGGCTGGCCGCTCGGATACGTCTCGAGGCTGAACGCGTTGCACCGGACCGTGAATCCGAGGTCCTGCATCAGGATTCCCCCCCGGACGGGAACCTTCGAAATCATCTCTCCCTCGGGGATGTTCACGTACCCCTTGAAGCCGAGAACGTTGCCGAGGATCGCCCCGATGAAGATGATGATGATGGAGAGGTGGGTCACATAGACGCCGAAGCGGGAGGCGACGCCGGTCTCGGCGTACAGGTGCACCTGGCCGTCCACCTCGGTGACCTTCGGCTTCGCGAAGGAGGCGGAGAGTGCCTCCGCATACTTCCCTGCCCACTCCGGGAGGTTCCCCTTCTTCTTCCACCGGTCCGTGAGCGACAAGGTCTTTTCAAGGTTCTCATCCAGTTTCGTCCTCGGGTTCCGCACAACCTTCAGCATCTTCGGGAAGCGGTCGATGGTGCAGCAGAACAGGTTCACGGTGAACAGGACGAGCATGAGGAGGAACCAGGCGGAGTGGTACATGTCGAACAGGTTGAGCCGGTCCAGGAGGGCGAACGCCCAGTCCTCGTAGATCTTGTGGTACTTCTCGGGGGGCTGGTTCTGCTCGATGATCGTGCCGAGGATCGACGTGGCGGCGAGGACGATCAGGGTGAGGATGGCCAGCTTGACGGAGATGAAGAAGTTCCACACCCGATCCATCGGGGATAGAGTGCGTTTCTCGTCAGCCATGCGGGTCGCCCTCGGTTATTCGGAATGTATACTGCATACTGGACCGGGTGTCGGCCGTCAAAAGGAAAAGTAATCCGTCCCGAATAAAAGAGGGCGGGGAAACCCCCGCCCTCTCTCGGCGCTCGCGGGATCGAGGGTCGCCTACTTCAGGTGGCAGCCGTCACACTTCGTCGGAGCCTTCTTCGTCTCGTCCTTCGAATGGCAACCCTTGCATTTGGTGTGCATGACCTCCTTGAAGGACTCCTTCTCCTTCCCCTTCTCCATCTGGGCCTTGTGGCAGCCGGAGCACTTCTGCTCCTTGCCGGCCGCGTCCTTGTGGTGGCACTCGGCGCACTTGCCGATCTTGTCGGCATGGGCCTTGTGTGAGAACGTGACCGCCGGCTTCGACTTCTGGATCTCCTTGATGACGATCTTCTCCGGCGCATCCGCCGCAACGATCACGCTGGCCGAAAACACCGCCACCATTACCACTGCCATCAGCATTGCGAATTTCTTCATCCCTGCTCTCCCCCTTCCCGTTTTTGGTCTACAGCGAGAGATTGCAACGTGCGCACCGTTCGGCTTCCTCGCGCGCGCACCGGTCCGTGAACCTCATTTCGACCTCGTCGAACGTCCCGCGCGCCGCCTCGGGAGAGAGCCTCTCCGCCCTGCGCCGAACCCGTCCCTCGGGGCGGTCGGTCACATGGGGTTCCGGGCGCCTGCGGTAGTTGTCCTTGTACCGCGCCCTTCCGACCTCTTCGACGGCGAGATCCGCGAAGATATTCAACGCGGCTTCCCGCCCTGAGGTGGACGCCTCGACCACCGTGCCGGGGCCGCGGACGCAATCACCGCACATATAACCCATGATTTTAAGTTCTCCCCCGGGAAATTGCAAGCGGAAAACGTGGCGTCCCGGATCGGTGGGCTTCCAGGAGACTCCGTCAGGCAGGAACGAGAGGTCGACCCGGCTTCCGATCGCCATCACGACCGTGTCTGCCGGGACCTCGAACTCGCTGCCGGGGACGGTCCGCGGGACGACCCTCCCCTCCGGATCGAGGTCGACCCGCTCCACCTTCAGCGCCTCGAAGGCGGTCACCCTTCCGTCCTTCAGGAGAAAACGGATCACCGCCGTGCCCGGAAGGAACTTCGCCCCCTCCGAAACGGCCGCCTCGATCTCCCACGCGAACGCCGGCATCGCCTCCCTGGACTCGAGACAGACGATCGTCACTTCCGACGCCCCCATCCGAAGGGCGCACCGGGCCGCGTCGATCGCGACGTTCCCGCCGCCGATCACGACCACCCGTCCGCTTCGCTGCGGAAACCGGCGTTCCCGAACGCGCACGAGGAACGAAAGCGCGTCGTGGAATCCCTGATCCTCCCCTCCCGCGGCCGGCAGCCGCAGCGCTTCGCGTGCTCCCACGGCGATCAGGACGGCGTCGAACCCCTCCGCCGCGAGGGAAGAGAACGTCACGTCCTTGCCGAAGGTGACCCCGCCCCGGAAGCGCACCCCCCGGGCAAGGATCCGCGTCACGTCCGCGAGGAGCGCGTCCGCGGGAAACCGGAACTCCGCCGCGCCGTACCGCATCATCCCGCCGGGTTCCGCATACGGATCGAACACCGTGACGAGGCTCCCGAGCCGCGCGAGCGTGTCGGCGGCCGACAATCCGGACGCGCCGGCGCCGACGACCGCCACCCTGGGCCCGCGGACCCCTCCGGTTTCCCCGAAAGACGGGGGTATCCCCGCCGCGTACCCGAGGTCCGCCGCGTACCGCTTGATCGCCATGATGGAAATCGGCGCCCCGAACTCGTTGCGTACGCACTTCTGCTCGCACGGATGGGGACAGGCGCGTCCGCAGAACGCCGCGAAAGGGAGCTTGTCGTGCACCAGCGCCAGCGCCTCGAGCGGCCGCCCCTCCCGCACAAGGGCGATGTAGTCCGGAACCCGGATGTGCGCCGGACAGGCGCTCTCGCACGGAGCCTCCGCTTCGCGGGGGCCGCGCCGCGCGTCGATATACGCCATCCACCAGATCGCGCCCGCCTCGACCAGGAGGAAGCCGTGGCCGAAGGTGATCCCGGATCCCACGTCGAGGACGAGACCGAGGCTCAGGGGAAGGAGGGCCGCCCAGAAGACCCCGTAGGCGATCCGGCCGGAGTAGAGATGCCCGAGCCCCGGGAAGACGAGAGAAAGGACCGCCGCCGTTTTGCGGATCCGCTGCCGCCGGATCTCCCACAGGAGACGGTCGCGCTGGTCGAGCCGGCCGGAGCAGTCGTGGCACCGCTCCTCCTCGCCCGGGCGCAGAACCTCGCAAAGAACGCAATCCTTGTAGCCGGATCGGAGGAGGTTTTCCGGGCGGAGAAAATCCATGGCCGGATCATTTTTCACTCGGTGCGGTGAAAAAGCAATGGAAGATTGGCGTCCCCAGCCGGATTTGAACCGGCGTCGCCGCCGTGAAAGAGTGATGAATCCCTCTTCCTCGTATTTACCACAATTTACCTAAACCCTTCCGTAACAGGCCTTTCAGCAGGGTTTACGGTCCGATCCATTTCTCTTGACTTACCCCTGATTCCCTATATCCTGTGATAAGGAGCGTGATAAAGGACGCATTATCACAGGGGGAGGAAGACGCTGATGGAGAAGAAATCGAAG
>Ga0209048_10003862_pt1 | contig 14472 bp, 11 predicted proteins | sample FrelakmetCRP12CR_FD_187146 | JGI IMG/M metagenome (GOLD analysis project Ga0209048, IMG submission 187146) | Freshwater lake sediment microbial communities from the University of Notre Dame, USA, for methane emissions studies - CRP12 CR (SPAdes)... | ecosystem: Environmental > Aquatic >... | reverse complement strand
CGACGCGATCTTCGCGAAGATTCCGGGGGTCGAGACGCGCTCGATGATCACCGGCTACAGCCTGCTCGACGGCGGCTTCAAGACCAACGCCGGCGCCTTCTTCGTCACGCTCAAGGACTTCAAGGAGCGTTATGCCACCACCGAGTCCGCGCGCACTCAGAACGCCCGCGCGGTGCTGATGAACCTGTATCGCGAGGCGCAGGGCATCGAGCAGGCGATCGTCATCCCCGTCGCGCCGCCGCCGATTCCCGGCATCGGCACCACCGGCGGCTTCGAGTTCTGGATCCAGGACACGGGCGCCGGCGATCCGTCGCAACTCGACCAGGTGACGCAGGACTTCCTCAAGAAGGCGCGCGCCAACCCCGAGCTCACGAGCCTGTCGTCCACGTTCCGGGCCAATACGCAGCAATTGCGCGCGGTCGTCGATCGCGACAAGGCCACGCTGCTCGGCGTCGGGGTGGAGGACGTCTACAGCGCGATCCAGGCGCAGTTCGGTTCGCTGACCGCGAGCCAGTACAACCAGTTCAGCCGCGTCTGGTGGGTGATCGTCCAGTCGGATGCGAAGTACCGACAGGATCCCGGCGACCTGACCCGCCTGTACACGCGTTCGAAGGACGGCCACATGGTGCCGCTGTCGGCGCTCGTGACGACGCAGTGGGTCGCCGGCCCCGACCTGCTGCCGCACTTCAACGGGTTCCCCGCGGCGAAGGTCAACGGCAACCCCGCGCCGGGGTTCAGCTCAGGCGATGCGATCGCCGCCATGGAGGCGACGGCGAAGGACGTGCTGCCCCCGGGCTACACGTTCGCGTGGTCCGGCCTGGCGTTCGAAGAGAAGAAGTCCGGCGGCACGTCGATGATCGCGTTCGTCTTCGGCCTCATCATCGTGTTCCTCGTGCTCGCCGCGCAATACGAGTCGTGGACGCTGCCGGGCGCGGTGATGTCGGCCGTGCCGTTCGGCATTCTCGGCGCGCTCGTGACCAACTGGGCGCGGGGGCTCGAAAACGACGTCTATTTCCAGATCGGTCTGCTGGTGCTGATCGGGCTCGGCGCCAAGAACGCCGTACTCCGCGTATCCGCCGCCGTGCAGTTCCGGCACCAGGGCAAGTCGATCATGGAGGCAACGGTGCTGGCCGGCGAGCAGCGGCTGCGTCCGATCATCATGACGTCGCTGGCGTTCGCGATGGGCTGCCTGCCGTTGGCACTCGCCATGGGTGCCGGCGCGAACGCGCGGCACTCGATCGGCACCGGCATCATCGGCGGCATGATCGGCGAGACCACGCTCGCGATGCTGTACGTGCCGCTGCTGTTCTACCTTTTCGACCAGCTGGCCGAGGGCAAGGACAAGCAAGCGCCCATGCCGGCCGCGAACCCGGCAGCGGCGGGGGACGTCGCCACGCCGCCGCCCGCGCCGCAGGACGGGCACTGAGATGATGAACAGTTTCATCGCCGCCGTCACCGCTGCGGCACTGCTCGCCGGCTGCGCGATCGGGCCCGACTATGTGCGCCCGAAGGTGGACGCGCCCGCCGCGTTCCGCTTCGAGCCCGCGACGGCCGCCGACACCGCGAATACCACGTGGTGGAAGCAGTTCGGCGATCCCGTCCTCGATCAGCTGATCGACACCGCGCTCGCCAACAACCTGAACGTCAAGGTCGCCGCGGCGAACGTCGAGCAATCGCTGGCCGTGATCACCCAGACGCGCTCGGCGCTGTTCCCGCAGGTCGGCTACTCGGCCAACGCGGACAGGGCGAAGGTTCCCGACACCGGTGTCGTCGCGGTGTTTCCCAACTATCCGAATCCGCAGTCGGCGTACCAGGCGCTCCTCACCGCCAGTTGGGAAATCGACCTGTGGGGACGCATCCGGCGGCTGTCCGAGTCGGCACGGGCAAACATGCTCGCCACCGACGAAGCCCGACGCGGCGTGATCCTGACGCTGGTCAGCACGGTTGCCGTCGACTACCTCACGCTGCGCGGCTTGGACGAGCAGCTCACGATCGCGCAGAGCACGCTCCGTACGTATGCGGAATCGGTGAATCTGTACCAATTGCAGTTCAAGTATGGGCAGACGTCGCAGATGACCGTCTCGCAGGCCCAGTCGCAGTACGAGACCGCCGCTGCGCAGATCCCGCAGATCGAGTCGCAGATCGCGCAGACCGAGAACGCGCTGTCGGTCCTGCTCGGCATGAACCCGGGTCCGATTCCGCGCGGCAAGTCGATCTACGATCTCGCGCTGCCGACGGTTCCTGCGGGGGTGCCGTCGGAATTGCTCGAACGCCGGCCCGATCTCATGCAGGCCGAGGAAACGCTGATCGCGGCCAACGCCCAGATCGGTGCCGCCAAGGCGCTCTACTTCCCGACGATCTCGCTCACCGGCGCGCTCGGCAGCTCGAGCACGGACCTGTCGAACCTGTTCAAGGGTCCGACGCGCGTGTGGAACTACGCCGGGCAGGTCATCGGGCCGATCTTCACCTTCGGCGCAGTCAGCGGCCAGGTGGCGCAGTCGGAAGCCGCGCAAAAGGCGGCGCTGCTCAGTTACCGGTTTTCGATCCAGAACGCCTTCGCCGATGTCGACAATGCGCTGGTGGCCAACCAGAAGCTGAAGGATCAGCTCGCGGCGCAGGAGCGCCTGGTCGCAGCGCTCAAGGATTACGCGCGTCTGGCCAGGCTGCAGTACGACGGAGGTTATGCGCCGTACTCGACCGTGCTGCAGGCCGAACAATCGCTGTTCCCGGCCGAGCTGACGCTTGCCGCCGTACGCGCGTCGGTATTCTCGTCGGCCGCCAATATGTACAAGGCGATGGGAGGAGGCTGGGTCACCGCGGCGGACGCATTCACCACGGGCGTGGCCCCGAAGCCGACCAGCGAACTCGGGACCGGCCCGCCGCCACTCTTCTAGCGCGGCGGCAACGGGACGGTGGCCAGGTCCCGCGCCAGTTCGGCCAGAATTTCCGACAGCGCGGCGTTGAGCGCGGTCACGTACGCGTCCGTGCTCGACGCAGCGAACGGAACGCGCTTGGCGTAGGCACGCGACCACACCGGCGCGCTCGCGCCGCCGTCATCGCGCGACAGGAAATACGTGATCTCCAATACCGCCGCGGGCTTCGCGGCATCGCGCGCATCGGCCTGCAGCGCGCCGACAAAACCGTCGAGTATCCAATCCGCATCGACCACGACCCCCGGCCGCGTCACGACGGTGAAGACCTTGCCGCGGACCAGAGCCTGCGCCGTCGCATCCGCGATCATGACGCCCGGTGCCACGAAGAATTCGTGATAGAAATCCGAAGCGAACACGAATTCCGAATCGCGTACGACAAAGGAGCGACCGCGAAACGGCGCGGCGACATTGACATTGCCCATGCGCAGCGTGCCCGCCTGCATCGTCGCGGCCGGCGCAGGAAGCGTGGGTTCGAGCAGGTAGGTTTGCTTGACCAGGGAGGGCCGGGTCAAACCGCAACCCGTCATGAACACCGCCGCGGCGGACAGCGCAAGGATCAAGGCCGCGCGGCGAGTCAGGCTGCATGGGCAGGACGTCATGGCTTGCGCTCCAGCGGAGGCGGCGGCGCGCCGAAGAAGAGGTTCGCCGGATAGCGCTTGGTCTCCTCGGTCAGGTCGCGCAGGTTGTCGGTGATCTGGCGGAGATTTTCGATCGACGAAGCAAGGTCGGCTTCGCCGCCGCCCAGGATGCGGTCAAGTCGCGTCATCGTGCGCTCGAGATTGGCGAGCGACCGGGCGAGCTTCGGATCGGTGACCAGGTCCTTGACCCGCGCCATCGCGGCCCCGGCGTCGTCCGGCAGCTTCTGCAGTGATGGATTCGCCAGCATCTTCTTGAACTCGGCATTGGACACGCGCAGTTCGGCCAGCAGCGCCAGACCCTCGTCGGAAAGCTTCTTCGCCGCGATGCTGTCGAGCGTGCTCTCGACCTTGGCGAGTACGCGTTCGCTGCGTTGCGACAGCGCCTTGGTGTCGATGGCGTCGATGCGGGTGTTGGTGGTCACCAGCAATTGGTTGAGATGGGTCAGTGTCCCCTCGATGTCCCACTTGTGCAGCCGGTCGAAGATTTCCTGCGCCGCGTTGACAAACGTCAATACCGTTGAAGGCCCGCTGGGAATGTAGACGTTGTCAGGCTTCCAGTCGAACTGCAGGAGCGGCGGCGGCGGATCCATGTAATCGAGTTCGAGGAAATTGGTGCCGGTGATTCCCAGCGGCGCCAGGCGTATCCGGAGACCCTTTTCGACTTCCAGCTTCGCGCTGTTTTCGTCGGTAAGGTCGCCCGTTGCCGCGCGGCCTCCGAGCAGCTTGGGCTCGATCTGGGCTTCCACGAGGACGAAGCGCGCCCGTTGCGACATCGGCTTGTCCTGCTGGTACCTGTTGTACGTGAAGCCGATCTTGGTGACCTCGCCGACGACCACGCCGCGGTACTTGAGTTTCGAGCCGATGTCCAGCCCCTGCACCGATTCGTTGAAGTACGTTTCGATCGTTAGCTTGGGCTGGAACCAGCGACCGGAACCGATCACGACCAGCAGGATGACGCCGGCGATGATCGCACCGATCACGAACAGACCGAGCTTGAAGTAGTTGGCTTTGAGGCTCATCGGATGGTATCTATGCGGCGACCGGTTCGGCTTCGCGGCGGAAAAAAGCGCGCACGCGGGGGTCGTCGTCTTTGTCGCGCAACTGGCGTGGATCGCCCTCGGCAATGATACCTTTGGCGCGAAGATCGAGCAGGATCACGCGGTCCATCGCGACGAAGGTGCTGCCCAGGTCGTGGGTGACGATGACGAACGTCACGCCGAGACTGTCGGAAAGGCGGCGAATAGTCGCGTCGAGGGACGCCGCTGTGATCGGGTCGAGCCCCGACGAGGGTTCGTCGAGGAACAGAATCGAAGGATCGAGCGCCATGGCGCGGGCAATGCCGGCGCGCTTCTGCATGCCACCGGACAATTCGGCCGGCATATGCCCGGTGAAGGCCTCCAGGCCGACCAGTTCGAGCTTCATCCGCGCGATAAGGTCGATCGCATCGTCGGGCAGTTCGGTCCAGACCTCGAGCGGCAGGCGCACGTTTTCCAGCAGCGTCATCGAACCGAACAGCGCGCCGGACTGGTACATCACGCCGAACTTCCGCCGGATCGCGAGCAGATCGGGGCCATCGGCGGTCACGATATCGGCGCCGTCTATCCACGCCTGTCCCGCCAGCGGCGGGATGAGGCCGATCATGTGCTTCAACAGCGTGCTCTTGCCGCATCCCGAACCGCCGAGGATGCCGAACACCTGGCCGCGGGCAACGTCGAAATTGACGTTTTCCAGGATCGCCGGAAAGCCTTCGTAACCGGCGTCCATGGCAACCACACGGATGATCGCACCGTCATCGTTGCTCACTGGACCCCCACGCTCACTTCGTTCGCTGCCCCCAAAGGGGGAGCGATTCCGTGCGGCCTCCTGGAGCTCGCGGGACCTCCCAAGCAATCCCGTGTCGGCCGCCGCCAGCACTCGCGGACGCGCGCTGCGCGCCTTGGCTTCGCCCCGCTCGTGCAGGCGTCCTCGGGTCGGCCGGCGGCGCTCATATATTCAGCATGTAATACACGACGGCGAAGATTCCGTCGACGACGACGAGCAGGATGATGCCGGAGACCACCGCCTTCGTCGCGGAATCGCCGACCGCAGAGGCGCCAGCCCCGGTCTGCAATCCGCGCAGGCAACCGATTCCGGCAACGAGGATCGCGAACACGAACGACTTGACGAAGCCCGCCATGAAGTCCGTCATCGTGACGGCGGAGTCCACTTCCTTCAGGAACGTGACGATCGGGATAGAGAACGAACGCATCGTGATCGCGCCGCCGATCAGTCCGACCAGGTTCGCGAAAAGCGTCAGCAGCGGCGTCATCAGCACGGCCGCGATGACGCGCGGGGTCACGAGAAAGCGTACCGGGTCCAGGCCCATCGTCGTCAACGCATCGACCTCCTGGTTGACGCGCATCGTGCCGATTTCCGCGGCGAACGCGGCACCGGAGCGACCCGCGAGCAGGATCGCGGTCATCAGCGGCCCCAGTTCGCGCAGCATCGACAGTCCGATCAAGTCGGCCACGAAGATCTCGGCGCCGAACCGCTTCATCGGCACCGCGGACTGGAACGCCAGGATCATGCCGAGCAGGAACGAGATCAGCGCGACGATCGGCAGTGCGTCCGCGCCGACCTGTTCGCATATTCTCCAGACATCGCGCCAGCGCACCGAAGCGGGATTGCGGACGGCGTGGACGAGTGCGGCGGTGGTCTCGCCCACGAACGTGACCTGAGTGCGGATGTCGCGCCACACCGAATACGCGGCGCGCCCGAGTTCCTCGACGGCCGGTCCGCGCGGCGGTTCCGGATCGAGGTCATGCTCGAGAACCTTCGGGTCGAATTGTTTGAGGAGGACCTGAAACGCGGGTTTCAGGTTGGCGATTTCGACCTGCGGGTCCCGGTGCCGGCGCAGGAGCTCGACGAAGAGCGCGATCCCGGCGCCGTCGCAGTAGTCAACGTCGCGCGCGTCGACGACCACGCGTTGCGCCGACGCATCGGCCACCGCCTTGCGCACCGACTCCCACAATTGGGTCACCGACTCGGAATCCAGACGGCCGGACAACGTGAGCACGCGCCCACCGTCGGCAGCGTCGGATATCGCCAGGACCGCGGTGGTCATGACCGGTCAGGCAGGATCAGGGGTTGACGAGCTCGAGCTGGTTGCCGAAAACGCGAACGCGGTCGCCTTCCTGCACGAACGGCTCGTAGGAAAGGTTGACGACGCGGGGCGGGCCACTGTCCATCCTGACCGTGACATCCCACCGTTGCCGCCGGTATTCATTGGGCTTCTGCGCGTACGCCGCGCCGCCGGCGGCGCCGACGACGACCATGCCACGATTGGTGAATCCGGGGCCGATCGAAAACTGCGTCGAACTTCCGGGCTGACCGGTCGGACCGCCACCCAAGGCGCCGGACTCCGGCATCGAGCCCAGCGGTGTCCATTGCTGCCGCTCGCTCACCGGGCTGATCGACTGCACCGTGCCGCAATTGCCGCAGGCGGTTGCGTCCGGCGCGCCTTGCGCCCATGCCGGAAGCGCAATCCCCATGGCCGCGCCGACGATCGCCAGGATTCCCGCGCGGACCATCAGTCGGGAAGCGAATTGAGGTAGAACATGGCATTGAGCAGCGGCCCCGGTCGACCGAGCGGTGCCAGCCATTTCACGAACACCGCGTCGATTTCGCCGGACTTGTAGAGGCCGACGAGCGCACGATTGACGGCCAGGCGGAAATCCGGATCGTCGCGGCGAACCACCAGCGCGTAGGGCTCGAACGAGAAATCCTGGTTGATGAGCTCGAGCTCGTCGCTGCCCTGCGTAAGCTTGATGCCTGCCAGTACCACCCGGTCGGAAGCGAAGGCATCCGCCTTGCCCGCAAGCAGCATTGCCGCGCCCTCCGCGCTCGACTTGACCGGAACGAACTCCGCGGTCACTTCGATGACCTTGAGCGCGCGTTGCAACGCGGGTTCGGTCGTCGTGCCCGGGATGACGGCGATCTTCCTGCCCTTGAGGTCGGTCAGGCGCACCAGGTGGTCCTTTTCCCGCACCAGCACGCTGCCGCCATCGACGAAGATGGGCACCGAAAAGTCGACGCGTTCCATTCGGGACAGCGTGATCGTCGTGGTGCCGCACTCGGCATCCGCCTGCCCCGAGCTCACCGCTTCGAGCCGGCCCGCCGCGTCGACCGGTCGCCATTCCACTTTCAACGCGGGGATGGCGAGCGCCTTGCCGATCGCCGCCGCCACCCGTTCGCACAACTCGACGGAATAGCCTTGCGGCCGCCCGTCGCGCGCCTTGAAGGAAAACGGGGAGGCGCCGTCGCGATAGGCGAAGGTGACCGTACCGGTAGCCTTGATACGGTCGAGCGTCGGCGACGCTGCGACAGCAACTCCGGCAAATGTCGTGGCCGCGGCGGCGAACAGGAATAGACGGAGAGAATTGTTGGCGGTTGGCACGGATCTGCTCGGCAAGATCTGCATCTGCTGCACAAAGTCTAGCACGCAGCACGTGCGCATTTCGGATGTGCTCCGCATGCGCAGGCTGGTGTAAACTGGGACGTTTGATACCCTGGCGCCGTCGGCGCTGCGCCCCGATCGCCCCCCCCTGTCGCGTGCCGTCATGTACCCGCTCAACGCAATCCCGGAGTGACCAGCAGGACCCTTGAACAGAAATCGAACTCCTGCGCTGGCGACACCGGCGCAGATTTATGACTGACCCCGCGGCAAATGCGCCGCTCTTGTAGAGGAGAATTTCATGAACCAAGCATTCAAACGCATGACCTCCGCCGCCTTCTTGGCGTTGGCTGTCGTCGCAATTCTGATGGCCCCGGCGCAAGCCCAGACCTCACAGCAGAACCTGGTCAACTCCGCCACCACCACGCTGAACAATTTCCTGCGCGACCCGGACATGACATGGCTCCAGAACAACATCGGCCGCGCTCGGGCCGTGCTGATCGCTCCCTCCATCGCCAAGGCAGGCTTCATCTTCGGCGGTTCGGGCGGCCGAGCGGTACTGGTCGCACGCGAAGGTCCGGGGGGCAAATGGGTCGGTCCGGCCTTCTACACGATGGCCACCGCCAGTGTCGGTTTCCAGGCCGGCGTCTCGGTCTCCGAAAACGTCACGCTGGTGATGACCGAGAAGGCCTTCAACTCGCTGCTCACCAACAACGTCAGGGTGGGCGGTGACGCCAGCGTTGCCGCAGGCCCGGTGGGCGCCGGCGCGCGGTCGGACGTGGTCGCCGACCTGATCACGTTCAGCCGTGCCAAGGGCGTCTTCGGCGGCCTCAATCTCGACGGCACCGTGATTGCCCCCAGCAATGACTGGAACAGCACGTACTTCGGTAAGACCGTGACGCCGCCGGACATCCTGATTCGCGCGACCGTTCACAACAAGAAGGCCGATCCATTGCTGGCCCGCGTGACCAAGGCAACCAAGTAATACGGCGCGGTCTGATTCCGCGTTGGACGAGGGCCCCGCGCGGGGCCCTCGTCGTTTCTGGCGTAAGTGCCTTGGTGATGCACGCGACGGCATGAGGCCCGCGTGCGGGCCGCGCACGCATTGTCCAACTATCGCTTCGGGAACCGCAGCGAAGTACCTACGGGCTAATCCGGTCTAATCCCGGCGCGGTTGAGCACAGGTCCCCAGCGGGCGACCGCGTCTTGGGCAACCGGCTGGCGCAACCCGCTGGGCGGAGGTTACTGGCAGAATGGGCAGGCGTTTCGTGCTTCGAGGGATTGCCATGCCGGAGAATTCGCTGCGCTTCCTGTTGAATGGCGACTTGGTCGAGGTCACGACGGCACCGACACAGACGACGCTGCTCGAATACCTGCGCGACGAGCGCCGCCTCACCGGCACCAAGGAAGGCTGCGCCGAAGGCGACTGCGGCGCGTGTACCGTGGTTCTGGCCGAACCCGACGGCGTCGGCGGCCTCGTGTGGAAACCCGTCAACGCGTGCATCCGCCTGCTGCCTTCCGTCGCCGGCAAGGCCGTCTTCACCGTCGAGAGTCTGCAATCCGCCGACGGCACGCCCCATCCTGTGCAACGCGCGCTGGTCGAGTGCCACGGCTCGCAATGCGGCTTCTGCACGCCCGGCTTCGCGATGAGCCTGTTCGGGCTCTACAAGAATGCCTGCCGACCGAAGCGAGCGGACGTCGACGATGCGCTGTCGGGTAACCTTTGTCGCTGCACCGGCTACCGACCGATCCTGGCCGCCGCAGACCGCATGTACGACCTCCCTGCTGCTTCCAACGGTGCAACCGGCTGGCGCGGCCCCGGCGTCTCCGCCGACGGCAGCCGTCGGGGGAGTTTGGCCGAAGAACGAATTGCTGCGCAGCTCGGCGCCATCACCAACGCGGGCGGGCTCGAATACGAGGCCGGCGGACGCAAATGGTTCGCGCCGCGCACCCGCGCTGCGCTGGCCGCGGCCTGCGCAGCACATCCGTCGGCACGTATCGTCGCCGGCGCCACCGACGTCGGCCTGTGGATCACCAAGCAGCACCGCGATCTCGGCGACGTCGTTTATGTCGGCGATTGCGACGACCTGAAGATGTTCTACGACACCGGCAACGTGGTCGAAATAGGCGCCGCGGTGTCGCTGGACGATGCATTCGCCGCGCTCGTACGCAAATGGCCCGAACTGCGCGAGACGTGGAAGCGCTTTGCCTCGGTGCCGATCCGCCACAGCGGCACGCTGGGCGGCAACGTCGCCAACGGGTCGCCGATCGGCGACTCGATGCCCGCGCTGATCGCGCTCGGCGCTACCGTTGTATTGCAGAAAGGTCAGGCGACGCGCGAACTGCCGCTGGAGGATTTCTACCTTGCGTATCAAGAAACGGCGTTGGCTCCCGGAGAAATGGTAGTCGCGATCAACGTCCCGCATCGCCCGGACGGACTGGTGTTGCGCGCCTACAAGATCAGCAAGCGCCACGACCAGGACATTTCGGCGGTCTTCGCCTGTTTTGCGCTGACCATTCACGACGGGCGCATTGCCAGGGCACGGTTGGGCTGCGGCGGCGTCGCGCCCACTCCGAAGCGCGCCACGGCGACGGAGGCGTTGCTTGCCGGCCGCGCGTGGGACGACGTGACGGCCGAAGCGGCCGCGAACAGCTTGGAAGCGGAGTTCACGCCTATCGATGACATGCGCGCCTCGGCTTCCTATCGGCGCCGGGTGCTCGCCAACCTGATGCGCCGCTTCCGGCTGGAAACCTCGGGAACGCCATTCGCAACGCGCATCGACGATGCGCGGGTCGCCTTCGTGGAATGACCGGATGAATGCCCCCCATACATCCTCTGCCGCCATCGCTCGCGGCGGGGATGCGGATTCGAATGTCGTCGGTGCCGGCCTGCCGCACGACTCGGCGGCGCTGCATGTATCCGGCGCGGCAGACTACACCGACGACCTGCCGGAACCGCGCGGCACGCTGCACGTTGCGTTGGGCGTGAGTCCGGTGGCGCATGGTCGCCTCAAGACGCTCGACGTCGATCTGGTGCGCGCAGCGCCTGGCGTGCTCGACGTCATCGCCGCTGCCGACATTCCTGGGGAAAACGACGTCGGCCCGATCCAGCACGACGATCCGATCTTCGCCGCAGGCCTCGTGCAATTCGTCGGTCAACCCGTGTTCGCCGTGGCCGCGACCAGCGTGAACGCCGCGCGCCGCGCCGCGCGCCTGGCCCGCTTCGACATCGAGTCGCTGCCGGCCATCCTTACGATAGACGCCGCGCTTGCCGCGCAATCCTGGGTTCTGCCGCCGGTGCACGTGACGCGCGGAGACGCCGCGGCGGCGATCAGGGCCGCGCCCCACCGGCTGCAGGGGCGCGCACGTTCGGGCGGCCAGGACCACTTCTACCTCGAAGGCCAGATCGCACTGGCCGTTCCGCGCGAACGCGGCGGCATGCAGATCTGGACGTCCACGCAGCACCCCGGCGAAGTGCAGCAGATGGTCGCGCGAGCGCTTGGCATCAGCGCGCACGACGTGGTGGTCGAATGCCGGCGCATGGGCGGGGGCTTCGGCGGCAAGGAAACGCAGATGTCGCTGTTCGCCTGCGTCGCCGCCCTTCTCGCGCGGCGCAACGGCCGCGCGGCCAAGCTGCGCCTCGACCGCGACGATGACATGCGTTCGACCGGCAAGCGGCACGCGTTTCAGTACGCCTGGGACGTGGGCTTCGATGACCAAGGCCGCATTCTCGGCCTTGACCTCACGCTCGCCTCCCGCTGCGGCTTCTCGGCGGACCTGTCCGGACCGATCAACGATCGCGCGGTCTTCCACTCGGACAACACCTACTGGCTGCCCGACGTCGCGCTGCATTCGTACCGCTGCAAGACGAACACGGTTTCGGACACCGCGTTTCGCGGCTTCGGCGGGCCGCAAGGCATGTTTCCGATCGAGTTGGTGATCGACGAAATCGCGCGCGCACTCGGGCTGGATCCGCTCGACGTGCGCCAGGCGAATTTCTACGGCACCGCCTCGAACAACGTCGCCCCCTACGGCATGGTGATCGAGGACAACGTCGCGCCCGAACTCGTCGCGCAGCTCGAAACCACGTCGCGATACCGCGAGCGGCGCCAGGAGATCGCGGCCTGGAACCGCGCCAGTCCGGTGATCAAGCGCGGGCTGGCGCTGACCCCGGTCAAGTTCGGCATATCGTTCACCGCCACGCACTACAATCAGGCCGGCGCTTTGCTGCATCTGTACAGCGACGGCACGCTGCTCCTCAACCATGGCGGCACGGAAATGGGCCAGGGCCTGTTCACCAAGGTGGCGCAGGTCGTCGCGCAGGAAATGGGCGTCGGAATGAGCGCGATCCGGGTTTCCGCCGCCGATACCAGCAAAGTGCCCAATGCGTCGCCCACCGCCGCCTCGTCCGGCAGCGACATCAATGGCATGGCCGCGCGCAACGCCGCGCGCGAACTGCGCCTGCGTCTCGCCGAATTCGCAGCACGCAAATTCGCCTGCGACGTTGCGGCCGTTGCGTTCACCGACGGTGTCGTCCACGCGGGACCGCATTCGCTGCCGTTCGCGGAGCTCGCGCGCATGGCCTATTTCGCGCGCATCCACTTGTCGGCCACCGGCTTCTACGCGACGCCGAAGATCCACTACGACCGCAAGACGCTGTCCGGGCGCCCGTTCTTCTACTTCTCCTACGGCGCCGCAGTGACGGAAGTGGCGATCGACCTGCTCACCGGCGAGCACCGGATGCTCGCCGTGGACATTCTCCACGACGTCGGGCGTTCGCTGAATCCGGCCATCGACCGCGGGCAGATCGAGGGCGGCTTCATCCAGGGTTGGGGCTGGCTGGCGATGGAAGAACTGTGGTGGAACGGCGCGGGTGAATTGAAGACCCATGCGCCGTCGACCTACAAGATTCCGACGGCGCACGATGTCCCGGCGCATTTCCGCATCGATTTCTACACCGAACCGAACCGCGAGGAGACGATTCATCGCTCGAAGGCCGTCGGCGAGCCGCCGTTCATGCTCGCACTGTCGGCATTCCAGGCGTTGCGCGACGCGATCGCCAGCGTGACCGACTATCGGCACTCGCCCTGTATCGATGCGCCGGCCACCGACGAGCGCATTCTCGCCGCCGTCGACGAAATCCGGGGACGGCCATGAGCGCCGACGGGTCGTCGCGAGGACGTCTGCACGAGCGGGGCGAAGCCCAGGCGCGCAGCGCGCGGCCGCGAGTGCGGGCGGCGGCCGACACGCGAATGCTTCGGAGTATTCGTGAAGGCAAGGAGGCCGCACGGAATTGCGCCCCGTTAGGGGGCAGCGAACGCTGTGAGCGTGGGGGTCCTTCCATGAGCGACGAAATGGAATCCTTGCAGTGACGGGATGGATAACGGCCCTGGCCGGCGAACTGGCCGAGGGGCGCCGCGCCGTGCTCGTCACTGTCGCGCACGCCGCCGGCTCGACGCCTCGCGAGGCCGGCGCGACCATGGTGGTGACGCCGACCGGCCTGCACGGGACCATCGGCGGCGGACATCTCGAATTCGCGGCGCTCAGGATCGCGCACGACGCACTCGCCAGCGCCGCGACGCCCGCGTCCACGTGGGTGGTCCGGTTTCCTCTGGCGGCGCGTCTCGGACAATGTTGCGGCGGTGTCGCGACGGTGGCCTTTGCCATCGTTTCCGCGGGTCAGCACCCATGGCTGGACACGGCCGTCGATTGCATTCGCACGTCCACGCCTTTCGCGCTGGTCACCCGCGTGGGCGGCGGGCAGGACGCACCGGCGAAGCTGCTGGTCACGCTGGACGATGCGCGCGGTTCGCTGGGGGACGGCGCATTCGATTCCGCGGCCATTGCCGCCGCACGCATCCGTCTTGCTGCTGGGGAATACGGTGCGGGCATCCTGCATTCGTCGCCGGGAGTTGCCGCAATGCTGTTGGTGGACGTGCTGCGGCCGGACGCATTCCCGGTGCTGATCTTCGGCAACGGCCACGTCGGCCGCGCACTGGTCACGGTGCTGGGCGCGCTGCCCGCGCAGGTGCGCTGGATCGACGGACGCGAAGAGGATTTTCCCGCCACGGTCCCGGCCAATGCGCAGATCGTGGTCACCGACGAACCGGACGAGGAAATCGCGCATGCGCCCTCCGGCGCATTCCTTGTCGTGCTTACCCACAGCCACCCGCTCGATTTTGCGCTCGTAGAGGCCGCCCTTGCGCGCGATGACTGGCGCTATCTAGGTCTCATCGGCTCGAAGGCGAAACGCGCGCAACTCGAACGGCGGCTCGTCGCGCGGGGAATGCAGGCCGCGCGGTTCGCGCGCGTGGTCTGCCCGATCGGCATGCGCAGCGGCATCGCGATCCGCGGCAAGGAACCTGGCACGATCGCCATTGCCGTCGCCGCGGAAATGGTCGCCGCGCGCGAGGCCGCGCGGGCGACGGGTTCGGTACCGACCCTGGGCCGGCGGCCCGCGTGAACGCCG
>Ga0209048_10003861_pt1 | contig 14475 bp, 12 predicted proteins | sample FrelakmetCRP12CR_FD_187146 | JGI IMG/M metagenome (GOLD analysis project Ga0209048, IMG submission 187146) | Freshwater lake sediment microbial communities from the University of Notre Dame, USA, for methane emissions studies - CRP12 CR (SPAdes)... | ecosystem: Environmental > Aquatic >... | reverse complement strand
CATTCGCCCGCGGGCCAGGCGGGCACGGTGACGGGCGCATCGGGATTCGTCACGTTCGCCGGCGTCGTGCTGGGACCGCCGGCGTTCGCGCTGCTGGCCGCGGCGACCGGCAGCTACCGAGTCGGATTTGTCGTTTTCGGGAGCGCGAGCCTCGTCTGTGGCGCCGCGCTCCTGATGCGGCGGCGACGCTAGCCGCCGCGGCGCCGATAAAGAACACCCACACCCAGAATGAGCAGCAGCGCCGCCATCGCCATCAGCGTTGTCTGCGACGTCGTCGGGACAGCGCCGGCCGCGCAGGACGCACGGATGTTCACGTTGCCGCCGGTCGCGGTATCGATGAAGTAGCCGACGCCAACCGCGCCAGGCGGGAGCCCGCCCGTCCCGCCATAGGTGAGCGTCCCCGGGATCGACGCCGGCCCCGCGAACGTAACCGCGCCTGCAGGATCGCCGACAATCCGGAAGGTCCCGGCGGTCGCGGTGCCCAACGTGGCGGTCATCGTCACTGTTTCGCCGGCGCGGAGAATGCCGAAGATGCCGTTCGTGTTTCCGGCAACGAGCCCGTTGGCGGTCAGGCTGGCAATCTGGCCGCACACGAACTGAGGCGCTTGCGCAAAACTCGGACTGGCCCCGAGCGTCAGAAACAGCAGCGCGGCGGCACAGCACGCCTTCGCCGCCAAGGCAGAAATGAATCTCATCGCTTCGATCCCCTGTGAGTGAAACGTTGTCGCAGGCAACGTTAAATCCACTATAGACCAATGGGTAAGATCCGCCAATACCTGCGTGTGCGCGTCCCGCCCGACGACCGGCAGCCGCGACCCGGCTTGGCGAGGAAAGCCGGGGAACAAAAATGGAAATCATTTCCAAATAGCGATAGCATAGAGTTGAACGCCCCGATGCCCTGACGCCGCACCGGCGCGATACGGCGGGCGCGCCGCCGCATACAATCGAACCCCCGGCGACCGGGCAGAATGCCCGGCGCCGCCTTGCCGCCGCAGGAGGACCGCATGAACACCGACTCCGATCACGACCCGCAGGAAACGCGCGAATGGCTCGACGCGCTCGAAGGCGTCCTCGCGAACGAGGGCCCGGACCGCGCGCATTTCCTGATCGAGGTGCTGATCGACAAGGCGCGACGCTCCGGCGCGTACCTGCCGTTCTCGGCGAACACGGCGTACATCAACACGATCCCCGTCGACAAGCAGGTCAAGCTTCCCGGCGACCAGACGATAGAGGAACGGATCCGCAATCACGTCCGCTGGAATGCGATGGCGATGGTCGTGCGGGCGAACAAGGACACCAACGTCGGCGGCCACATCGCGAGCTTCGCGTCGGCGGCGACGCTGTACGACGTGGGTTACAACCATTTCTGGCATGCGCCGTCCGACACCCACGGCGGCGACCTCGTGTTCGTCCAGGGACACTCGGCGCCCGGCGTCTATGCGAGGGCGTTCATGCTGGGGCGGCTGACGCCGGCGCAGATGGACAATTTCCGCCAGGAAGTCGACGGCAAGGGCATCTCGTCGTACCCGCACCCGTGGCTGATGCCGGACTTCTGGCAGTTCCCTACCGTGTCGATGGGCCTTGGCCCGTTGATGGCGATCTACCAGGCGCGGTTCATGAAGTACCTGCAGGACCGCGGGCTCGCGCAGACCGAGGGCCGCAAGGTCTGGGCATTCATGGGCGACGGCGAAATGGACGAGCCGGAGTCGATGGGCGCCATCGGCATGGCGGGTCGCGAGAACCTCGACAACCTGATCTTCGTCGTCAACTGCAACCTGCAGCGGCTCGACGGCCCGGTCCGCGGCAACGGCAAGATCATCCAGGAACTGGAGAGCGACTTCCGCGGCGCCGGCTGGAACGTGATCAAGGTCGTCTGGGGCACCGGCTGGGATGCGCTGCTCGCGCGCGACAAGCAGGGCATCCTGATGCGGCGGATGATGGAGTGCGTCGACGGCGAATACCAGACCTTCAAGAGCAAGAACGGCGCTTACGTTCGCGAGCATTTCTTCAATACGCCTGACCTCAAGGCCCTCGTCGCCGACTGGTCCGACGAGGAGATCTGGCACCTCAATCGCGGCGGCCTCGATTCGCACAAGGTCTACGCCGCGTTCCACATGGCGGTCCACCACAAGGGCCAGCCGACGGTGATTCTCGCCAAGACGATCAAGGGCTTCGGCATGGGCGAGTCGGGCGAGGCGCAGAACATCACGCACCAGCAGAAGAAGATGTCGTCGGAGTCGATGCGGCACATGCGCGACCGGTTCCAGATCCGCGTGGCGGATGACCAGCTCGACGAGGTGCCGTACGTGCTGTTCGCCGAGGACTCCCCCGAGTACCAGTACATGAAGGCGCGGCGAATGGAGCTCGGCGGTTTCCTGCCGGCGCGACGCCGGAAGGCCGAGGCGCTCCCGGTGCCGCAACTGGCGGCCTTCGAGCGCTTCCTCAAGAGCACCGACGACCGCGAGATCTCGACGACGATGGCATTCGTGCAGATCCTCCAGACGCTGCTGCGCGACAAGACCCTCGGCCCGCGCATCGTGCCGATCGTCCCGGACGAGTCGCGTACCTTCGGCATGGAAGGCATGTTCCGCCAGCTCGGCATCTGGAACCAGCTGGGACAGCTGTACACGCCGCAGGACGCGGACCAGCTGATGTTCTACAAGGAAAGCAAGAGCGGCCAGATCCTGCAGGAAGGGATCAACGAAGCGGGCGGGATGTGCGACTGGATCGCGGCGGCGACGTCGTACTCGACGCACGGCGTGCCGATGATCCCGTTCTACATCTACTACTCCATGTTCGGCTTCCAGCGCATCGGCGACCTTGCGTGGGCAGCCGGCGACATGCGCTCGCGCGGCTTCCTGCTGGGCGGCACCGCGGGCCGCACGACATTGAACGGCGAAGGACTGCAGCACGAGGACGGCCACTCGCATATGATTTCGGCGACGATCCCGAACTGCATTTCCTACGACCCGACGTTCGGCTACGAGGTCGCGGTCATCGTCCAGGACGGTCTGCGCAGGATGTACGCCGAGCAGCAGGACTGCTATTACTACCTGACGGTAATGAACGAGAACTACACCCAGCCGGCGATGCCGGAAGGTGCTGCGCCCGACATCATCAAGGGCATGTACCTGTTCCGTGCAGGCGAGAAGAAATCGAAGGCGCCGCGCGTGCAGCTGCTGGGCAGCGGCACAATCTTCCGGGAAGTGATCGCGGCGGCCGACCTCCTGAAGAGCGACTGGGGCGTGGAATCCGACCTCTGGAGCTGCCCCAGCTTCACCGAGCTCGGCCGCGACGGAATGGCCGTCGCGCGCGACAACATGCTGCACCCGACAGCGAAGCCGAAGACGTCGCACGTCGAGGCCTGCCTTAACGACACCGCCGGCCCGGTGATCGCCGCGACCGATTACATGCGCGCGTATGCCGAGCAGATCCGCGCGTTCGTCGGCCGCCGTTACGTCGTCCTCGGCACCGACGGGTACGGACGTTCGGATACGCGTGAGAAGCTTCGCCGGTTCTTCGAAGTCGACCGGTATTACGTCGCCGTCGCCGCGCTGAAGGCGCTCGCGGACGAGGGCGCACTGCCGGCGTCGAAGGCGGCAGACGCGATGAAGAAATACGGCCTCGACCCGGCGAAACCGGCGCCGTGGACCGTGTAGGGGGCGCCATGAGCGGCGCCGGGCCGTCCCGAACGCTTGTGCGAGCAGGGCGAAGCCAAGGAGCGAAGCTCGCGTCTGCGAGCGCGGGCGGCGGCCGACCAACAACCGGGCCGCGGAAGCAAAACCGCTCCGGAGGCCGCGCGAATTGCTCCCCCTTGGGGGCAGCGCGGCGGCCGAATTGTTTGATGAGGCCGCAAGCGTGGGGGTACACATGAGCACAATCGAGGTCAAGGTCCCCGACATCGGCGACTTCACCGACATCCCGATCATCGAGATCTTCGTCAAGGCGGGCGACATCGTCGCGCCCGAGGATCCGCTGGTTTCGCTCGAATCCGACAAGGCGACGATGGACGTGCCCTCGCCGGCCGCGGGAACGATCAAGGAGCTGCGCGTCAAGCTGGGCGACAAGGTCAGCGAAGGCTCGCTGATCGTCTTGCTGGAAGCGGACGGCGCGGCGGCGGCAAAGCCCGCTGCCCCGGCAAAGGCGGAAGCGCCGAAAGCCGCGCCCGCGACGCCTGCGGCAGCGCCTGCTCCCGCTACGGCGCCCGCGCCTGCCGCGGCGCCCAAACCCGCAGCCGCACCCGCCACAACCCCCGTCGACGGCGAGGCGTTCAAGGGCGCGCATGCATCGCCGTCGGTACGCAAGTTCGCACGCGATCTCGGCGTCGATCTTTCACGCGTCACCGGCACCGGCCCGAAGAGCCGGATCCTGCAGGAAGACGTGCAGAGTTTCGTCAAGCAGGCGATGAGCGGCGCGGGGCCGGCCACCGCGGGCGGTGGCGTCACGGGGGGCGGCGCGCTGAACCTCCTTCCATGGCCGAAAGTCGACTTCGCGAAGTTCGGCCCGTTCGAATCGCGGCCGCTGTCGCGCATCCAGAAGATCTCCGGCGCCAATCTCGCCCGCAACTGGGTGATGATTCCGCACGTCACGCAGTTCGACGAAGCCGACATCACCGACCTCGAGGCGTTCCGCGTCGCGCTCAACAAGGAAAACGAGAAGGCCGGCATCAAGCTGACGATGCTCGCGTTCCTGATCCGCGCAAGCGTGGCCGCGCTGAAGAAGTTCCCCACGGTGAACGCCTCGCTCGATGGTGACAATCTGATCGTCAAGCAGTACTTCCACATCGGCTTCGCCGCCGACACGCCCAACGGCCTCGTCGTTCCGGTCATCAAGAATGCCGACCAGAAGGGAGTGCTGCAGATCGCCAAGGAAATGGGCGAGCTCTCGGCGAAGGCGCGCGAAGGCAAGCTCGGGCCGGCCGACATGCAGGGCGGCTGCTTTTCGATCAGCTCGCTGGGCGGCATCGGCGGCACCGCGTTCACGCCGATCATCAATGCGCCCGAAGTCGCGATCCTCGGCGTGTCGAAGTCGCAGCTGAAGCCGATGTGGGACGGCAAGGCGTTCGCGCCGCGACTCATGGTGCCGCTGTCCTTCTCCTACGACCATCGCGTGATCGACGGTGCCGCGGCTGCGCGCTTCACCGCGTATCTCGCCGGCCTCCTCGCCGACATGCGCCGGGTGATGCTATGAGCGCCATCGAAGTCAAGGTCCCCGACATCGGGGATTTCAAGGACATTCCGATCATCGAGGTCTTCGTCAAGGCGGGGGACGTCGTCGCCGCCGAGGATTCGCTCATCTCGCTCGAATCCGACAAGGCGACGATGGATGTGCCGGCGCCCGCGGCGGGTACCGTCAAGGAAGTTCACGTCAAACTCGGCGACAAGGTCAGCGAGGGCTCGCTGATCCTGGTGCTGGAGACAACCGCGGCCGGAACCGCGAAACCGGCGCCCGCATCCGTCGCGGCAACACCCGCCCCTCCTCCTTCGGCGAAGCCTTCCCCGGCGCCAGTGGCCGCGGCCCCGGTTCCCGGCGCCGCGACGTATACCGGCAAAGCCGACATCGAATGCGAAATGCTCGTCCTCGGTTCGGGGCCGGGCGGGTACAGCGCTGCGTTCCGCGCCGCCGATCTCGGCATGAAGACCGTCCTCGTCGAACGCTACCCGGCGCTGGGCGGCGTGTGCCTCAACGTCGGCTGCATCCCGTCGAAGGCGCTGCTGCACATCGCGGCCGTGATGGACGAGGCCGAGTCGCTTGCCGAGCACGGCGTCGCGTTCGGCGCGCCGCACGTCGACCTCGCGAAATTGCGCGCCTGGAAGAACAAGGTCGTCGGCAAGCTGACCGGCGGCATCGGCGGGATGGCGAAATCGCGCAAGGTCGAAGTCGTCCGCGGCGTTGGCCAGTTCCTCGATGCGCATCATCTCGAAGTCGAGGTGACCGAAGGCCCCGCGCAGGCGAAATCAGGCGCGAAAAAGGTCGTGAAATTCGGACAGGCGATCATCGCCGCGGGCTCGCAGGTCGTGCGCCTGCCCTTCATTCCGGACGATCCGCGCGTGCTCGACTCGACGAGCGCGCTGGAGCTTGCCTCGGTGCCAAAGCGGATGCTGGTCATCGGCGGCGGCATCATCGGGCTCGAGATGGGCACCGTTTATTCGACGCTGGGTTCGCGCCTCGACGTCGTCGAGATGCTGGACGGCCTGATGCCCGGCGCCGACCGCGATCTCGTGCGCGTATGGGAGAAGGTGAACAAGCACCGGTTCGACCGGATCATGGTTTCGACGAAGACCACGGCGGTCGAGGCGAAACCCGACGCATTGTGGGTGACCTTCGAGGGGCCGAACGCGCCGAAGGAGCCGCAGCCCTATGACGCCGCGCTGATGAGCGTCGGACGCGCGCCGAACGGCAAGAAGATCGCCGCCGACAAGGCCGGCGTTGCGGTGACCGACCGCGGCTTCATTCCCGTCGACAACCAGATGCGCACCAACGTGCCGCACATCTTCGCGATCGGCGACATCGTCGGGCAGCCCATGCTCGCGCACAAGGCCACGCACGAGGGCCATGTCGCCGCCGAAGCCGCCGCCGGGGAGAAGAGCTTTTTCGACGTGCGCGTCATTCCGTCGGTCGCCTACACCGATCCCGAGATTGCATGGGCCGGCCTGACCGAGGACGACGCGAAGGCCAAGGGCATCAAGGTCGAAAAGGGATTGTTCCCGTGGGTCGCCTCGGGCCGCGCGATCGCCAACGGCCGCGACGAGGGCCATACGAAGCTGCTGTTCGACGCGGAAACGCACCGCATCGTCGGCGGCGGCATCGTCGGCACGCACGCGGGCGACCTCATTGCCGAAATCGCGCTCGCGATCGAGATGGGCGCGGATGCCGTCGACATCGGCCGCACGATCCATCCGCATCCGACGCTCTCCGAGTCGGTGGGGCTCGCCGCCGAGGCGTTCGAAGGCGTGTGCACGGATTTGCCGCCGCCGCGGAAGCGATAGCGCGGCCAGGGCGACCTGCAGGCCCTCCGTCCGGGCCAGGTTGACTCCCGTTCGGATATTCGCCGCGATGGCGAACCCCGAGGGGAAGGTTTCGCCCGACCAGCGCAAATGTCCGGGATCCGCCGCCAAGCAGCCCAATTGCCGCCGCGCCGCCGCGAGCGAGCCTACGGCGCGATAAATCGGCGATAATTCTGCTTCAATCCACAGGTTTTGCCGGACCGATTTCTCCGAGAGACAGCAATGGCGTCGAAGCGCCCCGCCAACCCACGCAAGAAGAAGAACGCCGCTAACGCCACGAATTTTATGGCGAAGCGGCCCGCTCGCCGCACTCCGAAGAGCGTCGCCCGGCCAACGGCGAGCGGCGACACTGCGCCGACGCTCGAGAAGGCCGCGATCGAGGCCTACGCGATCGAGGAAGCGAGCGCCGCCGCCGACGAGGAGAAGGTGGGCGCGATCCGCGACATCCTCGCCGGCACCCGGCCCGAGGATGCGGTGCGCATTCTGCAATCGGCCCTTTCCGAGAAGCGCGGGCTCGACAAGCTTGCCCGGCGCCAGGCGGATCGCGAGCTCGCCGACAACTGGCAGGATGGCGGCTACCCCTACCTGAATCTCCTTTCGCGCAAGAGCTACGAAAGGCAAAAATACCGCCTCCAGGTCGAGCTGCTCAAGTTGCAGGCTTGGGTGAAGGAAAGTGGCCAGCGGGTGGTGGTGCTCTTCGAGGGGCGGGATGCCGCCGGCAAGGGCGGCACGATCCGGCGCTTCATGGAGCACATGAACCCGCGCGGCGCCCGCGTGGTGGCCTTGGAAAAGCCCACCGGGGAAGAGCGCGGCCAATGGTATTTTCAGCGCTACGTGAGGCACCTTCCCACCGCGGGCGAGATCACGCTCTTCGACCGCAGCTGGTACAACCGCGCCGGCGTCGAGCGCGTGATGGGTTTCTGCACGGACGCCGAGTACCGCGAGTTCCTGCGGCAGGTCCCGGAGTTCGAGCGCATGCTGGTGCGCCAGGGCATCCACGTCTTCAAGTTCTGGTTCTCGGTCAGCCGCCGCGAACAGCGCCGCCGTTTCAAGGAGCGCGAAGTGCACCCGCTCAAGCATTGGAAACTCTCGCCCATCGACCTTGCGTCGTTGGACAAGTGGGAGGAGTACACGCGCTCGAAGGAGGCGATGTTCTTCCACACCGACACCGCGGACGCCCCCTGGATCGTGATCAAGAGCGACTGCAAGAAGCGCGCGCGCCTGAACGCGCTCCGCTACCTGTTGCACAAGTTGCCATACTCGACAAAGGATGCGGACCAGATCGGCCCGGTGGACGCGCTCCTCGTGGGTCGCGCGCAGGTCGTCTTCGAGCGCGGCGAACACGTCGCGACGGCGCCCATGACCTGAGACCCCCGCGCGACGGCGGTCGCGAGGAGCATGCCGATGACCCAGGACGAGCTGAAGCAGGCCGTCGCCCGCGAGGCGATCAAATACGTCGTCGATGACGAGATCATCGGCGTCGGCTCGGGCTCGACTGCCAACTTCTTCATCGACGAGCTCGCGAAGATCAAGCACCGAATCAAAGGTGCCGTCGCGAGCTCGGTCAAGACCGCCGACCGGCTCAAGAGCCACGGCATTTTCGTCGAGGAGCTCAACAACGTCTCCGACATGCCGGTCTACATCGACGGCGCCGATGAAGTGACCGAGCACGGCGCGATGATCAAGGGCGGCGGCGGCGCCCTTACGCGGGAGAAGATCGTCGCGGCGGTGGCGCGCAAATTCGTCTGCATCGCCGACGGCTCGAAGCTCGTGGGCGTGCTCGGCAAGTTCCCGGTGCCGGTCGAGGTGATCCCGATGGCGCGGAGCTACGTCGCAAGGCAGCTCGTGCTGCTCGGCGGGCACCCGGAATGGCGGATGGGCTTCACCACCGACAACGGCAACGTGATCCTCGACGTGCACGGTCTTTCCATCGCCGACCCGGTCGCGATGGAAGCGAAGATCCGCGGCATCGTCGGCGCGGTCACCGTCGGCCTGTTCGCGGCGCGCGGCGCGGACGTGATCCTGCTCGGCACCGACGGCGGCGTGAAGACATTGAAGCCCGGCCGCTGAGCATCGGCGCTTCAGGAATCTGAAAGGCGGCGCGCGACGTCCCGTGCCCGATCGGCAAACACGGTTCGCAACACGGTCTCGTCGAGCGCGCCCGCCACGCGGCTGCGGAACCCGCCATCCATGAACATCTCGGCGACGAGCGCGAGCCGCTGGAGGTGCTCGTCCGCGTCGCCGTCCGCGGGCACGAGGATCGTCAGGATGTGATTGACATCCTTGCTGTCCGGCGATTCGAAATGGATCGGCCATTTCGTCCGCATGAACAGCATTATCGGGTGGTCGATCCCGTCGATGCGCGCGTGCGGGATCGCGACGCCCCTTCCGATGCCGGTCGACCCGACGAGCTCGCGCCGCCACAGTGCGCGGAAGATCGGTCCGGAATCTACTCCGCGCGAGCGGGCGAATTCCTGCGCCGCCAATTCGAGCGCATGTCGACGATCCCGCGGCTCGACGTCGAGCAAGATTCCTTCAGGCTCGAGCCAGGTAGCCGGCGGCGCCGGCCGCGTGTTCCCGTCACCAGATGCCGTTTCCATTGCGGTGAGCATATTCGATCTCCGTGCCTCCTTGTGTTGTTCAGCGTAGCGCACGCATCGTCAACGGGGTGCTGAAATCACCGGGGCTGCCGTAAAGAATGCGTAAATGCGCCAGGAGCGATGTTTTTACGCGACATTTACGGCGCGGATCACACAATTGATCCTGCCTTTGCGCGTTGCGCCGTATCTTGGCGATGGTTCCAAAAGAGGAGTTGTGAGATGGACTTCGCCTGGCTGTTCGGATTCGCCGTCATGTTTGCCCTGATGGTCGGGGTAGCTGCAGGGTGTGCCCATCTCATGGGAGTTTCCAAATGATCGCCACCAACTTTGATCCGCTCTTCTGGCGAGCCATCGTCATCGGGGCAATTGTCGCCGTCTTCGTCGTGGGCGCTATTGCGGTGCAAGCGATAGTAGCCGTAGGGCGCAAGCTCGGACGGCGCGAACGCACTACCGAAGACATGGCGTCCGGGAGCCGCGACGCGCGAGGTATTGGCGCGCCCAATTCGCCCGCGCTCCGGGCCACAACGGCAACTACGGCCGGCAACGACGCGAACCTTCCGCATCCAATCCACAAGGAAGCGGCATGACCGCGCTCTATTTCATCGCTTCCGTCGTGACGATGGGGCTCTTCGTCTATTTGCTCTACGCGCTGTTCAAGGCGGAGGACTTCTGACATGACCACCCAAAGCTACCTGCTGCTGGGCGTCTACCTGATCGTCCTGCTTGCGACGGTATGGCCAATGGGTGCGTGGCTGGCCGCCCTCTGCGACGGCCGGCTCCCCGCGCCGCTGCTGCGCTTCGAGACCGCAACGTTCAGGCTTCTGCGCATCGATTCGAACGAAATGTCGTGGCTTCAGTACGCGCTCGCGGTGCTGGTGTTCAACGGCCTGGGGGTGCTCGTCGTCTTCGCTTTCCAGCGGCTCCAGGTGTGGCTGCCGCTCAACCCGCAGGGCTTCCCCGCCGTCAGTCCGGATTCGGCCTTTAACACTGCCGTGAGCTTCGTCACCAACACCAATTGGCAGGGCTATTCCGGCGAATCCACGATGAGTTACCTCACGCAGATGTCCGCGCTCGCGGTGCAGAATTTCTTCTCCGCGGCGACCGGAATCGCGGTCGCGTTCGCGCTGATTCGCGGGTTCGCGCGCCATGCGTCTGCCGCCATCGGCAATTTCTGGATCGATCTCACCCGCATCACCGCATGGCTGCTGATTCCCGTTTCATTCGTGCTCGCGCTCGCGCTGGTGAGCCAGGGCGTCGTGCAGAATTTCGCGCCTTACGTGGATGTCACGCTGGTCGAGCCCGTGAAATACGACAACCCGAAGAACGGCCCGGACGGCCAGCCGCTGAAGGACGAGAAAGGCAACCCGGTCACCGAGCCGGCCACCGCGACCACCCAGACGCTGCCGATGGGTCCCATCGCTTCGCAGGAAGCGATCAAGGAGCTCGGCACAAACGGCGGCGGCTTCCTGAACGCGAATTCCGCGCATCCGTTCGAAAACCCGAACGCGATCACGAATTTCCTGCAGATGCTTGCGATATTCCTGATCCCCGCCGGCCTGTGTCTCGCATTCGGCCGCGTCGTGGGCGACGTGCGCCAGGGGTGGGCAGTGCTCGCGGCGATGACGATTCTGTTCGTCGTCGCGGCATGGTGCGCGATGACGTTCGAGCAGCAGGGCAATCCGCTGTTGACGCCCGTCGGCGTGGACCAGACGGCGAGCGCGCTGCAGGCGGGCGGCAACATGGAAGGCAAGGAGGCCCGCTTCGGCATCGCGGCCAGTTCGCTCTTCGCGACGATCACGACGGCCGCTTCCTGCGGCGCCGTCAACGCGATGCACGACTCGTTCACGCCCCTGGGCGGCCTCGTGCCGATGTGGCTGATCCAGCTGGGCGAGGTCGTGTTCGGCGGCGTAGGTTCGGGACTCTACGGCATGCTCGTGTTCGCGCTGCTCGCGGTCTTCATCGCCGGCCTCATGATCGGCCGCACGCCGGAATACGTCGGCAAGAAGATCGAGAGCTTCGAGATGAAAATGGTGTCGATCGCCGTCCTGATGACGCCGTTCCTCGTGCTGGCCGGCACCGCGATTGCCGTGCTGGCCGCCGACGGCAAGGCCGGCATCTCCAACCCCGGCGCGCATGGGTTTTCCGAAGTGCTCTACGCCTTTTCGTCGGCGGCGAACAACAATGGCAGCGCCTTCGCCGGCTTGTCTGCGAACACGCCGTTCTACAACGGCTGGCTCGGTCTGGTGATGTGGTTCGGACGTTTCGGCATCATCGTACCGGTGCTCGCCATTGCCGGCGCAATGGCCGCGAAAAAGCGCATTCCTGCGAGCGTCGGCTCGATGCCCACGCACGGACCGCTGTTCGTCGTGCTGCTGATCGGCTCCGTGCTGCTCGTCGGCGCGCTCACGTACGTGCCCGCGCTGGCGCTCGGTCCCGTCGTCGAACACCTCCAGCTGTATTCGGCACACTGATGGACGATCTCATGACGCAGGACAACCTCGCTCCCGCTTCGTCGGCGAGCCAGAAACCCGGGCTCGTGACCGAAACCCGCAACCTGGCCGTGGCGCGCTCGGCCAAGGCCGGCCGCCGACTGCGGCTGTTCGACGGCAAGCTCCTCGCACCAGCGCTCCTTGAGTCGTTCTACAAGCTGGATCCGCGGGTGCAGGCGCGCAACCCGGTCATGTTCGTCGTTTACGTCGGCAGCATTCTCACCACCTGGTTATGGATTGAGGCGCTGCGCGGCAACGGCGAGGCGCCGACGTGGTTCATCGGCTGGATCGCCCTGTGGCTGTGGTTCACGGTGCTGTTCGCGAACCTTGCCGACGCGCTGGCCGAAGGGCGCAGCAAGGCCCAGGCGGACGCCTTGCGCGGCATGCGGCACAAGACATGGGCAAAACGGCTGCGCGAGCCGCGGCACGGAAGCGCAATCTGGACGCAGCCCGCCGAGGAGCTGCGCCGCGGCAACGTCGTGCTGATCGAGGCCGGCGATCTCGTTCCCTGCGACGGCGAGGTGATCGAAGGCGTGGCCTCTGTCGACGAATCGGCCATTACCGGCGAATCGGCGCCCGTGATCCGCGAATCCGGGGGCGACTTCAGCGCCGTCACCGGAGGCACGCGCCTGTTGTCGGACTGGATCGTCGTGCGCTGTACCGTGGATCCGGGCGAAACGTTCCTCGACCGGATGATTGCGATGGTCGAAAACGCCAAGCGGCGCAGGACGCCCAACGAGATCGCGCTCACGATTCTTCTTGTCGCGCTGACGCTCGTGTTCCTGTTCGCGACGGTGACGCTGCTGCCGTTCTCGATCTTTGCCGTCGAAGTGGCCAAGGCCGGCACCGCGATCTCGGTGACCGCATTGATCGCGCTGCTCGTGTGCCTGATCCCGACCACGATCGGCGCGTTGCTCTCCGCCATCGGCGTGGCCGGCATGAGCCGCATGCTCGCGGCGAACGTCATCGCCACGTCGGGCCGCGCGGTCGAGGCAGCCGGCGACGTCGACGTGCTGCTGCTCGACAAGACGGGCACCATCACGCTCGGCAACCGGCAGGCGAGCGATTTCATCCCGGCCCCCGGCGTGGTCCCGCGCGACCTGGCCGACGCGGCCCAGCTCGCGTCGCTCGCCGACGAGACACCGGAAGGCCGCAGCATCGTCGTGCTGGCCAAGACGGCATTCGGTTTCCGCGAGCGGCAGCTCGTCGAGCTGGGCGCGACGTTCGTCCCGTTTTCCGCACACTCGCGGATGAGCGGCGTCAACATCGGCGAGCGCCGCATCCGCAAGGGCGCCGTCGACGCGATTCGGGCGCACGTCGACGCGGCGGGAGGCAAGCTCTCCGCGGCGGTCGACAAGCTGGTCGACGACGTCGCCCGCCGCGGCAGCACGCCGCTCGTGGTGGCCGACGGCGCCCGCGTGCTCGGGGTGATCGAGTTGAAGGACATCGTCAAGGGCGGCATCAAGGAACGCTTCGCCGAATTGCGCCGCATGGGGATCAAGACGGTGATGATCACCGGCGACAACCGACTCACCGCGGCCGCGATCGCCGCCGAGGCGGGCGTCGACGACTTCCTCGCCGAGGCCACACCGGAGGCGAAGCTTGAATTGATTCGCGGCTACCAGAACGAGGGCCGCATGGTCGCAATGACCGGCGACGGCACCAACGACGCACCGGCGCTCGCGCAGGCGGATGTCGCGGTCGCGATGGGCAGTGGCACGCAGGCGGCGAAGGAAGCGGGCAACATGGTCGACCTCGACAGCAACCCCACCAAGCTCATCGAGGTGGTCGAGATCGGCAAGCAGATGCTGATGACCCGCGGCGCCCTGACGACGTTCTCGATCGCCAATGACGTCGCGAAGTACTTCGCGATCATCCCCGCCGTCTTCGTGTCGACGTACCCACCCCTCGCCGCGCTCAACATCATGCGGCTGACCACGCCGGAATCGGCCATCCTGTCGGCCATCATCTTCAATGCGCTGATCATCGTCGTGCTGATCCCGCTCGCGCTCCGGGGCGTGCGGTATCGGGCGCTCGGCGCGGCCTCGCTGCTGCGCCGCAATCTGCTGATCTACGGTCTCGGCGGCATCGTGCTCCCGTTCCCGGGGATCAAGGTCATCGACATGCTGCTCGCCGTCATGGGGCTCGTATGAAGGAACTCGCCATGCGCTCGCTGCTTCGTCCCGCAATTGCGTTGTTCGTCGTTCTTACCGTGCTGACGGGGGTCATCTATCCGCTCGCCGTGACGGGCATCGCGCAAATCGCGTTCCCCTCGCGCGCCAATGGATCGTTGATCACCGAGGGCGACAAGGTCGTGGGTTCCGAGCTGATCGGCCAGACGTTCACGTCCCCCCGATTTTTCTGGGGGCGGCCGTCGGC